>JAAUXV010290206.1_pt1 | contig 15714 bp, 16 predicted proteins | sample 7278181 | NCBI WGS metagenome assembly JAAUXV01 (sample SAMN14350114, study PRJNA611818) | marine sediment metagenome | isolation source: surface marine sediment (2.1m) | place: French Polynesia: Moorea | collected 2018-08
GGGGGGGATGCGATGCCTTCTTCTTTCTCCCCCCCGTTCTTCTTCAGGAAATTGCATCAGAGGGGAGGGACTAACATAATCTGACATTTGCCTTCGGTCCGGAAAGACGGGAGGCGAACAAAGGGTGAGAGCGCCAACTGTTCTTCCTACTACGTATATTTGCACACTTTTATTATTCTCACCTGGGCAGCACGGCTGCGACGGCGGCGAGGACGCAGACGACCCAGAAGTGGGCGGTGCCCATGGAGTGCTGCATGACCCAGAAGGGCGCGTTGAGACCGAAGCAGTCCACGCAGACGCCGTTGTAGATCAGGGCGAAGACGAAGTAGAGGAGGACGGAGAGGGCGATGGAGACCCAGTGCACCACCGTCCAGGACTTGGTCTCGATGGCCAGGTGCAGGGACATGACCAGGAGGCACTCGGTGCAGATCACGGTGCCGAACTCCCAGATGCCCACGTCCGAGCCGGCGTAGGCGCCCCACGCAGCGAAGTAGATCACCAGGGACTGGTACAGCGCGTCCGCCATGTTCACCCAGAACGAGTGCTGAAGTCAAATAGAGATATCATGAAAACATTGGCTTACATTTACAGGTATGTACCTAAAACTCTATAAATCATGAGAGAGGATTGACTTACCGGCTTGTAAACTTCGCCAAGCCGTCCCTGCTTGTAGAGGTGAGGGTATTTTGTGAGCACGACATCTGGCACATCCTGATCAACAACTCCTAGGGGTGAAGGGGAAAATAAATATGGAGAAATTGAATATCCTCTACTGGACACTTACCTATCGCCATGGGAGGCAAAGACGTGAAGAAGAGATTGTACAGCATCAGATACATCTGGTCAATCATCACCGCCCCGGAAAAGCCGCAAAACAGTTGGTACCAGAAGCAAACAAACACGAACGTCTGAAATTTAAGAGGAGCAATTAAACTAACAAGGAAAAAATTGAATTACAATGCCCAAGTTTCTTACTGCATTTTTGTAGAAGAAGTAAAGCACCATGCGGGCCAGCCTGTCGTAGTTCCAGTGGCCGTGGACCAGCACCAGCCGCTCCAGGAACTTGAACCTGGACACGGCAAAGTCCGAGGCCATGACGGCCTGCATTCCCTCCATCCCTGAGATGCCCACGCCCACGTCGGCGGTCTGGATCATGGAGACGTCGTTGGCGCCGTCGCCGATGGCCAGGGTGTGCTGGCGGAGCTCCTCCTTGACTATTCGCACGATGTACGCCTTTTGCAGAGGGGTCGCCCTGGGAAGGAGAGTTCAAGGAAGAATAAAATCCAAGAAACCCCACACAATTTAATTTGTTTCAGTACCTGCAACACAGTACAGAGCTGCAGTGCGACGCCAGGTCCAGGAAGGCCTTTTGCAGGTTTGCCCTCTTGTCCAGGATGTAGATAAGAGTTTTCCCGTCCACCACCAGCGCCCTTCCGCTCCTCCGCACCACGTCTTCGTCGTCCTCCGCCTGATCGTCACCAACGCCGTCGGTGACAGCCTTGGCGGCCTCGGCCTCGATGGTCTGCATGTGCTTCTTGATGGTGTTTTCCGCCACGTTCCTGCTGTTGGCGTTGAGGTGGAGCAGCGACATCCCCGGCGAGAAGAGCTTGCACGAGTGGGCGATGTTGACGGCCGTCTCCTGCTTGTCCCCGGTCAGCACCCAGACCACGATGCCGGCCTGCCGGAGGCGCTCTATCGTCTCCGGCACCCCCTCCTGGAGCTTGTCCTCGATCCCCGTCGTCCCCAGGAGGCCCATCTGGGTCTCGATGCGGTTGTAGGAGTCCAGGAGGAGCCTCTCGCGGCGCTGGAGCGCGTTCTCCGCCTCGGAGTGGCCCCGGACCCACTGGGAGTACTCGGCGTCGCCGAGCACTTTTTTGGCCATCACCAGGACCCTGAGGCCCAGCCTGGCGTAGGAGTCCAGGTGTGCCTTGGTCTTCTCCAGCACCTCCTTCTCGTGCCCCTCGGGAGCTTTTAATCTCGAGAATATGGCCGAGTCGGCCCCCTTGCAGTAGAGGACCTTCTCCTTTGTGACCGGGTGGAGGAGTATCACTGACATCCTTTTCCGCACCGAGTCAAAGGGAAGGATGTGCAGGATCTCCAGGTCAAGGGTGCAGTCGCCCGGGATGGAGAGCACCATCTTGTTCGGCGTCCTCCTCATGAGCTTGATGTCGTAGGCGTGGGCGGCGTCCACCAGGGCCAGCTCGTCCGGAGATTCAGCCTCGTACAATGGCTTTGAAGGCTCGGCTCCGCCGGGCTGCAAAAGAGATGATGGGGGAAATTGGGATATTTCAGCAGGCAGGTGAAATGATGGTAATAACTTACCGTTGGCAGAGGCGTCGCCGACCGGCTGGCGTTCGGGGTTGGGGAGACGAGCCGGTTGAGTATGGCGGGCAGGTTGAGGGACTTGCTCTTGGTGCTGACTGGAGTGGCCGGGGCCGTGTGGGCCACGGTGAGGACGTTGTGCTGGGACTGGGAGTCGGAAGCGTGCTGCCTCTGGTGCTGCTCCTGCATGACGTCCGCGGTGGGGGTGATCTCCGGGGAGGAGGCGATGGGGGAGAGGGAGGGCTTGTGGAAGGGCTGCTGCTCGAAGGGCAGCAGCCGGGTCGGGCGCTGGGGAGTGGCAGCGGAAGCCACGGGGGTTGAAAGCGCCGAGGAGGAGGAGGAGGCTCCGCGGGCAGCCCCGTCAGTGGTGGAACTAGTGGTGGAGGCAGCCGTTGGAGCAATGGGTGCTCCTCCTCCCCCTGCGTTGAGGGGCGCCGTAGAAGAGGTGGTCGACATGATGGAGGCGGGCGGAGAGGGGGACTGCTGCTGCAACCGCTGGTCCACCTCGTCCTTGGCCTGCTGCTGCTGCTGCGACTCCTCTTGCGAGCTGGGCGAGGACTGCAGCGCAGCCACCTTTGCCTCCTTCCTCCGGAAGCGCCTGGTGATCTTGGTGGAAGACGCAGCCGAGGCGCTCCCGGCGGAAGAGGAGGAAGGGCAGATAAATCCGGAGGCGTTCATGTTGTCGCGGTGCGGGTGCTTGGCCACGATGACCGTGTTGCAGACCGCCAGCAGGAGGAAGAACTCCTGGACCTTGAGGGCTCGGGCAAAGTCGCCGGCGACCTGGCTCGTCGTCAGGGAGAGGACGTGCGAGAGCTTGGGGTTGGGCTCCAGAGAGGCTCTTCTTCCCGCAGCCACGGCGGCCACTTCGCTGGTTCCGTTCTCTTTCCCTTTGCCAGCTGCGCCTCCTTTGCTACCGGCTTCAAGGTGGTTGTGGTCGTAGTCGACGCCGTCGATGGTGCAGTGCTTGAAGACCATGTTGTTCTCGGTGAGCGTGCCCGTCTTGTCGCAAAACACGTACTGCACTTGTCCGAGCTCCTCCGGGATGTTGAGTGCACGGCACTCCACCCTCTTGCCGCAGAGGGCGTCGAACATGTCGGCGTCCTGGTGGATGAGGTAGATCTGGAGTAGCTTGGCCATCTCGATGGTGACGTACAGCGAGAGCGGAATGATTATCTGGAGGATGATGACAAAGGTCCAGAAGGTCAGGAAGCCGACGTAGGCTGCGTTTGTGTCCTCCGGGGTAACGATCATGTAGAAAAATCTGGAGGGGCAAGAAAACACATAAACAAAAACTCGTTTAAACACAATTAGAAAAACTTACTCCTCATAATTTTGCAGCCAAACGCCAGACCCCACCGCTCCAATGAAGCAGAGCGCGATCAGGATGACGACGCACCAGACCACCTCCAGATTTAACTGCCTCTCCAGCTTGGACCTCTTGTACCTCGGCCCGCCGTTGTTGAGCATGGCCTTGGACTCGTGCCCGGCGTATACGACCAGCCCCTCCACGTAGTTTGTGTTCTTGAGGACGCACTCGCGGAGGAGGAGGTTGTCCTTGCCGATGGGGACCCGCTCGCCCCACGGGTGGAGGATGTTCCCGTGGAAGCGGTAGATCTTGGTGGTGGGCATGTCGCACTCCACCGTGCTGCGAAAGTCTTGCGGCTGGAACGACGATTGCTTCGGAAAAAGAAAAAGGCATAACTTAATAAAGCTAATTTCATTTCCCCATTTTTTTTGCTTAAACATGGAAAATTTGAAATAATGCAAACATTTCTACCGCAAAAGAGAACTAAACCGGCAAACATAATAAAAATCGTGCTGCAATCTCTTTCGCCAACCCTATTTCTAGACCTCGGCTTCGAGGCACAAAAAGGAGGGCGATTGGGAGGCGAGATATTTTCAGATCGCCTAAGCAGTTCTCCTACGTACCTTTTCCAGAAAGCCCCGCGGCACCTCTCTTTGCTTGAGATTGGCTTCACCGTCTAGATTTTGGGTGTCGATGTAGCACAGGCCGTTCTCGTCAGAGGTCCTTTTGTTAATTAGTTTGGGAGGAAGGAGTGAGTGTAGAAACGAAATAAATAAGTCCGGCTCGCCTCACCTTAATAATAGCATGTCTGCCGGGATCATTTCATCACAGGACAGGTGGACAATGTCGCCCACTTTGACGTCTTTCCACAGGCACTTGACGTAGCGGCCCAGTGACCTGAATCGGGGGGATCAAAAGAAACGCATTTATGCGAATAATCAATAACCAAAATCAACAAACAGACAAGCTCACCCTTTGTAAACGCGACAGGACAGGTTGTTGACCCTCTTGTCGCTGATGTACCTCCTCCTGTCTTCGAAGAGGTCCTTGATGGCGGTGACGCCCAGCACGAATATCACAGGGAGCATGGAGATCTCCTTCCCAAAGGCGTTGATCTTAGGGACCCAGTTGAGGAGCACGATGAAAAGGAAGTAGAGGTTGGCGAAGCGGTGGAACTGCTCGAAAAGGTTCTTTGGCAGGAAGGAGAGCAGCGTGTACTTGGTCGTCCGCACGTAGTTGTCGAGGTAGGTGCGGTTCGGGTGCTCCTTGTCCGGCACGTCCGAGGGTACCATGTGGTTGGGGACGATGGTGCGGTGCTTGGGCTCGCCGTCCTCGCCCTTGCGCTTGCGGCCGAAGCAGAAGATCTTGCGCTTGTAGTTGGGCCCGGACTGGCGGAGGGTGTAGATGGAGTCAGTGCGCGAGGCCTGCCGCGAGTGGCCGCGGAAGGAGAAGGCCAGGGAGTCGGAGCGGGAGGCCTGGCGCCGGTGGTAGCCGGAGCCCTTTCGGGAGTGGCCGGAGACCGCGGCGGCGTCCCCGCCTCCGGGCGCCCCGGCGGCGCCGGCGGGGCCAGACCGGTGAGACCCGGACCGCTTCCTCTCCCGCTCCCGCTCCTCGTGCTCCGGGGGAAGGATGAAGTCCGTCTTGGACCCGGTCCTCCGGTGCCCGCGCCCGGAGGCCAGCCCTCCTCTCCGGACGCCCCCAGCCCCGCCGCCGGTCCCGTCCTCCTCCATCGTCCGCACAGGGATCTGCCCGTGGGAGAAGACCCGGCGGTGGCCGCGGACGGAGGCGGCGGCAGAGGTCTTTTTCAGGACGGACTGGAGAGGCTGCAACGCAGAAGGCAAAAAAGAAAGGTCGATTTAAAGGGCTGATAATGAATTGGTTGAATGGCTCCCTAGAAAGCAGCAATATAACGCGATACAAGGTTTGGGCATGGGTAGTATTTTACAACCGCACTTCACGCCAATCCGAGGGGAAAAAAATCCCTCACCGGTTTGGTGCCCTCGAGGGGCTTTTTCTCCTCGCCGCTGTCTCCTCCGGCGAACACCTCGTCCTCCCTGGTCTCCTCTATGGCGGCGCCCGCGAGGGTGGCCCCGAAGGAGAAGGCGGCGGCGGAGGAGGACTCATCAGCGCCGCCGTCATCTTCTGCGTCGTCGTCCTCGCGCAGAAGCGCCGCTCCGTGACTGGCGCTGCGCCGGTGTCCGCCGCGCGCCGCCTGCTGCAGACGACGGCGCCTCTGCTGGGCCCCTGCTCCGCGGGGGGAAGAGGACCACTCGGAGGCAATGTCGCCTGCGCCGACGCCGACGCCGCCAGTTGTCATGGCGCCGCCGCCGCCGCCGCCGCCCCCCGAGTCCTGCGCGGTGGCCGCCGCAGTCGCCGCCGAGGACAGAAGGGACAGCTCATAGTCTTCTTTGTCCGCTCCTCCTTCTGCTTCCTCCAGCCCCTGCGGCCTCGGCGGAGAAGACATCTAAAGGGGGGGAAATAGAGAAGGTCTTATTGGAGCGAGGCCACGCTGCAACTGCACTTGGCCCAAAGGGGGGAGGAGGAAAGCGCGAAAAAAGGGGGACAAATTGGGCGCCCCGCGGCAGCGGTCATGCTACAAGAAAGTCGCGAAAATTGGGGCGAGAGAAGCAGGTATGATTATTTGCAGGTGGAGTTAGGCGGGCCACTTGCCTCTCCCGCAGTGGGGCCAGCAGACCGCCTCTATCAGCGAGGTCGACTCCCCCTCCCTGGATCAGGAGCACAATTGGGTCATGTTGGGGTCACCGGGTCGACCCGGGTTCCTCAGGTGGTCGCGCCGTCCGCCGGCCGGCAACCGGATGTCAGATGCTTCCCCCTGCCGTCTTGCCTAGAGTCCCTGATTGCCAATGAGAGTCGACCCCTGTAGCCGGTCAAGGACCGACCTCTTGTTGACCTCGACCTTGACCTCGGAGGAGGCGGAGGCTGAGGTCGCGACGTGGAGGACACTTCTTCTTTCACCTTTTTTCTTCGAATTCTTGTTCTTCTTCTTCTCTCCCATCAGCAGCTTCTCCTCCTCCTCCTTCTTCTCTTTCCTCTCTTTTTCTTCCAATCTGGAAGGGGAATACAAGGGGACACACTTATACTATTACATAGAATCCCTGATAGAAAACGGATATTGAAAACTATGGTGTTGATGGCAATTAACATAGATGCAATCAATTACTGTAGGAGTGGTGATACGTAGAAGTGAGGGTTCGGGCACATCGTACACTTTCTGGTTTTACATTTTGTTTCGTGGCTCCAAACCCTAAATGTACTGCCCGCCCAAAAAGCCCAAACAAGAGCAGGAATTTTTTCAGAGACTTTTAAATATCTTTTTGGTGAAATTTTATGAAACAGGAACATGAAGCTGTTTAAATGCAATAATAAAAAAAACAAATGTTAGGCAACCACAGATGTAATTTAAATTATACGTTTCCCCCTGTGCCTGTCTGGTAGGTTTCGTGATTTGCTTCTTTAATTTGCGCCAAAATTCAGGCTTCGGAACTGATTTTATAAAGCACACAGCTGATTTTTCGGCGCCACCAAAAAAACCTGAGGCCGGGGAAGGGAAGAAACGTGCGAAACGTGATAAACGTCTTCAGGCTCTTTAGGTACTTCAACGCCTTTTGCGCCATTGCGCCGACATGTCTGCGCCGGCGTCCGTCGGCGCGGGCGTCGACCCGCTGTCCCCCTGGGCGCCCATGAAGGCCCTGTCCTCGCTGGTGGAGGCCGCAGTCCTGCACAAGCGCCCTGGGCTCAGGCACGACCTGGAGGTGGCGCTCAGGAAGCACAAGCCGCAGTTCATCGGGCTGCTAAAGAATCCGGTGAGACAAGGACATTTGGCTCATTTGGAGCAGGGACGGGACTGCTCTATTCCCCCTGCTCCCGACATTTCTTGCCACAAATTTCCTTCTTATTCCCCCCCCTCCCGCGTCTTTCCCCCTTGCAGCCCCGCAGCGCCGGCGACGCCGATCTGGTGAGGAAGGCACAGACGGAGGGGATCCGATTCCTGTCGGACGGATCTGCCGCCGCCGCCGCCGCCAGCGCCGCCGCAGGAGCCTCACAGGGAGGCGATGACTCCTACGGCGTGCAGCGTCTGCCCCCTCAGGTGGTGGAGGAAGCGCTCATCATCGCCGAGATGTTCAACCTCAACGAGATTGTCTCGCTCCAGCTCCTTTTAAAAGGTTGGTTCTTCTTAATGAACCCTTGTTGTCCAGAAAACGTTCATCCGGCATTTATGCGCGCAATACGAAATTATAGCACAGCATTACTATCTCTACATGACATATTTTCCGTTATTTATTCCGTCAGGCGAGGAGCAGTTGAGCCAGTACCCCGGCCTGACGCGCGGCCTCGTCTCCGTCCTGCTCTACTACGACGGCCGCAAGTCCCTGGCGCAGTCGCTCCGCACCCTCATCCAGGGGAGGGAGGGGCTCACCTGGACGCTGGAGCTCCCGGGGGACATCTCAGAGGTCGTGTCAAGCTTCACGGAGCAGCTCGTCGAGGAGGGAATGGTCGAGAAGATTCTCTGTGAGTTTATTTCGCCTCAAATTGTGGTGTCCTCTTCGTGCTCACTTGCTTTGATTGTTTCAAGGTCTCCTGGAGGAGCTCGACTGGAGCAGGGAGGCCATGAACCTGCAGAAGAACATGGCCCTGGGCGACGCCAGGCACCGCCGCCAGGTGCGGGACCTGTTCGAGGACATTCGCCAGAGCCTGGCAGACTGCGTCTTTGCCTACGCCGCCCAGAGCGGGTTGCCCAAGGCCGACACGGTGCGCCTAGTGGAGCACCTCTCAAGGGTCAAGACGGGGGACACCGACGCCGGAGGGGCCATAGAGAACTCCACGCTGACTCTACTCATGGCGCTATTCTACGCCGTGGACATCAGCGCTCTGCAGAAGGTGAAGCTTTTTACACGGTTTTGAATCGACATATTTCACCCCTGTTATTTTCCCAGTGCGAGGACGGCGAGTCCGCCGTGGAGAACCTTCCCCTCCTGAAGGACCCCTCCTTCATCCCCACCCTCCACCGCGAGCTCGGCCCTCACTCCCCTCGCCAGTGGGGCAGCCCCAAGGTCAAGTCCGCCGCCCACTTCGCCTGGGCCATGACCGTGGCCGGCCTCCGCGCGCTGCCCCACAACCAGGCCGCGCAGGCCGTGGTGGAGGACGACGAGGTGGTCATGGACCTGGCCCTGGACGACAGGGTCTTCCACCACCTGCCGCCCTTCGTCCTGGCCAATAGAGCCCTGAGGACTGAGGAGTTCTACCTGCGGCGGCTGCACCAGATGCTGACGGACTTTGTCGTGCTGATGCCGCTCAAGGTGAAGGAGCTGCGCAACCGGGCGGACGACGCGGCCAGGAACAACATGATGCACGAGCACGAGGGCATCCAGTACACCGTCCCCCTTGCCGGGCAGCACTTCGAGCACCTCCTGAGGTCCATCGCCGCGCTCTACGAGAGCGACGGCCTCAAGCTGGGCCTGGCCATGGACTATTGGTGCCCGCCCGACATCAGCAGCGGCCTGGCCGAGAGGTGCCCGCAGAGGCAGGTCTCGCTCTACAAGTTTGTCAGGCTGGCTGGGGACCTGCTTATGCCCTCCCTCTACGTCCCCTACCTGAACCTCCTGGTCAGCCTGTCCGGGCACCCTCAGGCCGCCCTCCACTGCTTTAACCTACTCAAGCTGAACGGCCTCTCCGGCGGCCACCAGCAGGGCGCCAACACTATCTCGTGGGACCACTTCTTCGGCTCCCTCCAGCAGTATTTCTCCAACCTGCGCCAGGAGCAGCAGCACCCTCACCAGAAGATGCTGCCGGTCACCGACACCATCTACTACCACGGCGGCGGCCGCCCGCTGACCAGGGGCATCTCCCCGTCCGAGATCCAGGGGCTCGTCTCCGTCCTCCGTCTGGTGCGGGCCGTGGCCGACAACTGCGAGGCGGCGCGGGTGGCCATCGCGGAGAACTCGGCCTGGCAGCCGCTGCTGGTGGTCGTCGGACTCCTGGGCTGTCCGGTGCCGCCGGAGCTCAAGGCGGAGCTGCTGAGGACGCTGGCCTCCCTCGCCCGGTCCCCCGAGGTGGCGCACGTCGTCTGGCAGAACGTAGAGTCGGCACAGCTCATCACCACCGGAAGCCTTCCGTCTTCCTCCGCTCCCGCCCGCGGCCTTGGGGTGGAGCTGGAGAACGTGGAGACGAGGAACGAGGAGTACCCAATGTCCCGCGCCTTCCTCCACCTCCTGGACGTGCTGACCGACAGCAGCATCCCCGGCACTCTAGGAGGCGGCAGCAGGCAGCCGGGCTTCGAGCCATATCTGGCCTACGTCAGGGATGCGATCTTCCTCCGCTTCAACGCCAGGGCCTACAGGGACCCCTCAGAAAAGTGGGAGCTGGTGGCTGCCTGTCTAAGACTCCTCAGCAAGGTGGTCTCCGAGTACGTGCCGGCGCCGGCAGACTTTGCCAAGGTGTCGCAGTCTGAGCCGACCCCTGCCGTGGGCAAGCACCCCGGGTTCTTCGTCCTGTTGGATCTGTTCCAGACGTCCGAGCTCTTGCGACTGGTTCTCTTCGTGGTTGACGAGGGCTGCGCCATCCTGGAGACCTACCAGCAGTTCCCCGGCAAGGAACATCTGGAGAAGTCCTGCCTTCTTGCGCTCCGCCTCCTGGACACGGCCCTAGGTCTGGAGCGGTCCTTCATGGAGGCGGCCAGGGTGGCCAACACTCCCCTCCTGCTCACAGCGCTGTCTCAGCTCCTCCAGGGCGTGAACCCTCGCTCGGGGAGGCCGGACCACATGCTCAATGTGGCAAAGTTCGTCACCTTCGCCTGGTGGCTGCCGTCAGCGGCACTGCACTCCGTCAAGATCTTGTCTGCCGTCTCGGACTCCCCCGGCTCCCAGCCAGGCCTGCTGGCGACCCTGAACGGGTCAAAGACTGTCGGCCAGAACATCATCAAGGGCTTCACCGACATCATGGACAGCGACGAGGAAGAGGAGGATGGGAACCAGAGTGACGAAAACCATGCTTCTAGGACCATGGCGGCCGCCAGGATTGAGGTGGTCAAGCTCCTACTGAACGGACTCGACAAGCCAGCTCCTTCTCTCTCTCACTTCCTTCTTGGATTCGACCTCAAAGTTCCTCTGGCCAGGAGCAACCTGCAGCCGCCGGGAGTCCTGGGGTCGATCCGCACTCCCTTCCATGCAATCCTCTCCTTCCTCAAACCAGTCAGCCCGAGGGTGCCCTCTCCAGCCATCCAGAGGTCACCCCACCTCTGCGAGGCCTCCTACCGACTCGTCTACTACCTCTCTGCCAACGTACAAACCTCCGAGGTTACCTTGAGGTACCTCCGCTCCTCCGAGGACTTCCTGTCCACCCAGCTCTCGCTCCTGCCGCTCCCGGACGAGCTCTCCTCCTCCGTGCAGATCGTCAAGGGTGTCTCCTGGCTCCTCAAGACCGTGGCCATAGAGCTCAAGTCGGTCAGCGCCGCCAGGCTGCGTTCGCAGGTGTCTCTCCTGATCCGCCTTTTGCTTGAGAGCGAGGGCGCCGGGGGACTGGGAGCCGTCAACGGCAGCGAGGAGAGCTTCCTCGGCGCCACCACCGCCGCGGAGGAGGCCGCCCTGTCGCAGCTCTCCCGCAGCGCCCTGGCCCCTGCAGCGAGGGGAGGGGGAATCTTCCTGAGCGGGACCGCCGTCTCGGCCGCCGCCGCCAGCCTGTCCCACGTACAGTCCGGCCCCAAGCAGCAGCACAGGCTGCTGCAGATGCTCAACTCCATCGACTTCGAGGAGGGCTCGCTGTCGGTGCCGGCGTGGGAGGTGTTTGACTCCTCACAGGTGGGACAGGTCTTGAAGACTTGCGAGAGGAAGGGGCCCCAGGGGGAGAAAACCATCGACGTGCAGAAGCTGCACAAGATCCTGAACGACGAGCTGAGCAGCCTCCAAGGATCTGCAGCTCTGAACCAGAGACAAATCATTCAAGAAGAAATCAAGAGGTACATTTTTTTTAGTGTTACTTATTTTCTTACATTAATTGATTTCATTTTAGTATCCTGGTGTACGCCGTCCGCTGGAATTCCGTCCAAGAGCACTCTACCGTCAAGAGGCACGTCCTCGACGCCTGGCGCCAGGTCACCGAGGTCCTCCTCTGCTCCGTGCCCAGCGACCTCCTCCCATCCAGCTCTAAGCAGCAGCTCCTCCTAGACTTGCTGCAGACCCTCTTAAACAAGGTCCTGGCCGACGGGACCATGGCCGAACTGGCCAACCAGGTGTCTGGAGTCGTGCTGCTCCTCCTGGCGGCCCTGAGGCAGACCTACGACAACGGCTCCGCGGGAGACTCCAAGGGGGCCTCGTCGACTAAGAAGGACAACTACGTTTCCATTCTGGACTCAACAGCGAGGGCTGCAGCGGGGAGTACATCTGGCGGCGACGGGAGGCAGAAGTCCATGGTTTATTCGACTGCCCTGCACGTCATCCTTAAGGGACTGATCATGTGGACAAGCAACACCAGTAAGCACAAGTGAAGCCATAAATATTATCGGTAGTAATCACCTCACTTTTTTTCAGGTTCTTCGGCGCAGCGTGTCAGGTCCAACCTGTACGGTGCGCTCCTGAACTACCTCCGCATCGGCAAGGACACCGACAGCTCCTTCTCCTCCTCGGCGGCGAGCAGGGCCCTGTCCTCCCTCAGGGTCGACTCGGACTACGGCAAGTTCAGGAAGGCCAACCTGGAGATCCTGCACGACTTTGGCGATAACTTCCTCGACACTCTCTGCCGCGACACCGTCAGTGGCCACGACATCCGGCGCATGCTGGCCCTCAGCGTCCTGGACGAACTGGTCCACCTGGACGGCAGGGGGTCCTGGACATACTACATGTCGAACCAGGGCTACCTCAGGCACATCATCGAGTCCATGTCGGTGGAGGACAGCGAACTGGCGCAGCTTCTCAGTCCCGATCCGGACAACCTCAGGGCCATCTATGTGTACGAGTCCAAGATGGCGCTGCTGACCCGGCTGGCCTCCACCGTGGCGGGGGCCGAGCTCCTGCTGGAGTCCGGGCTCATGCTGAGGCTGTCAGAGATGACAATCTTCTCGTCCCGCCCGGACGTCACCGCCGCCCCTTCGTCCAACGCCATGGATGTGGTAGGGGAGGAGGAGTCCCTCATCCCCTCTCCCCTGGCGCGCTACCACCAAATCCTGTTCCCCGCCCTGAGGCTGTGCCAGGCCTTGCTGTCCTCCCTCGGCGCCGCCAACCGCTCCGCTTCCTCCCAGGTCCGCCACTTCGTGGCCTCCAACGAGGAGCTTGTCCGGAGCGTCCTGCGCGGCGGCGGCGGCGCCAGGGGACCCTGGACACTCTCCCACCTGCAAGAGCTCTCCCTCCTCACGGGGGTCATCTCCCGGGCCTTCTCCGGCGACGACGGAGAAGACACGGCGGCTACTTCGGCCGCCGAGATGGACAAGTCCGCGCACCTGACGAGGGTGCAGAGACTGATGCTGACGCTGGTGCCGCTGTGCGACCTGAGCGAGGAGGGCCTGAGGCGCCTTAAGGAGGACCTCCCTCCGGCCGGCAGGGGGAGGGGCTTCACGCTCATGCTGGAGGTGGTGGCCAACGTGATGACGTTCGCCCGCAAGGCGGCCACGGGGTCCTCTAGCAGGGGCGTCGCGGGAAAGTTCTTCCAAGTTTCCTTCGCCCCCAGTCTGGCGGAGGCCAGGGAGAGGGGAGAGTCTGGTGAGTTTGCAACCGCATTATTCAATAGCCGCAGAATTATCTAATTATAGTTTGTCTTTTTAAGAGTATTACCAAGCTGGCGTGGTCTTCCCCAATCGTCCTCCGAGCCTGGGCCACCTGCTGGTCCTGGTGGAGGACCTGGCTAACGTCATCCTCACCAACCACTCCGAGACTACGGACCTGAAGGCCAAGCTGGACACGGTGGAGCAGCTCTCGACCGGGGAGCTCTCCGCCCTCCTGGCCTCCACCGCCGTCTCCTCCTCCTCGTCGACCGCTGCGGCCCAGATCGTGGCGCACGAGAGGCTGAGCGCCTCCGACAAGAAGGGCCTGGCCGTGTCCAGGATCCGCGGCGCCATCCGCACGAAGGAGCACGAGGAGGGCCTGGCCGGGAGCGCCGTGGAGGCCGCGGCCTTCCTCACGCTCAGGCACCTAGAGTTCTTCCTGCTGCACTCAAACTCCAGCGCCCCCTTGACTTCCTACCAACAGGCGCACAGGAGAGTGATAGGTGAGGACTGAGGATAGAATGCCTCTAAGAAAAAGACTTATTCCTTAACTGCAGCATCTTCTTCCCCACCTTGATTTGAAAGTAGTGATTGAAATGCTAACGTTTTTTCTACTGAGAAAATTCGTTAAGGTTGCGATTTTGATTTCCACAAAGACACGAATTTTTCCATCTCTTGTTTCCAGACGCCGCTCCCTCCGCCGACGCCAGCCTGAGCGAGAACCTCTTCTCCGACTCGGTGTCGCCCGACGCCCTGCAGTCCCTCAAGGAGGACGCCAGAACCTGCCTGGGGGACGCGTTCTACCTCAGGCTGGAGGACGTGGAGAACATCTACTGCCGGGCAAAGGCCGAGGACGACGGCGGCGGTGCCGCGCAACGGCAGCAGCAACAGTTCGCCAGGTTCCTGGACGTGGTCATAAGGCGCCTCAAGCGACTGACCTCGCTGCACCTGTGAACCTGTGAAAAATAATTATTTTCGTCGTACTTTTTTTTTTGGTAACACTTGCGTATCCCTGTACACATTCGGGAATAAATAGCCACGGTGATGTCTATGTCCCCCCTTTTTTTACGTACGCTGCGGTGTTCCATTGAGAATAGAAATGTCGGGAAAGAGGTCCCCTCGTAAACAGCCAGCACACGTCCGGTTTTTTTCTCCCCCTTTCTGGCGGGCATTGGACCCCATATTCGTGGCATGGCGAGAGGGGAAAGAATTTCCCCCATATTTGCTTGCCATATTTACGCGAGGGGGAGGAAGGCGATTCGCCACATTCCACTCTGCAATCCGATGCAATGTAAATGGAGGAAGAGAAATTTGCGTTCCTTATTTTATGATGCATATTTCGATCCATGACCCATTCCCTCCCCTCCCATGGGTGCTAGCTACCCTTTCTAAGTTCCCTTTTTTTTCCTCCATTGATGAAAAGTTTCTGCAAGGAATATCCCCGGTCGCGTTTTTCTTCCTAGCTGGCATGTGGCGAGCCCCCCCCTCCTCTCATCCTCCGTCGTGCAGTGACCTTGCCGCGGCCTAGCCCAACCCAACGCACTTTTGGATAGTACACCTCCGCCGCCTCCTCCACAGGCGAGAAAACGAAAGTGAATCCCCTCTCCTGCTTCTGGCGGTGTTGGGAGAGAGGGCGGAAAGCGCCCCTTCCTCCTCCTCCCGCCCAACTGGAGGATGACCTACTTTCCGCCCCACATTCAGAGCGGCGGGCAGTACATACAGTGTACACACATGTAGGTGGGGGGAAGTGGGGGTTTGAGGGGCGCATGTGCCCGTCCGAGCCCCCAACCCCTTTCCCTCCCTCTCTCGAGCTGCTTTCTCCAAGTGAGCCCGTCTCGTGGGGGCGCCCCTTTCCCCTCTCCATTCACAATATTCCGCGGCGGCGGCGGCGGCGGCGGCGGCGGCTGCAGAGCCGCGGAGGTGGGCGAGGTCAGGCTCTTCTCTCTCTTGGGCGTGCGAATGGGGCGGCGGCGGCCTCTGGGCGGCCTCGGCGGGGGCAGGAGCGTTGGCGAGGCCGAGGGGGAGGAGGGGGGCGTCGTGGCAACTTGGGCGTTAGAGAGGGGCATAAGTGGAAACGCGAGAGGAGGATGTGGGGGATGCGCGCCTCAATGGCCTGTGGTGCAGCAGTGCCGCCGCCGCCGCCGTTCAAGTGTCCCGCTTTTTGCCGCCTCCGCTCGCTCTCCCTCTCTCCCTCTGCTCTGCCTGTTTCCCCTGCTGCCGCTGCTGCTTGTCAGAGCGACCAAGTTGGGGAGGAGCAAGCAATAACAAATGAAGTTTTCAAAAAAAAGGATAAAAAACAAGTTGCATATTTTTGCGTGCTGGCAGTTGTCATGTTGTCATTTACTTGGAGAGAAATCCCTGCCCAGATAGCGTACAC
>JAAUXV010063828.1_pt1 | contig 15679 bp, 18 predicted proteins | sample 7278181 | NCBI WGS metagenome assembly JAAUXV01 (sample SAMN14350114, study PRJNA611818) | marine sediment metagenome | isolation source: surface marine sediment (2.1m) | place: French Polynesia: Moorea | collected 2018-08
CTGGAGTGACAGACGGGAAAGCGGCCTCCGTCCGTCCGAACACGGAAGGATAGTGCGGCTTTCTCCAGCGCGCCTCTCGGGTGCCCCGCCGCCGCCGCATCGACCCTCCCTCCGCTGGGGCAAAAAGTAGTTGCGGAAGAAGTGGGGGAGGTTGCTTTCCCCGCTGCTGTTGTGTCTGCTGAGGCCGACGACGACGACGAGGCCGTCCCACTGGCTGCTGCTGTGGCCGAGGCTGACTTTGGTGTGCACCCCTTTTCCTCCTGGTGTCTTCCCTCCCGCCTTTCCGCTCTTTCCGCTCCCACCGGGGAAACAAGAAGAGGAGGAGGAAGAGGAAAGAGGCCGAAAAAGAGGAAGAAAGGGAAAGAGACTTTTTGCAAGAAGCGAATCTCGGTCAAGAAGAGAAACGAAGAAAGTCGCCCTTTTCTCCTCTCCGCTCTTCTTCATCGTGATCAACACCGTCAACCAGGAGTGCGACGACGGACACGAGTGCAGAGGGGGGAGCAGTGTCCAATCGAGTCCGCCGTCCAGTGCACCGCGGCGGTGACCCCATGACCCGAAGAGTCATTATATCCGCCCCGCGGTGACCGACGGAACCGAGATGCGCCCGGCGGCGGACGCCCGGCGGGCCCCGTGGCCGCCGGCGACGATCCTCCTGCTGCTGGCGGCCCTCCCCCGCGGCTGCCCCGGGTTGGCCTTCACCACCCCGATGCGCCCGCTGGACGCGCACCCGCACTCGGAGACCCTGGTGCGCGTGTACTCCGACGCCGAGTCCGGGTCGGTGGCCCACCGGTTCCCCGCCCTGCGCCCGGGCGGGCAGGCCACCCGCACCCTGCTCCCGGCCGACGGCGAGGACTTCTTCATCGCCAACTCCGACCGCGACCTGGTGGTGGCGCGCGACCTGCGCCCCCTGGCCGGGCGAACCTTAGACTTTGTGGTGGTGGAGGGGTCGGCCGAGACCCTGTCGCGGTACCGCGTGGAGAACCTCCGCGTGTCGGTGCTGGACGCCAGAGACCGGGTCTCCTTCGACCGCTCCTCCTACGCGGCGCAGGTGCCGGAGAACCTGCCCGCTGGCTCCCTCCTCCGGACGGATGATGACGTGACCCTGTGCTCGAAGGACCTCCGCCGCGGTGTGGACCCCAGCCGGCTGGAGTTCGACCTGCGCGAGGCCCGCTCCCACGGCCCCTCCGACGCCCTGGCGCTGGTGCCCGTGGGCTCAGACGCCGACGGATGCCTCGTCTTCCAGCTGCGGACCAACCAGCCCCTGGACCACGAGCGGTCCCCTTCCCTCAGGGTGGTGGTGCGGGCCCTGGACGCGGCCTCAGAGGGAGGCGACGAGGTCCTGGCCTCCGCCTATGTAGAAGTAGATGTAGAGAACGAGGACGACAACCTTCCGGCCTTCCAGCAGCAGTTCTACGACTTTGAGTTCGTCCCTCTGACCGCCCGCTACCCGGACGTGGGCGCCGTGCACGCCGTGGACGCGGACGGCGACGAGGTCTCCTACGAAAACGTGGACAAGTCCCCCTGCTGCGTGGTGGTCCCCCAGACCGGCCACGTGGTCGTGCTGCAGGAGGTCTACAACGAGACCATCCTCAGAGTGGGCGCCCACCAGAAGAACAACCCCCGTCGCCGCGCCCTGGAGCCGGCCGTGGTGGTCATCCGTCGCACGAGCGAGATGGAGAACGAGATCCTGCGCGCCAGGGGAAGGGACAAGAGGAGGGTGACGCGGGCGGTGAGGCCCACCAAGAGGATAGAGTTCTCGGAGAAGGACGGCAACCAAGAGGGCAAGGTGGTCTTCCAGCTGGAGAAGGAGTCGGAGCACGAGACCTTCAGGATCAGGGACGAGAACCCCTGGGTGACGGTGGAACCCACAGGATCAGTCAGGGTCAAGAAGACCTGGGACTACGAGGAGCTCGGCAGGGAGAAGACCATCGACTTCTGGGTCATCATTAACAACTCTGGGACGTCAGGTAGGAATGCGTGTGATCTTTCTTTCCTCCAATGTTGACTTTTGTCCCCTCTTTGGGAATGGGAGCAAGGAATGTGCAGCGTGAGGTCGCCGTCTCCTTTTCTCGATTTTATCTCATTCGGCAATCGGCATCTGGAGAAATATTGTTTTCCTGAGTGAGCGGCTGAAAGGGGGGAGACGGGAGATAGTTTTTGGACGGGTGTGACGGTGATGTTTATTGGTTGTGCTCATGTTTCTCCTTTTCTTTTTCTTTCTCCCTCCTCCCTCACCATCGACTCGCAGAGTGGCGCGGTCTTCAATGTAAGTACATACAGTGTTTTCTCCCTTCTGTGCGTATTAAGTTGCAAGCCTCCAATTTCATTTGCAACATACAGACACGGACAACCAGCGAGTCATCATCCGCATCAAGGACGTCAACGACGAGCCGCCCTACTTCATCAACCGCCCTCTGCCCATGCAGGCGGTGGTCAAGCTCAACGCCCCTCCCAACACCAGGGTCTTCACCCTACAGGCCAAGGACCCCGACACGGACCACAACCTACACTACTTCCTCGTCAGGGACAGAAGTAAGATATCTTAAAAAGGAAAACGAACATGGTATCTCACCATTCAGTTTACTATTTACGCCAAAGCGCCCAAATCAATAGTTGTGCAAGTTTGAAAAATTGAACTTTTGGTTTTTTTGTGTGCTTTTGTATGCTACCAGTAGTTGGCTGCGCAAATTAAAATTATTGGTTCTTGCCTGGTATTTTTGTACAATGTTTTTCTTCCGCTTCCAGCCGGAGGGCGCTTCGAGGTGGACCAGCGGTCGGGAGTCGTGCGCACCCGCGGCACGGAGGCCTTCCAGCTGGACATGGAGTACGTCCTCTACGTCAAGGCGGAGGACCAGAACGGCCGCAGCGGAAGGAAGTTCCAGTCAACACCGGAGGAGAGGCTGTCCATCGTGGGCGGAAAGCGGCCGCCGCAGTTCTACATGCCCTCCTACGAGGCGGAGATAAGAGAGGACCAGAAAAAGGATTCCGATATCATTTCCGTCAAGGCCAAGAGCTTCGCTGATCGGGAGATCCGATACACGCTTAAGGCGCAGGGACAAGGAGCAGGTACTTTCAACATCGGCCCCTCTTCCGGCATTGTCAAGCTGGCCAAGGACCTGGACTTTGAGGATCTGAGACAGCCCCACATCTACCAACTCGTGGTGACGGCCACGGAGGACTCTGGCGGGTTCTCTACCCACGTGGAACTGATGATCAGAGTGTCGGACGTTAACGACAACGCCCCCAAGTTCGAACTGCCGGACTATCAAGCCCACAACGTGGACGAGGACATCCCCATCGGCTCCTCCATCCTTAAGGTGAAGGCCACCGACGCCGACTCGGGCAACAACGCCGAGATAGAGTATTACGTCAGCAACGACCACTTCGCCGTCAACTCCAAAGGCGTCATCTCCAACAACCGGAGGCTGGACGCGGACAGCAACAACGCTTACTACGAGTTCATAGTGACGGCCAAGGACCGGGGCGACCCACCGCGGACGGGGACCGCCACCGTGCGCGTCTACACGGAGAACAAAAACGACGAGGAGCCCAAGTTCTCGCAGCAGGTGTACACGCCCAACGTGGACGAAAACGCCGGCCCCAACACCCTGGTGACGACCGTGGTGGCCTCGGACAAGGACGGCGACGGCGTCACCTTCGGCTTCGTGGGCGGCACCACCCAGTCGGGGCTCTTCCGCATCGAGGAGAACACCGGCGTCATCCGACTCGTGTCAGGACCCATAAACCTAGACAAGGACAAGTACGAGCTGAACGTGACCGCCATGGACGACGGAAAGTGCTGCCTTGAGAACGCCAAGGGCCCGCCCAAGCCCTCCTCCCTCCACACCTCCACCGCCGTGGTGGTCGTCTTCATCACCGACGTCAACGACAACAAGCCCGTCTTCAAGGACTGCTCCTCGTACGCGCCCAAGATCGAGGAGGGCGCCCCCAACGGGAGCCCCGTCATCAAGGTGGCGGCTTACGACAAGGACAAGGGCGTCAACGGCCAGGTGCGATACTCCATCGTGCAGCAGCCGAACCAGAAGGGTACAAAGTTCAACGTGGACGAGGAGACAGGGGAGGTCTTCACCAACAAGGTGTTTGACCGCGAGGGCGAGGACGGGAAGTTTGTCAGCGTGACGGTCAAGGCGGTAGACTCCGGAGAGCCCTCGCTGGAAGGGGTGTGCTCATTCACCGTGGAGATCACCGACGTCAACGACAACCCTCCGCTCTTTGACAGACAGGTGAGGAAATCAAGACTTTTCACAAAGTGGAGATTGGAAGTTGACAATTTAATTTCCTCTCTTTTTAGCGGTACGTGGAGAACGTGAAGCAGGACACCAACATAGGTTCCAACATCCTCCGCGTCTCGGCCTCGGACGAAGACGCAGACAACAACGGCGCCATCCGCTACAGCCTGACTGCCCCGTTTGACCCGTCGGACCTCGACTACTTCGACATACACCCGGAGTCTGGATGGATTTTCCTTAGAAAGGCGCTCGACGTAAGTACCAGACCAACTTTGGCTTCTTTCCCCTTAGGCCGCATTGGTAAAAAATATTTATAAAAAACATATTCCTTTTCCAGCAATTCTTTGTGTTTGGCATACCCATACATTTGCTACATACGTGAAAGAGGGTCTTGTGCAATTTAGGGGCAGTTAGAAGGCTGAATTATTGTCATGACAAAATCGCGGTCGTTTCCAGCCTAAATCTTCCGAGAGCTAATCCCAGTTTTGCTTGCCATCACGTCTCCAAAGCAGCTAAAGAAGAGAACTTTTGTTTCTGCTTCCTCTACGTTTTGTTCCTTGCTCTTGCCAGTCCCTTCTTACTTGTTTCCCATTCGTTCTATTTGTCCTTTATTTACAACAATGCAACAATTGCACCTTTCAAACGAATTTCCTGTTTACTTTTTGTCCAAAGTAATTTCTATTGCCCCACCACCCACCATCATGCCTAATACGTGGACCTCCAGGACGGACACCCCCGCTTCTTCTGTCTGAATCCTACCCCGGAAACAGATCCCCCCTCAGTTTATGTTGCTTTTCTTTAAGTTCACCTTCAACTTTTGACAGCCCTTTGGGAGTTTTTGACCCACGATGTTCTCTCTCTTTTTCTCCCCCACCAACGAACTGTCTTCGTGCAGAAAGAGAAGTTCAGGTTCAGCGTTCGCGCCACCGACAGCGGCGGCCCCGCGCTCCACGCCGATGTTGATGTTGAACTCGATGTCGTTGACCGAAATAATAAGCCGCCCATCTGGGAGCGGAAGACCTACGGGCCCATGTACGTTAAAGAGAACGCCCAGCCGGGCTCCAAGGTCGTCAGTGTGCGAGCAAGGTTTGTGCAAGACGAAAAAAAAAAAGAAATGGCAGGAGCGCCAGAACTTGAACGCCTTTTGTTAACTTTTGTATCATTCGTTTCACTACGGGAGTAAGGCCATTTTTCTTTCTTTTTCTAACGTGTATTCCGTTTCTCGGGCACTAACAGTTTCCCTGCTGGGAAGAAAAATTCGGAGAGTCACGATAACCTTAGCTCATTAAGGCGTTCAACTTTTTACAGTCTCCAGCTCCCCCCACTCTTAGTCAGTAAGGCCCGGTATACAAATATTTCTCGAACAAACCGGCTGCGGCCCGTTTGGGTTGTAACGGAGTAAAATAATAACATCTCGCACATATCTACAAGTATACTAACGACGAACTATGTCGCACCAGAATATCTATCGCCTATATATTGGTATGCAGCATAACCTCACACCCCTTCTCGGAAACGCGCCGCCGCCGCGGCCGCCTCAGGGCAGCCGCGGCCGGCCGCGCGGGTATCAAGTTTTTCCCCACTCACTTCTCACGTTTCTCGCCTGCCTCTCCTCTTTCCACACCACCGACCACCAGCGCGAGTCTTACAAGCTGGAGGCCATAGCAGAGGACATGGGCGCCTCGCCGCTCTCTCGAACAGTCGAGGTCCAGATCGACGTGGTGGACCGGTCCAACAAGCCGCCGGTCTGGGACCAGGTGGTCTACGGGCCCATTTACGTCAAGGAGAACACGGCCGTGGGACAGACGGTCACCACGGTCAAAGCCAGGTCTGTTTTTCGTTTCGGGGATGGAATAGGAAGAAAAGACAGGAAGAGAAAGAACCTCTTCTTCGCAAAAACCAACAGTCAAGTCCCTCCATTTTTCAACGCAGACACTCACATTGGTGTGCAATTTCTTTTACACTTTTTGCTGTGGGTTGAGTATTTGTGTCAGTGTTTCACACATTTTGGGAGTTGAAAACAAACACGAGGAGAAAAGACAGACAGCACAAAATTTTGGGACATCATTTTTTAAAGGGTTTTTCTTGGCATTTCGCACACTGTTGGTTTTTGATGCCTTGTGTTCTCGGATGATGGCCACAGCATTTTTGAGATGTCGTCCTCTTTGACAGTTTTGGTGTCGTGTTCGTCCAGTTGTTTGCTACGTATTTTTGCAGACCCCAGTATACCGATTTCCCTTCATCCTCCCCATTTTTAACGAATGAGGAATGAGCCTGCTGTATTGCTTCCAATTAGATTTTACTATCGAAAAAACGAAAGATGATGTTGATCGAACTCGAAAAGATACAGAAGTCGTATTTTTTAGCAGACAAATATTTTTTTCTCATATTGACAACTTTTTGCCAAGCAAGACTTATGACTTTGACCGCAATTTTTGTGGCGGCTAACGAATATTTGCAACCCCTCTCTTCCCTCTCTCCGTACACAATGTAGTAGTCTGCAGTTATAGATCGACGAAGCAGTAGACATAATAACCATCATCACACTCCTCGTCCCTTCCAGACTGTTTTAGAAGAACCTAGCCTCATACAATGTCCTCCCCAGTCATTGTCGTAGCGTGAAGCAGCCCCCAATTTTTGTGTCGGGGCTGCGCGGTATACCTCTATCTCATCATAGTGTTCTCCTCTCTAAAGACCGTCCTATCCGTCCTCCTCCTTCCCCATCCTCTGTTTTAGAGTGGTGTTTTTTCCCACTTCCCACTTGCACTCTTCGGAAACCGTAGTTGAGCGTGTTTTTCCAGTATTCGTCAAGTGACCGGTGTTCTAGTAAGTAAATCATCGTAATTCGACTGGAACTTCTTTTTTTTACTAACCGTTGTTGCATGCTTATTATTCGGTTCAACTAACCGTAGGGCGATGGGTTTTGTTGTTTTGTGTTTCCTTCTTAGTCTTTAAGAGCCGACTCCCACAATTTTTGTGAGGGAGCGGCACCGAAACATTTTTCCTATAATTGTGACGTCTTGCAACTCTTGCATTCCGGAGGGGGGGATTCAGGAAGTCTCGTAACTCACTTTTGTGTTGTACAGCACAGCAATACAAAAGCTTCCCGACTTCTTCCTGCATCCCCTCTCCTCCTTTCCCTTAGGAGCATACAGGAGTGAAACAGTCTTTCCCCTCCAAATAAAGGATCCCCTCCTTAATCCCCTTTCCTCCTCCTAGACAGACGTCTAGACTGGAGGTGTAAAAAGAACGAAAGAAAAAAGTGTTGGCGTGATACCAGATTTCCCTTTGCATAAGACTTGCCCGGGGAAATTACTGCAATAAAGTTCGGGACCCGGAGCAGAAAAACTGTTTCGATCCTCCTGCTTGCTCCCAAGAATAAACCGTGTCGTCCCCGTCTCATGCCACCATGAACGAATGTACCTCCTCCTCCTCCTACTCCATCTGCCCAATTGCATATCTTTCACTTTTTGCTGTATGCGAATGAGAAGAAAAGACGAGAGGGGGGAGAAGAGCAAAAAAGGAGCTTCTATTTTTGTCGCCCGCCGACCATGCGGGCAATGCCAAGCACCTCTTTGCGTCTTTTCCTCCCTTCTTTTCTTCTCATCCTTCGAGCATTTTTTTTCATCCGCCACTTCTCGCGAAACTAACGTCGCAAAAACGAATCTTGACAGCTCGGGGATAGAGGACAACCCTACGGTGTTCTACCAGCTGATCCGCGGCTCCACCGACCAGACCAACAAGTACGACACCTTCTACCTGCAGCAGCGGCAGAAGGACGGCTGGACCTACGCGGACGTCAAGGTCAACCACCCGCTCGACTACGAGAGGATCAAGGAGTACAACTTGACAATCAGGGTGGAGGTAAGCGAAAAACCCATTGATTTTCTTTTTTCTTTTTATGGGGTCTGCGTTTTCTATTGGGGGTAGTACTACGGTGTCTTACCTGGAAAAAGTGGGCAGGTAGAAGAAGTGCGGAGCGTTGGGAGGGGAAAAGGGAATGATGTATTATGCATAAAATTTTGATGAAGTGGCACCGCGCCGGCTAGAGGAATAGGAGGAGGCGACAGCAAAAAGGAGGCAAAAGAAAAATTGGCAGGAATCGCAAAAAAGATAGCCCAAGCCGAATAGGGGGGGATGTGTGGGGAAACGACAAACGCATGCCTTTTCAACATGTTTTCTCTTTTCCAGAATAATGGCGCCCAACAACTTGCTAGCGAGGCGACCATCTTCATCGTGCTTGAGGACGTCAACGACGAGATCCCTCTCTTCACCGAGCGGGAGCAGGAGCGGGTGCTGGAGGGGGAGCCGCCGGGCACCGTCGTCACCAGGGCGAACGCCATTGACAAGGACGGCACTTTCCCAAACAATCAGGTACTTAATTTGGATTCCAAATCTGTTTTGCCTATTAATATCTCAGACCATGGGGATGATTTTTTTTTTTACATAACTTGGAAAAATGGTAAATATACTTCCATTTTACGTTGCTCGCAGGTGTACTACTACATCAAGGAGGGGACTGAGGGCCAGGACTACTTCAAGGTGAACAGCCAGACGGGCGAGATCAGCACCAAGGTGACCTTCGACAGGGAGACCAAGGGTGCATACGCCCTGGAGATCGAGGCCCGCGACGGCGCACCCTCCGCCCGCCCTCACTCCGGTGGCAAGCCCAACTCCGTGACCAAGTTCATCCGCATCGGCATCGCCGACAAGAACGACAACCCTCCGTACTTCGACAAGAGTTTGTACGAGGCCGAGGTGGACGAGAACGAGGACATACAGCACACCGTACTCACCGTCACCGCAAATGACAAGGACGAATGTTAGTTTTTACTAATTTTCCGTTAAATATTTACATTTCCCACATGTTCCGATATTTCCCCCCGTCTTCAGCCTCCCGCATCCGTTACGAGATCACCCGCGGCAACTTCGGCGGCGCCTTCGCCGTCAAGAACATGACCGGGGCCATCTACGTTGCGGGGCCGCTCGATTACGAGACAAGGAAAAGGGTAAGCGGACTGCTAATTATCTCCCCACCTACAAAATCTATCATCCAAAAACAGTAGCGCAAAAAAAGAAACTTCAAAATGTCAAAGAATCACCCACCATTCCCCCACAAATTTAAAAACTATTTCGCAACTCTCTAAAAAAAAGTACGAGCTCCGCCTCGTGGCCTCGGACAACCTGAACGAGAACTACACGACCATCGTCATCCACGTCAAAGACGTCAACGACAACCCTCCCGTGTTCGACCGCCCCACCTACGAGACGCAGATCACAGAGGAGGACGACAGGAACCTGCCAAAGAGGGTCCTCAGGGTAAACAAAGAAACCACCGTGGTTCTTCCTTCGAAGCAGCCGAGACGTCGCTTCGTCGCGTTACAGTCGTTGTCCTCCACTTCAGTTTTCATTTTCAGCATGTTCGTTTTTGGGCTATTTCGTTTTCCCATTTGTTTTCAGGTCACCCTTTTCCTCCCCCCTTAATTTTTTTTCCCCACCTTTTTTGATTTTTGTTTTTGTTTTCGTTTTGTTTCTAAGCATATTTTTTGCATGGTTTTCTTTTGTTCTCAGTTTTGGTTTTTTTTTGTTTTTGCACCGTGCTCGCTACAGTACAACCTGACGGTGGTGGCGTCGGACGCCCTGAACGAGTCCGAGTGCACCGTGGTGGTGTACCTGCGGGACCTCAACGACCTGGCGCCGGTCTTCAACCAGGAGTCCTACCTGGCCAACATCACCGAGGAGACCGTGTTCAGGAACAGGCCGCTGCTGCAGGTAGTGCCGAGGAGAGGGACCCGGTGGTGGAGGAAGCTGCATTTCGCTACTTGCACGTTCTTCTTTTAGTTCGCTTCTTCATCCTCTCTCTAGTAGAGCATGTATCATAGTTGATTAGACGGCTTTCGTTTTCGTCTCCTAATGAATTATGTCCTCCAGGTGACTGCCACCGACGGCGACAAGGACAGAGAGCACAACATCGTCTACTTCCTGACCGGCCAGGGCATCGACTCCGACAACCCCGACCAGTCCAAGTTCGACATCAACCGCACCTCGGGCGAGATCCACGTGCTCAAGCCTCTTGACCGGGACGAGCCCAACGGGCGACCGCAGTGGAGGTTCACCGTCTTCGCGCAGGACGACGGGGGCAACGGGCTCGTCGGCTACGCAGACGTGCAGGTCAACCTCAAGGACATCAACGACAACGCGCCGCTCTTCCCGCAGGTGAGCTACCACTTAGTTCAATTTTGAGCATTTGGAAATGGAAAAACTTTTTTTTAAAAAAAAACAAGGAAAATCATCAAAAACATGTTTAATAAAATTTCATGCACAGGGCGTTTACTACGGCAACGTGACTGAGAACGGTACGGCGGGCATGATGGTGATGACGATGACGGCGATCGACTACGACGACGTGGAGGAGGGCACCAACGCCAAGCTGCGCTACTCCATCGAGAAGAACGTCATCGACGAGAACACGGGCACCCCCATCTTCGAGATCGAGGAGGAGACGGGAGTCATCAAGACGGCCGTCTGCTGCCTCGACAGGGAGAAGACCCCGGACTACTCCATACAGGTGGTGGCCATGGACGGAGGCGGGCTCAAGGGCACCGGGACGGCCTCCATCAGGGTCAAGGACATTAACGACATGCCGCCAAGGTTTGTTCCTCACTATTTCAAATGTATAAATGGGAAACAAAGTCTTATTCTTACTTTCACCCATGTGCAGCTTTACCAAGGACGAGTGGGTGACGGAGGTTGACGAGACGGACGGCAACATCCTCCCCGACGCCCCGATCCTGACGGTGACCGTGCACGACGAGGACGAGAGCAACAAGTTCCACTACAAGGTGATCGAATCCAGCGGCTTCGGCGCCGACAAGTTCACCATGGTGCGCAACAACGACGGCACCGGCTCGCTCAAGGTGGTCCAGCCGCTCGACTACGAAGACCAGCTACAGCGGCAGGGCTTCCGCTTCCGCATCCAGGTCAACGACAGGGGAGAAGATAACGACAACGACAAGTACCACGTGGCATACTCCTGGGTGGTGGTCAAGCTGAGGGACATCAACGACAACAAGCCAGTCTTTGAAAAGTCCAACATCGAGACCCTGGTGAGGGAGAACGCTCGAGTTGGCAAGGCGCTGGAGCGGTTCCGAGCGTCCGACCCGGACCAGGGCGGCCTCAGCCAGGTCACCTACGCCATCGACCGCAGCTCGGACCGCCGCCGTCAGTTCGCCATCTCGCCCGACGGCACCGTCAGCATCCAGCGGCGCCTGGACCGGGAGACCCTGCCCTCGCACCAGGTCAAGATCCTGGCGGTGGACGACGGCGACCCGCCCAAGACGGCCACGGCCACGCTCACCGTCACCGTGCAAGACATCAACGACAACGCCCCGCGCTTCCTCAAGAACTACCGGCCGGTGCTGCCCGAGCACAGCCCGCCGAGAAAGGTGGTGGAGGTGCTGGCCACCGACGACGACGACAGGTCCAAGGGCAACGGGCCGTCATTCGAGTTCAGGATGGACCCCAACGCGGAGGACGCCATCAGGGCATCCTTCAAAGTGGAGCACGATCCAAGTAAGATTTATCCTTTCTTTGTTTTCCATTTTGAGAAATGAAATTTAATCATCATTTCCCTTTTGCAGAGGGCGCCAATGGCGACGGCATGGCCGTGGTCTCCTCGCTCCGCTCCTTTGACCGCGAGCAGCAGAAGGAGTACCTGGTGCCCATCGTCATCAAGGATAGCGGCTCCCCGGCCATGTCCGGCACCTCCACCCTCACCGTCGTCATCGGCGACTCCAACGACAACAAGATGCAGCCCGGCTCCAAGGAGGTCCTCGTCTACAACTACATGGGCAACGCCCCCTCCAGCGAGATCGGCCGCGTCTACGTGTACGACCGGGACGATTGGGACTTGCCGGACAAGACCTTCAGCTGGGGTGGGCCGCAGTCGAAGCCGCAGTTCCCCTACTTCTCGCTCAACAAAGACACCGGGGCCATCACCATGAAGCACGGCACCCCGGAGGGCCGCTACGTCCTCCAGTTCCGCGTGTACGACCGCAAGCACACTCAGACCGACGTTCCGGCCAACGTCACTGTTGTGGTCAAGAAGATCCCGCACGAGGCTGTCGTCAACTCTGGCTCCTTCCGCATGGTGGGCGTCACAGCTGAGGAGTTCATCCGAGTGTGGGACTATGCTGAGGAGCGTGTCAGAAAGTCCAAGATGCAACTCTTCCGCGAGAAGTTCGCTGCTGTGCTCCCTGAGCAGATCCCAGTGGACAATGTGGACGTCTTCTCTGTCATGCTGCACTCTCGCCGCACCCGCACCACTGATGTCAGGTTCTCTGTCCATGGATCACCCTACTACAAGCCTGTCAAGCTCAACGGCATCCTGCTGAGGCACAGAGAAGACTTTGAACGGGAGCTTGGCGTCAATATCACCATGGTGGGAATCGATGAGTGCCTGTACGAGAATGAGAACTGCGACGGCAGCTGCACCAACACCCTGGATATCTCCCCTATCCCATACACGGTCAATGCCAACAAGACCTCTTTGGTCAGTGTGCATGTGGAGGTCATCCCCGAATGTGTGTGTGGTGCCCGATCCTTCGACAAGCCTGAGTCATGTGAGACCCATGTCTGCTACAATGGTGGCCGTTGCCTGGAGGGCCGCTGGGGGGTGCGTTGCCAGTGCCCTCGTGGCTATGATGGCCCACGCTGCCAGCAGACCACACGCACCTTCAATGGCAAGGGCTGGGCCTGGTACCCACCTCTTGAGCTCTGTGATGACTCCCACCTCTCAGTCGAGTTCATGACTCGCAAGCCTGATGGAGTCCTCCTCTACAACGGTCCGATTGTGCCACCAGAGAAGGATGAAATGCTCATCTCTGACTTCATCTCCCTGGAGCTGGTTCGTGCTCACCCACGGCTACTCATCGACTTTGGCTCTGGCACCCAGGAGCTGCGCATTCAGACCAAGAATGGCCTGGATGATGGTGACTGGCACCGTGTTGATGTATTCTGGACACGTGAGGAGGTGCGGATGGTGGTGGACTTCTGCCGAGAGGCAGCTGTCATGGAGCACGAGGACGGCACGCCCACAGAGTTCGACGATTCAGCCTGCCAAGTCACTGGGCGCATTCCACCTTTCAATGAGTACCTCAACGTCAACACACCACTACAGATTGGCGGCATGGCTGCTGAGCAGTTTGATCCTCTTGACTATAAGTGGTCACATACTCCGCTTGGGAAGCCCTTCGACGGCTGCATCAGGAACATTGTGCACAACTCCAAGCTGTACGACCTGGCCGAGCCGGGGCTCTTCCGCTACTCCAAGCCCGGCTGCACCCCGGTGGAAGAGGCCTGCAACGCCGGCATCGGCAGCTTCAGCTCCTCTCTGGGCGGAGGAGGAGGCTCCTCGAGCGGCGGCGGCGGCCGGTGCGGTGAACACGGCACCTGCGTGGGTTCCCTGCGTGCTCCGACCTGCGAGTGCAACCCAGGCTGGACCGGACAGGACTGCTCCCACGAGACCATGCCCTCCACCTTCGACTCGCAGAGCTACGTCAAGTACGCCCTCAGCTTCGAGCCCGACAGGTTCACCACCAAGATACAGCTCAGGTACGGTTCATACTTTTGCAAGAATAATATTGGAAATGGAAAGTATTTCTGAAGCTTTTTTCTTTTTATTGGTTTCGAAAAAAGGGACGTCGGCGTGAAGTATTGAATCTTATCGCCTAGAGTCTAGAGAGGATAGTCGAATCTATAGAATTCCCAAGCCGAAAACGGTATCAGAAATCGAGAACTCTTGAAGCATCTCTTGTTTCTCTTATATCAGGTTCCGCACCCGCGAGGAGCACGGCGAACTATTCCGCGTCTCCGACCAGCACAACCGCGAGTACGGCATCCTGGAGATCCAGGAGTCTCGCCTGCGCTTCCGCTACAACCTGAACTCGCTGCGCACCGAGGAGAAGGAGATCTGGCTCAGCGCCATCTACGTGGACGACGGGCAGTGGCACACGGCCAAGGTCCAGCGCTACGGCTCGGCCGCCATCCTCACCGTCGACGGCGGCGAGGGGAGGAGGTACAACGACTCCTTCGCCTTCTCCGGACACCAGATGATGACGGTGGACAAGCAGGAGGGCGTGTACGCCGGAGGCAAGGCCGAGTACACCGGGGTGAGGACCTTTGAGGTCTACTCCGACTACACCAAGGGCTGCATGGATGACATTCGCCTTGAGGGCAAGCACCTCCCGCTGCCGCCTGCGCTCAACGGGACTCAGTGGGGCCAGGCCACCATGGCAAGGAACCTCAAGCGCAACTGCCCGTCCAACAACCCCTGCGCCAACGTCATCTGCCCCAACCCGTTCGTTTGCGTAGACCTGTGGATGGAGTACGAGTGCAGGTAAGGAATTTAAAGAAGGAAAGAAAAAACATTTTTGAAAGGCTCAGGCTCTAGTCTGAACTAATACCATCCTGTCGTGATCCTGTCCTGTCCACTATTCTCATACTAAAAACGATAACACCTAAAACCATTCTTTCCCACTAACTCTTCCCCCTCCCTCCCCCTTTCAAAAACGCAAAACTAACCTCCATCACCCAGCTGCCCCCGCGGCCAGCGCGTGACCCCGGACGGCAAGAGCTGCGTGGACCGCAACGAGTGCCTGGACAACCCCTGCCACAACGGCGGGCAGTGCGTCAACCGGGAGACGGCCGAGAGATACAACTGCCTGTGCCCGTCCGGCTACTCCGGCAACAACTGCGAGCTCATGCAGGAGGAGCAGATACTCAGGCTCAGCATGGGGGCGCTCGCCATCATACTCATCTGCCTGCTCAGCATCCTGGGTGAGTCGGATGCTAGGCAGCGCGGGAGGCGTCGTCGGAGTCTTAAGTATTATGCCGAGGACGAGGGATCCGGGATATTTTTTATTCTTTCTGCACGTTCTCTCCATTGATTTCTTTTCTCTTTTTCTCTCTCTCGCCTCACTCTGCTAACTTTTCTCTAACCCCTCAGAGCCAATTAAGCCTTTGTTGACACATTTGATTTTTTCATCATTTCATTTAAATTTCGAATCTACCGTAGAGTTTTCCGTTTCCTCACTTCGGTTCTATTTATTTTGCGGGAAATCGTCCAGCTGCCCCCTCGGCTACGAGCGCATCGGCGACGTCTGCGCCCGCTCCCCCACTCCGTGCCCGCCCGGCCGCCGACCGTGCGGATCCCGCTGCCTGGCGCCCGGCGAGAGCTGCCCGTGCTCGGAGTCCGGAGACGACGACGTCGACTGCACCAGGACCGTCATCGTCGCCGGCAGGAACTTCATCATCGTCGTGTTCCTCTCTTTCGTTATCCTGTTTTGTAAGTTTTGTGTTTTTTTGCTTCCTTTTTTCTCATTATTATTTTTATCCCCGGGGGGGTGGGAAAGGGAGTCTTCTCATTTTTC
>JAAUXV010017741.1_pt1 | contig 15660 bp, 13 predicted proteins | sample 7278181 | NCBI WGS metagenome assembly JAAUXV01 (sample SAMN14350114, study PRJNA611818) | marine sediment metagenome | isolation source: surface marine sediment (2.1m) | place: French Polynesia: Moorea | collected 2018-08
CATGAAAGACCGCTTTGACGCTGGCCTGGGTTCCGACCGGCATGAAGACCGGCGTCTCGATCACACCGCTGCGCGTGACGAGGCGCCCACGACGCGCCGCACCGTCCCGGGCGAGCACCGAAAAGGCGAAGTCCGCCGTCGCATTCTTGCCAGTGCCACTCACCGCGGCGCACCATCGCCTTCAGCTCGGGCGAAGAGGCAAGCGTCTCCAAAGGAGTAAAAGCGAAATTTCTCCCGCACCGCATAAGCGTAAGCCTCCTGAACGCGGCTCCGGCCCGCGAAGGCCGAGACCAGAACCAGAAGCGTCGAGCGCGGAAGATGAAAATTGGAAATCAAACGGTCAACGAGGCGAAAACGATACCCCGGACCGATAAACAGATCGGTATCGCCCCGAAAGGGCCTGATCACGCCATGCGCATCCGTCGCGCTTTCCAAAAGCCGCAAGACCGTCGTGCCGACCGCCAAAACCCGGCCACCAGCGGCCTTATGTCGCGCAATTTTTTCGGCCACTTCCACAGGCACCTCGCCCCATTCCGCATGAAGCCTGATCGCATCCAAAGCCTCTTCACGCGGCGGCAAAAAGGTGCCACTGCCCACTTGAAGCGTGACCGCGACCACCTGAACACCGCGCGCGCGCAAACGCGCGAGGAGGTCCGCGTCAAAGTGCAAACCCGCCGTCGGGGCAGCGGCCGCACCTTCTTTTTGCGCAAAATGGGTCTGGTAGCGTTCCCGGTCCTGCGGCTCAACCGCCCGACGCGACAGGATGTAAGGCGGAAGAGGCGTCGACCCGCTCCGGCGCAGCGCTTCGCGAACGCGCGCCTCATCGTCACGAAAGGCAAGACGAAGCCCACCGCCCTCGCCCACCGCGATGACCTCCGCCTCAAGATGATCGCCAAGCGACAGGCGATCGCCAACGCTTATCCGTTTTTGGGGACGCGCAAGCGCATCCCAGTGGGAATCGCCCAGTGCCCTTAGTAAATTGACCCTAACGCGCGCGCGAAATCGCTGACCGCCACGCCCCTCCCGATGGCGATACCCCTCAAGCGCCCCCGCGATGACCTTGCAGTCGTTTACGACAATCAAATCTCCCCCATTGACAAAGTGGGGCAAATCCGCAAAGGTTGCGGCATACAAGTGTCTTGCGCGTAAATTGGTGGGAGCCTCCGCTTCGCTGTCTTTTTTCTGTGCGCGGGGCGAGTCTTCTGCGCCTGCTTTCTGTTGGAGGTCTTGGTAGTTCGCGTGGAAGCCTTCGTTGCAAAGCCCCGGACCGACCACCAAAAGACGGGAAGCCGGACGGGGGGCTGCCGGGTAAAGCGCGATCTGCTCTTCGGGTAAATCGAAGTCATAGTCGCCGAGCTTTCTTGTCAAAGCAGACCTCCTGTCGCCGTAGTGGGTTGTCTTTTGAGCTTCGTTTTCGTTAATAGAACCTTATCCATTGCGCGGCTAGTCTTTTGTTTCAGGCATCCAGAGGCGTGCGTATGACGTCCTTTTATCGGTTTTTCTTAATGGAGCGCTTCGCAAGCCATACTAGGGCTAATCTTGCTCGCTTCCTCGTGCTGGCTCTTGTGACCTTGCCGCTCGCCTCTTGTCTCTTTTCCGATGATGGACGCTTTTCACCCGCATCAATGGGGGTCTCCGCAAGCCCAAAGATCGGCAGTAGCGGAACCATGCCAAAGGGCGGCGGCTTCCGCTCCGTCGGAAAACCCTACAAGATCAATGGCAAGTGGTACTACCCACGAAACGATCCGAGCTACAACAAAGTCGGAAACGCCTCGTGGTACGGTGACGCTTTCCACGGGCGGCTCACCGCAAACGGCGAGTTGTTTGATATGAATACCCTCTCAGCCGCGCATACGACCTTGCCTTTGCCAAGTTACGTCGAAGTCACCAACCTCGACAATGGCTACTCTTTAACCGTCAGGGTCAATGATCGTGGGCCCTTCGCAAGAAATCGCATCATCGACCTATCAAGGCGCGCCGCGACCTTGTTGCGCTTCCGCAACCGGGGAACCGCCAATGTCCGGGTCCGCTATCTGGGGCCTGCATCCATCGCGGGGAGCGATGATCGAAAACTTCTCGCCTCGCTCAAGCATAACGGAGTACCCGTCGGACCCAGAACCGTGCAAGTTGCATCCCGCGGCGTGCCAAAGGCCCAGATCACGGCCCGGTCCCTTACCCTTGCCAACCGTTCCAGCGCGAAAAGAAATACCGAGAGCACAAAATTTTCCAACAATACCTACGGAACTTTGCTCAGCGCCACCCCCAAAAGCCGACCTAAGGAAACGCCCTGGTCACAGCTTCCAAAATTGCGCTTCCTCTCGAATCGAGATCGCTCCGAGACTATCGACCCGGCTCGGACAAAAGAAATCGCCGCGCTCGAAGCCTTACCTGCGCGCCGTCCCAATACCTCGACAGACGGGGTCTCCAGCACCCTATCGGTTTTGCGCATTCCCAAACCCCGGACTGGTCGCGAAACCTCTCAAACCAAGGGGTCTTTTCGCGTCGTCGTTGCGCGCTTCAATAACCACGAGGTCGCGGTGAATATCCTGAGGGCCCTGCCCGCTGATCTTGGAAAAGGTCAAATCACCCGCTTAGGCTCTCATGCGCAAATCGAGTTTATTGGCTTTGCTTCACCCGCCTTGGCAGAACGAACGCTCAGGTCGGTGCAACAACTCGGATTCGTCAACGCTGTGATCGAAGAAAACCTCTAAGACCTCAAAGCAAACCTCGTCAGTGAAAGTCCCGTGAGGCAAAAAGACGCTTCGCTTGAACGCGCGGATGTCCCATGCCACCGACAGGCGCGCGATCCAATGACGAGACCTCTTCCCTCTTCGTGCCTTGCCCCTCAACAAAACTCTCTAACAAAACCGTGAGGTCTTCAATCCGAGAGGCAATCAGATGACTCACCAAGCCAGCGCGCTCAAAGGTGCCACGAACCCGTAAAAGCCTTCCGTACATCACCTCAGAGCGAAAGCGTTCAAAAACCGCCTTCCAAACCACAATGTTCACCACGCCGGTTTCGTCTTCAAGGGTCAGAAATACGACACCCGATGCCGTGCCCGGACGCTGACGTGTAATCACAAGACCAGAAGTGCAAACCCGCTTGCCCGAAGGACTTTGCTCCAGATCCAATGCGGATAAACCTCCAAGCTCCGTGCGCAAAAAAGACACAGGATGGGCGCGCAACGTCAGGCGCATCGCGAGATAATCTTCATAGACTTCAGCCCTTTGCGGCATGGTCGGTAAAACAACGGCTTCGTTCGGGTTTTCATTCTCGTCCCCATCGCAAAAGAGCGGCATCTTGCGCCCGCAAGCCCCTTTGATATGCCAAAGAGCCTCGCGCCGAGAAAGGTTGTAGCAGGCACAGGCATCGGCAAGAGCAAGCCTGCGTAAAGACTCTGGACTTAGACCCGAGCCGTGGCAAAAGGCACGCATGGATCCGTAGCCCTCTGAACGCTTCTGCGTAAGGCGGTGCATCTGATCGACCGACAGCCCTTTGATCTGACGAAAACCAAGGCGAATAGCCAGATCCCCCGAGGGTTGAGGCTCAAGAACATGATCCCAAAAGCTCTTCTCGACACAAGGCGGAAAAACAGAAACACCGTGGGAACGCGCATCGGAAACCAGTTGGGCTGGAGAATAAAACCCCATCGGCTGGCTGTTGAGCAAGGCGCAGCAAAAGACTTCCGGATGATGACACTTAAGCCAGGATGATGCATAGGTGAGCAAAGCAAAACTCGCTGAATGGCTTTCTGGAAAGCCATAGCTTGAGAAGCCTTCAAGTTGTGCGAAACACTGTTCTGCGAAGCTCCTGTCAAAGCCACGCTCCAAACATCCTGAAATGAAGCGTGTTCGAAAACGCTCTACCGAACCGTTAGCTCGAAACGTGCCAAGGGCGCGACGGAGTTGATCGGCTTCCGAGGCCGAAAATCCCGCCGCAATCACCGCGATCTGCATGGCCTGCTCCTGAAAAATCGGAACCCCCAGAGTCTTCTTCAAAACCTCTTCAAGTCTGGGTCCTGGGTAGGTGACCTTTTCCTCTGCGTTGCGACGTTTCAAATAGGGGTGCAGCATATTGCCCTGAATCGGACCAGGGCGAATGATCGCAATCTGAATCACCAAATCATAATAGGAACGCGGACGCATGCGCGGTAAGAAATTCATTTGCGCGCGGCTTTCAATCTGAAAGACACCGACCGTATCGGCGCGACAAATCATGTCAAAAACTTGCGCATCGTTCTGCGGGATCGAATCGAGACTATCGCTTCTTCCCTTCCAAAGTCGAAGCAGATCAAAGGACTTACGCAGTGCGGTGAGCATACCAAGCGCAAGCACATCGACTTTCAACATGCCCATAAGATCAATATCGTCCTTGTCCCACTCGATGATCGTGCGGTCCTCCATCGCGGCCTTTTCAACCGGACACAAGGTGTCCAGACGCCCTTTCGTAATCACAAAGCCGCCCACATGCTGCGACAGGTGCCTTGGAAAACCAATCAAGACCTGCGCCAGAGCAAAGGCTTTCGCCACGATGGACCCATGCGAATCAGGCACAGAAATCGAACCCTTTTTACCTGTCTCTTGTCCCCATCCTCGGCCCCTCTCGGACAAGTCCGCCTCTTGGCAAAAGACAGACCAGCCCTCGGATAAGCCCATCGCCTTACCCACCTCCCGATAGGCCGAACGGGAGCGAAAATGGATCACGGTTGCACAGAGACCTGCCCGATGCCGACCGTATTTCTCATAAATATATTGGATGACTTCTTCGCGCCGCTCGTTCTCAAAATCAACGTCAATATCGGGAGGCTGCTTGCGCGCGCTTGAGATAAATCGTTCGAAAACCATGGAAATTTGATCGGGAGAGACCTCCGTAATCCCAAGCGCATAACAAACAACCGAATTGGCTGCGGAACCTCGCCCCTGACAAAGAATCCCGCGCCTGCGTGCAAAAGCAACCAGATCGTACACGGTCAGGAAATAGCGCGCGTACTGGAGTTCATCAATCACGGCAAGCTCTTTGCGGATCATCTCACGGACCCTTTCGGGTGCCCCGTTCGGATAGCGCTTTTCCAGACCATCTGCGACAAAGCGGCGCAAACAGCCGCCAGGCTCCATGCCTTCGCTGACCTCTTCAGGATATTCGTAAACCAGTTCGTCAAGAGAAAAGGCGCAACGCTCTGCGATCAGGAGGGTGTTTTCCAGGGCATCGGGGTATTCGCTAAACAGGCGACGAAGATCAAACTCTGGCTTCAGCCGACGCTCCGCATTCATCAAGGCACTATAACCGAGTTGGTCAATTGTTGTCCTCAGCCTGACACAGGAGAGCAGATCTGCAATGGGACGGCGCTCAGCACAGTGCATCACGGCATCACCAAGCGCGACAAGGGAAAGGTCGAAGCGCTTAGCGAGCGACGCGCAAGAGGCAAAGCGGCGTCTATCGTTTCCGTCGTAGCGCGGAGCCATTCCCAAAAGAAGGTTACTCCCGAAGGTTTTTTTCAAGAAGAGAGCGGCTTCGTGAAGGTCATAGCGCCGAGCGCAGGCGTAAGGGTTTTCCCCGAGGGAAGCGGCGAAAGAAAAGTCGGCCACACAAGGCTCGCTCAAGAGCACGAGAGAGCACTCTCTAAGCCCGCGCCGCACATCATCGAGCCATAGGTAGCACAGACCTTTTGGCGCACGCATTTTACCAAGGGTCAGGAGGCGGCACACGCGTCCATATCCCTCGCGCGTTTGTGGGTAGGCTAGGATATCGGGGCCATCGACCAGAAGAAGCCGAACACCGACCCGAAAGCCTATGGCATATTTTTTTGCCGCGGCATGGGCTCTTACGATACCTGCAAAGCTATTGCAGTCGGTAATGGCGATCGCCGAAAGTCCGAGTTCCGAAGCGCGCGCGACCAATTCCTCAGGGTGGGAGGCGCCCGTCAGAAAGGTAAAATTACTTAAGGTGCAAAGCTCCGCGTAGGCCATTTCTCTAAGCGAACTGACCGGCAACAAACCACAGGTTTGGCGAGACAACGGGCTGCGTTAAAAGCCATAGCCGTAGACCTTCGGCAGTTTGAACATGCCAGTAATCGCGTAAGGCTCCCCGACGCTCTGACCACCATTGTCCGCTTATACGCTGCGGCCCCCGTTTTTGGCTGACCGAAAAGGTTTTTCCACGCCAAGCAAAGCAGGTCGGGGGACGGCCCGGAAGAAGAACCTCTACGCGCTCAGGAGGGAAGCAAAGACGCAACGGTAAATCGAAGCCAGAGGGGGGCATCGGCTCCAATCCACCCTTTTGCGCTTCCAACGCGCAGACACGATGGAAAGAGCGCTCAGGTATATGCGATGGCGAATAAGCAAATCGTTGTATCCGATCAAAGCCCAAACGGTTCCCAAGGCCTGTCAGCAGGTCGCTAAAAGCCTCATCACCGCGCCCGGAGGCATATAAGGGTGTCTGTTCAGGCGAAAGAGGAACGATTTCCCGGCCCTCCAAGACCAGAGCGACAAGCCGACCCGATAGCGAAGCGCCATCGAGCAAAGAAAAGAGCTGATGTTTGATTTTATCCGCAGCATGGGTTGGCTTTGCAAATCCGGCGGTAACGCAAGTTGATTCGCCCTCGCCCTCCAACGTCAAAAGGACAGAGAGCAGACCTAGATCTTCTTTTTGCAAACGATTGCAAAGACTTATAATGAGATCGTAAATTTTTTTCTCAAGATGGGAAAGCGACTCGACCGGGTCCGACAAGGTGCAGACCAGACGGCATCCACGCCTTGGCACGGAAGGACGAAAGCCATCGAAACTATAGCCCCGTCCTTGTTCGAGTCGCTGAACAAGCTCAAGACCAAAGCGCCGGGCGAGTTCGGCTGTTTTTATGTCATACAAGGACCCAATCGACGAAAATCCAAGTCGGATAAGGTCATCTGTCACGGGCGCATCGAGCAACAAAGCCTTAACGGGCAAGTTCGCGAAGGCATCGCTTGCCATTCCCGGAGCGATGATCTGATCTTCGTTTTCACCGAAGCGGGCGACGGCTTGGGCAACGACAGCATTGTCGGCAATCGCAATCCGAGAGGCAATTTGCTTCTCAGAGAGACTTTGTTTTACGACCGAGAGCTGTTCCTGTTCGCCACCGAACAGGTGGGCGCTACCGGAGACATCCAGACAAAGGCCATTGGGCGAGAAGATGGCCACACGCGGCGAAAACTTATGGATCCACTTATGCAGAGCGCGCAGCAAGGTTTTTGTCTCGTGTTTTGTGGCATGAGCGATGAGCAAGTTTGAACAGAGAGCTTGAGCATCGGCGAGTTTTTGTCCTTTGCGCAGTCCCTGGCGAAGAGCCATGCGATTGAGGTGGGTAAGAAGGGCGGGTTTGCTCGAGGAAGCGAGCGCGAAGGGACCATTGAGTCCGGGGTGAGCGCGTCTAACGAGCAGATCAAGCGGCAGAGACGGCAGGTAGACAAACAGCAGTCGCCCCAAAAGGTTTCTCCTCAGACCATCCAACGAGCCAAGAGCGACAAAGAATGCGCCTTGCTTTTTCAAGTTCCCAAAGCCAAAGGTATGGCTTTGCGTTTACGGCTGTGCACTTCCAACGGGTTTCGCTTGCACAAATGTTCGCTTTACGCCGAAAAAGAGACAGTCCCAGCGCGCCACTGTGCGCAGCGGCGATTTGCAAGCGCCGGCTTTCGTAAAGGTCGAGTCCCTGCTCGATTTCGATCACGACGCAGCTTTCGAGGGCGCGCAAAGCCTTTTCAGCGACCCAAAGGCACTCTTGACGACAAAGGCACTTGATCAAAAGAAGGCGGGACGGATCCACCCAGGGGCGCAAGGACAAAGGGTGCAAAGACTCGACCGCCTGTGAAGTCCCGATCCATAAGATATCACCGCGCATCATCGCGGCAGCAAAAAGGGCGAAGACCGTTGAGGACTCTCCATGGACTTCATGCATGCGCCCTTTGGCCAGATGGGGCAAGCCGGGATTGGAGAGCTTGTCTTTTGCGGCCCCAACTTCCTCATAAAGGAGCCCCGAGGAAGCGAAGAGATCGACTTGCCCGAAGTTTTCTTCAAAAGCCTCTGAGCCCAAAGAGAAGGCATGTTTTTCTGCTAGCGATTGACAGCGACGCGCAGGCACATTTTTTTTCTCGTCAGGCTGAAAGTTTGCCTGGCCTTTGTGATTTTGTTTCACTTTTGTTCTCATATTGTTCTTTTTATGTTCCTTTTCTATCTCTGTCAATAGGGGTCTTAAGGCCCGTCTTTTCTTTCGTTTGGATTGCTCGGACTGGCCTGTATTTTCTTAAAGCGATGCTTGTTGCGCCGGTGCTTGTCCTTACGTTGTTTCGCCACCGGGCTTTTGATAGAATGGGCTTCCTCCACGAGACAAGGACTCTTCGCATGACGTTTTTTCGCTACTTTGCTCACTTTCAAGCCAAGCCCTCCGCGCTCTATTTACGGCCCCTCAACCGAGTGTTGAGCGCATTGAGCTTGACAGGAATAAGCCTGATCTGCTTTGTTCCCGCGCTGGCGCATTCTGATGAGAGCTCGGGGAAGTCGGAGCGCATTGTCGCCTGCCCGATGAACTATGCCCCGGTTTGCGCGACCCGCACCAGGCCGGATGGAGAGCCTGTCTATAAAATTTATTCAAATTTGTGTCAGGCGAGTGTCGACGAGGCGGTGATCGCGGACACGGCCTTTTGCGCAGGCACGGAAGAAGACCCGCTTCCCCTTCCCGACGCGCGAACCTATCGTATAGCCTGTTCCTTTTCTTCTGCGACCAACGTATTTACGCGCGACGATCGCACCCATCGCCATCCGCATATATACCTGGCACCGATTCGCGGTAGCGATGCGATGGTAGTGCTGGCGCGCACCGAAAGCCTGATGCAAGGTGATAGCCATGTGCTTTACCTTGGCGGGGCGACGCCCGAAACGGACGCAAAGGGTGGAAAGCGTTATACGCTCTATGACAATGAGGGACGCTTACGGCTCTTTTTGCGCCATTCGGGCGTGCCTCGTGAGGGCAACTTATACGATGCCCACTCTCTATACAGCGGCGGCGATCTGACCGAACTGACCGTCGCAGGGCAAGGAGTATGCCGCGAAGGCACGTGGATATTTTAGCCTTGATGGGAGCGAGCGCCTTCCCTGAGGCCCGCCACGGGTCTGATGATGAGGCAGGGAAAAGCGGCCCGGAACCGTTTTATAGGCAAGCCTCTGGCAAGCGGGCACAAGGGATCGTCGGTTTGCGTCGCTTGTCTTTGCGCACTTTGTCCTTGCGCAACCGGACAGCTTTATCGAAGAGTCCGCGCGATGGTTCGTTCGGCGCGCTTCACTTAGTGTTCGATGCAGCCTAAGACGGACAAAAGGCTCGCCGGAGGTGTGGCACACGAAATGCCCGATGACCTCGAATCCGCTTTGCTATCGGATCGCAAAGCGTCGGCGGCGTGGGTCACGCTCACCCCGCTTGCGCGCAACGAGTGGATTTGCTGGGTGACGTCTGCCAAGCGCGCAGAAACGCGCAAGAAGCGCATTGGTTGGGGATGCGAAAGCCTGGCTCTTGGGAAAAGACGCCCCTGCTGTTGGCCGGGCTGCAAGCATCGTTAGCCTCTCGGCTATGAAGTCACGCATACGCCTTCTTGCGCAGAGGCGACCTGCTCGGCCTCCCACTCTTTGTAGCTTTTCGTCTGGCCTTTGACCTTCCATTCGCGCGGCCCCGCCGAGACCCGACCACTCACGACAGCCGCTGCGGCGCTGGTGCTCGCGAATGCGTAATCAGAATCGAAGATCCGTCGATCACCGTCAGGCTTCAGAACCCCTGAGTCGACGAGTTTCTGATGAAGTTTTCCATAGTGGGCTTTCCCCTGCGTCCCTGACCAACTTGCGCGGGCCAATGACCCCTCGCGGACCACGAACTCCCCGTCCTCAAGACCAGCCGTAGCCGTTATCCCATGTTTCTTGATTGTCAGCTCAAATGTGGGTGATCTGTTCTCTAAAGGCGTCCTGTCAGGTTTTCGCTGTTTCCGGCGTTTGTTCACGAACATATCGACCCGCAGCGCGGGAAGCACCATCAACAAGGTGTCTAAGAAGACCTCCATGTTGGCGACGTGAGCCTCGGAAAGGCTGGAGCGCGCGGGTCTATTTTGGTTCTCCAGAGGAAGGCTACCGACCTCGCGGGCGATTTCGAGCAATCTGGCTTCAAGGTATCTCACATGGGCCTTATGAAGGCCGTCCCCAGTGGTCGTAACGAGGATGCAGGAGGTCCACCAATCCTTCGATGCCAAATGGCCACGCAGACGCTGGCCAATTTCTTCCGCCTCACCGATATAGGCGAGGGACTCACCGTCGCGCTCGCCGAAAAGAAAATAAACGCCCGTGCGCTTTGCCTCAGAACGCTTGAGGGCGTCGGCGATCTGTGTCCGGGGCGTCATCAGGACGTGTCCCGTCCAGTTGAAAACCTCAGCCGTAAGCATTCCGTCTGGCTTGCCGTCAATGAAATAGAGTTCAAGCGAGCGAGCGGAACCTGAGGGCAGCGTCGATTCTGTCATAATGCCGAACCTTGAGCGCCGAAAACCCTTTTCCATCTGGTGCCCAGGAGAGGAGTCGAACCTCCACGGTCTTGCAACCACCAGCACCTGAAGCTGGCGCGTCTACCATTTCGCCACCTGGGCGTTGATGCCGTGCCTGTCGCTTGCCAATCGAAGTCTTTGGACGGCAAGGAATAGACCCCGCTCCCCAAGGGTCTTCCTCGGAAGACCTTAAAAGCCGAGGGGAGCGGGGGACTCGTCTCTCAAGGGTTAGAGCGACGAGAAAGCGATCCTTACGGACCTAGGCGTTGACGGCTTCCTTGAGCGCCTTACCCGGGCGAAACTTCGCCTGATTTGTTGCGGGAATGCGCAAGATCGCTCCGGTTTGCGGATTGCGACCGGTTGTTTCCTTACGCTTGGTGACAAGAAAGGTTCCAAAACCAACAAGACGGACTTCCTCGTCTCTGGCAAGCGCAGATGAAATTGCTTCAAAGACCACATCAACCGCCTTTTGTGCTGATGCTTTAGGAAGGCCAGCCGCATCGGCAACCTTATTGCAAAGCTCGTTCTTATTCATTGTTTATTCCTCTTGGAGTGGTTGGATACAATTCGGGCACGCGCAAAGCGTTCCAAGCGAGGGAGGTAGGGCATTTTTTTGATTTATGCAATCCCAAAAGGTGGAAAACCGGCATTTTCCTTGAGTTTTTCGCACTTTTCGCCATTAAGGACCTGCGACTAAGGGTCTAACGTGTTGTTCTGCGAAGTGACCTCTTGTCTTTTGGCTCATAACTTTGGGTGTTGGCTCCGGGTCAATCGGCGAGGTGATTCTTGATGGTTTCGGACCGGTCGGGGTTGACGGGCTTGATTTGCGTACGGGCTTCGCGTTAGCATGGGTTAAGGGACAAGGCATTGCTTTGGACCGAAGTTTCTTCACCCGAGGAGGCATTGCTTTGGACCGAAGTTTTTGTTTCCATCCAGCGGCAGGTTTTGGCGTTGAGTCGCCGACGGGTTTCTGGCGTTTTGGCACCTCATGACTGATTTTTTACGACACATGGCATCTTGATACCGTGCGCGATGAATTTTCCCGATTATTGCTTGATGGCTTCAGCGCGGCGGGCGTTGTTCGCGATGATCTGGAGCAAGGTCTTCATGACCAGATTGAGGCGCTACTGAAGCGCCACGATGTGGTCACGGCGGATCAGTTTGCTGTTCTTCGTGACGCGATTGCGCGCATAGATTCGCGTCTTGGCGCGATAGAAGAGCATCTTGGGCTTACAGAAACGACAAAGTCGCGCATCCCATCTGAAGAACAACAAAAGGACTCAACATGAACCGCTACTTCGCTGAGGGCTTTGGTACCTTCGTTCTTGTCTTTGTAGGGTGCGCATCCATTGTCTATAGCGGCGAGCAGATTGGTATGCTCGGGATCGGCCTGACCTTTGGCTTTACGCTCATAGGCTTGATCTATCTGCTCGGCCCGGTCTCTGGTGCGCATTTTAATCCGCTTGTTAGCATCGTCATGATGCGCCTGCGCGCGTTGCCCGTGCAGACCTGCGTTTTTTATATCTTTGCCCAGATGATCGGCGCGACTTTGGCGGCGGCGCTTCTCTACCTTCTTTCCAATCAAGCCGGTGGCGGCGACATCCTTATCGGACAAACGACCTTCGCCCAAACCGCCGACAACGGCTACGGACCTTGGCGCGCATTTGTCGCTGAAGCCATCTTTTCGGCGATCTTTCTTCTCGTCATTCTCGGTGTAACGGCCAAAGGGGCGAGGCCCGAGATGGCAGGGCTTGCAATTGGGCTTTCCCTCACCGCGATACATTATGCGGGCATACCGCTTTCGGGAGCCTCTGTGAACTTTGCGCGCACCTTTGGTCCGGCTTTGTTCGCTGGCTCCGAGGCGATGTCTCAGCTTTGGGTCTATGGACTGGCCCACCTTTTGGGAATTGCGATCGCGATCCTACTTGCCAGATACGTGACCGCTAACGACGACGTCTAGTCTCTGTCGGTAGCAAGCGGGTGCGCGCCTGGCTTCGCATCGCAATTCTGCCGAGCGCTCTGGTTCCATAGGCTTTCCGCTTTGGCGGCCTCAACTTTTGCGAACTCAGCGGCTTTTTTTTCGGCCGCTGCCGGGAGAGGCTTTCCGTGTACGCGGTTTTGTCGGCGGATGGTCGTCCGGACTGTAACGTATGCCTTGGAATATGAGAATTTGTGCGCTTTTGGCGCTTCTTGGGCTTCTGCGAGGTGAACGTCTAATGTCAGCAGGCGGAAGGAAAACAATGTTCGAGCTCACGCGAATTACCTTTCTTCATAACGAGATACTCTGTGCAGTAGAGGCATTAGACGACGATGGCCCTTAACGAAAGGCTAATGGCGCGCGCGCTGGGCGCGCCGGATTTTCAATTCAGTCCTGATGAGAGGTGGGGTTAAACGGACCGTTATACACTCTTTAGAGTGGCGGAGCCCCTGCGCAACCGAGCGTGAGCGACGATCTTATGAGCATCGCCCGTTGCGGATCGGAGCGTTTCCCTCTACGCGCAAGGTCTGCTTTACCCTGATCGCAGGAGAAGACCGTCTAATGATGCTGGTAAAAATGAGGTTGCCCGCACCTGCGCAATTGCAACAGCGATCTTTTTGATTTCTACCACAATCCAAACCATAGCGACGCTATCAGAAGAAATGCCGAAAACCCTATCACATCCGTGACCGTCGTCACAAAAACACCCGACGCAACCGCTGGGTCAATACCCGCCTTCTCTAGTGAAATCGGAACGAGAAAACCCGCTATACCAGCCACAATGTGGTTGAAGAAAAGCGCAAGCGCTACCACCATACCCAGCTCAAAATCACCAAACCACGCAAGCGTCGTTAGTCCACATATCAACGCAAGCACAACGCCGTTGATCAGACCTACCAGAAGCTCACGCGCAAAAGCCCGGCGCGCCCGATACCCATGTAGCTCTCGCGTCGCAATGGCCCGCACAACAACCGTCATCGTCTGCGTCGCCGCGTTTCCACCCATCGAGGCAATGATACCCATCAGAATCGCAAGCTCGACTTTCTTCTGAATCGGTTGCTCAAAAAACTTAACGAAAACCGCCGCGAAAATCGCCGTGGCTAGGTTGACAATCAGCCATCCCATCCGCGTGCGCGTCGTGTTGATCACACTGTCGGACATCTGCTCGTCACCGACCCCGGAAAGACGCAGCATATCTTCGCCAGCCTCCTCCTTAATCACATCCACGATGTCATCGTGCGTAATCGTTCCGATCAGACGCTCATCGTCGTCGCAAACGGGCACCGAAAGCATGTCGTAGCGCTCGAAAAGCCGTGCGACTTTCTCCTGGTCTTCGGTCGCCGTGACCGAACGGGCCTGGCTATCGTATAAATCGTTGATTCGCACCGGACGGCGCGCGCGCATCAGCAGATCCAACCCAAGCGTGCCCAGAAAACGAAAAGAGGGGTCTATGACGTAAATATCCGAAAAGCGCGCGGGCAGATCATCAGCCTCACGGATATAGTCGATCGTCTGCCCCACCGTCCAAAAGGGCGGGACCGCGATGAAATTCGTCTGCATCCGGCGCCCGGCACTCTCTTCGGGATATTCAAGATGACGCTCAAGATGCAGCCGATTGAGCGCCGGCAAATAGGATAAGACTTCGATCTGGCGCGGCGCATCGAGCTCGCTTAGCAATAGAACCGCGTCATCGCTGTCGAGCTTCACAATTCCTGCCGCGATCTCCGCGAAGCTAAGCGCCGTCACGATGTCACGCATGACCGCTTTATCCACTTCCGTCAAAATGTTGAAGTCGAAGGCCGGACCCAACAAACGAATCAACGCAACGCGCTCGTCCTCAGGAAGAAAGTTGATAAATTCGGCCGCGTCCGCTTCGTGCAAGTCGCGCAGAAAATCGCCAAGCTCACTCGTGCTACCGGCCGCGAGCGCCGCCCGAAGGGTGCCGAGCATATCCGGGAGGCGGCGGTCACCCGTCTCAATCGCCTGCTCCAGGGTGTCAGGCGCCGCGTCTTCTTCGTCTTCGCTCAACCTACCGAACCTTAACCCCTGTGGCGGTCGCACCAGCATAGCGCATTCGGGGACGTGCGCAAATTTTTACCCTTGCGCTTGACCTTTGCGCCTTCTAGGCATAAATATGAGAACTCCGGGGAGCGAATGCGCCTTCGGGTGTGCTTATGTCGTGCGCGACTTCTGTCTGGCATGGCTTTGTCTTGATCGGCTTGTGTCTTTCTCGACTTGTGTCTTGCCCCTTCTTGCGAGAAGGGCCGGTGCCGGCAGACGCATACCCTTCCAGCCTGACCGCGACCGAAATACCGATAGACGACCTAGATCGATAGACGACATAGACCGATAAAACGATGAGCAAACGCGTACAGCAAAAGTACAAAATCGACCGCCGCATGGGCGAAAACCTATGGGGCCGACCCAAGAGTCCCGTTAACCGAAGGGCCTACGGTCCCGGACAGCATGGACAACGGCGCAAAAGCAAGCTCTCCGACTTCGGCAACCAACTGCGCGCCAAGCAAAAGCTCAAGGGCTACTACGGCAATCTGACCGAAAAGCAGTTCAGACGTGTCTATGAAGAAGCCGTGCGCATGAAAGGCGATACGAGCGCCAACCTCATCGGACTGCTTGAGCGCAGGCTAGATGCCCTCGTTTTTCGCGCCAAGTTCGTTCCGACCGTTTACGCCGCGCGCCAGTTTGTCTCCCACGATCACGTTCTGGTCAACGACAAGCGCGTCAACATCGCCTCCTACCGCCTGAGCGTCGGCGATGTCGTTTCGGTCCGCGAGCGTTCGCGCGATCTGGGCATGGTGATCGAGGCCCGCACGCTCGCCGAGCGTGACGTCCCGGACTATGTTGAAGTCGATGAGAAAAAACTGACCGCGACCCTTAGCCGGATCCCCGCGCTCGACGATATCCCTTACGCGGTGCGCATGGAGCCCAATCTCGTCATCGAGTATTACTCACGTTAGCCTCCCGCCGAGGCGCCGCCCGCCCCTTCGTCGATGAGAAAAAACTGACCGCGACTCTTAGCCGGATCCCCGCGCTCGATGATATCCCTTACGCGGTGCGCATGGAGCCCAATCTCGTCATTGAGTATTAGTCACGTTAGCCTCCCGCCGAGGCGCCGCACCCCC
>JAAUXV010161638.1_pt1 | contig 15646 bp, 21 predicted proteins | sample 7278181 | NCBI WGS metagenome assembly JAAUXV01 (sample SAMN14350114, study PRJNA611818) | marine sediment metagenome | isolation source: surface marine sediment (2.1m) | place: French Polynesia: Moorea | collected 2018-08
ACATTAAGAACATAAAACAAAAATGATTTTTTTAAATTATTGTTCTAAGTAAAAAATTTATCTATCTCTATCTTGGAAATGGGATATTTTTAAGTAACAAATTCATCAATTTTATGTATACTTGGTCAGAAGAGAAGTACATAAAATTGATAAATTTGTTACTCATGATCTAAGCACCATATTTTAAAACAAACACCTGATTTTTTTCTTAAGTCCTACTACCTTCTGCTTCAAAAACTTTATTGTCATTTTGACCTCAAACCAAAAAAGAAAAAGTTTATTTATAGCCTTATTTTTTCAAAAATTGTTTTTCTCAATTTTCTCAGAAGGCCATCGTTTTTTTGGGAAAAAATTTGCTGATATAAATAGCCCAGGGTATTACCTTTCAGATGATACCAAAACTAGAAATAGCCTTCATCACCATATCAAAGGTTTTTCTGACAACTCTGTACACATAAAGCACTGTGCACATTGATACGACCATGCCTGTGTATTCAATCTCAGCCCTGAGGACCTGAAGAAGCGTGAGATTGTGATGATATACATTGCCAAGGACAAACAACTGGACTACACATTTCCTGCTCATCTGAACAAGGAAGAAGAAGACCCCAAGCTGAAGAAGCTGCACCTTGGGTCCGCTAAAGGAGAACTGGACTGTGATGACAGTGTACAAGCTGTTTAGAATCCGATTCCTCTGGCGGGGATTCCAATACATGATTGAAGGGAAAATTGCCAACTTGCCAACTTGCAGTGAACCTAATACATCATCATCTACTTACTTGAACGTGGAAGCGATCCAGCACTGTCTTTCTCCCTTCAATGGCTTTCCTCTTCTCCCTCACCGACTTGCTTACTTCGTTGGCCAGGTCCTTGTACTTCGTCTCTATCTTCTTTACGAGCAGGTTTTTTATTTCCGTAATTTGGCGCATCAAAGACCGCTCCTGAAAGAGTTTGTAAAGATCAACACACAATTGTCGATGAATGGCAGGAAATACCTTTATGTTTAACTCCGATAACTTTGTGCCGAGCAGGTCCCTGTTCTCGTCCAGCAGGTTCCGCTTGAGCCTGAGGTCTGTCAGCCCCTGGGTCCAGGCCTGCTTTACCTTGGGCGCCGCCTCGTAGGTAGGCAGATGGGAGTGAGACTCGTGAGCGGGCGGAGGGGGAGGGGAAGACGAAGACGGGGGTCTCGTGCAGCACTTGTCGCAGGCCAGAACCTCGCAGTCCTCGCAGTAGAAGGTGAACCTAGAGCCCTGCGAAGATAGACCGAAGGATACACGGCGTCCCGCTCGAAAACACGCTACAGTCCAGCAGCCGCCTCACTCACCCCGTGCTTCTGGCAGGTGACCTCCTTTGCCTCCTTGGCCCCCGAGGACGATGTGGACGATCCTCTCCTGGCCCTCTTCCTCGGGGTGGCGTCGATGGCCGTGATGGCATGGTCCCTCGTCAGCTTGACCCTCCTGTGCGCCTTGACGCACTCGTCACAGAGGTGCTCCTCGCACTCGGCGCACCACGAAGTGGTAGGGTTCTTCTCCTCGCAGTTCTGCAAGGAAAGAGCATATACCAGGTCCAGTAGCGTTCCGAAACACTGGGCCAAGTTCCTACGCAAATCTGTCCCTCCTGCCCGTCGAAACCTTCGTCCGAGTCCGTCAGCAGGAAGAGGTTGTCCACGGCCTCCTTCTCCGAGGTGGCCACCCTGCACAGCGGGCACTGGATGGACACCTCCGGCTCCACGGGCGCAATGTCGTCGTCGCCGCCGTCCAGGGTGACTGACGCAGCAGCCTTGGTATCGCGCATGGCAGCCTCGAAGTTCTCCTGCGGAAAAGGTCAAGATAGGGGCAAACGTGAAAATGAAGGTGCCGCTAATTCCCCAAGCTTACGTCGAAGCACTCTAGGCAGGCCGAGTGGAGGCAATTTAGCAGCTTTGGTTCTTTCTCCGCGCAGCGTTGGAGGCAGAAAATGCAGACGGTGTCCTTGCCCACCATGGGCTTGCGGTAGTAGGCAAGCTGCTGCTGGTAGGTCTCTCTCTGCTGGTCGATGGCGCTGCGGGTGGAGCCGGAGCCGCAGTCAGAGTGGGAGCCGATGGAGTGGTGGCGCTTGCGATGCTGCTGCTGCTGCTGCTGAGGGAAGCCGCTGTCGGTGGAGGGCTTCTTGAACGGGGAGTCGCCGCTCTGGTTGGGAGAAGCAGAGTCCTCAGCAGAGATGGTGGCGCCGCCGCCGCCGCCCCTTTTACCCTCAACGGTGGTGCTGGAGCTTGGCTTTTCGACCCTGGGAGCGCCGTCGTCGTCCAAGTCTCCCCTCTCCACCTCCTCGATCTCGCTCTCCTCCGTCTCAACCACCTCTCCCTCCTCCGCGTCCATGGGTTCCTCCTTCACTTCGCTCTCGACCAACGCGTAGCCTTCCTCTCCCTCCTCAGGAACTAACTCCTCGAATTCTTCTTCTCCGGCTTCTCCCTCCTCATATCCTGGTGCTGCCTCGCCTTCTTCTCCAGGCTCTTGACCGCCCGCTTTCTCCTGCGCCTCCTCTTCCTCCTCCTCGCAGTCCTCTTCTGCAGGAGTTTCCCCGTCTTCTGCACCGCTTGCTTCTTTCTCTCCAGCCTCCTCTCTCTCCCGACCAGCCTCGCCGTCGCCTTCCTCTACCTCCTGGCCGATCTCGTTGGTATTTTCCGCGTCCGCATTCACTTCTTCATTTCCGGAACCTCCTGTCTCGGGCTCAGTCTCACCGGACGTCCCTTCCGCTTCGCAGGTGGTGCTTGCTCTACAAGATCCCTGGTCGCTTTTTGTAGTGTGTTCCCTGTTTTTTCGAACATTCGATGTCGAGTCAGCAGGATCAATGTCCGATTTTTTTTGCGGCTCCTGCGAGACCTCGTCTTGCTCGTCGACTGGTGCTGGTGGGTTGGCAGGTTTTCGCGAAACTTCTTCAGGATTCGAAGAAGTCTTCTCTTCCTCACGCTGCCCCAGCTCCTCTTGTTGGGGAGGAAGGTTTTTAGCTGGCGGCGGTGAAGTGGCCGGCCTTGGCGGCGCCGACGGCGTTTCCTCTTGCCTCTGGCGCCTATGTATGTAGGACCTGAAGGATCCCGTTTCGGAGGGGTCCGCCCCGGGCTCAACCTTGATCCTGGAGAGATCGAAGCCAAAGTCGCCTCCCTCCTCGGAAGACTGGAAGTCCCTGACGAGAGGGCGGTACACTTTAGGGCGGGAGGAGGCCTCGTCGGCGGAAGCTTGGGAATAGGATGGCACTGGATGGGAAGTTTGGCCTGCATAAAAAAGAATTGAACGGAACTCGAAAGAAAGTGGAGGACAAAATGATGGAGATGGAACTCACTTAAAGGAACCGCCGCTGATTGCGCGATTGGTCCTTGTTGACGAGTGGATAGCATCCTGCTGAGGGTTGCGGTGGAAGGGTGTTGTGGCTGCTGTGGCTGCTGCTGCTGCTGCTGCTGCTGCTGAGGACGAGGAAGCGGCGCCGGGTGGCGAGCCGCTTGGGGGTGTTGCTGCTGTGACATCGACGACACGGATATCCCTGCAGGAATGCTGCTGAGTCTCGGGGGCTGCGCAATGGCAGGTTGTTGCTGCTGCTGTCTTCCCATTGGATCCATGTGTTGTCCTGCTGCTGCAGGATTCACCTGAAGGCCAGGCGGGAAGCCTGCATCGGCGGCAGGGTATCTCGGTTGCGGCGCGGCCGGCGGTCGAGGAAAAGAAGCAGTAACCGCAGTTGTGGCTGGAGGCATAATCCGGGCCGGCCTGTGGGGTTGCTGCCGCTGCTGCTGCTGATAATGCTGCTGTTGTGGTAGATGTCCACTTGTCCTAGCGACGGCGATGCCGCGGGGAAGCGAAGACAACGACGGCGGAGACGGAGTGGCCACGGGCGCGGAGGGCACCACAGAAGAGTGCTGCTGGTGCGGAGAAGCCCTCTCCGCCTTGACCATGGCGGGGGAGGGGGCGGCGGCAACGGCGGCGGGATGGGCCTGGGGGTGTCTCACCAGGGGCGGCGGGGGACCGGGCGCCGTCAGGTGCTGCTGCTGCGCCGCGGGGTGATAGTAGCCAGCCGCCGCCGGCGGGTGCGCCGGAGGAGGCCGGAGCGGGTTGCCCAGGATTTGCTGCTGGCGCGCCAGGGTCTCCTGCTGGTGTCTGGCGGCGAGCTCGTGCTCCTGCTGTCGTTGTTGGTAGGGATGCCGGTGCTGCTGATACACCATTCCTGCAATGACTGTGCGTAAAGGTGGGCAGTCAGCAAGATGAGTTAGTGAAGAAGAGGGTTCTGGGGGAACTTAGCATAGGGGCCTAGGCCTAGTTTATGGGCCTAGAGATGCCTTTATGGCAAGGTTAGGTTAGGTTAGGTTAGATTAGAAATAGTAAAAACGGGACGTCTCTATTCCCCCTGCTCCATTTTATGTTTTTTTAGTAAAAATCGCAAGAATTGAGATTTTTTTGAACGTTTTATTTAGTAAATTGCGATTTTTTACCTAAAATTTGGCGACTTTGTCGAAAAAAGTTTGGTCACACTGCGCGGCAGCGCAAGCGAGCGACGCGAGTGATCAACTGATCATTGAAGTGAAGCACGGGATCTCGCTCCTCTCGACCGTCGGCGTCGTGTGCGTCGAGTGGCCTCTCTTTGTGTGCATCTCCACCGTGGTCTCCCTGCAGGCCTGCTGCACGAACGAACGTCTCTCACGCCTCTGTGACCCCCACCCCATACTTGGGTGATGGAGAAGGCGTCCCCCTCCGGCGGCCCCAAGGAAGGGATCTCACCCATGGAGGGGGAGGAGGACCCAGAGGATCCGCGCGACGTCTCCAAGCCCTCCGGAGAGGGGAGCGGCAGCAGCTCCGGCAGCGACTCGGACTCGGACGGCGACGACAAGGACGGGTCGGCCAGCTCGGGGGACAGCTCCTCCTCCGGGTCCTCCTCCAGCTCCAGCTCCAGCGACGAAGAAGACCAGGACTTGGCGGAGAAGGCGGCCAATGTGGAGGCCGCCTTGGAGGACGAGGATGAGGAAGATGACGAGGTCTCCTGGCTGGAGGTCCCGGATGCCTCAGCGGGAGACGGTCAGTTCTTCCGGTCTCCCGAGGACGCCCCTGGCATCTTGTCCTCCTCCGCGCTGGGCCTGGACATGGGCGACGCCGGCGATGGACAGTTCAGCGTGGGCATGGTCAACTTAGACTTCTTTGCCGACGGCGTGGTGGGCACCGGCGGCGGGCCCGTCGACCCGGTCTTCGTGGACGAGCAGGACGACGGCCTGCTGGGCTCCGCCGGTCGCGTGGCGGCCTCCGCCTCTGCGGCGGAGCTGGACCACCTGGAGAGGGAGATCGACAGCCTGTGCAATAGCGGAGAGGCCTCGGTGGCGTCTTCGCCGGCGTCGCTCGGACTAGGTGGAGGTGGCGCCAAGGCCAAGACAGAGGAGGAAAAGGCTCCTTCGCTTTCTGGTTCACCTCCTATCCCTGAAGACGAGTCAATGCCCGAAAGTGAGCCTGCTCCTCCACCGCCCCCTCCTCCCATGCCGGAAGAGGCTTCCGAGGCCGCGTCGCCAAAGCCTCCCCTCCCACTTGCGCCGGAGGACTCCCGGCTACTGGAGAAGGAAGGTCAGGATGGAGGAAAATATGATGAGGTCAGCAAGGACGAGGAGGTGCCCGAGGCCATGGAAGAGGATCTGAACCTTTCAGACGGTTCCTCCATCGGAGAGGGCGAGCTGCACGAGATGCTAGAGAAGGAGGTCGAGGAGAGTCAGAAGGCGGCGGCCGTCGCCGTGGAGCAGCCTCCTCCTCCTGCGGTGAAGAAGACGAAGGTAGGTAGAAGAATCATTTTCCGGGCGCTTATTGTACTCAAACAGTAACTTGTAATTTCTCGTTTGTTATATTTAGATAGTGTTTGTGGAGAAGGGAAGCAGCCACTTCGACCCCCTGCCGGAAGACTGGATAAAGCTTATTCACAGCTCCGGAGTCCCAGTCTACCTTCACCGGCCCACGAGGGTGTGTACTATGTCCAGGCCCTACTTCCTAGGGAAGGGGAATGTCAAGGTACAGTAGATAGAACTTTTCCAATCAATGTCTGCTCTTAGAACAAGTTCTCATGCTCCCTCTTCTTCCCAGAAACACTCCGTGCCTGTGGACTCCATCCCATGCTTGGGGTACCGCCGCGCGGAGGAGGAGGAAGAGAAGGCGAGGCAGCGGGCGGCGGCGGCACAGAATGCTCTGGCTGCGGGCGGCGACGCTGGAGGCGAGGGCGCGTCCGACGGATTGAAGTCAGCTCTCCTTCCCCCGGCCGAGATCCGATGCGCAGAGAAGGACAAGGCGGCCAACTCGGCCACCCCGAACCAGATCCGTCTGTACTGTCAAAAGCTGTACAAGACGGAGACGATATCCATTTCAGGCTTCAGGTAAGGAGGCTCCGCTCTTCCTGATATATGTACGGTAGGCTTTTCTAGGTTTGCTCCACGTTTGCTTCCCATACTTCTAGGAATTGGAGACATCGCCGGATGTACACGAAGGGAAAGAAAGCCCAAGACCTTAGGTCCCTGGCTCAACAGAACGCCGCAAAATTAGAAGAGAACAGGAACAAGACCAAAGAAATCGAAGACCTGAAAACCGAAGAGAATGGCACCTATGGTGCGGAGGGCGACCAGCCCGAGGGGCCTGCCGGCGGCGGCCCTGTGAGGCTGCGAAACCTGAAGAGAAAGAGACAGCGCGAGAGAGATTCCCTAGGAAAGGGGGCCAAGCTCATTACCATCCCGGTGGTGGAGGTCCAGGGAGGCGAGGGAGAGGCAGGAAAACAGGTAGAATTGGCAAATTTCTCGAACACCGTATAGCTTTCTGCTCAGTCTTATTGCCTGGCACATTATGCTAATATCGCGTTCTCCGCGCAGGATGATCCCCTGAATCGGCGCATCGTGAAAAAGAGAAAGAAGGAGTGGGTCCTCAACCCCAGCCGGAAGACCCCCGTGTGCATCCTGCACGAGTACCTGCAGCAGTCTCTCAAGACTCACCCGACCTACACGTACTCCTCGACTGACTCCTCCAACATGCCGTACAGGGCCACCGTGGTCATACAGGGCGTGGAGTACGGGACCGGCGTGGGCAGCTCAAAGAAGATCGCTAAGATGGAGGCCGCAACGAGGTCCCTGGACATACTCATCCCGGACTTCTCCAAGCAGAAGGAGGAGATGGAGTCTCAGATGCCGGACATTTCGGTAAGGTCGCCTTGTGTTGAATAGCGCAATTCCCCCAATTTTATCTTTTTTCTCAGTTCTTCAACAACATCCGAGTAGAGGACCCCCGCGTGACTGACCTGTGCAACAAGCTGAGCGAGCCAGCGCCCTACGCCATCCTCCTCACTTGCCTGAAGCACAACTTCGGACTGGGCGACACAAACATCACCTCCAACATGCGGGAGAAGCTCAACCGCAAGTACGAGTTCGCCCTCAAGGTGCAGAACCGTGAGGTGACGGTGCTGTGCAGCAACAAGCGCGAGGGGCGGCAGTTAGCCGCGCAGAAGCTGCTGCAGCTGCTGCACCCTGGTGTGCAGTACTGGGGGCAGCTGCTAGCCATGTACGGCAGCCGCGCCATCTTGCGACAAAAGGCTAAGAAGGCCAGGGAGAGCGAAGTGACCAGCCTGCAGTCCAGGGACTCCTCTCGCCCGACGCCCAACCTGGCCATCCTCGAGAAGCTCAAGGAGGAGATGAAAAAGCTCAGCCAGATGAGGAAGGCGTGCGCCCCCGCCGCCGCGCTGGGAAAGTTCGTTCCGCCCATCGACGACACCACGCAGCCCTTGCAGAGTCCCTTCGCAGAAAAGGTCAACTTGTAATTGTGATATTTCTTCACTACAGCTTGTCACACGACTCAGCAAAAATTTATTTCCCCCGTAAACATCTTGGCGAAGAATCGCTTCCAAAACCAGATTGCGTCCTACTCATTTCCCGTCTGGGGCCTACTGCTACAATACTTACGCATATTTTGTCATGCACTCATTTATTGTTTCTTCCAGAAAGCCTTTGCTCCTCTAGCGTGCATTGCGTGTCACAAGGCATTTAAATAAAATGTGCAATGGAAATCCGTTCAAATACGTGCTTTATTCTATCAAACTCTCTCGAAAACTTAAAACGGCAAGCTGACAAGGCTTCACAGCTTTTGAAATATGGCAAAAAATACTTTTATCTTTCATAACCGCGCTTCTTCTTCCATACATAATTTCTCATGCCAGCCACGAGTCCTCTAGCTTGGTCGCTTGGGCCTCGCCTCCGAACTCCACCGTCCCATCGACAATCTCCGGCTCCACCTTCTCCAGCTTGAAGTCCTCATTCAGTCCGTAGACTTCGATGGCGTTCTGGCCCGTCACCTTAATCACCTGGCTCAGCCTCATTCCCTTGACTTGGGCCACCCTGGCCGCTGCGTGGGCGACGTACCCCGGGTGGGTGGTGTTGGACAGCAGCTGGTTCTCGTCCGCCCCCTCATACACCTTGGCCGGCATGAAGTAAGGCGAGTCTGTCTCCAGGATGAGCCTGTCCAGCGGGATCCGTTTGACGACTTCGAAGAGGTGGACGGCCTTTGGGTAGGTGATGAGCGGGGTGAGGCCGATCTTGCACTTTGGGTAGCTGTTCAGCCACCTCTCGCAGTCTTCCCAGCTGCTGTTGAAGCAGTGGACGTGGATCCGGTAGTCTTTTGGAACTGACTCCTACAGGAAAAAGAAGGGTTCGATACCAGAACATCCTGCTTGAGCAATACCTGTTCCAGAATAGTGAACCCGTCCTCAGTCGCATCCCTGATGTGCAGGCAGATCGGGAGCTTCCTCTCGAGCGCCATTCTAAGCTGGACCTTGAAGGTGCCCTTCTGAATCTCCATGTTGACCCCGTTCTTCATGGAGTAGTCCAGACCTATCTCTCCCAGTCCCACCACGTTGCGTCTGCTCAGGAGACCGGACAGGACCAGTTTGTGGCCCAGGTCGAAGGTGTCGGCAAAGTGAGGATGACAGCCGTAGATGACGTTGACGCCGGACTCCTCCTCCAGCCTCATCTCCAAACCGAACTGACGGGGACGAGAATACACAAAAGCCTGTTACGACGCATCGAAAAGACACCTTCACAATGACCCTCTACTGTACTCACCTTGAGCCACTTGTCCGGCTGGCAGAAGACCGCCACGACGGAGTGGAGGCTCCTGGGGAAGGTGGTGTGGAACTCCTGTCTGAACTCTGCAAAGGTCAAGGGCTGGTTCGGATAGAGGCGCTTGAAGATAAAGTCAATGTGGCAGTGGGTGTCGATAAGGGGCACGCCCTGGATGGTCATCGCGCCGGCGAGGTCGTAACCCAGATGTTCGGCAAGAGGCGGCTGGCTGGTCCCCACCCGCTGGTTCTTTAGGTCTTTTCCGTCGAGAACGCTCCTCTGCCAGCTATTGAAGTTGGGCCTTGGTGGGACGCGGATTGATGCGGGAGAAACCGAAGTGGGACCTAAGAATTTTAAGGTAAACGAATGTATTCCAAGCTGAAATTGATGAGCCATGTAAAACTAACATTATTCATGAAAAGGGGAAACAAATTGTTTTGTCCGTACCGTTGTCCTCGTCCCCGCCCCACCACAACATGGTCCACCCCCCTGCCCGCCTATCCAGGATCCAGTCAGAGATGGAGGAAGGCAGCACATAGTGCAAAAGGTCCTCCAGCTTGGAGGACACGGCGCCCATGATGCTGTTACTCTCTTCCTGCCTTGTTTCAAATTCCCTTCGCCGTCTTCCCCCACTCATTAAACGAAAATTTCCGAACTGTAACTGTTCCTAGGGGCTAGGAGCCATTCCCCGCATTCAAATTTTGGGAGGGAGGACCCAATTTCTACTCCCGCTGTTCTTAAGGAGCTGCCTCACGTTTCTTCTGGTACTCCTCCCTCTCGCGGAACTTTGGCGGCCTCGACTTGGCGCGGGGGACGAGGGGAGCGGGGTACGGCGAAGGCAGGGGGATATCCTGGAGAGGGAGCGCGGCAGGAGAAGCCCTGGCCTTGAGGTCGGCCACAGGAGCCTGAAAAGCCAAGACAGGTCTGCTCTTAATGAGATTATCGACATGTGAAAAGGGGCGGGTACTCCGTAACGAGTAAAATTGGACTCGAATTAGTGTTTTTGTGAGTGAATCCTGAGAGACTCGCAGACTCGTACTCGGACAGTACAGTACTCGAAAAAGCTGGACTCGATACAGCACTGCTGCTGACCGTGAGATTGAGGTCGGCCTTGGTGTCCTCCTTGTCGGTCCTCCTCCGCTTCTTCTTGGGCGAGGCGGAGGCGGAGCGGGGGCGGGAGACCTTGCCGGAGGAGGAGGACAGGTCGATCCTGGTCTTGGGCGTCTTGCGTAGGCCTCGCGGCATGGCGGAGGTCAGGGGGTCGAGTGAGGTCAAAGAGGGGGAAAGGGAGCGAATAAGGCAAAGTTCATTAACAACAGCTTGGGGAGCAGGGGGAATACAGCGGTCCCGTTCCAGCTTGGCTGAAAGGGGGAAGACGGCGGAGGGGGGGGGGGGGGCTCGGTGAGGTCAAACCGCGGGGAAGGGTCTCCGTGACCTTGGAGAGAGGCGCCGGAGGTCGGGACTCGGGAATCGAGTTCGACTTTGAGATCCTCTCTCGCTGTCTCGCAATCTTTTTTTTTCGAACTGCTCTTTTCTTTGTTTTCTGACTTTTTGAGTTTTTGTTTCCCACTTGACTTTGACGTTTCTTTCTTTCGTGGGAGCAAGAGGGGAAAAGGGGAAAAGGGAGAAGGAGACAAAACCCGTTGATCTCCTCGGGGGGAGACAGGGGGACCTGCCATTCCATCGAACTAGTCCTGGCGGGATCCGGAGCCCCTGGGTCCTGACTCCTGGGCCTGCCTGAGTGGCTCTCCGCCTCTCCCGCCTTTAATTCAAGCGCATAAGAAGAAGAAGAAGAGGGTTTTGCCTTTTGAGTGGGCCGCCCGAGGCCCGGAGTCCGGACGGAGACGGAGCGAGAGGAGAGGCACCGGCTTTCCGGCTTTCCTGCGTCCTTTTCTGCGTCCTTTTCCTCCTCTCCTTCGCCTTCGCGCCTCCTCTGCTCCTTCCTCCCCCTTCCGTCGCCACAGCGGAAAGGGCGACACACTACTTAGTGACACTACACTAACTACACAGCAGAGACTGTGCGTCTACCGTCTAGGCTCGATTGGAAGTTTTGCAGTTTGCAACTAAAATTCCCATTGCCAGCTTGAATCTTGATTAAACCTCAACATGTGGCTGGTTGGCAAGATCAAAGACGCCCTCAAGGGAAGGAGGCGGGGGCCCGCCTTCGCGCCGGTGGACGACGAGTGCGCCCAGGCCACGCCCGAGTCCGGCGCGGGCGCGGGTGACGACGTGGTTGCGCCGGCCCACCGCGCCGCCCCCGGCGCCTACCCGTCGGACGCGCCCACGCCCAGCAAGATGGCCGTGCTGCTCTTCTACATCAGCTGCTCCTTCTGCGTCCTCGGGGTCATCCTCACCGTCAGGTCCTTCTTCCTTAAGCACGTAAGAGAAAAGGCCCGTCATGGGTTTATTGCCAATTTCCTTCATTTCGGGTTCATTTGTTCTTCCAGGAGGAGGACAAGGTTCAAGTGCTGACTTACGGCACTGGCGTTTCCCTGGTGGGCATCGTCCTGGCACTCATCATGAACTGCATCAACAAGAGGGAGCACGACAGGTGGGGCCAAGAGAAAAGACTCGTCTAAGAATTGAGATCTTTTTACCCTGTCCTTCCCTTTTCGTATTGTAGATTCGTGGGCTACGTGTACAGGAAGGCTAGAGAGATGCAGGCGGACCCTAACTCTCGCCAGCAGTTCAACCTGGCAGTCTCCAAAGGTCTCGTGCAGGAGGGCACCAAGGGGCCCTACGGCATCAAGTAGAAGATGAGAAGGAAGACAGGAGGATTGATCTAAACATGACATACATACAGTACAGTACCAGAATCAAGCAAGCAGTAGCAGCGCTGCAAACCCATTAAAATTGCAATTCGTTTGTCAGATAGAAGCAAAATTCTCTCCCACAGCCTTCGTACGGAAAGCATAGTTGCACAATAACTGTCACCACGTGTGGCACGCAGAAATAAAATAAACCAACTTTACTCTTGACTTGTAAGTTTTTCAACTTTATTTACATCAGAAATATCAAAAACCTGTTAAATATATAGGTATGTATAGCCTTTGTGTAAATCAATGCGATGCGTACTTCGGAACGGGAGGGTAGAGAGAGGGGGATTCGGGGTATATGGGGACGCAGGTCATATAGCTAATACGGATCTCTTTTTGCTTCCTTCCGTTACTTTTCATTTTGCGGTTTTTTTATCTTTCTCCGTTGCTTGTCGCTGCTTCGATGCACATTCAAACATTACAACAACGTACTAGAAGTAAGCCAACACCTACACCTCTCGCGATCAAGTGAGCCCAAGTGATTTACCTCCCCTTGCTTCATGCCAAAAAGTCTAGGCGCGGGGGAAATTGTGAGGCGCCGAAATGAGCACAAGATAGACAGGGATACTTGACGCACCAAAACGTCGGTCCCGGCCGATCCGAAAAACACAAGGCAGGATTCCTTTTCATACCCCTGGCCTTTTTCAACATTGCATGGTAGCCGGGCGCATGGAAATAAGGTGGAGAGCGAAAACAGAGGACGTTGTTGGGTCGTGTAACGAAAAATCGGTTTGCTGTGTAGAAAGGGAGTAAATTCGCAGCATCTTTTGGCGGCCTGAGAGTGACAGGTAGCGCCGTCGGATATGTCGAAAAGAGAGGATAGGGAGGGATGAGGCTATTTTTTTGGAGAGGATGGGGAAATAAAGCGAGGGTAGGGGCTGTTTTACTTTTTGGCTCTGCGCTTGTCCTATAGAAGGGAGATAAGGATACTTTCTATCCCGCATATTTTTTTTCCTTTGCTTTTTTTTGTTTCCTTACTGAGACATCATTATCATCCACACTCTTTCTCGCCTTCCTTCGTTCCGTCCTTTTTTTCTTTTGCTTTCTGCTCTTACTTTCTTTTTTTTAATCGTATCTGGTGGCTCCACCAAAAGACCATTCTCCTCTTGCTTCTTCTCCGCCTTCTTTTTATTGGGCGACGGCGGCGGCCTCGCCGTGGTGGTTCTCCCCTCCGTCGTGGTTGTTTCCCTCCCCGCCCTCGTCGTTGGCGGACTCGCTTTCCCGCCTGGAGCTCGGGTTGGAGCCCAGGTTCTCCTCCCTCGGCTTAGCGCCGCCGAAGATGGACTGCTTCTGCATCGTGTCCGCCAGCGAGTTCACCGGGTCCTTGACCGTGCGCGGGAGCAACTTTAGCCTGGGTCGGGCGGCAGACTCCTCTGCAGGGATAAAAGATTGGTGTTTAACACATGATGTATTTAGTAACTTAGCTCGATCCGTACCTGCTGTGGGTTCTCTGAACTCCTCTTGGTACCTCTGCCTGTCAGAGTCTCTCCTCTCCCGTCTCATCCCGAAGTTGGGATGGCTCTGTTGGTCCCTGCCGCCACCGCCACCGCCGTAGCCGCCGCCGCCACCGCCGTAGCCGCCCCTATCACCTTCGTACCTGCCGCCGCCGCCGCGGCCGCCGCCGTAGCCGCCTTGGTTGCCCATGCGGGGACCGTCTCTGTAGCCACCACCTCCGCCTCCTCGGTAACCTAATTAGGGTAAATGATACAAAAAAAGTGAATGAACAAGGATTTCGTTGAAAGGGAAATACCATATGCGTCTCTAATAAATAAGATGTATAACATATTCTTGGACTGACCATAGTCTGGGCGATTTCTACTCTTGTGCGCTATGCGTAGTACCGAACTTACCGTCATCACGGTATCCTCCTCCACCGCCTCCCCGCCTGTCGTCGTACCCCCTTCCCGGGGGTCCTCCGCCGGGCCCTCCCCTCATGGGCGGCCCCCCTGGCCCTCCCGGTCCCCCCGGGCCGCCGCCGCGGCCGCCCCCTCTGCCCCCTCTGTCCCTGTCCCTCCTGCCCTCGGCCACGTCCACCCTCAGCGTCCTGTCCTCCAACAACGCGCCGTCATACTCGAGCGCTTCCGCCAGGCTCTCGCGGTCGTCGAACTCAACGTAACAGAAGCCCTTGAACCGGTCCGTCTCCTTGTCGCGCACAAGGCGAATGCTGCGGACCTGCGGAAAAGACAACGAAATGTGAGCAGGTTGTCCTTAATGTTGAAACGGCGTCTAAAACGTACCTTGAGGTCCTTAAACATAATGTCTAGGTCTCCCTGCACGATGCCGTTGGGGAGGTTGCCCACGAAGGCCGTGTAGGGGGGCTCGTCCGGGAGAGGGCGCCGTCCTCCTCCGCCGCCACCACCGCGGTCTCCGCCACTATGGAAAAAACAGGAACAGGGGAATGAATAGTCACGAATAAGGCTGGTGAGGTCAGGATACGCAGGATCCACAGGGTCCTGCTTTCAACAGTGTAAGTAGGGCCACCGATCATATACCCTTAGGTCTCAATGCTCGGTGGTAGGGCGTGTGTGGCTTTCTTACCGGTATCCGTCATTGTATCTTCCTGCCATGCTGCCGCAGGGGTCTCTCGATCCTCTTGGATCTCTCTCTCGCTTCTCCTGAGTCCGGGTGCCTCCCCCGACGGTGCTCTTGCTCTCCGGGTGCGGTCCAGGTGTCGCCGGGCGCGGAACCCCGAGGAAGTCGCCGTCGTCAGCAGGGCCAACAACCAGCGACAGGGGAAAAGCGGAGACGGAGAGAGAGCAAGAACAAAACAGAGTTGCCAGGTGCAGGTGTGCGCGCACGTGGACAGGGAAATCGGCGTTTGGCGACCGGAACGGAGCAAATAATATTTGCAGCAACTTCAGCGCAACTGTACCATCAAAATAAAGTAATGTATTTCATGACGGAGCGTGAAACTCTTTTTAGCCTAATTAAAATCATTCATTTGTTATCATCGATTAAAAAATTAACTTATGAAAGTCATACTCTCGCAATCTGTTTAAACAGAAAGTATAAAAAGGATTTTTTGCATAAATCATGTTGTCAAGTTGCTGTATCTTCGTTTTCGGGTTCAAAATCGTAAACGAGAAAAAATTGTTCATTATTGTTAGTGGCACAGTTAATAAGTTCTGAAATACTGCTTGTAAGTCAATTGTTTAAGACTAGATGAAAATATTACGATCAAAGGCAATCCCGAAAAAAATGCTCAAAAAATTGGCGTTCGTACAGTTACCTTTTCGATAGTCTCTTATTGTAAGATTTCTAATTGGCTCGATTCAATAAAAATATTTGGAAACACTGAAAAAATTCGAGCAAGGATGGAGAGCAGAAATGGGGGAAAGGAGAGAGCTGAAAAAGATGGAGCCATGAAAATCTTATGAAAAGTACCATGATTGGTTTCAAAGAAACCTCTTTAGGAAAAAAATGTCCAAGCATTAGTCACTCTAGCAAAACAACCATTGGTAAAAGCATATTAGTAAATTTTACGTTTGATCATATATTCACTTCAAGAGTTTTGCTTAATAAAGAATGTGTGCACTCGTCTCCATTTTGCTTTCTTTCGCCCTGTGTGGCCTCTCTTGTCCCCACTTTGCGGCGGGAGCAAAGAGCGTGTCTCTCTCGGGTGGCCGCCGTGGGTCGATACGCCGCACCGGCATCAATGGCGGAAGGGCTGCACTGGGGCACCAGGATTCCTGGGGCAGGGAGGAGGGCAGTGCACGAGGAGACGAGGAGCAGACAGGGGGGAAAGAAG
>JAAUXV010036565.1_pt1 | contig 15612 bp, 14 predicted proteins | sample 7278181 | NCBI WGS metagenome assembly JAAUXV01 (sample SAMN14350114, study PRJNA611818) | marine sediment metagenome | isolation source: surface marine sediment (2.1m) | place: French Polynesia: Moorea | collected 2018-08
CCTGGCGGGCTGAAAGCTGAGCCACGAAAAAAATCATGAAAAAATGGGGGATTTTTTATTGTAAAAATAGAAAATATATAAGATTTTGTAACTTTTTTAAATAGTTTTAAAAAGTATGTTATACCCATAGACAAGTTATTGTGTGGTGTTGATTCGTCCCCATTGTTGTTCCTTAAAAGTGGAAAATCTAGTTATTTTTGGGCCCGGTCATAAAGAGCCCGTTTTAAGCCCGCGGGCTTAGCCCGGTCCGGCCCGGGCTCAAAGTCAGAAAGCCCGGCCCGGCCCGGGCTGAAAATTTCAGCCCGTGCCCGGTCCTAGTCTCGTGGTTTTCGTTTTTGCAGCTGTTGCTCTTTGGATCGTGGGGGCGGGGGGAGAAGACAGCAGCTGCTAAAGGGATCAGCTGATTACACAAGGAAAGGAGGAAGAGACACTTTCCACTTTCCACAAGAAAGACGCTTTTTTGGCGTCTCTCCGTTGGAGGCCGGAGGGGAGTGGAGTGGAGGGGCAAGTGTCGAAGTGTACTTCGTACTTTAGCGCAGACTCGAGGCAGACCCCAGGAGGAGGGACAACGGAAGCGTCGCGGAGGAATAATTCGAAGGGCTTCAAGAGGCCCACGAGAAGACAACCATCCTCCCAGCTCGGATGATTGACAAGCAGGAAGCGGCTCCCGCTCCGCAATCGAAGGCCACCATTGATCTCACAAACTGCCTTGGAGAACGGCCCGCCCTCAGTTAGCCAAGGCTCTCTATCGGCCACGACACCTCAGGACGTCTCTTCGCAACCAGATTCCAGGTGTTCAAATCAAATGTCAAATCCTGGTGCCTCGCGCCCTTGCCGGGTCCCCTCGCCGAGTCCCGCCTTTTCGCTATCCGTGGTCCGCCCGTGTGGCCTCCGCCTCCTTCGCCACATCGATATCCACATCGATTTCTGCACGCCGCCGCACACATCATCTGTCTCCTGTTGAATCATCAGCCTCCCACACAGAGGTAGGCACATATCGCAGCAGTTTCTCACCGCCCAAATTTGCGATGATGCCGCATCCGCCCTAAGGCTTTACCTGCACATGACTTACTCAACCAGGGCGTTGGCACACCAAGGGGGAAAGAAGGAGGGAAGGATGGAATGCACCCGGGCTTATCAGGAGAACCTGTTATCTCGACGCCTCTTTTGCGCGCCATTCGTCCCACCTACAATAATGTTTGCTAGAGGCGACAGCAGTCGCCCGTCAGTTCTACAGCAGTTGTCATTGTCGCCTTTGCTGTACTGTTCAAACGTATAGCTTTTAACATGGATAGCTGGCACAGGTCCACCCTCTTCAAGATCGGGCAACAGCAGGAGGAGGACGAGGAGAGAGAAGAAGAGATGCCCATGGAGGGGGACAGGGAATCCTCGGTCCCCTCCGACCGCGTCGCCCTCCTGGTCTCCCATCAGCATCAGCAGCAGCGCCAGGTGGCTTGGGCGACCAAGGATGATGACTTCCTGCCGTCGGCGAAGGTATCGAAGGGAAGCTGGGGAGAGGACGCCAAGGAAATCTTGTCAAAGGTGCGGGAAAAATTTGCCTATCGAACGATCAGTTAGAATTCTTTTTTATCCACCCTACAGATATTTAAAGAGAGCACAAAGGAGCTGGAAGGGGATCTTCGTCTGCTGAGGCTGCAGCGAAGATGGTTTCCCGCTTCATCCGAGTCCGACAAACCACACTTTCTCCAGTTGGCCATCTTCGGAATGGAAATAAGCAAAGACAGGAAAAGTCCCCTCTCGGTACGAAATTTCCACCAAAGCTTTTTTCCTCCGTTGGCAAATGTAGGTTAAACGATGTTGTTTTCAAAGCTTTCCGATGGCTATGAGTGGCGCGACGCCCAGACCGCGTTGGGCAAGGGCCCCTTCTCCTCCGCCGAGTGCGAGGCCCTCCTGCGATTCGTCTCCTCCCCCTCCCCTTCCTCGTCGACGCCGATGGATTTCCAGGAAATAGGGGAGGAGGACGCCCTCTCCGTCGACGATCACTCCGACCCTCTGCTGCGGCTGCGCCGCGCCGTCATAACCGCTTCGGGCATATCCAAAGAAGGTATACAAGATCTGAGAAAGATTTCAATTGTCCTTTTACACAATATTTTTTCTACAAAAATTGCCTTAAGATCAGAGCCACTTATACCGTCGCTTCACCGAGAAGGCCTTCCCCCGCTCTGGCCTCACCCGCTTCGAGTTCCGCGATCTCCTGTCCGACTCCGGGTGGGACTCGCTCCAGCTCAACAGGCTATTCCGCTCCTTCGCCTCTCGGAAGGCCTCCTCCTCCCTGGCCTCCATGGGCGTCGCCTCCTCCCAGACCGTCTCCTACCCTGAGCTTCTGTCCGGATTGGCCGCCTGCGAGCCAAACACCCCGCACGGCAACGAAGCCGGGGAGGCCAGGTGCAGGCTCATCTTCAGGTGAGCGAGGAGAGAAAAAACGCATCCCAAATATTCTCTTTCATTGATATAGTTTTCCCTTTTAGATATTACAACACCGATGGCTCCAACAAGATGTCCTTCTCCGAGTTCTGCGACCTCGTCCGAGACGTCCGGGAGGCAAAGGGTTACAGCACAAGTAAGGCGGACGTAGAAAAGGAGGCCACCATGTCGGCCAAGTGAGAAACAGTGAAGCATTGGTTATTCTCTCTGTAGCACATTATGTTCTCATTCGCCTTTCAGAGTCTTTGGCTGCGAGGCCATTGACAATCTTCCGTTGGCCGATTTTCTGACCGGGGTCGGGCAGCTCAAGTTTCGAGGAACGTCGCTCCTGCTGAGGGCCCCGCACTCATTCTTCCAAAAACTGGGGGAAAGTGAAACCAAGGTATGGTGCAAACAGTGCGTATTCATTATACCTTCTTTTAACGTGCACCTCTTTTCAAACTCTGCTTTGGTAGAACTCGGCGGCTGGAGAAAAGAGCCCGCTGAGGAAGAGATCCCGCCCGCTGCCCCCCTCCAATCCGTCCCTCCTCTCCTTCGAGGCCCTTGACGACGAGGAAGAAGAGCTCTTCGGTTTCAACAACGGCGGAGGAGCGGACGGCGTCGACGACGGTGACTACGATTTTGCAACACACGTCGTCAAAGTAAAGAGATCTGGCCAGGTGGTGGACGTCTCTTCCCTGTGGGAGGTAGATGGTACGTATAGCCACGGACGGTTTTTTTTTTAGACCCTGAGAAGATTATTACACCTACTTTTCATGTCACAGTGCCCGAGGCTGTCACACAGTCGTCCGCTTTCACTTCTACCCAGAGGACCAGCTTCGGGAGGCTGCAGTCCATCAGGGCCTTTAACGTCACCTCTGAGGCCAACGAGATGCTCAAGGGTCTCCGCTACTTCGAGCGAGCCTCCAAGAACAGCATTCCGCCGAAACCGGCAATGTCATGGGGAAAAGTGAGTCTGCGAAACATTTGATTTTTTTTAATGTAAACAATAGTACATTTTCGTTTTGTCGGGAAATTTGTAGTTGTAGCGGAAAAATTATCGATCTTGTACGCCGTCAAACATGCGCTCCGTCCATATTTTGTCCTTCATTGTTCTTGCGTACGCGACCATGCTAGTCAGCGGTGAAGAGCAGTCCCTGGAGAACTTGGAAGCTCGCATCGACAATCTTCTGGAAGACCTCGCCAAGTCCGGACTGAGCGATTACTACGACAATGACCTTCCAGAAGAATACGACGCTGGCTACGGTGCTGAACCAATTCAAGGTCCGTCGGATGTCCAAGAAAAGAAAATAGCAGATAGACAAGTCGGCGATACTTCAAACTCAACCTCGCCTCTGGAACCAAATGATGATTCAACAAAGTCATCCTCGGTCCCAGCGCTCACTGGATGGGCAAGCACTACTCCCGTCGCCCTTACCCCTACCATCACCACCGCCATTGCTACCACCACCATTGCTACTACCAACTCCCTCGTTACCGTCAACACCACCATTGCACCCACCAACTCCCTCAATAATACTACCACTACCATCACCACTCCCGTCATTCCAATAACAACCTCAGCCCCAAAAATAAGGGGGACGCATCCGCCAAAGAAGGAGAAAACCAGCGCCCTCTCCTACGGCTTATTACTTGGCATCACCTCCGGACTTATCGTTCTGTCCCTGTGCCTCTGTGTGGGCGTGTTCGTGTTCTGGTTGTACCGGAGAAAGACTGGCCAGTATGACAAGAAACAGGCGGCGTTGCAGGAAGGAGAAATGGCCCAGGAAAATGCCGCCGATAATGCCCCCAGTCTTACCCCCAGCCAGCGATATAGGAAAGAAAAGAAAGAGGCCCAGCTAGCGAAGGCGTTCGAAATATCTGAGCCACCGTCTTCTTCGGTCTCCGATGTCCCCTCCGAGTGGATAGAGTTTCTCAAAAATAAAGCGGACAAGGAGTCGGAGAGATCCAGAAGACGCTCCAAGAAAAAGAAGAAGAAACGAAAAAAGAAAAAGAAAAGACATTCTAGAAGTAGATCGAGGTACCATTCGCGCTCCAGATCCCGGTCGAGATAATGGAATTGCCACTTTTCTTGCGTTTTGAGTAAATGAATCGTACTAGCACTGCGATTGTTTTTCCTACCATCAGGTGGACATGAAGACGTTCGGCACCTCGCTGCTGGAATTGTGCCAACAAACGAGGGCCCTTCTGATGCAAGAGCCGCGTCTGATCAAGCTTGCTTCTCCGACATACATCTTAGGCAAGCCTCGCTTTCTGTTTCGCACTCGAATACAATGTGATGTTCCATCGACAGTAAATTCGTTTCTCAACAGGCGATCTTCACGGCAACTTCTCTGACCTCGTCTGTTTCGAGAAGGTGCTCTGGAGGATGGGCCCAAATCTCGTTCCCGCCAACTTTCTTTTCCTTGGCGACTACGTGGATCGGGGCGAATACGGCGTGGAGGTCGTCGCCTATCTCTTCGGGCAGAAGATAGCCGCTCCAACAAAGTTCCATCTTCTTCGAGGTAAGTGGATATTTAAATCCTTCGTTGTTACAAAATTACGGTACGCTCTGTTTTTCGTCCAGGCAACCATGAATGCAGGATCATCCAGGAGAACTTCACATTCAAAGCCGAGTGCCTGGAGAAGTTCGGCGACGACCTGGGCGAGAAGATCTGGGAGGAGATCAACAAGGTCTTTGACGTGATGCCCATCGCCGCCGTTATTGACCGGAAGATCTTCTGCGTCCACGGCGGGATTCCGCCTCCCTGGATGGGCGAAGGATCAATCTACTCATTGGACAAGGTGGGGGGAAACAGTTGAAAGTTGCAAGTTTATTAATGCTCAAATACAATTGGTTTTTTCTCAGGTCTCAAAGAACGTACCGGACCCGGAAGAGGACGAGCCCCTGGTCTGGGAGTACCTTTGGAACGACCCGCTACCGTCGGAGCACACCCCGCTGCTGGAGGAGGTGGAGGAGGACGGTGGGCTGGCGGCGGAGGCGCGCGCAGGGGCCAGGGAGGGATTCGTGGACAACTGGCGCCGCGGCACCGGACACATGTTTTCCGATCGTGCGTTGGACGACTTCCTGAGCAGGAACGGGCTGTCACACGTCATCAGAGCGCACGAAGTTAAACAAGCCGGTTTCCAGGTGAGAATAGTGCTTTGTTAAAGAAGGAAGACAGACGTTGTCATGAACTCTGTTTGCCGTGTTTAGGTTCAGCACAACCAGCGTCTCCTTACCGTGTTTTCTTCATCCAAGTATTGCGGCGGCATCAACGAAGCCGCCTGCGCCCTGGCAGACAACAGGAAACTGAGGCTGATACGGCTAGATACGTCGGGGTGAAGCAAAGCGAAAAAGTTATGATTTTTCTGAACAATTTGTGTGATTAAAAATATCCAGTCAAGATTGTCTCCACAACTTCGAGTAAGAAATACAGTGTGCGCTCATGAAGAAACAAGCGAACTAAGTTTAGTTTTGACATTGCAATGTATTTTCATGGCAGTTCTGCGATAGTACAAACAGGGAAGCTTGTCATTTTTTCGCAGACAGTATAGTGTAACCATATTGATCTTCACTGTACCATGACCTCTGCCGATTGACTGAGTCGATCACAGTTTCTCGCAAACAAAACTAGCTAAAAATCCCTTCGTCGGCAGCAGCAAAGGGGTAATCGCCATTTCAAATTAGCAGAATTAATAGATCACAGCCACTTTTGTCCAAATCCGTCCTTCCTCTTTCTTCACACCTTCCTCTGCTTCTGCTCAATCATTCCTTCTTCGTCTCTTCCGTTGAGTGCGGCCGTGGTGGCGACGATGTCGACCGGGGAGTCGCCGCGGGCGTGGCTCCGGATCTTGGCCAGGATGTACTCAGAGGACTTGACAGGAGCAGGGATGGCGCGCAGATCTCGGATCTGCACCTGGCGCTGAACCTGCTCCGACACCTGCTGCTGCTGATAGTATGGAGAAGCGGGGTCGCCCTTGGAGCCGCCGCCGCCAAAGAGCTGGCTCCTCCTGGTCTTGCCGCTACCGTTGCGGAGAGAGCTGAACCTGGGAAAATATGAGGGAAAATCATAATTCGCTTTACTTCAATAATTTTAATTCATTTTCATGCATACCTCAGATGTCCTTCTCCCGACTTTCCACCCTTCCCCGCTGCGGCCGATGGCGCCAACTGGACGTCGGCGAAAGGATTCACAAGGACATTAGCGTTGGCCGCGTCCGCCGCCGCGGCCGAAGTGGAAGCGGAGGAGGCGGAGGACGAGGCAGTGGATGAAGATCCTTCTGCAGCTGCGATGAGCGGCTGGTTGTCACTGTACCTGGAGGAGCTCTGGCGGGAGGAGGAGGCGTCGCTGGAAGAGGATCCGGAGGAGGATGAAGAAGACTTGGCGTTGATTCCAGGATGCTCAGCCGTCGCTGCCGCAGCAGCAGCAGCACTGGGATCTATTTCCCAGTACACATGCCCGTGGGGCGACACCGCTCTGAAGACGACCTCCTGCTCCGGCAGCATGGTGGGGTCGTTGCGGCCCATCGTCGCCGCTGAGTTTCTCCCTCCTGTCCTCCTCATGGGGGTTGAATTGAGGCTGGTGGTGGCCGAGGCGACGGAGGAGGAGGGCGCAGGGAGGTGGTGCAGAGGGTGTCCACCGGGTGGAGCGGCAGAACATTGCATCTTTTTCGTCCTTAGCAGGGTGTTTGTGAGGTTGACGAGCTGGGGAGACATGTAGACAGAGTCGCGGAGAATCTTGGTGGCCTCCATCGGGTCGGAGGCGGCGGCGGAAGAGCTTCGTGTGTCGTACAAGTTATAGATCGGCGAAGGAGAGGCGGAGGAGCAGGAGGCGGTGGCGGGAGCCGCGATAGTAGAGCCGTACAGCTACAAACAAAAAAAATGTTATTTAAAGAGCTTAAACTCCCCGCCTATTTTTTCCTGTACCTCGTGCGGCAGCTCCTGCGTGTAGACGAGCCTCGTGGTGCCGTCTTGCAACTTAAGTGTTGCGAGCTGGCCCCTCGGCTGCTGTTGCAGATGCTGTTGTTGTTGCTGCTGCTGCTCGCCGAGGTGTAGCGGGGAGGAGGACACGGTGGACGCGTTCGCGGGGAGCGCAGGGTAGTACTGGGCCATCTGGAACAGGAGAAAGAGAAAAAAATAATCAAACGTATTTCGAAGTCCAGAGCCGGGGAGTGACGCTTTTTTCATAACATTGCTTAAGTAAATGCTTGCATTGCGCGATAGTTGCAAAGAAATCCTGTTTGATGCTTATGCGGAAATCGAATTTGTCTTGCGATAGAACGAAATTTGAGCTCTTTGTCAAAATGATGCTCCTATCAAAGGCTCCATAAGAGCGCCTCTCGGAGTAGAATGGTCTCCAGCAGAGTATAGGACTCTATTGCAAAAATCAAACTAGCGTTTTTTCAGCGGTAAATCTTAGTGAAATGTTGGCCTCTGAAATGTAGTTTACACATTACTGCTGGGGCGGCAGTTCAATATTCGCCTCAGATTCTCCAAATTTCCTTGAAGAACGTGAAGGAAAGTACTTTTCGTTCCTCTTTAAAGACATTATCTTGGAATAGGGTCACAGTATACCGGGTATCTTATTTTTCAATTGTTGAGCCGATTGTAAATCAGGCTTAAACAGCTCTGATGATTTTTTTGGCCATCAAGAATTGCCCATTGTTCAAAGCTGTAAGACTGCTATTTACTGAAGGCCATACGTTTTTCCATCTGCAGTATCATTAACAATCCCAATGCTCTGCCCAGAACCTCAAGCAAAAATAATGCTGTTGAAGGGCTAACTCCTGTTTTGCATCTGCTGCGTAACCAAGAGAAATGGAGGACTGGCCCAAACATATCAATCCTTGTGTTGAATCTTCTTTTTATTTTCTTCAAGTTAGAAAATAAGCAGTTTCTGTTCAAAGGTCATCCCTGACATTTTTTCGTAATATGCTTCAGGAAGGACAAAGGGACTTAACACAACAGTATTGCAGACACACCTAAGTCACCACCTCAATTAGAACGGCCCATTTTTGCAGCAGTGCCTTTCTATGTCAAATTTGGAGTTTGCCAAAAAGCAGCTACAAACAACTTTTGCAGATACTATTTATTGATGAAGTTATGACCAAAACAGACTCCAAAGTCGGGCTTCTCTCCTGATACCAGAAAGGGAGAAATGGTACCTATTGCCGCATAACTTGATATGGATAGCTGCTAAAGAAGAGAAATATGTCATTCTCAATTAATAGCGATGGTGGTAGTATTACTTTTGTTGTTTTCTGTAGGAGCAAAATTCTACTTTCCTGTTTGTTATATTGATAAAGAATATATTTTTCCATTTTTGAAATAGTAAGAGAAAAATAGTGATGGAAAAACTAGTGACATTGCAAGCCGTTCCTTAAAAGTAACAGCAACAGCCATGTCAAAACACAACATTCTATCGCCACCAAAGTCTCTACTAAATGTAATGAACTATCACTTAGCACCTTTCGATACTAATTACGAAATTACGAAGGAAACGGCCATGGAGGTGGAACCTGAGATACAGACACTTGATTCCAAGAAAAAAAATAAATCAGGATTTGGGAATTGGGAGTAACAAGAAATGATGAAACTGAAAGGATATAATTTGAATATAAGAATGTAAGGTTGATAGTAAGCGGCGACCGAGGCCTCGTTACCCGCAAAAATGGCCCTTCGTGCAGGCTGTGCTTCAGGACAGCTCCCTTTTGTACTATGGGACTTTCGAAGCTTTTAAATATAAAAAGTATTTCGTTTGTAACGAGTGGCTAAGTTAAATCGATCCACTGTAACGGCGTGTATGGAAAAATAGTAGAAAAAAGACCTGACTATTTTTTGGGAAAAGTTATTATAAGAACTTTTTTAGAAGACAGTTTTGCAAATTCACGCAAATTATTTGACGGATTGGGCTCTTTGACACAAATCTACAGCTTCCGAAGTTGCAGAAGGGGATCTTGATGAAGTTGGACGACGGCACTTAAATTCTATGGCACAAAAGTCAAAATCAAAAGTTATTAAGAGCAGATCCCTCATTGTCTTGCTAACAAACGCCCTGCAAAAAAACTTCAACCCCCCCCCCCATTTTTTTCTTTTGGACCCCCGTTGCCTCCGAACAAGTTCAGGGCAAGTGAACTCATGGGGAAAAAGAGGGGGAGGAAAGGGAAAACTCAAAAAATGGTGAAAAAACTGTTTAATACCATTCTCATTGTTTTTTCTTTTGGCTGCAGTAAGAACAGCAAGCCCAGCAACAGGAACAGGAGCAACAGCACCAAATACATATACTTTCCTCTCGTACAATAAGTACAATAAGTCCCGCAAAAGTTGGGCGCTGGACTTATCGGCCTGGAGTGGAAAGACCAGACAGGACCAGGGAGACCGATTAACTGGAGCTGCAGTACTGTGTGCGCCACGAATTTTTACCCATTTCGAAAAATAAAAATTACGCCAAAATGGCGCATTTTTTGATATGCGCCAATATATACGAATATTTTGAGCCTGCGTTTGTCCTACTTCAAGCTTGATTTCGCAGCTCTACATCACCAAAAAGAGCTGATAAAGATGAATAAAGAACAAGCTGAAAAACCTTTTTTGATGCGCCATTGCGCCAGTCTCATTTGCGCCAAAGACTCACCTGGTGTAGGAATAGACACAGGCAAGCTTAGCCCATAATTTGCGCCCCTTTTTGGGTCATCACGATCTCTCCCTGTGTCTCTATCTCTCTTTTTCTTCCTTTCTCTCACTTCCTACCTTATAACCGCACTGACTTCGGCCAGTACATAAGCGCGCGGATCAAGTTCAGGGTGCCCATTTTGGTTGCTCAAAAAATGCCCAAAAATGGTCTAGACTCTTTTATGCATACTTTTTGGGTTTCAGCTTTGTGTACTACTGATTTATGTTTTCTATCGTTGGACAATAGAAACAAAGTTAGAAAAAATGGCGGCAAATTCAAAAGGGGGTAAAAATTCGTGGCGCACTCAGTACAGTATATCCGAGAAAGCAGCGAATGTCTCGATGCTGCGTCCGTTGCTAAGATCCGCACCCCTTGTCATTATCACTCCTTTTCCAGGCTGGAACAAGACACATTGACCAAGTTCAGTTTTATGAATGGAAAAACATGTCAATGATTTCTTCCTCTGCTCCATTGCAAAAGTTAGCAGGTGCATGTGCGAAGCCACTTTTGCTGATTGGCGCAGAGTAAGGCATGTTCAAATAGCTGGCAAGTTTTGATCGGCTCGCAGTGGAAATGTATTTTTTAAAAAATCCCTTATTTTCGATTCTTCCTTTTTCGCTTTTCTGTACGCCTAGAAGGAGGGGAAAAGTTAAGAAAATTCCCCTCGTCAGTGCTTTTTATTGTTCCGAAATAGTCTTTTTTACAGCTCTTTCCACAGTATATATCGGATTCGAAATGATTCGCATTACTATGCCAACTGCAGAAAAAACTAAGGAAGGAATCAGGGGTGACCCGTAGCAACCGAGATATCCTTTTGCTGAATGCTCTCTCGAAGCTGTTTTATGGAGGGGGGCCTCGAGTGCACTCCGGAAAACAATAACAGGGACAATGTAAAAAAAGGGGGACCCCACCCGAGCCAAGGCTACAGGTAGCTAGCCACGAAAACCTCCTCCGTCAGAAAATTCGTCGAATAAACCCGCGCTCTTCCACGCCGATTCCTGGAAAACAAGGCATCTCTCTTAAATTTGAAGGGGGGGAAATGTGATTTCTTTATTCTTGTCATCTCTAGACTTTTATCCTCCAGTGTGCGAAAGAATTGCAGAACCGCCAGTGCCTTCGATATGCAGTACTGGATATACCCCTACCTTTACTACAACTTTAGGTGAACGACATACGGAGCAGCACTCAATCTAGTATATTCGCCGCCTTATGGGATCCTGGTCCCGGTTCCCCTGTCAGCGCCAGTACTTTCTACTCCTGCGAAATCGACCCTCTTTGCGGAGCTGGAGTATCACAAGCTTGTCAGCCCAAAAAGTTGGGCTAGTTCAAACATTCCAGGAACATATTTTTGCGTTGTTTAACCCCACCGGCAAAATTTGAAGTTTGTGCATCCCGCAGCAGTGAATCTTTGCTCCATAACAGGCCGTGCGGATAGCGTATGTTTCCGTTTTTTTTCCATTTTTCCGCGTCTGCGAAAGAGACCGCAAAGGTCTCTGCGGAGCGAAATGGGTGGAGCTGGATTCGAAAGCAGCGGATACTGCAGAGACTGCACCGGGACCCTCCAGCAGTAGGAGTTAAAATCGAAGTCGTCCTATTATCTATACTCGGATACCATTTCAAGATCGCTGTGTTGTGGTAAAAGACGATCAGGACATATATTAACTGTCAATAAATTTCAGATGGGAAATGGTAGTGAGACTGGCGACGAAAAAGCCGCGCAAGTAGGGAAGAATTTTCAATTAGCCTTCCACTTTCCCGGACGGAGCAGCAGACGGAGGAAGAGGCGGGGTGGCCAGATCATGTCTTCTCACACGGAATGGGCTCATTTACATTATGAAAAACAAGTTCATTTTCCCATTTCAAGTGAAAAAATAGATAGCAAAAAAGCATGGCACTGTGTCAGTCTTCATCAATATAAACTAAAAAAATTAAACTGAAGTAGTCGTCGTAAGAAGTATCACGTCGGGCGGCCCTCATCGAAAAGAACCTACCGTATTGCTTTTGGCTCCTTATGAATGTGCCGCAATTTGTCCTCCCTGTCCTCCCCTTCGCTAATTGTTCCTCCTCCGTGTTGGTGTCCCCCGTGTCCCCGACCTGATCTCCGTTCGCCACCACACCTCCGAGTCCGTCCGCACCATGTCCTCCGCTATGTCGGTCCCGTCCGCCGCCGCCGCCGCCTTGGCGACATTCCAGAAGGACGGGAGGACCTATAAGGTGACGGTGAGCGAGTACGACGCCGCCAAGAGCGACCCATCCAAGACGGTAGGGAGCGGTATGGCGGGCACAGTGTTCAAGGTGCTGGCCGTGCCCGCCTCCGCCTCCGCCGGAAGCGGCAGCAACAACAACAGCAGCAACTCGGCGGCCATCGGAGCCGGGTTCATGGCCGCGCTCAAGGTCGCCTCCTCGCCCGCCAAGGATGGGAACCTGTCCAAGGAGGCGGCCACTCTGAGGAGGCTGAAGGGCCCGCACGTCAACGTCATAAAGGTGAGAACGCATTATATCGAGCATCCGCTCCTAGACCCGAGCTGACCGTTTCCTCTCTCTTCCCCTGCCTCCGCCAGCTCTACGCATCGTGTCAGGCCGACGGGCGCCAGGCACTCCTCCTCGACCTGGTGGTGGGCGGCACGCTCCTGGACGCCCTCGGGTCCGGCCCGCTCGACCTCCCGGAGGCCGCCTTCGTCGTCGGACAGGTGCTGAGAGGTGTGAATCACCTCCGCCGCAGCCACCTTGTCCATCGGGACCTCAAAATGTCCAACGTGCTACTGGCCGCCGGGCGCCGCGCGGTCATCATGGACTTCGATCTGGCATGCTCGGAGGGCGAGAGGGTGGCGACAAACGTCGTGACGGGCACTACGGGGTTCCTCCCGTTCGAACAGGCCGCGTCCGCCCCCACCGTGACGAGCGCGGCGGACTCCTTTGCCGCCGGCTGCCTTCTCGCCCGATCCGTCCTCCCAGGGCCGGGGCTATTCCCTGTGGATGCCGGCGACGCGGCGACTCTGCGCCGGAGGGCGCTGACTGCGCTCGTGCGCTGCTTGGGTCCCTTCGCGGCCGCCGACGAGAACGCCGTCGGGGTTGAGCTGCGCCCGTCGGACCGCCCGGCCGCGGCGGAGGCCTCCAAGCGGCCCCTCGCCTCTCTTCTGACGCCGCTTCCCGCCGCCAAGAGGCCCCTCGTCCTTGGCCTGCTGCAGGACCTCCTGCGCTACCAGCCGGCCCACCGCGTCGCGCCGATGGGCGCCTTCGGGCGACTTCTGCCCGAGATGGCGGCGGCCGACCGCGCGCGCCTGCCCCACCTGTCGCCCGAGGAGAGGGCGGACGCGGACGCGGCCATGGGCGGACAGCCCGGCGCCAAGGCAACCTTCGGCAGCCTCTACTAGACTCAAAAGACTCGCGCGCAAAACTTTTTTTGCAAAAAAAACCTTCTATACCCCCTCAACACCCCGGCCTACCCTTCATTTGAATTCAGGAAGACCAGGAAAAAAGAAGAAAAATTGATCTCCCCCCACGTCGTCGTCTTTCCTCCTGCTTTTTAGACCTGATTTGTTTGAAAAAAAAAATCAGAATTTCCTCCGTCGTCGTTTCTCTCCCCTCGTTACATCTACTACTTTTGAAAATACATCTGCTAATTGCCGTCTAATCTTCGCCTCCAAGCTATCTGTTGTTCCAGCGCCGATCTCATTATTTTCCCCCTTCCTTTCGGGAGGAAAAGTTCTATCTTTGAATTTGAGAAGTTGGAGTTGCTGCACTTTTGGCGTCAGTCCTACACGAACGCAGCGTCCTACATGAACTTGGACGGACGCAAGCGCTGGAGCTGCATAAAAAATAGAAGAAAAATCTCACTCACTCTTGCCTCTTGCTCCCTAAGTGCCTCCTGCATTGGCGTGGTCCTCGTGGCGCCGGTCGCCGAGGCCGCCATCGTCGTCCCCCCGTTTCCGCCGCCGCTCATCGAAAGTAAATCGATTCCGGAGAAAAAGCTCTGGGACTTCCTGCAAGAGGTGCCCCCGTAGGCCGCGGCCGCGGCAGAGGCTGCGGTGGCCGCAGAGGAGGAGGACCCCAGCTTGGAGTCGTCGACTCCGCAACCAATCTTCCTCAGTACGCGGGCGGCTGAGGCACGGTGCTGAAAAAAATGAAGGAAAAATATTTGGTTGTGTTAAAGTTTTGGTAAATCCTGTTACAAAAACAATACCAGTACCGAGCACGTGTAAAGTACGCAAAAATCCTTCGGTCTATGTAGTACCGTGGTATTCCTTTTCCCGCCACAAGAATGCCAGTTGTCTTACTTGTCTCGAGAGAATGGAGGAGAAAAAGTTTTTCTTCCGGCTGCCCCTTCATGCATGAACTTAAGTGTACAAAAGCGGGCCTAGGAAAGGTTACATACGCTCATGCATAAAAATCCTCCCTCCCTGCCTCCTTTCCCCGGTGATCCTCGGAGGCCTTTCAAACATTCCCTTCCTCCTCCCTGCGAGTAGCGACCTTGCTTGCTTCGCCGACTTCGGGAGTTCAATTTAATTTAAGTTTTCATCCGACAGAAAAAAACGGGAGAAACGAAAGCTCGAGCAGACGGCACCAAAAAAAGTTTGAGGGTTCCTCCCCCCTCCGCTTAAAGTTGGGCTTTAAAAAAAATCCGCAAAATCCTCCCTTGCGGGGGTTAGAAAACGGAAACGGCGGCGGAGGCGGAGGCGACTTTCGCTTCCTCTTCCCCCTCCACCGATCCCTACTTTCCCGCGAAAAACCGTCTTCGGCTTTATTTCCCCCTCGGGCCATCAAATTTCCCTGATTTCCCCCGAGAGCGAAAAGGCACTGGGAGGGAGGAGAGTTTGCAACTGTCACTACCTCCCCGTGCACAAAATGGGATGAAATACGGCATCGGAGTTGTGGTCCGTGAAAATGAGGAGAATTACGGGCGAAAATATATTTCTTCCCCACTCACCCTGTAGAGAAGCGCCGCCATCAGTACCGCCACCAGCACTGCGGCAGAGTAGCACAGGGCCTTGGCCAACCAGAACGAGGAGGAGGAGGAGGAAGTGGATGATGGCGAAGATGCGGCTGACACGGACGAAGATGATGAGGAAGAGTCACCTCCCGATGTCTTGACCAGCAGCACGTCCTCCGACGGGGCCTCCTTTTTCACCAGCAGGGCAAAGTGGGTGAGATGTTGGCACTTGCACTCCGTCTCCTGTTGGTCGCTGGCCGACGCCACCTTGGCACATCCGGCGTCCGACCAACCGCCGCCCTCTCCTCCGTCCCAGAAGGCGCATACGGACTCCTCCCCGTCCTCCAGCGGGCGAAGGTGGCGCAGCCTGATCTTGACGGCCTCCAGCAGGGGGGATGCGCCGCGGTGTCCGGGGCGCTCCAGGGAGGCGGAGATGATCCTGCTGTTGACGGCGTAGGAGTAGCGCCGGGTGCCGTCGCTCCTGACGTTGACATCCCCAGAGTCCAGCAGCCTGTGAAGTCCGCGGTACGATGCGAATACTGCCCTTGCTGCACCCGAGCGTCGGTCGGAGGCGGACAGGAG
>JAAUXV010008627.1_pt1 | contig 15552 bp, 8 predicted proteins | sample 7278181 | NCBI WGS metagenome assembly JAAUXV01 (sample SAMN14350114, study PRJNA611818) | marine sediment metagenome | isolation source: surface marine sediment (2.1m) | place: French Polynesia: Moorea | collected 2018-08
AATTTCATTGCGCCGAGATTCAATGCCGTACTGCAGGGAAAGGGGGGGAGCCCCCTCCCCACTTTTTTTGCCATTCGGGGCAAAAATTATTGAGGCGAGACTCAATTTCATTGCGCCGAGATTCAATGCCGTACTGCAGGGAAAGGGGGGGAGCCCCCTCCCCACTTTTGCCATTCGGGGCAAAAAATATTGAGGCGAGACTCAATTTCATTGCGCCGAGATTCAATGCCGTATTGCATAAAAAAGGGGTGGAGGGCGACTAGGGAAAGGAACTTTGGCCTTTGTTGCAATTCTACGCAAACAAGTTGTCTTAAAATGTTTTTCCGTCTCTGCGCGGACGACGAAGATTCTCCCTCCCTCCTGTTTTTTGGCCATATTTACCAAACGAACTGACAATAGAGCCGTAAAGTAATTTGAAGCTGAAACTCACCTTGGCTGTCGCTTGAAAGGACATGAACCCGGGGAGGCGGAAGGAGCAGAAGACGCGGTCATTGCTGTCGATGACGGGCGGCATCGTGGACGTTGTGGTGCTCTTGTGTGGAGGAGGGGTGTAAGGGGCAGGAAGGGATATTTTTCCAGTCTCTTGATGTTGCTGCCGCCGAAGACGAAAGCGCAGTGGAGGAGACGCCCCCCGTGGGGAGGGGTTTTATACACTTCCGGAAAATCGGCGTTTGGCCGCGGCCAAAGAGTCTAGTTCTAGTCTAGTCCAGTTGTTTTGGGCGCGACTGGCGCGACCGGGTGTTTCACGGAAAACAAATTGGTATATCCGCTTTGGCAACAGAAATTTTGCATCAATTCCTAGCCGGCGTGAAGCAGATCTGTTCAATGGAAACCTAAATATAGTTAAACCAACAGACAACTACTTTTTTAAAAAAATGGCCGCCCTGTACCGGCCCTGCACTAGCGGCGAAGATAAAAGCTTCCGTATGGTGTTTCCCTTTCCCCGCTCTCCGTTTGGGTCAAAGGGGAGAGGTGTTTCTCAGGAAACGAAAATCCTACATGTGTTTGTGCTGTGAAACAAAGGGGGGGAACCCCGCACGGCAACAAAGACAGGGAATTCCACTGCACCTCACATTGCTCCCCACGCACAGGGCGTATGGAAAGGAAAATACGTGCTTATAATAAAAAGTAATTGAATCGCATGAAACCTTTTTGGGTGCAATTCGTTGCCATAAGGTGTGTCGCGACGCGTAATTTTTTAACAGATTTTCGCCAAAAGAACGCTCACGTGTGATGCTACTTCATCTTAAGAAAAAGTGAGGGGAAGGCAATTAAAATCACGGGCTTCTACCGTGATGTTCAGAAGGACATCACGGACAAAGGGCATGGTATTTTGTGCAACTGAATTCCCCTCCTTGCTGAACATGGGTAATCCTGGCAATAAATTGCAAGTCAATTTCCCCCGTCTTTGTTCGTAGGAAAAGGGAGTGAAAGCAAGAGATTTCAAAGGTTTCCCCACGTTTGTCAGGAATGGAGGGTCTGCCTCAAGATAAGGATACAAAGGAGAGGGAAAGGCAGAGTGTTATTTGCGCAACACCCATTTCCTTTCTTTCTTTTTTTTTTGGGGGGGGGTGAAGTAAGCGAGGAATGAAGAAAAGTAAGAGGGACGACACGAATTCTTCCTTGTTTATTACGTGTTCATTTTAAAAGTTATGGAAAAATTAAAGAAACCGCCACAAGGAAACGATGTAGAAGTCTCAAAGGCTGCACACCGATTTCCTCCACCCTCCCTCTTTAAGTGTTTTTCGGTGGCCTCCCCCTTCTTTTTTTGCTTGTGATTTCAACGCCTGAAGGCCCTGCCTTGGGGGCATCCCTGCTTCCGTGCTTCCTTGCAGCTTTGGGAGTCGACGTGCTCAGCGGTTTGTCAGACGTGCGTTTGCCAGAGGTTTTGCGCGGTGTGGAAACAGAGGAAGGCCGCCCTTTCCCCTTTCCCTTAGCGGTGCTGCCCGAGTGGTCGGCGCTCCCTGGCGTGTCTACTTCTGTGGGGCCCTTTTTCTTCCTTCCTCACTTAACTTGTTTCGCCTTCGATACAGGCTGTCTCTTGCGCGGGGGTGGTGGTGGTGGCGGAGTGACAGACAGACTGCCGCTCGAGTCGTCGGGCAGGGGCCCAACGCTCTTGCTGGTGCCCGGCACGGGGGACACGATGCTGTCGTCGGCAAAGGTGTGGGACGCCATTGTGCTGCTGCCGGCCGCAACCTGGGAGGACGCCTGCGAGTCCACAGTGGTATCCACTAGGAGGGATGTAAAAGCGAAAGTATTAGGGAAATGGGGAAAGAATTCAATCGTTTTGCCGCCCAACCTGCACGCATCGAGTTGTTTGCATTGTTGGACGACCTTGCCAGCTGGACGAGTGCCTCGAATTCTTCTTCCTCTTCGTCTAAGGCATCTGAAAGAAGCAGTTGGATGCGGAAAGTCGCAATTGATCGTTAGGGGAGAAACGCAAAGGGCACAATTACCTTGAGTGTCTGCTTTTCCCTTGAAGCGACGGCCCCCTCGACCTTTGCGCTGCCGCGTTCCACTGCCCGGTGGTTTACTTCCGTACCGGGGTCGCGATCCTCCCCTCCCCGCCGTCCGTTCCGTACTTGCTCCCCTGGTCTGACCTGGTTTTCTGGGGGGGGGGATATGAATGTTAAATAGCTTCTTTTAAAGCGGTTTGCTAAAGCATACTTCCTGATTCCCCCCTGGTGGGGTACTCTGAAATGAGTTTCGGGGTCTTCAGAAATGGCAGAGGAGCGGGGGCCACGGGTGCCTTGTGACAGGGTTCGGAGCACATGATTTTGTTTGGCCTCTAGAGATTTTTTCTTCCATTGGGAAAGGGGAAGAATGTGCTTTTTCTGCAAATGGGGAAGGAGCACCCAGTCACCCCTGCCCATCATTGCGCTGTGGGGTAGGAAGACGAAAAAAATTAGTTGGGGACACAGTCAGGAACCTTGAAATTTCTCACTCGTGCACGCGGTCCCTTTGTTTGTCCATAAGACTTATCCCTCCAGTAAATATCTCTTGAATCGTGCAGTAACGGTAGCCCAGGGTGGATTTAAGCGCATGGTGGCCAGATTCTGAAATGTTGTTGGTGGAGTCCACAGGAAATCCTCTGGAAATGTGTGGCTGACGGGAAAACCGGTCTAAGACGGCCATGGTTTTGAGCGCGTATCCCTCAAATGCTTTTCTTTCGCGTGTTGTTTCCGAGCGGATGTCGAGTTTGAGCTTTGTCATTGCCCTTCGGAACCCTTCGTCTGACTGTTCGTTTTTTGCCTCGGTCATTTTCTGGGTGGCGATAAAAAGAAGCGTGTTGCGAATATAGGCAGAAATTCGGGGAGCCATTACCCTCCACATTATCCGGGCCTCCCTTCCCGAGTACGTGTGGCGGTCAGCCATGTCGTAGAAGTTGTCTGAAACGAAAGGCAAAGTAAGCTACTTGTCCGGCTTGTTTCCTTCAAGGGGGCGCGTACTTCTGAGGTGAGAGTTACACTGTAGAACAGGATTGGTGGGGAGGATGTTGTCCAAGGCCTTCAGGAATCCCTTTTGCTGGAGGGAAATTATGTGGATTGAAATTATTTAAAGACCTTGCCGGAAATCAACGGAAAAAAAGATAAGGAGGGCTTGCCTGGTCTGCAGAGAAGGCGATGGAGTCCAGTATGAATTTTCCCTCGCGTCCTCCGAGTCTTTGTGCGTCTTGCCTCATGGAAAACTCGTGCATTTCTGCGTTCTCAAAGGCGAGGGGGACGTGAAAGGTGTCCCAGTCGTCGAATATTTCCTTGATCTGTGGAGGTGTTGCGGTTTTGTACAACTTATACTATGTTGAAATCATTGGCATGAAGGGAGAGTTGGGAGGGTGGGGTTCCAAGGCCTCATTTTTTTCCCGCAATTAGGCGCACTAAAAGTTGAGTAACGGCGCAATCTGCGCCTTTACGCGGGGCGGGGCACCCCCTTGGTTTTGCAATTAGTCGCACAATTGATTGAGCCGCGACGCACCTACCTTTGAAATGGTGGGGGAAGAGGCCCCATCTTTTTCGAAATTAGTCGCACTTTAAATTGAGTCGCGACGCATCTGCCTTTTACAGGGGGGGGGGAAGTCTACTAACTTATTCATAATTAGTCGCATTAAAGGTCGAACAGCTACGCTTGAACCGTTTACTTGGCGCCAAAGGGATGTTGGCTACGTCTTTGCTACGGCAGCTCGACGCCTGCTTCTGTGACCTTTTATTACATGCATACCTGATACAGCATCCAGCTATAAGCTTCTTTGTTGCAGGCAGAGTGCCCAAATAGGCCGACCTTGAAAAAAGGGAAAAGGGTGTAGTTGTGACGCCAAAGGTTGGGAAGGCAGGACATTTGCCGTTAGCAAGCGTACCATTACAGTTGGGTGCACCGGCTGGCCATGTCTGTCTCTGTTTGTCGTCAGGCCCGGCATGGAGATGCAAATGGGGGTAAGGTAAACGTCTCCCGCGTTGAAAGTCTGCAAAGACAAAAGGTAGTAAGCTTTTTTGGGCGACCGTAGCATTCAGTACCACTGGAGGAAAAAGTAACGCACCGCATCGACGTAAATGATGCACCTCATGCCTTTGGCCTTGCAGAAGCAGCGCAGCCACCGTAGTTGTTCCCGAGCCCTTATCATGAATTGGACCTTCAAGAAAAATGGTCCACGCTGAAGGGAATGACCGTGACAAATAAAGACTTTATAATACCTGTGTCTTGTAGTTGGAGTAGTGAATGTCCAAGTAGTAATTGTTTTCTGGCACATCAAATTCAATGAAATACTTGGACTGGACCTCTAGCATCTGAACAGCCATATTGTGGCGGAAAACACGTCTGGAGCTGTCTTCTCCAAGGAATGCCCTGACTCTCTGGATGATAGCCTTGGCAGCCGTCCTTTGTAAGGTTGCCGCCTCAGGGCCCATTGTTTGTCGAACTTCGGAGACAAGCCTGTCTGCGTTTTTTTGGTGGGTTGCTCTTTCGGTGGCTTCCTTTCTGACGGCCCCAGCAATTCTTGCGTACGGCCTGTTGTCTTGCTTTGCGTTGCCGTGTGATCGAACGATCCTGTCCCTCCTGGCGCCCAAAAAATGGAAGGCGATGACCTCTGACATGTCTCCTTCTTCCTCGTATCTGCAAAAAGTGAAAAGATACAGTGCAGGGCACGATCATGCTTCTTTATTTAAATAAATGGCAAGGCGGTCAGCGCTTGCCCCTCGTCCCGTTAACACCTGAGGCTCGCTTCATTTAAGACGATGGTATGCCGAGAGGCAATGGAAAATTCTCCAAAATAGGGGGGGAGGTTGCGAAACGTTGCAGAAAATTACCACCCCACAGCTAATAGCCATATACTTCCCAGCAAATAAACCACAAGTAATCAGTTGTCACTTCTACTTACACATAGGCTCCCACGCGAAGGGCCTCCCCACTGCGCGTTGTGTGGCTCGCGGTGTACTTGATAACCTTGTAGAAACGGGCCTTGGCTTCCTCCTCTGTGAATGTGCTTTCGGAACCCAGCCTGGTGTGTTTGTTTGTTGCCACCGGTAGGCAGCTCGGTCCTTTGGTGCGCCAGTAGACCAAGTTTTCATCTGTCCTATCCACGAACTGGAGGAGTCTCGTCCTGTTCCCTCTGACCCTCTTTCCCGTGGCTGATGTCATGGCGCCCAAGTTCTCGGGAAGTTCGTCGACTCCGCACATGCTCTTAGTGCGCTTACAAAAATAGACTGCTCCGGGCTTTGGGTTCATGGGCTTCTCCTCCAGGGGACGGGCATTCTCGTCCGCCATGAATGTACGGAAAAGGTCCCGCATGGTAATGTGATCCAAAAAGAACGCCTTACTCCAGGAGGCGTCGAAGAAATGGGGCTCGTCGAAGGGTTCTGCGCTTGTGTCGCTGCCGTCTTGTTCGGACATTGCCTGCTCTTCTTGGCTTGCCCCAGACTCTTGCCTGCTGCCCAGGCCAATTTCCGTGCCAGATGATTCGTCCCTCTCCTTGCTGCCTAGGGCTGCAGTGCTGCTGGAAACAACTTCCATTTCCTCTTCGGGCCCCACAGGCAACTCGTGGCTGTCGGAGGAGGAGTCCTCGTCAAATGTAACTTCGCCATGGCCGGGGAGGTTGGGCTGGTCGTCGCGGCCAGCTGCCATGGTGTCAAGGACACGCTCGTAGTCTTCAAGTTGTTTACCAAGAAGTTTCTTGGGGAAACCTGCCCTCTTGTGGGATGTGAAGGGCTTGGAGCGTAGCAGATTTTCATTAACCTCGTCCATGAGCGCGGTCGGAACCAAGCCATAGCATTTGAAAGGGAGGGGAACAATGCGGTGTTGTCCGTCTGGGTAAGTATTTGGGGCGGGACGGGTTGTGTGGTCGTAAAAGGCGAGTAGGGCAAGTTCGGTAGGCCTGACGTCCTCCTCGTCGGACGTTAACGTCTGGTGCGTGTTGTAATTGTGTGTAAGGGCACGGCAATAAGGGTCAGTCTGGGCCACAGTGGGCGCCCCGGCGTAAACACTAATGTTGCATCCCAACACGTCGGCCAAGGCTTGCACTGTTACCGGGGAAAGGAACTTCATGTGTGAGGGATCAATTGCGTCCCGCAACGTGTGTAATGGTTCCGCACGGTGGTCGTCTGACCAGTTGCGCGCAGCAAAGGAGGAGTACCATTTCAAGTGCTGCAAGATGTGGCAGCTCGTGTGAACCACTAGTGTCTGGGTGAGGGAAGCATCGCCCACCAGCAGCACAGAGAGAGCGGAGAACACGTCACTCCTATTCTCGACTCCTGTAGACACAGGCAGGAGGTCTTTTAGTTGTTTTTCAACGAATACGCTGACAGCCTCAGGGGCCTCTAGGGCTCCTGCTCGGTAGCCCACCAGTGCCAGCACCTCGCATCCCCTGTCCACCAGCAGGTGGGGAAGGTGCTTGGCCAAGCTCCTAATGTTTTGAATGTGCTTGTCGCTGGTGAACCCCGCCGAGAGCCTGTCTTGCATCATGTTCTGGAGGTGATCGTGGACTTCTTTCAGCGTACTGGAGTAACCATAAAATGTCTGCAGGTAATCCCGGTCCTCGTCATCGTTGGGGTGGGCAGAAAGGTCGTCGCGCCTGAAGAGAACCCTTGCCTGTTTCCAGCGGGGGGAGGTCTCTGGAGCGTCTAGTGTGCCGGCATATAGCTGCTTGGCGTCATCCTCGTCCATGTCTAGAGTTTCGTCACGGTGGCCGCCTCTTCCCCCGTGGCCCTCCTCCTCCTCCTCCCCCTCTGAGTCATCCAGAGAGAGAGACCCTAGTTCCTCCTCGTCCCTGGAGAACGTGAAAACGTGGAAGAGTAAGCACGTCGGTGTTGTAAGGCCTAATTCTGATATTTCGGAGTAAAGATTGAGGAGGTTTACCATTCGTCTGGGAGGGATGCAATGATGGCGTCGCCGACGGTTCCTGCTACCCCGAAAAAGGCATCTTTCTCGCGCTCCACCGATGTGCGCCCATCCTCCCGCCTTCTTCTCCTGGCTTCTTGTTCTTGTAATCGGATTTGGTCGTCAAGATTCTCCTCCTCCAGTTCCCTGTCAAGCCGGTCGATATCAATGTCTCTGTGTGGGGCGGAGCCCCCTGAGGAAGTGGCCCTTGTAATCCTGTCATGTTCCTCCTCTCCAGGCCCCCCCACTGCTGTCCCCGACCTCCACTGGCTGTAAGAATCTTCCCCGACAGGGGGACCCTCCACCTGGCTGGCTGGAACGTCGCCTGCAGTGTCGTCACTGTCTGACGTGTAGGGCACCAAAGGCGATCTTTTTGCACTCCCTTTAACTGGAGTCTCACCATCCTTCGAAGCAAGCAGAGGCAGTTTCTCCAAAGCAAGTCTCTTTCGAGGGGTAACTTTTAGCCCCCCCCTCAAGCTCTTCCGGAGGGCCTTGCTTGGCGTTGGCAATTCCTCCTCCATGACGGACTAAAACTAGTAGAAAGCTAGCAGAAACTGGGAGTTGGTTGTTAGCCCGCGGGAGGTGGGGGGATTCCCTCCAGGTAGGGTTGCAATAGTAAAAGAAGCAGCAGCAGAGGCTGCCCTAGAAAATTTCGCCATGGACGAGAAAATCTATGGGGTTTCGAAGCTGTTGGGAAGCCATGGACGGTGGAACCAACGAAAAAACGGTGCCAGTGGGAGGAGGCAGGAAAATGGTGGCGTTTGGGAACGGCGTGGCAGGGAGGACGCGACAGCAAGGCTAATCCGGCCGCTTCCTAGCCCAGGAGGGAGAGGCAGCCCTGAACCTTTCGGAAAAATATTTTTAGAAGGAGACGTCGTTCCGCCCCTCAAAAATCTTAGCCGGAGGCATGTCGCTGTTTCTAGGGGGCGGTTGGTTGAGGAAAACGTGAAGAGCTTGCTGCAAGGGAGAGGGGCCGTGTATTTTGTATAGTAATTGAGCCAAATTTAATAACCAAATGCAAAACGCGGCGCAATACAATTACAACTAGTCGCTTGAGTCTAATCGCAAAAGATTGCACAACGCAGTGCAATACAATTGCAACGCGACGCGAAAAAGACGCTTCCAAGCCCAGGAGGGAGGGGAAGCCCTAAATTTTTGGGGAAAAAATTATTTGAGAGAAACGTCTCTCCGCTCCAAACTGACGAGGACAAGTTTCTCTAGAATTCTAGCCGGAGGCGTGTCGCTGTCTGTGGGGGGTGGTTGGTTGAGAAAAACGGGAGGAACATGCTGCAAGGGAGGGGGAACGTATATTTTTGTGTGCCAAGTCAAAATGAGCAATAAAATGCACGACGCAACGCAATATAAGTACAACTGGACGATTGAGTCGAATTGTAAAAGATTGCACGACAAGACGCAATATTATTGCAACGAGACGCAATATAATTACTAGACGATCGAGTCGAATCACAATTAATTGCACGACAAGACGCAATATTATTACAACGAGACGCGAAAAAGACGCGTCGCGGCGTCTTAGAAAAAAGGGGAATAGCGAGTTGTTGCTACTGACAAGCAATGAGACGCAACCAACGAATATGCCTGAAAATAATGTCTTAAAAAGCAAGATATTTTCTGCTGGTAATAAAGCAGGGGACTAGAGGGAGCATTTCGTACGGGGGGGAAACTTCCAAGGGGGGGGGGGAAGCTGCTGCGCAAATTGTTTTGGGTGCGCGGACTGGCAAGTACGAGGGCGAAGATAAGGTTCCAAGAGGAGGGAGAAGCTGCGGGCGCAATTTTTCCTGGGTGGGCGGCCGTAACAGTACGGAGGTAAAGGTGGACAAACATGTGCGACTACCACAAACGGTTTTTTCCCGCCCTTCCACTTCCCAAGAAATCATCCAGCCTACTAGAACGGACAGCTGGAGGAGCAAATGTCGTGGCTCCTCCTGCTCCTCCCCATCCTCCCCCACGCTCTTGCACTTGTTGCTGCTGTTGCTGCTGCTGCTGCTGCTGCTGCCGGTGGCGGCGGCGTCGGACTAAGATGCGCCCACTGGCGAGGGAAAACGCGTTCATTTCCTCCCCCTTTCTTTCCTTTACCCCCCGCCCTTTGACATGGGGTCACGGGCTGATTGTAGGCTAGCCGGGCAGGAAAAGGACGAAATTTTGGGCGGGCGGACGCTGTATTGTTCCAGACGGCCGACCGAAAGGAACGTTGGGAGTTTAGCGACGGGTGCTGCAGTGCGTACCACGTGAATTTTCCTGCAGTTAACCTGCCATCTTCAGTGTGGATAAAAGAAGTCAAGAAACAAAGGGGGGGAAAGGAAGAAGAACAAACGAGTGAAGGGTCAACCGTAACACCTACCGCCGTCATGGACGTTTTGGCTGGCATAAAGGGGATTGCCCCTACCACCTCTTCCCTTGGCCTTTTCGTGAGGAACGGCTACGCCATCATGGAGACGCCCGCCATCGCCGCTATCATCGTCGTTGGGTTGCAGCTGGTGTTCCTCTCCTACGCCGGAACCGTCCGTTGCGTCGGATACGACGAGTCAAAGGTTCTCCAGTGCATCGAGCTGGGGAAACTGCACAACTACGGGTGCGGCAACGCACACCAGATCGCCGACACCGTCACTCTGCCGGCCACTACCTTGGGGCGCGGCGCCAACGTGAACAACAACAAGGGGACGAACGCTGTGGTCGAGTTCCTTGCGGCGGCAATGTGGTATCGCACCGGTGGCGAGGAGGAAGACCTGGACTGCGAGGACTTCAAGTTGAAGCCAGCGATCAAGGCCATGGACAAAGCTTTCCTCGCCTGCTCAAGCCTACCTGCTGCCGTAGTCATGGTCCTCCTGGCGCTGTACGCAGGGAGGCAGCCGCTGCTTCGGAGCCTCAAGCAACTGGGACAGATCGTCTCGCCCGACGCCACCCTGTACGACGACTGGCTAGAAGAGGCCAAGCTGGAAATCATATCAGCTGGGTACTGCCGCCACTTCCTGCTTTCCGTCTGCTACGTAGTGACACCCGTCCTGTTGGTTGCTGGTTTCCTGGGCAATTTCGTTGTGCTGGACCTTGCTTGGGAGAACCATGACTTCATCATGCTGGTTCCACGAACACTCCACTTTCTGGGCGTCTTCACGGGGAAGCCGTTGGTACCGTTGAACGGGTGGTACAAACCGGAATTCTTCTCGAAGACGGGCGAACAAAGGAACTATGGAAGCAACATCAAGAACGACTACAAGATCAGCAGGGATTCCGTCTTCGAGGCACCAACGTACGACAGCGGGCTGGCAGGCACCACAAGCATGCGGGAGTACTGGCGAGCCATGTGGGACCTGCCGTACATGCCCACACCTCTCAACAACCTTTTCCCGAGCCATCTGACGTGCCAGACGGGAACATCGGGTCCCTCTGGGACCGAACAGCTTACAGACGCGCAGTGTTCCGTCGAGGGCAACAGTGGCGTCAAAGACTTCATCTTTTACCAACACCTGGTGGTAGCGGCGCTAGTACTGCTCTGCATTTGCTCCTTTGTCTGGAGATTGCTTTACCTCATCCCCTGCTTCAGGCGCTGGACGCTGCGGCGGGTCGTCCCAACCAAAGGGAAGATGTCCGCCGACAGGCTGTCCAAACACCTCGCCTTCCCTCAGTGGCTGGTGCTGAGATACTATCTGAGGTAAGTTATCAAAGTTATGTAATGAACGTTGTAGCTGCGCCTTTGCAAGTAGGTGGTAGAGACTCCTTTACTTTTTTGCAATTTGTCGCAATAAAAATGGTGCCGAGTTGCAGCTATGCCTTTGTAAGTGGGGAGGAGAAGCTTCCCCAATTTTTTATTGCAATTAGTCGCAATAAAAATGGTGCCGAGTTGCAGCTACGCCTTTGCAAGTGGGGAGGAGAAGCTTCCCCAATTTTTTATTGCAATTAGTCGCAATAAAAATGGTGCCGAGTTGCAGCTACCCCTTTGCAAGTGGGGAGGAGAAGCTTCCCCAATTTTTTATTGCAATTAGTCGCAATAAAAATGGTGCCGAGTTGCAGCCGCTGTTCCCCTCCGCACACAATTAGTCGCAAAATATTTGCATCACGTTGCATCTACTCTCATTGTCCTCTCAAGCCCACTCTTTTATTGCTATTGGTCAATAAAAAAACTTGGCCAAGGGGAGGCAGAAAGGACGGTAGAGGCAAGCTTTCCCCTAATAACAGGAGGGATTTTTGGGGAATGAGGTGTATCGGGTTTGTTTCACGTCTGTTTCTAAAATAGGCCTTTTTTCCTCCACAGCAACTTGAGCAGCCAAGCAGGGGCCCAGGCAGCCATCGACCTTGCAATGGAGCTCCCCGACGAGGACGAGGACGTGCAGGAGGGCCTGGAAAATGGTTGTTGCCAGCCTTTCACTCGTTGCTGCAGGCTCACACGCACAGATTGGGGGAACGACAGCGACGACAACGACGCGGCTGTGGAACTGGGACTTGTCATGCCCGACCTCCTTGGTGGAAACCCCAAGACACCGGCGACTGTACAGGAAACGGACGAGGAGGAGACATCGGACAAAGGTGGGGAGGATGGGGCCGAGGAGAAGGGGGAGGGTTGCTTCTCGAAATACCTCATGAGGTGTTGCTATGGCAAACGTAAGACATCCGAGGACAACAGGGGCGACACCAGCGAGAAAGACGAGGAAGTGGGGGAGGAGGAGGAGGAGGAGGAGGAGGAGGAGGAGGAAGAGGAAGAGGAACAAGGGCAGGCGCCGGCTGAGGGGGAAGAGGAGGAGGAGGGCAAGAAAGCAACGGCGGTGCAGCGTCTGGGAAACGCTCTTTCCACGCTGCTCGTTAAGGTCTCTGGGTACTTCTTCAGGTAGGCGCTCACCACTTTAAAAGGCCAAGTTTTTTTCCAAATTTTTTGCTACGAAAAGACAAGGTGTGTTTGCCCCAATCGTTAAAAGGCTTTTTTTCCCCTTCAATAGCGCCAGAGTTCTCTGCCTCATCACACTGGTCTTCATTATGGCCGGAAGCATCACCCTGGCCTGCTACGCCTCCTTTGCCGCATCATCCCCTGAAACTGAGTGGAGCAAGCCCACCCGCCCTGCTTCTAGGGACGAGGCCGGCTGTAACCACCGAATTGAAAAGTTTAGGTAAGTGTGCAAGCTACTTCATTGGTTGAAGCCAAAGTAATAATACATGTAAACTTATATCCCAGGCCAGGACCCAATTACCCAGGACAGTTCCTCCTAGACTACTCGTCCCTCAACGGCTGTAGCAGCTGGACAAGGATCGGGATTCTGTCACGCTCTGCAAAAGCGGTGAGCTTATCAGCATTGTCTTATCTTACCTACTGAACAAGAAAGGGATCCTTTAACTGACCTGCAGGGTTAATGTGTGACAAATCCATTATCTTTTATCCAAACAGTTGCAGGTGAATTTTTTGTACCTTGCACACTTTTTTGCGACTGGTTTCCTCTCACACGCAATTGTTTAAGGAAAAATCCATCTTGCACACCTGCTTGAGCAAAAGATTTTTCTTGTCGAACCCCTTTCTAGTGTAAAGTAGGGAAGTGAAGAGAAAGTGGTCACCCCACCAACAAGAAAAACAACACTTACCGTGCCTTGACCTGTTGGCTTCTGTCGGTGTTACTGCAATTGAGGGATTTCCAACAGGGCATTGCGTTTCGGCAATTTAGTAGCAAATTGCACATTAGCAAACATTAGATGCCAAAAATCAAAAGCAATGGTTTGGCTAATTCAACCATGTTCGACAATTCCAGGCCCGAGGTGAGATCGGCCCCCACCAGATCGCTCCCAGGATTTCGCCTCCAACCCGCCTCCTCTTCCAATCTCCTGAAGTCGACGTTTCCGGCAGCAGGGTGACGGTTAGGTCACTGTACCGAACAAACCCACTCCAGCTCTTCGCCGTTCGTCTTCCCTTCAAGTACTGCCAGGGAGACCCGATCATTGTAAGTATCTCAAGAACGTTGCCACCAATGCAACTTTCTCACGCATTTTTGAAGTAATTCTCGCAATGACCATCACTATCACTATATTCCACTTGCCACTTGCGTGGACATGGCACAGGATTTCATTTAGTGGCCGGCGAAATGAAAACTAATGGTACATGTTTCTTTCCTCTCATATTTGAATAGGTGTCTCTGTGCCAAGGGCCACATGTGTGGGGAGAGTGCGAGGCAGTTTGGCACCCGACATTCCGACCGGACTTCTGCAATGAAGCATTCCCGTATGCGTACTTCTCATTCCCAGTCCCAGGCACCCTCATGTTTGAGGGAACAACAAGCAAGAACCTGACTCTGGAGAATATCAAGGATTTGGTGTACACGGCTGACGTCAGGTAATGAATTCTAACGAAGTCTAATGCGTGCAACGAGCGTGTCCGTAACACTTGTTATTTTTTGCAGGGGAGTGCGGGCGGCAGTCTGAACCCAATGCGGAAACGTGCAAGGCAGGAAGCAGGAAGGAAAGAAAAGGGAGCGCCATAAAAACGATGAGCAGGCGAACGGTGTCGTGGCATTGTAACGAAACAAAATTCGACAACATATTTTAACATGTACCTCCATTTCTCAACGTCATTTAATTTCCAAACCCGTCCAACCACATATATTTTAGAAACAATACTACATTAACGTAATGCCAGCAAAAAGCACAGCTGGGTACCAGGGGAAACTGAAGAGCGTAAAAACCATCCACAATCCGTACATTTATTTTCCGACAAACCAATGTAAATTAAACGACAGAAAAAAGATACGAGCTGGTACCAACGTTGAGCGGGCAGCTAAAACATAAAAGGCACTTTGCCTCCATTGCACCCTACCCCCTCTTTTTCGCATGTAAGATCGAGCCGCGACGCAACGCATATTGGCCTTTGCAAGGGCGGAGGGGGGAGTCCCCCCTCCCTTTTTCGCAATTAGTCGCACTTTTTAATGAGCCGCGACGCATTTGGGAGGGGTTACACCCTGTATGGCCATTCGGTGTATAAAAAGATGCGCCGTGACGCTTCCATTAAGGGGAGAACCCCCCCCATGCAAATTTCCAAAAAAATCAATTCGTTGCAATATTTATTACGTCGCGACGCAACCGCGTCTTTGCACATCATTGCATCTTTGCAAATCTTCGGGCAAAGGTTTTTTCGCAATTAGTCGCTATTTTTATTGAGCCGCGGCGCATCTGGAGGGGGGTACACCCTTTATGGCCATTCGGTGTATAAAAAGATGCGCCTTGACGCTTCCATTAAGGGGAGGAGCCCCCCCCCTGCAAATTTCCAAAAAAATCAATTCGTTGCAATATTTATTACGTCGCGACGCAACCGCGTCTTTGCACATCATTGCATCTTTGCAAATCTTCGGGCAAAGGCTTTTTCGCAATTAGTCGCAATTTTTATTGAGCCGCGGCGCGTTTGAGCCTTGGCAAGGGGGGGGGGGGAGTCCCCCCTCCCTTTCCCTCCCTTTTTCGCAATTAGTCGCACTAATTATTGAGCCGCGACGCATCTTGGGGGGGGGGTACACCCTTTGCGGCCATTCGGTGTATAAAAAGATGCGCCGTGACGCTATCACGGGGCCCCCCCTGCCAATTTCCGAAAAATTTCAATTCGACACAATATTATTGTGTCGCGACGCAACCGCATCTTTGCACATCATTGCATCTTTGCACATCTTCGGCATTTATCCACACCCCGTTTTTGCCTGAGTTATGCCCCTCGATTTAGAATTTACAAAATACACGTACAAGTACAAGCAGATCCTTCGGCTATTCCCCATCTCTTTCTCGCGCGCACGGCGACGATGGCGGAGAATGTCAAGCGAGAGCGTGTGCTCCAGGCCTATCACACTCCGGGACATCCCACCGCCTACTCAGCACCTGCCGTCGTTGCGCGCTACCAAGGCATCCCCACGGCACGCGCCCGCCGCCACCTAGAGCACTCCCAGAGCTACACTCTCCACCGTGAGTACAAGCGACCGCGTCAGTACAACCCGTACTACGTGCACCACCGGCGAGAGGAGGTGCAGGCAGACCTGATCGACGTCTCGACGCTTGCGCGTGAAAACAATGGAATCCGCTTCCTGCTGCTGTACATCAACATCTTCACAAAGCGCGTTATTGTGTAAAGCGAGGTTCGCGGTAAGACAGGAAGGAAGATACTAAAAAAAATATTTCTCTCTTTCAGTCAGTCGAGTCAGTCGAGCGCTCTCTCTCTTTTTA
>JAAUXV010306155.1_pt1 | contig 15545 bp, 14 predicted proteins | sample 7278181 | NCBI WGS metagenome assembly JAAUXV01 (sample SAMN14350114, study PRJNA611818) | marine sediment metagenome | isolation source: surface marine sediment (2.1m) | place: French Polynesia: Moorea | collected 2018-08
CCCCAACAACAACAACAACTCTCACCGTTCTAGGACCTGTCGGCTTCGCCGCAGGTAAAAATAACGGCAACTATTTCGCCGTTTTTTCTTTGTTCCTATTTCTCCCCTTTCTTTTTTCAGCACTGGCCTGGGAACCCCTTTCATCAACGTGACCTTCGACGGCCTGCTGTGGGGCTACGAGGACGAGCTGCCCTGCCTCAAGTTGGACCACCCTTCCGGTTGTGCTGCGGTGCTTGGCGGTGCGGGCGGCGACGGGGCGGACGGGTTCGGGTTCGGGCTCAGCGACGAGGACGAGTGGGGGGACGACGATTGGAAGAGGAGGAGGAGGAGGAAGAAGAGGGAGGCGGGGGAAGGGGCGGCGGCGGCGGCGGCGGCAGAGGTCGTCAAGAAGAAATTTGCCAATCCAGATTTGGTGAGGCGGAAAAATTACAAAACGGCACAGAAATAATCCAGATGTTGCTGAGTCTTTGTTCAATTTCAGGACCCCAGCTCCAAGTATTTTGGGCTGTCTCGACCCAAGGCCGAGTTCGTCGACTGCTCTTGCCAGTGGGGCCTCTTCCGCGACCGCAACGTCACCATGCGCAAGCCGGTCAGGTTCTTCACCGGCCAGGAGGACCTTGCCCTCAAGGGGATCGTCACCGAGTTCGACGACTCTGACACTCTTGGGTGGTGGAAGGAGGGCTCCCGCTGCGACGCCGTGGGCGGCCAGGACTCATCCACCCTGCCCCCGGCAATCACCACCAACATGACGCTAGACATTTTCATCTCGCTCATGTGCAGGTCCATACCCATCAAATATGAAAAGGTGAGCGAAAAGGACCTTTTTCAAGCGCCCCTGCTGCTCCATTTGAGGCTGCTTTTATTGATAAAATATTTATATTTTTATAAAATTTATTTTGCCGTTGCTCGATTTTTTTGTTACTGTTGCTGCTGTTGCTAGTTGTTGCTCAAGGAGCTGCTGCTGTTGATTACTCTGCTGCTAGCTATGACAGTAGCTGTTGCTGGTTGCTGTTCCAAGAGCTGCTTCTGCTGATTTAGCTTTTAAAGGCTGCTGCTGCTATTGCACTAAATGTCGCTGCTGCTTGTTAGTTTTTCTAATGGTGCTGCTAAGGCAATAACTGTTGCTGTTGTTGCTTGAAGAGCTCCTTTGTTGATTTATTTATCTTTTACTGCTGCTACTATACGTAACTACTATGACACTAATTTTGCTCCTGCTGATGTTACTTTTTCTCCTGCTGCTGCTATTGCAGTGTATGTTGTTGCTGCTGCTGCTGTTGCAGCTCCAGATTTTTTTGCTGCTGATATGCCTTCTGCTTTTTCTTCCGTCGGCCAAGACAGTTTTTTTGTGTACGTAGTTAGGGTTCACGTATAAATTCCTCCCGCCCCAGGACGTCGATCACGCCGGCATCCAGACCCTCCGCTTCATCCCCCCTCCCAACGCCATGGGCGCCCACGACGACCCAGATCCGGAGAGGAGGAACCCTGCCAACAAGTGCTTCTGCATGGAGGAGCAGGGATTCACCTGCTTCAAGTCGGGAGTGCTCAACATGGAGCCATGCAAGAGGGACACCAAGGCCCCGCTCGCCCTGTCCTATCCTCACTTCTACCAGGTACCATAAAAAGGCATCCCCATTTTATTCCTTTTTTAATTCGCCCTATTCTTACGGTCTCAGGCCGACCCCTCGTACGTCGAGGCGGTGGAGGGCCTCAGCCCGGAGAAGGAGAAGCACGAGTTCTTCATCGACGTCGTCCCAGAGTTCGGATTTCCACTAGCAATCAGGCCGAGATTCCAGGCAAGAACTACTCGTTTCCTACTAATTTCGAATTGCAATTTTGTGTGTTCTATTCCAGCTCAATGTTGTTATGGGGAGCAGCGTAGACCCAGGATGGGAGGTCATCCAGAACATGAGGGAAGAGATTGTCATGCCGTTCCTGTGGGCCCAGGACGGATTCGACGAACCATCAGAGGAGGTGAAGAAGAAGAAAAAAAGCCCCTATTCTGAAATATCTAAAATAATTTTTTCGTCTTTCCCAGATGGCTGAGGACATCCAGTTCGGGCTGGACGCCCCGGACAAGATCCCCCTGCTGGCGGCCGTCGTCTGCTTCGCCATCGGCGGCCTTCTCCTCCTCGCCTGCATGTTCTACTTCATTTGGCTGCGGTGCAAGAACAGTCCCTAATAGGTGAAAAAAAAGTCGCTGGCTGATGGATGGATCGTCGCTGGCTGTGATCTCAAAACTGACTGTTCTGTATAATACCGTAACACACATTAAAAAATGCGTACATAAAGTAGGCGAACAGCGATGACATTGAGAGGTACATTCTCTTATTTTTTTTAAAAAAAAAGAAAGTGTCACTTATTGTCACGAAAAGGGAACTTTCAAATAATTATAATTCAAATATAGCACAACTTCAACGGGAAGGATGCCCTTCCCCAGCTCCGGCACTGCCACCGCCACTTCGGTGGAGTTGTCCGTCTGCACGTACTGCTTCGAGCCTTGGTCCAAGTCCGCCTCCCAGTAGGCCTGCAAGACGTATTCTCCCGGGACTAAGATCCTCCAGAACATCCCTTCCCCGTCCGTGGTAGAGACGGTGTCCCTCCAGTCCTCCTCCCCCTTTCGGCGGATCCTCACCTTGGCCCCCGCCACGGGAGCGTAGTTCCCCCCGGCCACCCTCCCCCTCACGCCCTGCTGCGAGAGCTCCAAGAAGCTGAAGATGCCGTCGTGGTTCTTCTCCCAGAACCCGACCAAGTTTTCCTGCTCGTTGATGGAGTTGCCGCAGCAGGAGGTGTACACCTTGACGTCCAGGCTGCCGGAGAAGAGGTACATGAACTCCTGCATGGTGCCGGAGGAAGGCAGCCAGTCTGCACCCCGGGAGACCCCGTCCTTGAAATGGCCCCACTTGCGACAAGACGCGGAGGTGTTTTTCATGTCGGGATTTGATGCGCCGTAGGCAGTCGCCAGCATTTGCAGCTCCTGATCATCAGATGATTCTGAGGATCTTTTTTCTAAAGTGTTGAGAGGGTACTTGACCAACACTGCGCCGTCGCCGAAGCTGGCGGACATGACGAACGGATTGTCCAGGGCGAAGCTGACTATGGCCTTGGTCTCCTTCTGCCTGTTATTGAGCAGATCTTCCAGTCCGTACCCTGGCTGAGCCGTGTACCTCAGCCAGTCCAGGTATCCCGGGAAGTCCCTCTCCAGGTTGGCCCTCCCCTCGTTGAGATATCCAGCGTTGTAAGACCGCGCCTCGCACCGACCCTGTCTAGCGCGGGAGAATCCGTCCGGGTTCAGGCTCGGGATGATGTACAGATCCAATGTGTCCAGCACGTCCGCGGATCTCTGGTCCAGTCCGGCGGCGTCGGAATCCAGTATGTACCTGGGCAGGTACGCCAGAAGCTCCCTGCCGACGGCGGCGTTGCCGTGGAGGTTGGCGGACAGCAGCACCCTGGGGCGCATCTCGAGCGGGGCGTGCCGGCGATTGCCCTCCCGTAACAGGAAGGAAAGGTCGCGGGAGAGCCTGGGAAATTAATTAAAGTGTAGGTGTCTTTAGGTGATACAACTGATAGGACATATGATCTGAAACATGTTGTAGGAGCTAGCACCAGCAGCACCTCAGCAGCAGAGAAGTAGCAGAAAACCAACAGCAACTGCTATTGTTATTACTACAACTACTACTACTACAGCAACACCACCAACAGCAACAAGAGCAACAACAGTAAAGCAATAAAAAAATCTGTCAATCTAGAGAAATATGTATCTGGTCCAAACCTTATGCCCAGCAGAGGACTCCCCTTAACGGATTCCCCTACTTGGAATGTCTTTACGTGATCGGGATGAGTCTCCGCCAGCCTCCGCAGACCCCGGAAGAGCTCCTCGTTGGAGTGGTAGGTTCCAGCCAGCGGGCACTGGGAGGGGGAGCAGGAGGAGCAGCATGGCTTCCAATCAGACGGCTGCGTGGAGAAAGAGAAATAATGCACGAAACATCAGCATTGCATTCTTCAACTTTGATCCCATGGGAAGGTGCACCTTCAGAGTTCTCCTGTCCACCTTGGTAGGACAGACGTGAGAGAATATTCGGTCAGGGTGTGTGCCAAGCCCAAATAATTTTCTTTGGCACAAGTAGGTGAGTCTCCCGTCCTCGTCCCTGTACGGGAAGACGCACCTTCCTCCGGCCTCGGTGGGGCAAACAGTGGAGTCTGCAAAGAACAAATAGATCGTAGGTGATTTTGATCGTGCGTGTTAATTAAAGGATTTTCGCTTACTACCGTTCCTGGCGCCTTCCCCGTCCAACACAGGTCTAAGCGTTGTTGTTGTTGTGGTGGTGGTGGTGGGAACGTCCTCATTCCCAGTCGTTCTGCCTGTAACGCGCGAGGAATATTTATTTATCTTTGAATGACTGCAACAATTTAACTTACTTTGTGGGCATCTCCGCGGGAAGCAGAACACCGCGTGTTTGTCGCTCCCCCTGCACCTCTCCCCGCCCCCCTCCGGCTTCGGGCTGTCGCAGCGCCTCTCCCTCACTCTGGTCCCTGCGCCGCAGGTGGAGGAGCACGGGGAGAAGGAGCCCCACGGGGACCACCCGCCGTCCAAGCCGCCGCCCAGCTCCTGCCCGGCCACCCGACGCAGGAACGCCAAAATCTCCCTGCTGCCGACGCGAACGTAGACGTCGGGGAAATTTCTGTCGCCGCACCGCCCCAGGCCGCCGGAGACGATCCCCACCTGAAAACAGGTTTTTTATGGAAAAAACCAGCGAACACATGTACTTAGTTTTGAAGAGAATTACCTGGAAGTGCCTCCTGGTGCTGTTGGCGGTGTTGAAGTGGCTGATGGGTCCGCCGGAATCTCCTGAACAGGACCCTGTGTTTCCGCCCTAAATTGGAAAAAAATCTTGCCCAACTTCCATTTGTTTCGAGCAAAAAAATTTGGGGTACGTCGTATCCTGCACAAATAATGGTGTCGGTGAAGAGCGAGGGGAGCTTGGTCCTGATCGTATCGACAAGGGAGCTGCTCCCACGGATGGCGTAGGACGAGTTGCAGTGGCTAGAAAGATCTCATATGTGCCTCAATAAGCCATGAAAATGACGGATAATTCTTCAGCACCTGAAGGAGTAGACACCAAGCAAGGTCTTTTGCAGCTTCCCCCCGCCATCCTCCGGCGGATCGTTCACTGCTCTCAGACCCCAGCCTGTCAAAGTGACCAGCTTCCCCTCGTTCTCATCAGCTCCTGTTGCACTGAAACAACTCATTTGAGAATTATTCGCCACTCATCAGACGGACTCTGCATTTGTTTTACCTATTGGGTAGACATATCGGCCTCAAGTAGTCGCCGAAGATCACTGGAGCATCCAGGACGGCGACCGCGACATCGTAGTAGTAGAGAGGATCTTGGTGCTTCTCGTGCTGGACAAAGTCTGCAATAACGTGCTCTTCTCCGGTGTTTTCGTCTTCCAAGTCCGAGGTACCAAGGCGAGCCCATAATCTAGATTTGACAGTACGATATTGATGAAAAATTTACTACTGCTATTTCTGCTTTTGGTGTTGTTGATGCTACAATTGCAATTGCTGCTGCTGTTGTTGCTTCTATAATTTCTACTGCTTCTAATTTTGTTGTGGTTGGCATTATTTTTGCTTCGTTTCCTTTTACATTTCATGTTGTTTCTAAGACTCCTGCTGGTACTGTTGCAACTGGTGCGGTAATTGTTTCTGCCGCTGTTGCCGCTTTCGTGCCAATATTGTTAAATCTGCTGCTGCTGCTACAACATCTGCTACTGCTACTGTTTCCTGCTATTGATGTTGCTATCGTTTCCCCAATGGCTCCTACGTAGAATCATTTTTGGTCCACAATTTTTAAAAACCTTTTCCTAACGTTGCAGTGTGCGGCTGTGACGAGGTGCCTCTTAGTGACGACGGTTGCCCCGCACGCGTGGCTCCATTTCCCTCGTCCTCCTCCGGGCTCTGTTTTCCTGAACCCCACCGAGGCCATCCATGGCCAGGCGCCGTGGGGCTCCCCATCGCCCTGTTCCAGCGGAGTCACCCGCTTGCCGAAGAGACCAGGGGAGATCCTCCCGCACATTTTGGAAACTTGAAATAACAATGATTCCCTTCCGACGATTGCGTAAATTCTTTTTATCAAAGCCTACCTGGCATGTGGTTGATATCGTCTTCCCTTCTTACAATTTGGTCTTCCGGGCAGCAGAACTTGAAACTGGCAGCAGGACACCGGCGCTCCTGCAATAGTGCTTCGAGCGCTGCCCTGACGGCTTGGCTCTGGACGCTCCTCATCGTGATGCGGGCCTCCGCAATGTCTGGACAATGGGACTCAGGAACGCAAGTGCTGCCCTTGTTGCAGCCCTCTGGGTCGGCGGAGGCCGCGGCCAACAAGATGGACACGATCTTGCACAGCAGCAGCAGCAGCAGCGAGTTCTTCATCCTCTTCTCCTAAATTTATAGCGACCAAGTGCGAAGAATTGAATCTCACAACTGATTCCATGCAAGAACGGTCATTAGCCGAAAACGAGTTTTTGTTGGCACCAAGAAAAACAAAAGAAAGAAGCCTTTCATCAAGTCAACCTGCCAAGTGGTCTTTTAGGTAAAATTTTCCTCTTTGCACAAACGGGGGTAGACGCCTCAGCACGTGCGTTAAGGAACAAGCTTTAAACACATGCTCACTAGCGTACGGATAAATAATTAGAATATGTTTTGCGAGTGAAATTGTCGAATGTATGCTCTTTTTCACTTAATAAAGTAATCTTTATTTCGCACTACATCACCTATTTGTGCATAAGCAACACACCGGAACAAATTATATTTTTTGACTCGTGAGTATTTCTTCCGCAACGAATGAATCCTGGTTTCTACCTGACAGTCAATTAAGCTGCAAAAAGGGTGTAAGGAAGTAGCAGGGAAGAAGGTAACTTTTTTTTTTTTGGGGGGGGGGCTTGCACGGAAAGTAACTCCAAGACAAGAAATCTTCAAACATTGCTCTTTTCACCCTCACAAACAAGGGACACAAAAATCACAGTTGGCCTCGATCTGGGAAAAGCACTGCAAAGAAGTGAGTGTGGGAAGGGAGATGAAAAAGAGAGGGACTAGTACTAGAGGCGCCCCACGATCGGGCCAAAATGCGGCGCCAGAAAGAGAACAAATGAGTCTTTCGACAGAGTGGATCAAAGGCTGCCTAGGTTGTGTTGCTGGTGAGAACGATGCCTTTAAAGAAAAAGTTGGAGACCTCTCCAGATGTCCTTTGAAAGAGGGGGTAAAGGAGGAGGAGGGAGGCTTGAGTTATTGCCGCCGCCGTCGGATGCTTCCACCCAAAGACGGGCTTCTTAGAGGAAGAGCGCAAGGTATCCCGGGACGAACTGCCTGTGCTGCGCGGCGCCCTCCCCGGAGACGTGCCCGCGCAGGAAGACGTTGTCGTACATCTCTCCGAAGAGGTCGCTGCTGTCGGTGTTGTGGTCTCCGGGCCTCCGCTGGATGACGACGGCGTTCCTTGTGTTGCGGATGAACTCGCGCTTGGACATCTTGTTCTTGACGTGCGGGGAGGTCAGGTCCACCGACAGCAGGATCAGGGAGAAGCACAGCACGTAGACGGAGTCTGGAATAGGGGAACAATGGACTACTAGTTCTCGAATCTACAGCTATTAGTTCCACTCACCGACTGTGAAGCCGAGTCCTGGGTTGCATTGACAGAAGCGCTCGGAAAAGGCCGCCAGCAGCCTCTGCAGGTAGGCCCCGCGGTCATTGGGGGCCTCCATCTTCGAGAAGCACTTCCGAAGAGCATTTGGAAGAAACTGACCTGGAAGGGACAACTCTGAGGTCGTCACTTGTCTCAGAAACACTTGACAGTATGACGAGCTAACCTTGAAAGTCTTGCATGGCGACCATGCAATTCATGACGTCCTGACGCTGCTGAACGTATCGACGAATCTGACCCTGGAACAGGAAGAAATGTTTTCCAGTTGAGAAAAAGAGCCGAGACATGCAAGACCGATGTTTTTCCCCACCCTGGAGAGCGACCTTGTGCTGAGTAAGAAGCTCGCCACCAGCTCGGGCTTGTCTACGAGTAGCCCGTTCTCGAAGAAGTACGCCATCCCCCTGGCCGGGTCAGAGTTGAATGTGAGGGTCCCCTCGTCCAGTCGCATGTAGATGCGCTTGTAGGAGACGCCCCTCAGGCGGGGTTCGTGGGAGCGCCGCAGGGAGTATACGCTGGCCCCCGGCCACTGGTCCTTGCAAAGGCCCTGCCAGAGGATCTCGTCCGAGGCCAGCTGCTGCCAGACGCACTCGGCCAGGCAGAGGTCGGTGGCGTTCAGCTTGGAGAGCACTTCCAGGGCCAGCTCGGGCGGCAGGTGGGACAGGTCGGGGAACGGGCTCAAGGGCTGAAAAAAGTAGAACAAAGAAGCTGATGAATGAGTTAACGACACCCTTCTTTCATAGACATTTACCTCTTCCTCCTCTCGGCCATCTCCTCCCCAGAGGAGAGAGACCCCGCCGCCTCCCCCGCCCCCGGGGAGCCCAGAGACCGACCCGTAGGAGGCCGGGGAGCCCCCGGAGGACTCCTGGCCGACCAGGCCCCGTCGGTCCTCTTCGCCCTCCTCTTCGCCCAACAGGAACTGCACGGGGGGCGACTCCTGCAGGAGCTGCAGACTCCTCATGGCCTGACCCATGGCGGGGGACGAGGAGAGATTGAGGCTCCCTCAGGGTCTGTGGGCGGCGTGGGAGATCATGTCGTCATCCTGTGACCTGGAGACCTGGCGTCTGGCGAACAAGTCCTCCCTGGGACCCTGGCCTGGCCTTTGTCTTTTGAGTTGTCTTTCTCGACGTCACCTCCCGCCTGTCTTGCCCGTCCCTTTCTCCCCCATGCACAAGCCCTCTTTGTCGTCCGCCGCCGCCAGGCCACGCTGCCAAAGGGGACACTCCGACCAAGGCAGGCGGACAAGACAAGCCAAGGCGCCTTTCTCTCACGAGGGAAGGAGCCCGTTTCTTATGACCCCCAAGTTACCCAGGGAGGTGAAGACTGAGGACGAAAGAAACACCTGCTCGTCCACACAGTCATTTACACTGATTGTCTCGTGACTCCGTGGCTCCACAACACACGAAAATGGCCTCGCAGACCGAGGGCGTCCTGCGACTGCTGGCGGCGGAGAAGCTGGCGGCCGAGAAGGTGTCGGAGGCGCGGAGGAGGAAGGCCAGGAGGCTCAAGCAGGCCAAGGACGAGGCGGAGGCGGAGGTCAACGCGTACAAGGTGGGGGAAAAGGAAAATTATGTCTCAGTCTCTTATACGAGAATTTGTCGATTTCAGTCTGAGCGCGAGCGAGAATACCTCGACTACGAGACAAGGAACGCCGGGTCCCAGGACGACGTGGCCCTGAGGATCGAGGAGGACACCAAGAAGAAGGTCTGAGCTAATCGAACATTCCCAATAGACGCAGGAAAATGATTGCTTTTTCGCATTCAAACTTTTCAACTAAAGATTGATGGCATGGACACCAGTGTTGCTTCGACCAAGCAGGCGGTGATCGACGACCTCATAGCCACCGCTTTCGACATAGAGCCCAGGGTGCACGTAAACTTTCGAGGATAATGGAGATCCAGAAAAAGAAAGAAAATAAAATCTAGTCACAACACTTGTTCGACGAATATAGTGAAATTCCTGTATTCTATAATTGAGCAATTGTCCTCTACGTCTATCAGATTAAAAGTTTGATCACATTTAACTTGGCACGGAATACCAAATCCTTTCGGATAGCTTTTTCGATGTTTTTCTCGTCGCTGCAGAGAAACCGATCAACTTGTCATAGCCTCTTGGTGATCCCTCCTGCCGTCCTCCCCTGCTGTATGGGCACCGCCAGGGGCGACACTGAAGGAGACTTTGTGGCCAGCGGAGACAGCGCAGGGTGGAAGGAGGGCGAGAGAGCGCCGGCGCCACCAAGGGATCCCACTCCTCCGACGCCGCCGGCCTCGTGGGAGATGGGGGAGCGGCCGAGGGCCCGGGCCCCTCCTCCGCCTGGGAAGAGGTGACTAGTGTGGGGCATGTTTCTCAGGGTGGGGGGAGAGAGGGGTTGGGAGGCGTTGACGGAAACCGCTGTAACTGGAGCTCCTCCTCCCGGTCCATCGTCCTTCAGCTTGGAGATCTCCTTGAAGACATGGGCCAGCGGCTGGTACTGAGGACCCCAGTCCAGCAGGTAGTCCCAGTTGTAGGTGCCGGCCAGTTCCTCCTCGCTGTGAACCATAGAACTCAATGATCCGGCCACTGAAGGAGGGCCGCCGCCGTGGTGGTGGTGATGGTGGTGGTGAGAGCCGTAAAGGAGGCTCCCGCCTCCTCCTCCCGCTCCCCTGGCCTTGCTTCCGCTGAGAACTGAGTTCTTCTCGCTGAGGGTGTCGTCCGGGATGCGGTTGTAGATGGAACTGCCCCCGCCGCCGGCCCCGTAGTTATCGTAGCCACCGCCGGCGGAAGCGGCTCCTCCTCCCCCAATCTGAGAGAGCCGATCGCCGACGGCGCTGCCACCTCCGAGATTCGGGGGCTTCCTCACGTCGATCCCCAGCCTGGCAAGGTAATCCTCTGTGTTTTGAACGGATCCCTCTTCCTCGTCGCTACCCTTATCCACCTCGTCCGGAGCGAATCCAGTCGCTCCTCCACCTCCCACTCCGCCGTCCGGGGTTAGGTAGTTTCCCTCGTTGATCATTCTAATCTCCACGTCGACCTCCTCCTCCCCGTCCTCCACCGATCCTCGCCCGCTCGAAGCAGAGCGGTGGCTCTTCTCTGATATCTCCGACCTGGGGTTGTTTCCGGCGGAGGCCAGCACCCCGGCCAGGCCGCCATGGTGATGGTGCTGCTTGCCATCCTTTGTCCTGTCGTACTCCGACACTATTTCGCTGTACTGAGGGGGGAACCTGGAGAGCGCGTCGCTGGAGGAGGTCATCTCCATGCTCATGTTGGGGTTGACGATGCCGCCGGAAGCCAGCAGGTTGTTTTTCCGCTCCTCCTCCTCCCTCCTCTTCTTGCGGCAGATGAAGACGACGGCCAGTACGAGGACGATGAGCAGCAATACGATCCCCACCAGCATCCCCTGCACCCACCCAGCCATGGCTCCGGCGCCCACTGCCGACGGTAGCAGGGCCTCCACCAGCGACACAGAGACTAGCACCGTCGCCTCCAAAGAGTCAGGCTGCCGGCTCCTCGCCCTCACCACGATCTGCACGTCTCTCAAGTCCCTCTTGCGCCTCCTCTTCACCCCTCCTCCTTGATTTTCTTCCTCAAACACTCCAGTGTCGAGGTCCTTGATGACGGTGACTGCTCCGCTCTCGCTGTCGACGGAGAAGTACTTGCTCTTTCCTCCTCCTCCTCCTGGCCCCACTGCCAGGGTGTAGACGACCCTTCCGTCCGGTCCTTGGTCCCTGTCCCTCGCCCTGACCCTGCCCAGCTGGTCTCCCTTCTTGGGCACCCCCGAGGAGGCCTTGGGCACGAAGTAGTAGTGAGGGCGGTCGAACACGGGCGCGAACTCGTCCCTGCTCTCCACCAGAATTTCCAACGAGCACTCAGACACCAGGCCCGAGCTGTTGGCGAAGATGGTGAGGCCGTGCGAGGGAGAGGACTCGTAGTCAAGGCTGGTCAGGGTGACGATCTCCCCGGAGTGGGGATCGACGCTGAACAGGTCTGAGTTGGACCAGAAGCTTGCCGCAGGGGCGCCTGACTTTATCGGCGGACCGCGGACTCTGGAGCCGGGGGGTACGTTTTCAGGGACACTGCTGACGAAGCTCCCAAGGGGGAAGACCCTGATGCCGGTTGAAGACTTGTCGGAGGAAGGAGCGGCCTTTTCCAGGTGTATGTTGACTGTGCACAGGCTGAAGAGGCCGTCGTCGGACGTTGCCACCAAGACGACGTGGTGTTTCATCTTTTTCTGCCCTGACATTTTGATCTTCCTTTGCAGGACGAGGCTCATCGCCTCCGGGTCGAACTTGAACTCGCCGAAGTAGTTTCCAGAGATTATCTTAACGTGAGGAGACACCGACGCGTCGAAGGAGGAAGACTCGCACATTTGCACCTTGGTCCCCACGGGAGCGTCCACCGACAGAGAGCTGGTGAAAGCGTCCTCTGAGAAACTAAACTGATTTGTCAGAGGCTTCCATGCCGCAGCTCCCTCCTTCGAGATTTTGATCACTACGGAAGCCTGCTGCATGTCTGAGAGCCTTTTGGCAGTCACAATCACGTCTTTAGGAGGCATCTTCAGGTGGCCAGGTGAAGCAGCAGCCGTTGAGTAGACGGCGCCGGTGTAGGAATCGATTCTCAGGTACGGATTGCGAGACATGGAGAAGGAAATGCCGACGGACGGATCCTGGTTGGTTCTGAGCGTGGCCAAGGGGCTGGAGGACTTGGCGTCTATCTCGCCGAGGTCCACGACGACGGGGGCCTGCCCCCTGATTTCGATCTTCTTCATCTTGTCTGAGGTCTTGGTGACTGTGACGACAGAGCTGGTCTTTCTCTTGGTTTTAACGTCCGTGGCGCTGAGGACGAAACTGGCGGCGTTCCCGTCAAACTCCCTGTTGACAACCACGGTTCCATTGGGAAGAACCGAGAAAAGACCCTGCCAAGGAATTAAAAGAGAAGAATGTTTAAAATACTGCTGTACGTACTACAAAGGAAATTGTAATAGCTGGGAAGAAAGGGTTCGTAAAAATATTTCGAATTGAATTGAAGAACCAATCAAGGAGCTGTTCTGTTGGTAAATATATTTTTGAGTTTTAAGCAACCAGCTAAACTCTGTAATACCTGATCTTTTCTTGGGACCTCAAAAAGAACGTCATGCTCTGCCGCCTCTTCATCCTGGCAGGTTGCCACGTCCACGTTTCCCGCAGTTGCCGGGAAGGCCTCCTCCTCCGACACCAGAAGGTGGAAGATGGGCTTGCTCAGCATGGGCCCGCAGCGGCGCCCGCGGGGCCCATTGTCGAATGACACCTCCACCTCCACAGAGGTCTCGTGCTTGGTGTCAGAGGCGATCACAGAGATCTTGAAGCTACCGGCTGGAGAGTCTGGCTTTTTGAGCAGTATGACCTGTCCAGTGGAGACGTCTACGGTAAGGTATTCGTTGGGCACTGCCAGCCGGTAGGATACTCCGCCGGGCGCGAGATCGATGTCGTTGGCCCTGAGAGTGGCCACTGCCGTCCCTGGGCGGGCGCCCGCCGGGACGCGGACCGGGTGGACCGGCGCGAAGTGCGGGCGGTTGTCGTTGGCGTCGATGACCCGCACGAGCACCTGCGCCAGCCCCACCAGGGAGGGGGAGCCAGGGTCGGTGGCAGAGACCGTCAACTCGTAGGTGTCACGGATCTCGCGGTCCAGCACCGTGTTGGTGAGGATTGCGCCGGGGCTGTCCCCATTGCCGTCCATGGCGAAGGCCCCGTCCACGTTGCCGTCGATGATCTCGTAGCGCAGCCTGTCCGTCTGGCCGCGGTCTCTGTCCACCGCCTTGGTCTGCACCACCTTCGATCCTTTTTCGCCCCCCTCCGCTACCCTCACGTTGTACACCTCCCGGATGAACTTGGGGGCGTTGTCGTTGACGTCCCTCACCTTGATGGTGCAGGTGGTGTAGGCGGTCAGGCTGTCGTCGCCCAAGCCTCTGGCGGACACAGTGAGATTGAACTGTTCCTGTTTCTCAAAGTCCACCAGTCCGGGATCTCGCACTCGTATGAGACCGTTGTTGCTGTTGATCTCGAAGGCGCCCAGCTCGTTGCCGCGCAGGAAAGAGTAGATGACCCTCTGCCTCCTCCCATCGGACCTGACCGCCCGCACCTGCATCACGTCCCTGCCGCTCAGCGGGTTCTCTGGCACAGTCTCTTCGTAAGAGGCCTGCTGGAACTTGAGCGAGACCGCGGGCCCCCCCTCGATGAGGATCTGGACGAGGCCCGTGGAGCTCCTGGGCGGACTGCCGGCGTCGCTGACGGCAACCTCCAGAGTCTCGATGGTTCCAGGCTCCCAAGCAACATCGCCGGAGGAGGAAGAGGCCACCGTCAACAGCCCCTCCTCCGGGCTGAGGTGGAACCGCTCTCTCTGGCCCGGCTCCACGATGTTGTAAGTGAGGTGCCCGTTGGGCCCGGCGTCAGGGTCGAGGGCCAGGAGTCGCATAAGAGGGACCCCGGCGGGAGGAGTGGCGCTCATGTTGACGCGGAAGGGCAGGGAGACGAACTCCGGGGTGTGGTCGTTGGCGTCGGTCACAATTATCTTGACGCGGGTTCGGCTGGAGCGGACGGAGGAGCTGCCGCCGTCGGAGGCCAGGACATCGAAGCGCATCTCCGGGACCTCTTCCCGGTCCAGCGGGCGGATGGTGTAGACCGCGCCGGTCCTTTCGTCGATGGCGAAGGCCCACTCGGTGGCGTTCTCCAGGCTGTACCTCACCCTTCCGTTCTCCCCTCGGTCGGCGTCGGTGGCCGTAACCTTGGCCACCTCGGTACCCACCGGGATGTCCTCCCTCACCGAGGCCGAGTAGATAGACTGGGTGAAGCTGGGGTCGTTGTCGTTCTCGTCCTCCACCCTGACCCTGATGACGCACCTGGTGGTGAGTCGCTCCGGGCCATGATCGATGGCCACCACCTCCAGCTTGTACTCCTCCCTCTCCTCCCTGTCCAGTGGGAGGGCGTGCAGCTTGCCGGTGTCCCTCTCGATGCGGAAGAGCCTCGCCACCTCCTCCCCTTCTCCCGACCCAGCCAGGCTGTAGCTGATCCTCCCGTTCTCGCCTAGGTCCGGGTCTTCAGCCACAAAGGCGTGCACGTACGTGTTGGGGCTGTTCTCCCTGACGGAGATGTCCCTGCAGGTCTGCGGCCCGAAGCGGGGGGCGTTGTCGTTCACGTCGTCCACGGTGACGTACACCACGGCGGTGTCGGTCGTCCTCCCGTCCCTCGGGTTCACTAGTCCCACCACCAGGGCGTGCTCGTCCTCCGACTCCCTGTCCAGGCTCACCCTGGTGCGGATCTCCCCGGTGCGCTCGTTGATCTGGAAGAACTCTGAGCCCTTCATCAGCTTGAAGACATTCCCGTCGCGGAGGTCATCTTTGAGTCCGACGGTGACCACCCTTAGCTCTGGAGGCGCGTTCTCCTGGGTCTTGGCCCTGTACACGCTCTGCCTGAACAGACCTGAGGAGCCCTCGGAGTGGCGGAAAGAGATGGTAACTTCCTCCTCCGAGTACAGTGGGGGAGATCCTTTGTCCGTGGCCCTCACCAGGAGGCGGTAAATTTCGTTGGTCGGGGGTTTACGGAGACTGAGCTGGTGCGACTTTTGGTCCAATTCAAAAGTCCCGTCGTTTCCCGAAACCAGTTCCAGTCCGACCTCTCCCGCGTCGCCGCTGTCTGGATCCATCACGAGGAAGGTGTACAGGGGGGCCGGGGAGAGGGAGGAGGCGGAGGAGAAGGCCAGGTTCCTCTGGGTGAGGAGGATGGCCGGGACGTTGTCGTTAGCGTCGGTGACGTTGACAACCACGGTGATGTCGGCCGAGCGCCTCCCGTCCTGGGTGAGGCCGCGGACGGTCACCAGGTGCCGGGAGTGCTCCTCGTAGTCCAG
>JAAUXV010094247.1_pt1 | contig 15502 bp, 14 predicted proteins | sample 7278181 | NCBI WGS metagenome assembly JAAUXV01 (sample SAMN14350114, study PRJNA611818) | marine sediment metagenome | isolation source: surface marine sediment (2.1m) | place: French Polynesia: Moorea | collected 2018-08
CTCGTTTCTCGCCAACGTACGTTCGAAAGGAGGAGAGCAGAGATGGATGGAGGCCGCTGCACTTTTGTGTCAGGGTCAAGCGCCGTTGTGTTTTTTTTCGTTCTGGTGATCGCAATTCGTGGCGATGTCACATTTTTAACACGGTCACTTGAGGCGAGAGTCATCAATCAAAAGGTGCTTAGAGCGGGATTGCTGCTATATAATCGAATCATGAACTAGTCATCCCTGATATGGTACGACTCTAACAATGATATATGCGGTAAAAGAACACACTCAGATCTTCGTAGACAGGAACGAAATGGTATCAGAACATTGAATCCATGCTAGGTAGGGGGAAATGTGGAGGGGAAATCGAAGCTGGAAGCCTGTCCCAATGTTGCCGGATCCGTCAGAAGCGGTCAGTCAGTCAGTGGGACCCTCCTCTCCCCCTTCCTACACACATTTCTAGGACCGGCGTCGCCGTCGTGCATGTCCAGTCGCGGCGGCACCAGGCTGACTTCATCCTGCCTACTCTGCTACCATGAAGCCCTGCCGCTCCTATCCTTCTCCCCCTCTCCTTTTTTCTATCTCTCCTCTTTGGTGGTTTCTCTTCCTCCTCCTCCGTCGTCGTCGTCGCCTCCCTCATCCTACACTCAGCACCATCCCTCCCAGCTCCCCCCCTCCTCCGTCCGGCTTCTTTCTCATACCCCCTCCTCCTCCTCCTCCTCCTCCTTCCAGGGCCGCGCGCGTCGAAATCACCACAGCTCTCGCCGCCTGTGCAGATGAGGGAAAAAGAGGGGAGCTCGCTAAGGAGCCTCGGCTTTATCCTCGATCACCTCCTCCTCCTCCTGTTACGGGCGCGCGCCTCTCCTATGACGACGGAGACGCCGCCGGAGCCCTCCCCCCTCCCCCTCCCCCTCCCCCTCCCCGCGGTCGCCGCCCGTCGCCGTCGAGGCCGGTATAAATAGTTTCTCCCCCCTCCCCCCCTGCTCACTCAGTGTCCGTGTTACTCCGCGTGAGGGACGTGTGTGACTTTCTTGAAAAAAACTTATCGGCCATCCAAGAGGCTGAGCTGTTTCGGGTTCCCAGAAAGGTATGTCAAAAAAGAGAGATCTATAAGGCCCCCCAGTGCACCTTTTCGTATCCCCTTTTTTTCGTCCCCGGTTTGAAATAGAACATTTTCTAATTAACCTCGGGTGGGGCCCCGCGCAAATTGTCCCTCCCCATCCTGAAATTCCCCGGAGCTCTGTCATCCCCCCCGTCAACATGGGCTCTACGTGCGAGAGGAGGAAGCGGAGGCGGAGGCGGTGGCGGACGAAGAAGATGTCAAATCGAGGACCTTCTCCGTGATCTGGTTCCCTGATGCGGCGGGGAAAGAGAGGAAGGAGGAAGAAGCGCACATGCAGTGACTGAAAGTAAAAAAGAGCCTTTATGACAGTGACCACGGGAAAAAAAGCTGGACACCAAAAACACGAAAAGTGCACCAGTGAGCTTTTTCTCGTCTCCCAGTGCCAAAATGCATTCGCGTTACAGACTGTGGAGCTGGTCAAGTGCAAAGACTTACTACGGTGTGGCCAGTTTTCATCCTCCTCCCTCTCTCTCTCTCTCTCCGACGCCGAAGCAGGACTTTTTTCCGGACGATCCGAGGAGAGAGAAGTGAATCTTCTGAATCCGCCTCCGCCGCTCCGCTCACCGTCAAACAAACGCCAGCTTCCACCTCTAGCACGGAGAGCCCTTGGAGGGTTGCATTGCGCAGGGTTTGGGAGAACCCTTACTAACCATCTTTGCCTGGATTGATAATCCAGAGTTTTTTTAATGCTACACAAACACACAAGCAATGTCGTCTATGGAAGTTCTATCCCCTTTTTGTTTTTTCCGAGCCCGTTTGATTACGAATCGGCAAAGCAAATTTGTGGCGATATAGGGTTTTCCCCATCCCGTCTTATTGCTTTTCTCAGTACAGATATGCGATATTTTCCGAGCCTATTTTTTCGTATCTTTTTTTTGTTTTGGCAAGAAACATCATGTTTTTGGAAAGAAAATGTAGACAAACATCTGATTTGCACATTCTCACTCACTTTCTTTTTCACTCCTTCATGCTGCAAAAAATCGCACCTTTTCCCCTCTTCTCTGTTTCTCATTTCCCCCCTCCTCCTTCTCTTTCGCTTTCCTTTCCTCCTCTTTTATTACATGCCAGATGTTACGGTAATCTGACTTCTTCCATAGAATTGCCTCTTCTATCCCTGCACCGCTTCTTACTTTTCCGAAAAAAGGAGCATTGTACGTGTGTTTGTAAGAAGTAAATTTTCCCATTAATGCATGCCTTTTTGATATACGATTTTCTACTACATGTGCTGTTACCGTGGAACGAAAAAAGAAACCCCCCATTCTAATGTTGTTTCCCCCATCACCGTCAGTATGTTCACCAGTCAGCCATAGGTCACCAGAATGCAATATGCAAATTGAAAGAAAGGAGTACCAAAAAATACTTTCACCTCCTCTCGTGAGGAAGGGATGCTATCTATCTAGGGAAAGCAACGTACAGTATTCTTCTTACATACGGGAAGGCAGCACACTTCTTTTAGTAAAAATCAACCAAAAGAGCTTCACTCAGTCAAACCCCCTCGGTTTCGGGCTCATACCCAATGGTAGTAGGATTTTAGTTGAAAACGATTTGAGTTTTCTTCGAGAAGAGAATATGCCACATTTGAACCAACCAAGACTGATTTGACCAAGTGTACGTTAGTGATGTGTCTTTCTTATTGCTTCTTAGTCTCGATCTTGCGTCCCTTGTCATTGTAGCCGAGTAGGATTTTAGGACATCCCTAGGGTACCGTCCGTCTACCAGGCTCCCCCAATGTGTTCCCCCGGGTGTCCGTGTATAAAACTCATTGCATTCCGCCTTTAACAATCCTTTTCCGACGCGAAGGAAATTCGACTCTGACGACAAACACTCAAAACTCCGCCTTCCTTTCTTCCTCTTGCCGTACGTGTCCCACGAGCACCCACCGCCACCTACTTGTGTACGTAGTACTGCAGACAGGCCCCCTCACTCCTTTCCCAAGCCCGTGACTAAAGAAAGTGCCGCTCTCAATTAGCGAAGGGATGGCTTTTTCCGTCTCAGTGCATAGTCATCCCTCCCCCTTTTCAATGGGAAGAGGATCAGACAGAAATACGATTCGCGGATTCGCGAATAAAAGAGAGGTGCTTGCGTGTGTGAGCGGCGGCGGCGGCTTCCTTGGCTCCTTCGCAAGCCGCCGCCGCCGCCGCCGCCGCCGCCGCAGTTCCTCCATATTCCCGCAGCCGACGCCGCCTTGCTTTTTGAAAGAAATTCTCCCTCCCCCTGCTACAAAAAGAGGCATGCCAATACCTCTTCCATTCGAGTGAAAGTTGTTCTCCCTCCCTCCCTCCCAAGCCATCCGGTGGCACATATAGCCTTGGCAGGTGCCAGCCAGCCAGCGGCCGCCTTTGAGGAGGGGATACTTTAGCAGCCCAGCAAGGCATTGGAAAAGGCAGCAGCACTCCTCCCCCCCTTCTTTCTTCCTCCGCGCTCCGTAACCACTTATGGACGGTTCGCTTCCTCAGCCAAGGTTCTTTCTCCAACCGCCTCCTGCTCCCTCTTTTCGCTTTTCCCCTTGCTGGCCAGAGCCGCCGCGGCAGGCCGCAGAAGTGAGAGTGGAGAAAGGGGGGGAGGAGAGGGGGAAGGGGGACGGATGACCTACTTGTCCTCTCCTGCGTCGGCCCTTCTCCCTCCCCTCCCCGTCGCTTTTCTGTCGGGAGCCGGGAGCTCGGACCCTTTTAAGGAGGAGAGACTTTTAAACTGCACTCATCTTCGCGGAGGTTGTCTGCATGACAAATCATCCCCGGAGAAAATTTTATGCAATGCACCTTCCCATCGCCGTATTTGAAGCCGTTAACAGTAGTCTAAACGCAGAAAAATGGGCAAAATGGTAACATGGATAGACGCGCTTGCATGGCAGAAAATAACAATGCCTCGCTGTTATAACTTAGTAGACATTCATTGCACTCAAAATCCCTGCGAGAAACAAGCCCAAAGCTCCTGTCCAATTTCTCCCCCACCCTCCCACTCCTTTGGCATGCACCACACTTGGCTAGGGCGGCAAGGGAGCAGGAAAATCGGGAAGAAGGAAGGAAGCTGTGAAGGAGGCGGAGGAGGCGACCCAGAGACCGAGAGACCCATTGAGGAAAACCGACGACGACCGACCTACTTTCGACTTTTCCTGTTCGCCTTCCTCCTCCTCCTCCTCCATCCTGTACGGCTGACTGGAGACGACGACGAGCGGCCTGCCGCCGCCCACTACTACAGTATACGGACTACTACTGGCCCTTCTTCCAACCCCCCTCCCCTGCCCACTTTTGGAGTGGGCTCCTCCTCATCCCCTTCTTCCCTCCACCTGTCTCGTACACACACACCCCTTAGCTCCATTGGTGCTTTAGCCGCGGCGACGGCGGCAGCAGCAGTTTAGGGCACTGCTCCCCCTTGCTTGTCGTCTTGACATGCAGCGAAAAAACGAAATGCTTTAGGTCGTATAGCGACTCACCAACTGACTGGAAATGATCCCCTTCCTCCCCTGGAATAGAAGTACTTTTTGCTGACCATTCAGCAGCAGCCATAAGAAACCTAAGCTATCATATGAGAGCAGATCAGCAGCAGCAGAATTTGAACTTAAATTGAGAAAGAAAGAAATATGGGTTTCCTCCTCCTGCATATCTCTACGTCCACCGAGCAAGCAAGCTTCTAGCAGCCAATTTATCAAATTACCAAAAAAGCAGCCAATTATAAGGATTTTTCTACTATGTCACTTTCACTTCTTATACTTTTTCCTACCTACTTAGGGCAGGAAGCGAAAAGCACACCTTACTTAGTCCCAAAAGAGCAGTTCTCTGATCGCACCGCACCAATGAATGACGAGCGCCCCATCTGCAAACCACACCCCCAGTAAACAACTTACCGTAACAAGTTAACAAGAACCACCACTACGGCTGCATTTAGCTCTTTCTAGGTTAGTTCTTTTTCTTGGGAGACCGCTCTGGGGTGGCGAATTTCGAAGGAGACAAAAGATCCTTGAAACCCGACGCAATGATCATGTGGTTCTCTCTCTCTCTCTCGCTTTGAAATTAAGTTAAAATGTGCAACATTACGACAAGGTCACTTCCAGCCCCCGATGCCCATCGACGGGGGACAAACAGTCAAAAAAACCTTCAAAATGCAAACTCTGTGCTGCTTTTCCTCCACAACCTTTTTAGGTAGCTTTAACTCTTGCTTTCTCGGTGACTTGTGCGCTGCTGGTGGTCATGCTAAGTACGTAGCAGAACCCAAAGCCGGAATTCGGCTTCGCTATGCGTAACTCCCCCCTCATCTTCTCCCCCTTATGGTACGAAGCAACGAAATCCGTCGAACGAACGAACTCCCCTACCAGTACTGAGACCCTTCTTCCTCCTCCTTCCCCCCCTCCAGGTCGAAAAGATGAAATTCCTGATAGCTACTGTCGTTCTGCTCGGCGTCGCCGCCCAGCAGGCCTTCGCCGAGGAGGTCTTTGACGAGCAGTTGGTGGAGCAGGAGGTTGCCGATGCCAGGTTCTTCAACGTCTCGAGCACGGCCACCAGCCTCACCCTCCTCGGCGCTCTCATCCTCCTGGGTGTGATCGCTTACCTGATCTACGCCGGCGGCCTCCTCGGGTCCGACTCGGGATACAACCGCAATGACTATCAGTATGGCTACGACCAGTACGGAAACTACGAGCAGCAGTATGCCCAGTATAGGTAAGGATCTCTCGCGGGCCCAGCGATTCTAACATCGTATTCGAGGAACAGAAAAAACCTAACTCTGGTCTTGGAGAAACAAACACATTATGAATAGGCTGGTAACACACAGAGTGCTCAGTTCTTAGACTATACTATAAGGTAAAAAAAATCTTGCTAGGAGAACAGGTTGACCCAGTCCAGTCCGCTCCTCAGTCCATCCGTCGATTTGTCCACTCTCTTTTTGGGTTGCAGTTCACCTTTTTTGCTGTCATCTGTAGGAAAGTGGTCACCTTAACGGTGCACGGCAGTCCGCCCCTCCAGAAACGTGTTCCGAAAGGGCAGGGGAAGAAACAGGATTTGCCTTCTCCTCCTTTCTTCGTGGGTATAGTAGGTAGGTCCGCGGCCGAGACCCGATTTCACTTTTTTGCCCCTCCACCCCCACCCCATATTTTTGCCGCCCTACATTCCTCCTCCTTCCCCTTCCTCCCACGCTTGACCCAGTGTAGATGGAAAGAACTCACGCAGCTACGCCTAACCGAGAAAGCCGGCTGCGTTGCAGATTAGACTTGGAGAGTCGCCTGTTTCGGTCAGCGTAGGGTGGAAGTGCATGTTGTTGTTGCTGCGGGAAGGAAACCAACCAACACCCCTGTAGATTTGAGGCTTCTCCGCCCCCTAACCCCTCCTTCGCGCCGCGTCCGAGGATGGGGAGCGAGAAAGTACGTAGTAGTGTTGTTTTACTCACCACCCTTGTTTTTTGCCTGCCCGCCCCGAGGAAAAAAAACCGGGGCGGGGCGTAGTAGCCTAATTCTTTCTTTTTTACATTTCCTCCTCCTCCCACTGTTGCACACTTTTTTGCCGCGCGCATTTTCTCAACATCCAGGAGGAAAGCGGCGCGGTTTAGCAGGTGTTTGTCTACACCGCCATCGTTTGAGAGGAAGGAAGAACAAATCCAAAAGTGATAACGTGTCACCCCTCTCCCCAGCAATAAAAAAGTAGAGAATGATCTTGCCTCAGGAAACAGTCCTCCTCCTACCGTTTTCAGGCCCAAGTTTTCCTCCCGCCTGAAACCCTCCTCCCTCGATCGCCGCCATGGCCAAGTCCTCCTTGTCCCTCGCCCTCGTGGCCCTCCTGGCCGCCTCCGCCTCCGCCGATAACGAGTTGGTGGAGGGGATGACGGCCGAGGACTTCGAGATGGCGCGCACCTTCAACGGCTTTAACTCCACCTTCCTGCTGGCGGCCATCGCCGTCGGCGCCGTCCTCGTCCTCCTCGTCGGAGTCGGACTCTACCTCTACGACGTCTACTCCGACAACTCCAAGACCGACCCCTACCCCAACCCTGACTACACGGCCTACTACGCCGACCAGTACCAGAACGCGGAGTACGCGTACCCGGCGGCGCAGCAGAGCTACCAGAGGAGACGGTACGCCGGCGTTCGAATCCCCCTGTCCAAAAGAAATTGCGGGCGCGCCGTTTTAAGAAGCAGCAAAAAAAGAATCGTTAGATATAGCACAACAAATCTCTCTCTCTCTCTCTCGAATTATTAGAGACGAAGGGTAAAACTAGGAGTCTGTGGAATAAGCAGAGATGTCTCAATGCGTCCTCCTCCACCGAAATCATACAGTACACATAGTCGCGGGTTCACGCCCGGGTGACCATCACGGCAGGGATTGGGAAATCGCGCAAAGTCACACGAGTATAAGTTGGCGTAGGTGGAAGGGGAAAGGTCACAATCTTTTTTGACGCCGCGACTTATTGCCAAACCACCGCGACCCCCTCACCTCCCCCCCCCCTTTCTTTTTGGTACGTGTGCATAAATCCGTGAGAAGGAGAGGCGCATCAAAATGGGAAATTTTTCCGTTGCGTCACCCTCACCCCCTCACCCCTCTTTGTACGTGTATAAAAATATTCGCAGTTTGTCTGCCACCTTCACAAACCTACGCCGTCATCAGCCTTTTGCAAAGCCTAAAGCAATAAATTTCCCCTCCCCCCCACTTTTTACCTGCAAGGATTTTTCAATTCACTAGCCGTCATTCCTTTGACAACTTCACCCTTGAATAAAAGAGGCGCATTCATTCACGGCGGCTGTTGCATCTAATTCCAAGTAAGGGGTTATTGGAAGGGAGGAAAAGGACGTTGGTGAGTGCGCGTGGGAAAGGGCCTTCCTCTTCCTTCTCTAACCTCCCCCCCCCCCTCCCCCTTTCTCTCCTTCCATTCTCACGACACCGGTGAGGACCTTGCCTCGTTCCCCTTTTACCCAGTCAGTCAGTGTAGAGGAGGCGCCCGGAGTAGTACCTGCACATACCTGTAGACCTGTGAGTGAGCGGTGGTGCCTATTTTTCGCACAAAGGGAAAGAAAATCGGCGGCGGTAGGAAGACATATTCTCTTCTCGAGAAGGTGAACTCAAACTGAACGAAAAAAAAAGCATTCATAGCAGTAGGACTTCTTGGCCACTCTCTTTCAATTTGCACACTTGCATTCGAGTGATTTGAACGCGCGATCAGAATACGATCCGCCGCTGTCTGGTGTCCATCCCTGATCCCTCCCCCCTTGAACCAAAACCCCGAATCCTGCTTCCTTCCACGGTCAGCAAGCGAGAGCAGTCCGCAGAATCCTGACCCTCCACCGGCGTTCCGCCGCTCGCTTTGCAGGACTCCCCCCCACACCACACATCCATCACCATGAACGCGTTCTTGTTGGCGGCCGTCCTGATGGCGGGTTGCGCGCAGGCGCAGGAGCTGGCGGAGGACTTTTCCAACGCCGAAATGGACCCCAGGATCTTCTTCGTGAACTTCACGTCGAGCCTGGTGCAGGTTAACGCCACCATCCTTGCCTACGCCCTCCTGGCCCTGGGCATCGCCGCCGCCGCGGCCATCGCCCTCTACTACCTCTATGTCGAGTCCCAGAACGACAGCAGCGGATACGGATACGGATACGGCTATGAGCAGCAGGGGTACAATTACGGCCAGTACGCAAGGTAAGAAGAACAGGATGTCAGGAGTGGGTCAGGCCTCGCTCACTGTCGTAGTTTTAGTTGAGACTGTAACTCGGTTAGCAGGAAGTCTACTTACAGCGGTAGGTAGCGAGAGAAAGAGAGAGAAGCGTTGTGTTATCACACTTTGCTTTTGCTGCTTCAATAGAAACGCCGCGGTCGTGATCTAGGAATGGATAACGAGGTTAATAGGTTTAGGAACTGAGCACTACTTAAGCACAGAAATAGTAGCTATTTGAAGCAAAAGAGGTATCTCCAAAACCAGAACCAGGTCAAATTCGTTGTTATCGTACTAACATTGTTATATATCTCGTGCATTTTTCATACGTTCGTCAATAAGGATCTTTTTTTTCAAAAATTGGGGCAGGGGGGGATTCAGGGTGGGATGATGAAGAAAAGAGCCATGGGAAGAGAAATTCGGGAGGGGGGGGGGTGCAGCTGAGTGAAGAGGCGCACAGCGATGCGAATAACCACTTTCTGAAGCTCTCCTGCACAAAACCATCCTCTGCTAAGTCGCAAAAAACACCAAGCAAAAAAGCAAGCTCTCATCACGCACCACCGACCACCGCGCCACCGCCAACACCATATCCTCCTCCTCCTCCAAAAGTCATCCAGCCATTAATGGAGGTCAAACCGTTCTCCGCAAATAGCAGCAGCAGCAGCAATGACCCCGAGATCGTTTCTGCTGGCCTCGTGCCTGGCCGCCGCCGCCGCCCTTGCCATCACCTTCCAACCTCCTCCCGATGCGGCGGACGAATCGACCGTGACCATGAGGGACGATGATGGCCGCAGGGAGGGGAGAATCTACTTCATCAGCAATGGCACCGCCGTTGTCAACAAGACCTCGGTCTCCCTGGCCCTTGGCTTCGCCACCATCGTGGGTCTGGGCGTCGCCTCCGTGTTTCACGAGGCCGCCACCAGGAACTTCCCCACCGCCCCCGGCGGAGCCGCCGACGACAACGACGTCAGCGCCAAGGTGGACAAGGAGGTCCGGAGAAGGCAACAGCAGCACGAGCTGAATAAATACCACCGGGAGATGGAGCAGTACGAGGTCGAATACCGGCAGTACCTGAGGGACTACGCTGCCTGGGCCGAGGTCTTTGGGCAGGACCCCACTCCGCCGGAAGGGAGGAAGAAACGGTACAAGAGAGAAAAGATAGATATCGGTATTTCTGGCACTATCTCTTGCTGCACCCCAGCCCAGCCACGATCGCCGAGCAGTCAATTGCGCAACATCCGGTTTCCGGCTTCTTCTCCCCCCCTCCAATCGCACCACCCTAATCCACCTCTCCGCCACTCCTTTCTCTTTTTCCCCGTCAGAGGTTTTGTCCGCCGCCGCCATGCAAAAACAGAAAACCGAGAAGAAAAGGAAAAGAGAAACAAAGGGAGGAGGAGTCAAGGTCCCACTCGTGCTTTTTTGTCTCCCCTTCCCCGTTGAAATCCGAAAAGAGGGATAGGAGAAAGATCTGCTTTTATCCTCCGCACAGATATACTAAAGGGAGGTGTCGAAGCGAGACGGATAAGAATTAGGAGGAGGCAACCATGAAGTCCTTTCCCTCCTCCGCCCTTGCGTCACTCCTCATCGTCATCCTGAGTCTCAGAATCTGTCACGCCTCAACCGCCGAACAAGAAGAAGAGACTCCGACGAGCGGAGAGGACGACAGCTCAAAAGAGAATGAAAGCGGCATCTTCGAGGAGCCGCTCCTAAGGGATGACGTCTCCAGCGATCGCTCTCTGTTCGCCCGCAACTTCAACGTGACCGGCATCCTCGGCATCCCGGGCGAGTTCGTGGCCATCAACCGCACCTACCTGGCCTACGGCACCGGCGCCGTCATCGCCTCCACGCTCCTGGGCGCGGCGGTCGTCGCCAACCTGGCAGCACCTGCTCCTGCACCTGCTGCTCAAGCACCTGCTCCTGCCCCCCAGCAGAACGTCCTTTCCAGACTGCCGGGCGGCCTGGAAGTGTCCACGACCAGGAGGAAGGACGAGGTGAAAGAGCAGAAGTGCGACTGCGAGGCGTACTGCTACGAAACCTACTTTGCGGGATATTACGGGGAAGATGTGAGTGGGGAGGAGAAAAGGAGGCGGAGGAGGTAAGGAAATTTGAGTGGAGGAGCAGAAGGCACCTTGCACAACTGCAGCAGAAGCACTCTGGGCACCATCACCGTCACCTCGATCCGCCACTGTCTGCAGGGGAAAAGAAATCTGATGTTTCTTGCGGAGTCACTCCTCTTCTTTGACTATCATAAAAAGAAAGAAGGAGCCGATTCGCCACCTCTAGTCTCATCTCTTTCGCAGCCAGCGAGATGATGACTCTCCGATTTCACTTCGCCGCCGTATTCCTCTGCCTCCTCCCTCTACTTGTACCGTTTAACCAAGCGGAGGAAGATGGTGGGAAAGGAAAGGAAGAAGACAATGATGGGCGCTTCCACGGCGAGTTCGCCGAGCCCCGACTGTTGTCCTCCGACCGCGATCCTAGGCTGCTTGGCTTCAACGCGTCCTCCTTCAACAACTCGACCCAGCAGGCGCTGATGGCGGGCGCCCTGCTCTTCCTGGGGTTCAACGCGGTGGTGGCCACCCTCGTCTTGGACGGCGGAGAGGAGAGGCGAGGAGGATATCAGACCGATTTCGATTATGGCAGCGAATACAGCCACCACCAGAGCCAGAGAGAGGTTGGACAAAGGGGTTACTTTGACTACTTTCGGAAGAAGCGGTAAGGAAGAATGGCAGAGGAAGAAGGAGATATGGAAGATCCCCGGCCTCGATTGCACCTCAATCCAGCACAATCGACCGACCCACGGCAAAAGTGCACAAAAAGCAAAAAAGGCAGAAGGAGAAAAGAGGCACATTGCGAAACCACGCTACCTGAGCATACAATTTTTCCTGCCTGGCGGCGGGGGGTCGGACCGACTCGATTGTCCCTCCCCTCACCCCCTCACATTCCTACTCACTCGAATGCGGCCGCCGCCATTCCGATACGTCATTTGGCACCGCGGTCGCCCCTCTCCCGGCCACTCACTCCATTCCGAAGCCGCGGTCTGTCTCACCAGGGATCTAGGTCACTGTGTCTTTCCCCCTTCTTCCCCCCCTCACGGGCGGACGGACGCAAGGGCCGCCGCCGCCGCCGCTCACTGATCACGCCACCGCCGCCGCCACACGTCAAGCAAAAGCCACCGTCCGCCACATGCAAGCAAGGCAGAAAGAACCTGGACGTCCAGTCCAAGGAGGAAAGGAAAAATTTACGGTAGATGGTAGAGAAGGGAAACCGGCCGGCGATCGCGCGGCAGAAGCCCGCCCGCCCGCCCGCTGCAGGCCGTGGCATGCAAGGGAAAAAGCAGTCGTCTCGGAAAATGATCGCTCCATTCCCAATGATTCCACCATATCAATTAACCCATATGAGCGAGGCCAAATGTTCGGTATGCCCGTCATGTTGCTTCAGGGACGATGGCCACAACAAAGACTTCTGCTTCCCCGGCCTTTATCCTCGCGGCGGTTGCGGCGGCCGTCTGCGGCCTGGAGACCTTCACGCCGCAGGAGGGGACAGCAGTCGAGGTTCCCCCTCCTGCGGTCTACTCCTCTGCGGCCTCGACCATTGCTGAGGCCGTTCTCGATCCCGAGGAAGAGGCCGAGCGAGAGTACTTTGAGGCCATGAAGCAATACTACAAGAACATACAGGCGTACTACGAGGAGTACGGGGTCTATCCAGAGGAGGAGGAGGAGGAGCAGACCAAGAAAGCCACTGACAGGCAGGATCTGAACATCGGAGGAGCCTTGCCCTTTCCTCCTCCCGCCCCTGTAGCCCCCGACGCCCCTCAGGCACCTCCTGCTCCAGCGGGAAATGCAACGTCCGAGGAAAGTGGGGAATCGAGTGAGGAGGAGGAGGAGGAGGAGGAAGTGGGGTTCCTCACCCGGCTCTTTCCCGACCTTCCGCTGCCGAGGGACCCCGTGGCACAGTTTCTCCTTAGCTTCACAGTGCTGGGGATCTTCACCCAGGGGGTACTGTTCCCGCACGGGAAGATGACCGTGGTGAACCCGGGCACCAGCGGGAGAAAGAAGAGAGAAATCAACAGGATGCAGATGCAACAAGGGTGGGGCTTTAAAAAGAGAAAGGGGTGGGATAAAAGTTTTTAATTGCAGCTTAGTATCCTGACGTACGTATGAAAAATGCACCGAGCGAGATAATGAGCAATGGTGAAAACTTTCACACCGTTTGCAAAACTTTTTTCTTATCGTCGCGGAAAATCAGAGGTGGAGGGAGTTTCACAAGCAAATTGTTTTATTTTCTTTCACCACTCCGTACGTAACTAACGTTCTCTTTTTCTGCTCCGTTAACCAGGTCCAACGATGATGGCTACGACATGGCCTCCTCCCTCAACATCATCCAGTGGATCTCCATGCTGCAGGACCTCTACGAGAAGTTCGACTACAATGACCTGGAGTGCCAGAAGAAGCTCATCTGCGAGGTCATGAGGGAGCCCGACTACTACGGCAGCCTGGCCCAGAAGTTCAAGGCTGGATTCCAGTGAGTAACCTCAAGCACTTCATCCGGTTAGCGATAGCAGTATTAAACAAAAACGTTTTCTTTCTTTAGGTACGCGAGATACCTGGAGGTTCTGTCCCTCCCCGACGAGATGAGGGAACTGCTGGACGAGTACCTGGACGCCAACTCGCGGGCCGAGACGAACAAGGACTGCGACGCCTACTTCAGCTGCCCCAACTACTCCATCAAGGACTCCTTCAAGAGGTCCTTCGTGGGCAACCACGTCAACTAAGGGCGGCGGGATCGCCTGACACAAGTTCACACAATGCCTTAAAACAACAACTACAACTACGGCGGTGGCGCGGGCGGGCGGTGGCGTGAGGGGGATTCTCCCTCGCCGCCGGATGCCTCGCCGCCGCTACAACTACGTTCTCAAGATGCCAAACACCTTTTCCTTCATCTTCTACAGCTCCACTCCTTTCAATGCCCCCCGCCCTCCTCCCTCGTCTTTCTCCCCGGTCCTCCTCCTACGGAAGAGGGTCTGGGGAGGGGGCAAAACTACTGGGGGGCGGGGGAGGCAGACAACTACTACAAAGAACACAAAAACCTCAGTTATGGACTGCTATGAGACTTTTGTGATGGTGATGGACCTTTTGGGGATTTGTTTTACCGCTCTTCTTCTAGTCCTTCTCCGAAAAAATGACCCGTTCGACGAGGCTCGAGCATCCAAGAACCGAGCCGCGCCTCCTCCCACCACCAACCGTCCCTCTTATGCCGAAGCCACCGAGAGAAGAACTTCCGATCAAGATGACTGAAGCGAGGAGGGTAGGATCGAGGGGGGAAGGGGTCGGCCCGACCTGTTTCTGGGTGGCGAGGGCCGAGACGATGCACACACAAGATCGACGAAGGAAAAAAAGGGGGAATCAACAACCACACCTCTTACACACTGTTGTTTAAAACCCTCATCACCCGAAGCAATCAAACAAACACTAAGTCAGGACTTTCTCTCCGCATCTTCGCCCACTTTGAAAAAAACGGACGAGCCTTTTTTTTCTTCCTCCACGACGACGAAAAAAGAAAATCATCATCGACCTGAACGAAAAAAATGTGATAGCGGCAAGTCCATGAGCTGAGGGGAGGAGAGGGAGGGGGGGAAGCAAGAAACCGGAAGGCAAGAGGAGGAGGAGGAGGAGGAGGAAGAGGGCTCGGGACGGCAGGCATCTTTTCGACACCACGCCTTCCCGATACCAGCGCCAACACCACCAGCACCATCTCACACGCCGGCCGGGGACTTGGGAAGAACCCCCTCTCTCGCCGACCCCCAACAACAGGCAGCTGCTCCCCCCGTTACTTCTCAAAGCAACTATACTACTACTAATTCGAAATTCGACATGCCTTATGTAAGTACTAAGTACTGGAAGAATCAAAAATGTCTCCCCGGCGCCGCCTGACAATGGGAGGACCCCCGCCCTCGGCTCACCCAGCCCTCCGCCGGCGCTCCAGAAGCCAGGACTCCCAAGATCCCAATGCCGCTGCGAATCCGACCGCGCCCCACGGACCGGGGAAATCGAAACATCACTCCCCGGAAAAAAAACCCAACCACCTCGTGGGGTTCGGCCGGCAAGTCAAGGCGAAGGTTTTTTGGGGCCCAAAGTGCGGAAGGAGCAACTTGTCGGGGAAGGAGGGGGAGACGGGATTTTGTTGGGGGGATACCCAAAGGAAGGCGGCCGCCAAGAAAAAACCCTCTCCGACCTGAAGACTGCAATGCGACCCAGGACACCAGCAACTAAGAAAAAAGCGAAAAAAAGAAGCAATGTTTGTGAACGACGAAGACGACCAATCCCGCCGTTTCTTTTTTTTTAGCCTCGCGACCACCAGGGGCGAAAAGAAGAACGCGATGAATTAAGGATTTTGAGGAAAAGCCGAAATGGATTGAAATTAGGATGAAAGAACAACAAGAACAACATAAATAGCAACTGGTATCATGATCAATCGAGAGATGAGAATATTAATAATCACCCCCCTCCTTAATTTCGCCATTGTATTAATAAAGTAATGTATCGTATTACTACGTTGTAATGCTCAGGGTCGTTTTGTAGTATGTTAAGGTTTCATAGTTTGTTTTTTAGGTTCCAAGTTTATCACTTAATGAGCTATGTGATACCGTATTTCCCTGATTCAATGCGTTCAGCAATCATTCTCCTCTACTTTCTTATTCTCCCTTTAAACCTTCGTTCACAATTCTCCTATGCTAAAGGGTCCTGAGAAGCTAGAGGAAAATCACAC
>JAAUXV010236719.1_pt1 | contig 15454 bp, 11 predicted proteins | sample 7278181 | NCBI WGS metagenome assembly JAAUXV01 (sample SAMN14350114, study PRJNA611818) | marine sediment metagenome | isolation source: surface marine sediment (2.1m) | place: French Polynesia: Moorea | collected 2018-08
AGTCGAGGTGGAATTCGTTCCCACCGACTGGAAAACCCTTGTAAACGGGATCGTTGCCGGACAGTACCACCTGACCGGATCGGCCTCGATTTCTCCACAGCGCATGAAAGTCGCGGGCTTTTCGGAAAGCTACATCGCGGTCGAGATTTTTCCCTTCACGACACCCGATAAAGCTGGAAACTTCTCCGGGTACGAAAGCGTGAACCAGCCTGAGGTGAAAGTCGCTACCACCCTCGGCACCACGTTTGAAGGCCATGTCCGTCGGTGGTTCCCGAAGGCGGAAATCGTGGTTGTCGAAGCCCCTGCGCGCGGCTATCAGGAAGTTCTCGCAGGGCGGGCCGATGTCTTTATCACATCGAACATCGAAGGCGCCAAACTTAGCGAATCGTTCGGCCTTGTGCGCGTTCCAGACACCGAACCCCGGGAGCCGACCCCCATCGCCATGCTCTTGCCCCAGTCCGATCAGGTCTGGATCAACTATGTGAACAACTGGGTCAAGCTGAAGAAGGCACGGGGCTTCTTCGAGGCCAATAAGGCCAAGTGGAACCTCTAATCCATACCGAGGTTTTGCGGGCGCTTCACCGTTAAGGGCGTTTATATTTGATGAACGGGGTCAGAACGCCAATCCGGTCGTAGAGCCGTCGTGCGCGGGTGTTGGTGTCCTGCGTCGTCCAGTAGACACCTTTGGCCCCGCCCGCATCGGCCTGTGCATAGACCTTCTCAATGAGCTTCCCTGCAATGCCTAGCTTTCTATAGGGCTCTTCAACGAAAAGGTCTTGCAGATAGCAGGTCCTTTCCTTCTGCCACAGATGCAGATGGTAAAGGTAGTGTGCAAGGCCCACTGCCTTCCCGTTTATCAAGGCAATCAAGCCGGCACAGTTGGCTTGATCTGCATCCGTCAAACGCCCAAACGTCGTGCGAAAGACCTCCTGAGCGCGTGTTTCACCATAGAAATGAAGGTAGGCCGACCACAGGGCCGACCAAGGGCGCTCGTCCGATGCGTCCATAGGTCTGATGACAAGCCCCTCCATTATCGGCATGCGCTCCCGCCTTCCCCGCCGTCAGGACCATAGAAAAGTACCCATGTCTCCATCTCCTCGCCGAAGTCGATGAAGCGATGCTCCATGCCGGCTGGAACGAAAAGAAAATCTCCGGCGGCGAATGGCACCACCTCATCGCCCATGACAAACCTTCCGCTGCCACGGGTAACAAAGTAGCACTCGTCACGGTCATGCGGCTTCTGGTGGTCTTGCTTTTTGGGGATGTAAAGCTCCACCTGTAACTGTCCGCGTACGAATCCAATATGAAACGGCGGATCGGCATCGGGGGGGAGACACGCACGCATTTGGGTCAGAGACAACTTCCTGCCCGTGTTGGTAATCCCATCTTTACCCATGGGTCTGTCCTTCATACCTAATACATGAAGCCGCCATTTTATGGTATCAGGCTCCAAGGCGTCAATCGCAAGAGTGTCCGCCTTTCGCCCCCTAGTCGGTTACGGTGAATTGTCCCATCATGCCGGCGTCTTCATGTTCAAAGATGTGACAGTGGTACATATACGGAAAGTCCTGCGAAGCGACGTGGTTGAAACGCATCAGAATTTGGCTTGGCTCTTCGGATATGACAAGGGTATCTTTCCAACCACGATCTTCCATCGCGGTTTCCTCGCCGTTATGGGTCAGAATCTGGAAGGATACGCCATGGACATGAAACGGATGGGGCATCATATCACCCGTGACCGTCCACAGCTCAAGATCGCCACGTTTCACCCGTTCGTTGATGATCGCCATATCCATCGCCTCACCATTGATCGAAAATGCGTTGTCTGCGCTGATCGGACCGCCGTCGTCAGCTTCGTCCATGTCGAGGTTGATCGTTCGCCGGACAGCCGTTTTCAGGTCTTCCTCGTCTAAGCGCACGATTGTGTTCAGTTTGTCGGGAAGGCCTGCATCCGAGCGGCGCACCGGATCAACCTGCAAGCGCACCACCGATTGTACGGGGTTTGAAAAGAACCAAAGAGCGTCATCGGGGTCTGCGGGCAAAAACTCTGCCATAAGACTCAGATCATCGCCGTCGGAAAGATCAATCATAATTTCGTTGCGCTCGCCCGGAGCCATCGTGATTTCGTTCAGCGCGATGGGTCTTTCCAAGAATCCGCCCTCGGTGGCAATTTTGTAAAAGGTTTCCTCTTCGGTGAAAAAGAAGCGATAAAACCTTGCGTTCGAGGCATTGAGCAAGCGCAGCCGCACCCATCCGGTCGGCACTTCATGGTAAGCGTTGACGGTTCCGTTGACGATCAGGGTCTCTTCTCTCAGTCCGTCGAGGAGGTCTTCAGACCCCGGTTTGTAGGGCTGCATCTTGCCATCGACGAAGGTGCGATCCTGAACGATGAGAGGAAGATCGTTGACACCATAGTCTCTTGGCAGAGGCAAAGACAAAGAGTTTTGGTCCTCGATGAGATAAAGCCCCGCCAGACCCTCATGAACGTGATCGGCGGTCTTGCCCATGAGGTGTGGATGGTACCAACTCGTTCCCGCCTCTTGAACGATGGGCAAGGAGACGACGTGGGTCGTTCCGGGAAGAATTTCGCTTTGGGGGCCTCCGTCGAGTTCTCCGTCAACGAGTAGCCCATGTCCGTGAACGGTTGTCGGCTCGCCGATGTCGTTGACAAAACGGATCTGCGTCGTATCGTCCGTATAGAGCCGGATCGTAGGCCCGAGGAAATCGTAATTGAAGCCTCTTGTCGGGCTTTCGATACCCTCAAAGAAAGCGTGTCGTCCCTCGCGTATGACCAGTTCGATCTTCTGGTCGGCTTCTCGGCTGTCAATCAGCTCGGGAACAAAAAGCGCCGCTTCTTGTGGATAGGCTTTGGTCACATCCCTGAGGCCAAGAAGAAGATAAGTGCCAATGGACACGGCGACAAGAAAAAGTAACAGAGTGGCCCAGATCGCGATTTTCTTCATTTCAACAAGCCCTTTTCGACGCATTCCCTTCGTCATAACGCTGCGGCCTGATCATTTGCAAGCCCTCAAAACATGAAATGATTTTCATCTTCGTAGCGTTTCAAACGCATAGCGCTCCGGCCCCACGAGACAGCGCGCGATCAATTCAGCATTCTTCATATCGGACCGGACGCGCTCCGTCGCTTTCGAAGGCTCAAGGCCGTAGGTCCTCCATCGCGCACGACAGCGTTTCTTTAAGGTGTCTTGGCTCACATGAAGATAAAAGGCCAGAGTCCAATAGTCGATCAGCCGTGCCCACGGCGCTTGATCCAATAGCAAATAGTTTCCTTCAACGATCACAATCGGTTGCTTGTCAATCGCGATGGCACCAGCGCGGGCGAGATCGCAGGAACGATCAAAACGCGGCGCAAAAACGGTCTCTCCGCTGGCGATGCGGGCCACGGTCTGGATGAAGCCCTCGGCATCGAAGGTCTCGGGCGCGCCTTTGCACGCCAAAAGACCGCGCGCGGTCAAAATCTCATTGTCCAGATGAAAGCCGTCCATGGGCAGAACGACCGCATCGGCGCCAAGCTGACCGGCCAATTTCTCTGCGAGCGACGACTTGCCGGAGGCAGGACCGCCAGCGATGGCAACCAGAAGGCGCTTTTGTTCGGGTTGTGCACGGATTTTGGCAAGAACGGTATCAATCATCGGGTCTGTCTTGACGTCCCGGGGTCTGTTCTGAGGAATGGACATCGGCTTATCCTGACACAACCCAAAGCCAAAGAAACCTCTTTGGTCGCCTGCCTCTGGGAGATCTTGCTCCTTGGCTGGCGCTTTACCTTTCGGCTACGCCCTTCGTTGCCCCCTCGGCCGGCTTTGGCTACTCCTTGGCAGACTTTGCTCCTTGGCTGGCGCTTTGCCTGTCGGCTACGCCCTCGTCGCCCCCTTTGTCGCCCTCCGGCAATCGACCCGCGAGCACGGCACCCGTGAACGGGTCGAAGGCAAAATCGACGGCGGCCGCAAACGGTCTGGCTCCCCGGGCCGGATTCGAACCAGCGACCAAGCGGTTAACAGCCGCTTGCTCTACCACTGAGCTACCGGGGATCACCTTCGATCACAACGACCATAGTAACGATAGTACACGAAAAACGCTTCGTGCCAAGAACAAAAACAATCGACGGCTTCAGGCTTCGGGATGCCTCAACGGGTCAACAGAGACCATGACATGCTCGGCATAGGCGGGTCGCTCGCACAACCGCGCGTAATAAGCAGAAAGGTAGGGTCGCGTCTCGCGGGGAAACTCAAGACTATGGTAACGGTAGAGCACGGCGCCAAAGGTAATATCCGCCAGCGTCATGGCCTCGCCAGCGATCCAGTCGTGGCGTTTCAGTTGCGCCTCGGCGATACCGGTAAGGAAGCGCAGCTCCTCAATACCTTCCTCAAGTAGCTTATGGTTGCGCTCCTGACGCGGTGTGCGAATCAACTGCCAAAAGACCTTATGCGTCATGACGTGATAGATTGAAGTCTTGGCCCATTCCATCCACTGGTCAACGGGCGCGCGCTTGATCGGATCGGTGGGCCAGAGGGTCTTTGCGCCGTGGCGCGCGGCGAGGTAGCGTATGATGGACTGGCTTTCGAACAAAGTCATCGCGTCATCTTCGATTACCGGCACGAGTCCCATGGGGTTTTTGGCGAGAAACTCTGGCCGGTCGGTTCCTCCGAAACCACCGCCCACATCGAGACGCTTACAGGCAAGCCCCAACTCGCCCACGGCCCACATGACGACCTGCACATTGCTTGATGTGGCCCGACCATGTACGGTAATTTGTGCCATATCTAACTCCTGACTTTGATTATCGACTGATCCGTCACACTAGAGCAAAGGTCATTCGGTCTCAAGCGGGGCCTCTTGGCAGGCGTGCCCAAAGGGGTTAGACTTGTCCATTGTGACCCGTGGCACCTTAGACTTTGGGGGTTCGGGCGTATTTCGGGAGTATGAAGATATGAACAAGACGAGCAAAAGCGCCAAAGCCCGGAAGGCGGGCAATCTGTCGATTTCGAACCGGGTTTATTTGCGCAAACTCAGCGACTTACATATTGAATTGGCGAAGTTGCAGGCCTGGGTAATCAAGAAGCAGCTAAAGGTCGTAGTCATATTTGAAGGTCGGGACGCGGCGGGCAAAGGCGGAACGATCAAGCGTATTCTTCAGCCGCTCAATCCACGTGTCTGTCGGGTTGTCGCGCTTGGGAAGCCGTCGCCTCGTGAGGCCTCGCAATGGTATTTTCAGCGTTACACACCTTATTTGCCTGCGGGCGGTGAAATCGTGATCTTTGACCGCAGTTGGTACAACCGAGCGGGGGTTGAGCGTGTAATGGGTTTTTGCACTGAGGACGAATACACAACCTTTATGGAGAGCTGTCCGATTTTCGAGAAGCTATTGGTACGCTCCGGGATTCGGATCATCAAATATTGGTTTTCAGTCAGCGACCAGGAGCAGGAGCGTCGCTTTCAAAAACGTGTGAAGGACCCGACGCGTCGATGGAAACTCAGTCCGATGGATATTGCGTCGCGAAACCGGTGGGTCGATTATTCTCGCGCAAAAGACGCGATGATTGCGCGGACTGATTTACCTGAAGCGCCTTGGTATGTGATCGAAGCCGATGTGAAGAAGCGTGCACGTCTTAACTGCATATCGCATATGTTAAGTTTGTTTGACTACGCGGATCTGACGCCGGAGGCTCCTGATCTTGGTCCGCGTCCTAAGGCAGAAAACTATATACGTCCGCAGCGCATCCGGCACCAGATCGTACCGGAGTTTGATGCCGACGCAAGCGCTTAGATCGGCTTAAAGTCTTTAAGTCGCACGATTCGTGTTCCGAGGGTCAGACCGGCGTAAACGGTCATACCGAGCAGGACGACAAGACCAAGGCTGGTAAATCGCCGCGAGGTTGAAGCATTGGTTGCCAAGGCATCGGAAAAGAAGTCTGCGGCGTGGCTGACGACGAATGCCATGACCAGACTGGCGGAAACGGCAAGAGCAAGGCGTATGGCAAGTTGCCGATCAGGCAAAAAGAGTCGCTGTTTCATAAGTGCGACGATCAGACCGACAAGATGAACACCGGCGGCGATGGTGGTTGCAATCGCGATGCCGACGTGTCCATAGATCGGAAAGAGAATGAGCGAAAGGACGATGTTGATGGCGGCATTGAGCGCGGCAAAGCGCGTAGGTGTCAGCATGTTTTCGCGGGCAAAGAAGGCCGGCTGCAAGACCCGAATGAGAATGAAAGCCGGAAGGCCCAGCGCGTAGGCCCTTAGGGCAGCCGATGTCTGGAGGCTGTCGTTTGCGCCGAATGCTTCCTGCTCGAAGACAACGGAAATGATCGGCAAAGCGACGACAAAAAGCCCCGTTGCTGCGGGGAGGCTTAGCAAGACCCCAAAATCGAAAGCCCGGTTCTGTAAATGGCGAACGCGCTCATGGGTTTCGGTATGGATGGCTCTGGTGAGCGTTGGCAAGAGCACGACGCCGGTCGCGGCGCCGACAAGAGCCAGCGGAAGCTGGTAGATGCGGTCTGCATAGTAGAGGAAGGATACGGCCCCCTCTTGCGAGGAAGCGATGACGGACCCCACGATGAGGTTCAACTGCGTAACGCCTCCGGCGATGATCGCGGGCAGTCCGAGTATGAGGAAGCGCCTGACATCGGGGGTAAGCCTTGGCCGCCGAAAAGCAAGGCGCACGGGCAGTCGTCGCATGGCCCAAAAGACGCTGAGCGCCTGAGCGATTCCCGCTGCGAAGAGTGCCGATGACAGGAGGATGGTTGTCATCTCGCTCTCTCCCATCCCCAAACGTAGTGCCAAAAAGAGTGCCGACCAGAGGAAAAGGTTCAGCAAGACGGGCGCGAAGGCGGCCATCGCGAAGCGCTTATGGGCGTTGAGAACGCCGGAGAAGAGGGCCATCAACGAGGAGAAGAGCAGATAAGGGAAGGTAATTCTGCTGAGCAGGGTTGCAAGCTCGATCTTACCCTCCACGGCGTCGAACCCGGGCGACAGAAGATAGATTGCGACGGGCATCGACACCTCGAACAGCGCGATAAGCAACAGAAGCAGACAAACGAGGAGCGAAACGATCTCGCCACAAAAACGATCCGCCTGCTCCTGACCTTCGAGCGCAAGTTTCTTTGCATAGAGCGGAACGAAAGCAAGGTTAAAAGCGCCTTCCGCAAAGATGCGGCGAAAGAGATTTGGGAAGCGAAAGGCGACAAAAAAAGCATCGGCAAAGGGTCCGGTCCCCAGCACGGCGGCGAAGAGCCGGTCACGAAAAAAGCCCAACAGGCGACTGAGCAGGGTAAAGAAACCAACGAGCGTAATGTGGCGAAACATTCTACCTCCGCTCGAGCAGCCACCAAAGGGCCCCTCGCCCCCGTTTCAGAGGCAACCGAAGCCCATCAAGGCCGCTTACGATGTCGAAACGAAAGCGGCGCGCATACCCTCGGCCACGCGCTCGAGGAACGCCAGCGTTGAAAGCCACGGTTGCCCTCCACCGATCAGCAAGGCAAGGTCTTTGGTCATATGCCCGCGCTCGACGGTTTCGATGCACACCTTCTCGAGTTTCGCGGCGAATTGCGCGAGCGGAGCGTTGTCATCGAGTTTGGCCCGATGGGCAAGCCCGCGCGTCCAGGCAAAAATCGATGCGATGGAATTGGTCGATGTCTCTCGCCCTTTTTGATGCTCACGAAAGTGCCGTGTCACGGTGCCGTGAGCCGCTTCGGCTTCCATAATTTTTCCATCTGGCGTCAGAAGCACGGAGGTCATCAGCCCGAGCGAGCCGAACCCTTGTGCGACGGTATCCGATTGCACGTCGCCATCGTAGTTTTTGCAGGCCCAGATGAAGGCGCCGTCCCACTTGAGCGCGGATGCGACCATGTCGTCGATGAGCCGATGCTCATAGGTGATACCGGCCCCCCTGAAGCGCTCCGCAAATTCGCTGTCGAAGACATCGGCGAAGAGGTCTTTGAAGCGCCCGTCATAGGCCTTGAGAATTGTATTCTTGGTCGAGAGATAGACGGGCCACTTTCGCATCAAGCCATAGCTAAAGGTCGCGCGCGCGAAGTCTCGAATGGACTCGTCGAGGTTGTACATGGCAAGAGCGATCCCACTGCCCGGGAAGTCGAAAACCTCGTGGCTGATTTTTTGTTTCTCTGCGCCATTGTTTTCGTGTCCCTCCCAGGTGATGGTGAGTTTTCCCGGACCGGGCACGAGGAAGTCGGTAGCACGATACTGGTCGCCGAAGGCATGACGACCGATAACGATGGGCTTTGTCCACCCCGGTACGAGTCGGGGCACGTTTCGGCAAATGATCGGTTCTCGAAAGACGACGCCGCCGAGAATGTTGCGAATGGTCCCGTTTGGGCTGCGCCACATTTTTTTGAGATTGAACTCTTCGACACGGGCTTCATCGGGCGTGATGGTCGCGCATTTGACGCCGACGCCATGCTCACGAATGGCCTTGGCCGCCTCGACGGTCACCTGATCGTTTGTGGCATCGCGGTTTTCGATCCCGAGGTCAAAAGAAATGAGAGGCACATCGACAAAGGGCTCGATGAGCTTTTCTTTGATAGCGGCCCAAATGATTCGTGTCATTTCGTCGCCGTCGAGCTCGACGACCGGATTGGCGACTTTTATCCTTTTGTGCACGGCGAACTCTTTCAAAATGACGAGGCGGTGACGGTATAGAGACTATAAATCGGCCGGGCGCCCTAAGCAAGAGGCTGGGCCGTTTCACGTTTCGATCCCCAAGACGAGAAAAAGCTCTTGCTTGAGGTTTTGCGGGCGCTAAACTCCCAAGGATGGATGCCAAAGCGAGACCCCCGACAGAGGCTCAGAGCCGACCAAGGCGGCGCGGACGCGGCGGCCGCGCTGCGCGTCACGAGACCGAGGCGAAAGCGACCATCGCACAGGCTCCGGTGATTTTGCGCAGAACGCCGCTTTGGGATGTCATGTCTTCGGAGGCTTGCGAAATCGCCGAGCGCAATGCCGACCTGCTCCTGCAAGAGAATGGGATCGTTATGAACGATCCCGACTGCCAGGCCCTATGGAAAGAAGCCGGGGCCGACCTGTCGGGTGAGCTGATCCGGATCCCGAAGGGCCTTGCCCGTGACCTTTGCCAAAGCGCGCCCTCGCAGTTTATCCAGCACGCAAGGAACCCGGAACGCTCGGTGCCCCTTGGCGGCGATCATATGGTTCTCGCGCCGGTCTATGGCCCGCCCTTCGTCCACGACGAAGAAAAGGGACGTCGCTACGGCCAGATTGCAGATTTCGAGAACTTAGCCAAACTGACCTACATGCTGCCCTACTTTCATCATGCGGGCGGAACCTTGTGCGAGCCTGTGGACCTTCCTGTCAACAAGCGCCACCTGGACATGGTGCGCAGCCATATCGTTTTGTCCGACAAGGCCTTCATGGGTTCTGTGACCTCGCAGCAACGGGCTGAGGATAGTATCGAGATGGCGCGCATCGTCTTTGGAACCGATTTTGTCGATCAAAATGCCTGCTTACTCTCCCTCATCAATATCAATTCGCCGCTCGTTCTTGATGCGACCATGGCTGGTGCGATGAAAGTCTACGCCCGCGCCAACCAGGCGACGATCGTTTCACCCTTTATCATGGCCGGCGCCACCGGCCCTGTCGGCCCCCTTGGCGTCGTTACCCAGGCTCTTGCAGAAGGTATGGCGGCGGTCGCGACGGTCCAGCTTCTTCGCAAAGGTGCGCCCGTCATTTTTGGCACCTTCATTTCGACGCTCGCGATGAAAACAGGCGCGCCAGCCTTCGGCGGCCCCGAATCCGCTCTCATGACGCTCGCGATGGCGAAACTTGCGCGCAGGCTGAAGGTGCCCTACCGCGCGGGCGGCGCATACACGTCGGCCAAAACGCTCGACGCACAAGCGGCAGCCGAGTCGCAAAATTCTGCGATCATGACCTTCGGTGCCGGGGTCAACTTCGTTCTCCACGCAGGTGGATGGCTCGATGGCGGCTTGTGTTCGTCTTACGAAAAGCTCGTATTCGACCACGACCAGCTTGGCAAAATGACGCGCCTTGCCGAAGGCTTGTCCGCCGATACCAACAGCCAAGCCATGGACGCCTTCGAAGAGGTGCCACCGGGCCATCACTTTCTGGGCTCCGAGCATACCAAGCGCAACTATGCGTCGATTTTCTACACGCCAACCTTCGGCGACACGTCACCCTATGACCAGTGGAGGCTTGAAGGAGAAACCCGTGCGACGGCAAAGGCCACCAAAGTTTGGAAGTCTCTTCTGGCATCTTATGAGCCGCCCCCCCTTGACGAGGGCATTCGCGAACATCTCGACGCCTTCATCGCCCAGCGCAAGGCCGCCGAACCCGATGCGCTTGTCTAGCCACTTTCCCTAGACCTCGCGTGGCTTCCTTCGTTCATCTCAAGGCGCGTTCGACCTACTCGTTGCTCCAGTGTTCCATCTCGCCCGCCGCGCTTGTGGAGACGGCGGTTGCGGACGGTCAAGCCGCGCTGGCTCTGGCCGACGAGAACAACCTCTTTGCCGCGCTGGAGTTTGCAACTTTGGCCGCCGAAGCGGGTGTCCAGCCGATCAACGGCCTGCAAATTCTCGTGGCCGCCCCGGGCGAAGGACGCACCCCGGACTCGCTTACGCTTCTGGCCACGAACGAGGCGGGCCTATCGAACCTGGTGGCGCTGAGCACCGACCTTTTGTGCCATCGGCTCGCTCACGAGCACAGCGCTCCTGGGGATCGGCCGTCCGTTCCACTGGCCAAGGTCGCCGCTTATGCCGAGGGCCTTATCGGTCTTATCTGCGCGCCATCGAGCCGGCTTTACAGCCTAATTCGTTCGGGCCGTATGGATCAGGCACGAAGTAAGATCGGGGCATTTGGCGATCTTTTTCCTGACCGTCTCTATGTCGAGCTGCAAAGAAACACGGAAACCGACCGGGGATGCGAGGGGCCTTTACTCGAACTGGCTCGCGAAGCGCGACTGCCCGTCGTCGCGACACAGGAGCCGCTTGTCCTCGATGACAACGACCTTGAGTCTTTGGAGGCGCTTTACGCGCTGCAAGACGGTCTGACGCTCAACGACGAAAGGCGTCGGACCGTCGCGGCTTCGAGCCGGATGCAAAGCAGCGCCGACATGGTGGCGCGCTTTTCTGATTTGCCACAGACGCTCGACAATACGCTTCTTGTCGCCCAGCGCTGCCATGCCAGTTTTCGCACGCGCACCTGGTCCCTCCCCCGCTTTCGCGAAGGCGATGTCGCGGAGGAAGAAAAAGAGCTCGACCGGCGAACCGAAGAAGGATTGCAGGCCCGTCTTGAAGGCTATGACCTTCCCGAAACCTATAGGCGCGAAGACTACGAATCCCAACGCCTGCGCGAGTTGAAAGTGATCGCGGCGATGCGGTACGCGGGCTATTTTCTTGTCGTGGCCGATTTCGTCAACTGGGCGAAGTCCCAGAACATTCCAGTGGGTCCGGGTCGCGGCTCGGGGGCTGCATCGGTCGTGGCTTGGGCCATGGGCATTACGGATGTCGATCCACTGCGCTTTGGACTTGTTTTTGAACGCTTTCTCAATCCTGACCGGGTCTCACTGCCGGATTTCGACATCGACTTCTGTCCCTTACGTCGCGACGACGTCGTCCGCTATGTTCAGCAGCGCTACGGGGAGGATCGTGTCGCGCATATCAACACCTTCGGCTCGCTGCAAACGCGGGCCGCCCTGCGAGATATGGGACGTGTACTTGGTCTGTCCTTTCCCGAGGTTGACCGGCTCGCAAAACTGGTCCCGCGCGAGCCCGGAAGCGGTGGCAACAAGCGCATGAGCGACCACCTTAAAGAGGTTCCCCAGCTGCAACGCCTTGCCGAAGAAGACCCGCGTACGGCGCGCCTTTTTGGCCTCGCGGCCAAGGTCGAAGGTCTTCCGCGACACGCATCGACGCACGCAGCGGGTATCGTGATCGGCGACGGGCCGTTGCGGGCGAGCGTTCCCTTATACCGCGATCCCAAATCGTTCATGCCGGTCACCCAATATACGATGGAGTGGATCGACAAGGCTGGCTTGGTCAAGTTCGATTTCCTCGGGCTCAAGACCCTATCGGTGATCGCAGAAGCCCTCCGGCTTCTTGAGCCGAGCGGGGTCCGTATCGATTTTGAAGCGGTGGGCTGGGATGACGACGACACCTTTGCCCTCTTGCGCACAGGGAATGTTCTAGGCGTTTTCCAGCTTGAATCTCCAGGAATGCGGCGCACGCTGATGGAGTTGCAACCGACGGTATTCAGCGAGATCATTGCGCTGATCTCGCTTTATCGCCCCGGCCCGATGCAGCAGATCCCTCTCTTTTGTGACCGCAAAAACGGCAAGGTTCCTGTCGAATACCTCCACCCGACCCTCGAGCCGGTTCTAAAAGAGACCTACGGCGTCATCGTTTACCAGGAGCAGGTTCTTCAGATTGCGCGCATTCTGGCTGGCTACGATATGAAAAGTGCGGACCTTTTGCGTCGCGCGATGGGCAAAAAAATACCAAGCCAGATGAAAGCGCACCAAAAGGACTTCGTCCAGGGCGCACAAAAACAAGGCATCCAGAAGGCGACCGCACAGCATCTGTTTACCCAGATCGCCAAATTCGCTGAGTACGGTTTCGCCAAGGCCCACAGCGTACCTTACGCGATGCTCTGCTTTCAGACCGCCTACCTGAAAGCGCACCATCCGCTGGCCTTTGTGGCCGCATCGATGACTTTCGATTCACAGAACTTCAAGAAACTGCGCCAGTTTGTCAGCGATCTTCGACGCATGGGATTCGCGCTTGCCGCCCCATCGGTCGCGAGCTCACGGGCCTATTTCGATGTACAGGATGGCAAAATTGCCTTTTCGTTGGCGGCGGTGCGCGGGGTCGGGGAAGGCGCGGCGAAACATATTGTTGATGCCAGAGAACGCGCGGGCGGTTTTGCTGGCATCGACGATTGGATTCGTCATATCGATCCCAAAATTATCAACAAGCGTGCGCTTGAAGGTCTGATCTTTTCTGGTGCCTTCGATGTATTTGGCATTTCACGCGAGACGCTATACGCCAACCTCGACGCTTTGTCCCAGGCGATGACGCGCCGTCGCGAGGAGGCGGCCTCAGGTCAGGTGAGTCTTCTCGATCATCTTGATGATCAGGAATTGTCCGATGCGGCTTCTTCTACCGCCACGACGTCTTGGCGCGCGCGCGAGGCCTGGTCCGAACACGATAGACTGGCTAGGGAATATGAGGCTTGCGGTCTCTATCTGACGGGGCATCCTCTTGATCGATTTTCTGTAGGTTTGAAGATCGCCAATCTCCCGAGCTACCATGAGGCTTTGTCCCAGGTCGGTCCGGAGCGTCGCCGCTGCCGCCTAGCGGCGACGCTCATTGAGACGCGTCGCAAGCGCACGAAGTCGAATGAGACCTATGCGTCCGTGACATTTTCAGACAAGAGCAGCCAGTATGAGGCCATCGTATTTTCATCGGTTTACAGCGCGGTTTCGGGACACCTTGTCAAGAAGGCGAATGTTTTGATCGACTGCGAATTTAGCAATTCGGAAGGTGCGGATTTGCGGGTTCTGGACGTGAAGCCGCTGAGCGATGCGCTGAAGCGCTGTTGTTTCTCGGGGCTGGCTGTGCTTGAATTTTCGATTGAACCGTCGGAGAGCGCGGTGCACGAGATTTATTCGTGTCTGAAGGCCGCAACGGGGCTTGGTCGGACGCGGGTGCGGATCAAAATGCCAGGGAGTCGCAGGGCAAAGCGAGTCTTAATCGAGCTACCCGGTCAGTACACTTTAGACAGCGAGGCCTATCGTCGTTTAGCCAAAATCGATGGACTCGCGATTGTCCTTGAACCCGATTTGCCTGCCGAAACGACCTCCTCTCAGCCTCAAGGTCCTGATCAACTCGCCATTGCCCTTGAACCCGATTCGCCTCCCGAAACGACCTCCTCTCAGCCTCAAGGTCCTGATCAACTCGCCATTGCCCTTGAACCCGATTCGCCTGCCGAAACGACCTCCTCTCAGCCTCAAGATCCTGATGAACTCGCTCCCTCGTCCGCTCCGCTCGGGCGTCTGGCCTGACGGTGCTTCGTCCGCCTTCGGTTCGTTTGCGCGGTCATTTTCGTTACGGGGATCGCTATCTATTTAAAGATCTCGACCTTGAACTGCGCGCCGGGCGCTGGACATGCCTATTGGGTCCGTCAGGGGTTGGGAAATCGACGCTTTTGCGTTTGCTTTGCGGACTGGATAGCGGAGGCATCTTTGATGGAACAATGACAGCGAACGACCAGAGGCCCATCGTTGGTCGATGTGCGTTTCTCGATCAGGGAGCGTCGCTTGCGCCCTGGCTTACCGCCAGAGAAAATCTCGCTTTCGGTTTCAGGCTTCGCGGAGAGACCGTCGATTGGGAAAAAATTTCAGACGGGCTGGCGCGGGTAGGTTTATCCGATGATAAAGACAAGACGCCACGACAACTTTCGGGTGGAATGCGTCAGCGCTTAGGTCTTGCGCGCACGATGCTTGACGCCTTGCCGATCGTTCTCCTCGACGAGCCCTTTGTCGCGCTCGACGTCAGAACACGCAGTGCCATGCACCAACTTGCATCACGTTTACTCAGGAATCGCACCGTTCTAATCGTGACGCACGATCCTTCCGAGGCAGCGGTCCTTGGCGATGACATTTATATCCTTGAGTCATCGGCATTTGGGGCCAAGGGTTCTTCGCCTTTTGACCTCTCGGGGCCAGAGGCGACGGAGCGGGAAACCGCCAAACTTGAATCGGTTCCGACAGGCAGGCTTTGCGCTCCGCCACGCGCGCTCAATGCGCCACAAACACAGACCTTTCAAGCGGCTCTCACACAAAGGCTTTGCCGCGAACCATGAAAAAAGCGATGGTTCTTCTTCAGGCAATTGCGATTCTCGTCGTACTGACCGCACTGTGGCAAGTCGTCGTGCGCCTCACCAACATACCGACCTATATCCTTCCCGCACCCTCCGACGTCCTTTCCGAACTCTCCGTCCAGCGCGGATACCTTTGGAAACACGGAAAAACAAGCGCCTATGCGCTCCTCGGTGCGTTTTTGGGCGGCGTCGCCTTCGGGACCTTGTCAGCCTGTATCCTGATCTTGTCAGAAAAATTGCGACGGCTCATCCTGCCTATCCTTATGATCTCACAGGCCATACCCTTTTTCGCTCTCGCGCCAATCCTTACCCTTTGGCTCGGCTTCGGCTTGAGCTCCAAAATTACCGTCGCTATCCTTATGATCTACTTCCCCGTCACCGCTATCCTTACCGACGGACTCTTAAGAACACCCAAAACCTTGCTCGAACTCGCTTTTCAAATGCGCGCCAAACCTCTGCGAATTCTCTTCCTTGTGCGATTGCCTGCCGCTTTGCCAGAACTCGGATCCGGACTCAAAATCGCCGCCGTCTACGCTCCCGTCGGTGTCACCATCGGGGAATGGATCGGAAG
>JAAUXV010052059.1_pt1 | contig 15429 bp, 13 predicted proteins | sample 7278181 | NCBI WGS metagenome assembly JAAUXV01 (sample SAMN14350114, study PRJNA611818) | marine sediment metagenome | isolation source: surface marine sediment (2.1m) | place: French Polynesia: Moorea | collected 2018-08
CCAAGGCCAGTGACCCGAAGGAAGGGGCGCCCGCCGACGGAGCCAGCACCGCCGAGCCAAAAACCAAGGCCGCTGCCGAGCCCTCCGCCAAACCAAAGGCCAAGGCCAGTGACCCCAAGGCCAGTGACCCGAAGGAAGGGGCGCCCGCCGAAGCAGCCAGCACCGCCGAGCCAAAAACCAAGGCCGCTGCCCAGCCCGCCGCCAAACCAAAAGCCAAGGCCGCTGCCCCCAAGGCCGACGCGCAAGCCGCCGAGGCCACCGCGTCCACCGGCGGCCAGCCAGAACAAACCGAAACGTCAAAACCCGAGAACGCGGAGACAAACTCATGACCGGACCCTCAGCTAACGATGTAAAAACCTTACGCGAGCGAACCGGCGTCGGCATGATGGACTGCAAACGGGCGCTTTTGGAAGCTCAAGGCGACCTCGAAGCCGCTATAGATCTTTTGCGCAGCCGTGGCCTTGCGAAGGCCGCGAAAAAGTCTACCCGCGCGGCCAGCGAAGGTCTTGTCGCCGCTATCCAAAGAGACGGGCGCGCAACGCTCATAGAAGTCAATGCCGAGACAGACTTCGTCGCCATGAATGACCGCTTCAAGGCGCTCGTCGAAACGGTTCTCGCTTGCGCGCACCACAATCCCTCGCACGCCTCCGTCGAAGAGGTCCTTCAGATCAAACACAAGGGCAGCCAGACGATTGGCGATCTCATTACCGAGGCCGTCGCCGAAATCGGTGAGAATATTCGCTTGCGACGGCTGGCACGCATTCAGGTCGAGCGCGGTGCCCTCGGGCTCTATATTCACAATCGCACCGGCGAGAACCTTGGCCGACTCGCGGTCGTCGTCCGGCTTGAGTCGATCAACGACGCCGACCCCGCACTCGGAGACCTCGCCCGAAAAATCGCCATGCACGGCGCGGCGATGAGCCCCGTCGCTCTCGATGCCACCCAAGTCGATGCCGATACCCTCGCGCGCGAGGCCGCCGTTCTCGAAGAAAAGGCCAAGAGCGCCGGAAAACCTGACAAAGTCATCAAGATGATCGTCGAAAGCGGTATCCGGTCATTCTTTAAGGACAATACCTTGCTGGAGCAAAACTTCGTTCATGAGCCAACCAAGTCCGTCGCGCAGGTGATCGGGGAAGCGGAAAACCTTGTCGGAGCGCCGATCAAAGCTAGCGGATACCTGCGCTTTGCTTTGGGCGAGGGGGTCGAAAAGCAGGAAACCGACTTCGCTGCCGAAGTTGCATCCATCTCAGGAAGCACCAGCTGAATGAAAACGACCTATCAGCGCGTACTCGTGAAGGTCTCAGGCGAAGCGCTCATGGGTAACTTCTCCTTTGGGGTCGACCCCACCACCCTTGACCGGATCGCGCGTGATCTCGCCCGAGCCTACCAAACAGTCGACGAAATTGCCCTCGTCGTTGGCGGTGGCAATTACTTTCGCGGCGCGCGCATGGCCCAGGAAGGCCTCGAAAGAACCGCCGCCGACCATATGGGTATGCTCGCAACCGTCATGAACGGTCTTGCGCTGCGCGCCTCCTTGGCCCGCGCTGGCGTCGAGGCCAGGGTCTTGTCCTCCATTCCTATGGAAGTCATCTGCGAAACCTATACGCGCCAACGCGCGCTCCATCACCTGCGCAACAAGCGGATCGTTCTTTGCGTCGGCGGCCTCGGAATCCCCTTCTTCACGACCGATACCGCCTCAGCGACACGCGCCGCAGAGATGGGCTGCGATCTCTTGATGAAAGCCACCAACGTCGATGGCGTCTATACCGCCGACCCCAAGACCTCTCCCGACGCACGCCGCTTTCGAACCCTCAGCCACGACGAAGCCATCCGGCGCGGCTACTCCGTGATGGACACCTCCGCTTTCGTCTTGGCCCGCGATAACAAGATCGATTTTGCTATCTTTTCTATCGAGCGCGAATTCGCTATATCTCATGCCTTGCAGGGCAAGGGGCCCTATACCCTCGTCCGGCACGGCGAAGACGTTACATATGATGATCTTGATCCCCCACCGGGCGTCAAAGACACTCTTGAACGAACGCAACAGGCTTAGGGCTGTCTGGCGGTTCCATCTGAGGGGCGGAAAACATGAGCAACACCAAAGAGAAGGCTATCGACTTCAACGATCTGCGGCAGCGTATGGATGCCAGCATCGGCGTCTTTCGTACCGATTTGTCCGGATTGAGAACCGGACGGGCCAGCGCGACCTTGCTCGATGCCGTCAACGTCAGCGCTTACGGCGGAACCGTCCCGTTGACACAATGCGCTTCCGTTTCGGTGCCCGAAGCTCGCGTCATTCTCGTCAACGTCTGGGACAGCGGCCTGATCCGAGCCGTCGAGGATGCCATTCGCGCATCCAGCATGGGGTTTAATCCCGTCGTCGATGGGCAGATGGTCCGAATTCCTCTGCCCGAACTCAGCGAGGAAAGACGGCGAGACCTTGTAAAACTCGCGCATAAATATGCCGAAAACGCTCGCGTCGCCATTCGACACATCCGACGCGACGGTATCGATCACATCCGCAAAGCCCAGCAAGGCGGGAGCATCAGCAAAGACGAAGAACATCGCCTCTGCGCAAAGGTGCAGAAAATCACCGACGAACAAATCGAAGTCATCGACACCCTTTTGGATACAAAAGAAGTCGATATCATGAATATCTAGGCCGCCGCGACTACCCCTTCGGAGAGGATCGCTATGGGCCCGGTGCCACGCCACGTTGCTTTCATTATGGACGGAAATCGTCGCTGGGCCAAGGAGCGCGGACTCTCCGTCGATCAGGGACACCTCGAGGGCGCGCGCGCTCTCGAACGCGTCATCGAGGCTTTGCACCAGCGCGGCGTGACCATCGTGACCGCCTTCGGGTTTTCCACAGAGAATTGGGCGCGATCGCCTTACGAAATCAATAGCATCATGCGTCTTCTCTCCAGAAGACTCAGCGCCTACACGGATACCTTTATCAAAAACAAGGTGCGATTCCGATATATCGGCAGGCGCGATCGCCTCGACACGGCGCTGAAATCCATCATCGAAGCCTCCGAGGCCCATACCAAAACCTTCGACACGCTCGCTTTCAACCTTGCCTTCGACTATGGCGGCAAGTGGGATCTGACCGAGGCAATTAAATCCATCGCGACGAAAATTCAAGAAAAAGCCATTGACCCGAAGCAGGTCGATGAGGCCACCATCAATGCCCATATGAGCCTGGCGAACCTGCCCGATCCAGATATCCTCGTCCGCTCCTCCGGTCAACAAAGACTCTCGAATTTTATGCTTTGGAACCTCGCCTATACCGAGCTGTTGTTTCTGCATGAGCATTGGCCACAGTTTGACAAGGCCGTCGTCACACGCATTCTCGACGCCTTCGCCGCGCGACAGCGTAACTTCGGCAAATGACCCCTGATCCCATCGCTTTCCCTGTCCAAGAACGCGGCGTGAAGAGATTTCGCGGTCGATGGATCCCAGAACCGGCAGCGTTACGGCAATGAACGAGTTGCGCTCACGTCTCCTCTCGTCGGTCGTCCTCGTTGCCATCGGCGCGCTCGCCATTTACTTTGGCGCGCTCGCCCTCGCCTTCTTGTGGACCCTCCTTGCCATCGCCATTCTCGACGAATGGCGCCAGATGAAAGCCATCCCGCGCGCTCCCGCTCTATGGTGTCTCTATCTGATGATCGCTTTGGCCTGCGCGCTCCTTATCACCTCTGGCCTCGACCGCGGTGAGACCAGACCGATCTCCTGGCTCCATCCAAACCTCAGCTTCGCCTTCGCGAACATCGCACCCTGGGCCTTCGGTCCCTGGTATGGCGCGGCCATTTTGCTCGTCGCTCTGGCTCTGGGAGCCGCGAAACGGTTTTTCCTACCCACCGCACTGGTCTTGCACTTCGCACTCTGCGCCATCGGCGTGACCTTGCTGTCCGGGCCCAATGCCTGGCTCCTGTGGCTTGCGCTCCTCGGTCTCGTCGTCGCGACCGACTCCTTCGCCTATTTCGCCGGTAAATCCATCGGCGGCCCAAAAGTCTGGCCCGCCATATCCCCCAACAAGACGCTCGCGGGCGCCTTCGGCGGACTCGCCGGCGCCATGCTCGTTACGCTCTACCTGCCCGACCTTTTGCGCGCCTTCGACATCGAAATCGGATCCCAGCGCCTCCTGACCTTGTCCGGAAACTACAGCGCACTCGCGATAACCCTCCTGCTTTCCATCGTATCTCAGGGCGGGGACTTCTTTGAAAGCGCTTTGAAACGACGATACAAGGTCAAGGACTCCGGATCCCTCCTCCCCGGACATGGCGGCTTCTTTGATCGCTTTGACGGATTCTTTGCCGTCGTCATCGTTTATGCCGCTTTGCTCGTCGTCGCAGAACTCAGAACCTGATCGCGACACCGCACCCATCGCGACCGCGACTTGCTAAACTCACCTCAAATATGGAGCGCGCGACCGTCAACGGCCAAAGCCGCTTCCCGGACCGCTTCCGCCAACGTCGGGTGCGCGTGGCATGTGCGCGCAATGTCTTCTGCAGAGCCTCTAAAGGCCATGACCGTCGCAACCTCCTGGATCAACTCACCCGCGCCGGGCGCGATCATATGCGCGCCCAAAACCTCATCGGTCTGCGCGTCCGCGAGAATCTTCACGAAACCAGCGTGAACATTCATCGCACGCGCTCGGCCACTCGCGCTGAGCGGAAACGAACCAGAGCGGTATGACCGACCCTGCGCCTTCAGAGACTCTTCGCTATCGCCAATCGATGCGATCTCCGGCGAAACGTAAACCACCGACGGAATCGCTCCGAGCGGAACCGTGCCTCGCCCTGATACCCCTTCCGCAAAGGCCATACCCTCATCTTCAGCCTTGTGCGCAAGCATCGGACCGGGAACAAGGTCGCCGATCGCGTAAATCGACGGAACCGACGTCGCAAAACGATCGTCGACGAGAACAAAACCACGCTCATCACGCGCAACGCCAAGCTCTTCAAGACCCAAGCCTTCCGAAAATGGCTTGCGACCTATCGCGACAAGCGCCGCATCCGCGCGTAAAGTCGTGCGGTCATCGCCCGAAACCTTACTCAGGACGACCTCAACGCCCCGACCCTTGCGAACCAAACTCTCAACCTTCTGACCCAACGAAAAGGCCATGCCATCTTTGCGCGCTATGCGCCTAAAGGCCTTCCGAACCTCTCCGTCAAAACCGGGAAGAATCTCGTCCAGAACGTCAACCACCGTGACCTCGCTGCCAAGACGCGACCAGACCGCACCAAGCTCCATACCGATTACGCCCGCGCCGATCACGACGAGCTTCTTGGGAACAGACGAAAAGGTCAGCGCGCCCGTCGAGGTCACGATCTTCTTCTCGTCTGCCGTAACACCCGGTATGGTCATGCTCTCGGAACCCGTCGCCAGAAGAACCGACGTGGCTTCCAACAAAAGAACCTCGCCATCGCTTCCACTCACGCTCACCTTGCCCGGACCTTCAACCCGACCAACGCCAACAAAGGTCTCGATCCCATTCTTCTTCATCAAATAGGATACCCCCTTGACACTCGCTTCAACGACGCTGTCCTTCGAGGCCATCCTCAAACCAAGATCAATATCCAAAGCGCCAACCTTGATCCCCATGTCTGGAAAATGTCGCTTGGCTTCAAAGTAACGCTCAGATGAATGAAGAAGCGCCTTCGACGGAATGCACCCCACGTTAAGACACGTGCCGCCAAGCGTCGGTCGCTTGTCGATGATCGCAACCTTCAAGCCAAGCTGTGATGCCCGTATCGCCGCTACATAGCCCCCCGGACCCGCGCCAACGACGATCAAATCAAATGACAATGACTCAGCCAACGGAACCAGAATCCGAGCGGGGCGAGATAAATGCCCAGCGATGACCCTCCTCATCCGTCCAGCGACCGTAGCGCGCACCCCATTCGTGGTCCTCAGCTGACATCGTTACGGTTCCACCTGCCGCCGACGCACGCGACATCGCCGTATCAAGCTCTCGCGCACTGTGGAGACTTATTAGCGCCGTCGTATATCCAGGTAAATCCGGCGACGGAGCCCCCATCTTGTCACCTCCATCATACTCAGGAAAAAGACTCGATAAGTGAAACACCGTCCCGAATGCCTTCAAAGTCGCATGCATAATGCGGTCAGAGCCGTCTTCGGCCGGGAAAAGTTGATCAACGGTCGCGCCAAAGGCCTTTTCGTAAAAAGCAATCGCAGAACGCGCATCGGAAACCGAAAGATATACTTCAATCGTCGCTTTCACCTCAGAGCTCGTCTGGCTCTTTTCGTTAGACATTTTATTTCCTATTTCCTTTCTTCGTTTGAATCGGCGTCAGAACTCCTCCCTCCCCGGCGCCCCGGCAACCCTACAAATCAAGCATAAGCCGCGCAGGCTCTTCAATGGCTTCCTTGACACGCACCAAAAAGGTCACAGCCTCCTTGCCGTCTACAATACGATGGTCATAGGACAAGGCAAGATACATCATCGGACGAGCCACAATCTCCCCGTTAACCACGACGGCACGTTGCTCGATCTTGTGCATACCCAAAATACCGCTCTGCGGCGGATTGAGTATCGGCGTCGACATCAGTGAACCATAGGTACCACCATTCGATATCGAAAAGGTGCCGCCTGAAAGGTCTTCAATCGCAAGTTTGCCGTCGCGCGCCGCCCCCCCAAACGCACCAATCATCTTCTCAATCTCGGCAAAAGAACGATCCTGCGCATCGCGCAAAACCGGCACCACAAGTCCACGCGGCGAGCCAATCGCGACGCCAACGTGGCAGTACTTCCTATAGATAACGTCGTCGCCATCGATCTCCGCGTTCAGTTCCGGTATTTCCTGCAGAGCCTGGACACAAGCCCGTACGAAAAAACTCATGAAGCCAAGCCTTACTCCGTGCTTCTTCTCGAAAAGATCCCGGTATTGCTTGCGAAGCAACATGACCTCCGTCATGTCCACTTCGTTGAACGTCGTCAAAATCGCCGCTGTCTGCTGCGCCGATTTCAAACGCTCAGCCACACGCCGGCGCAGACGACTCATCGGCACGCGGGTCTCACGAACCCCATCGTCAGATGCCTGCGCACGGGCACTGTCCCCGTCATTTTTCGACACGGCAGCAAGCATGTCGCCCTTCGTTACGCGCCCATCACGGCCCGTGCCAGAAACCCGTTCCGGATCGCGGCCAGACTCCTTTGCAATACGATCAACAGCAGGACCATGCCGACTGCCCGCCTGGCTTTCTAAGCCACCGTTCGGCTCTGACGACGAACCCTTTTCAACTGCCGCGTTCGTGGCGTTACTCTCGGCCTTAACGCCAGGCTCAAGCGTCGCGAGGAGACCACCAATTTCGACATCCGCTCCCTCGGCGGCAACGATGGTTTTCAATAGGCCGTCTTCGGGCGCCGTGACTTCAACGGCCACCTTGTCGGTCTCCAATTCGACAAGCACCTCGTCCTTGCGCACGCTCTGGCCTTCCTTTTTTTGCCACGGCCCCACAGAGGCTTCTTGAACGGATTCGCCTAGCGTCGGAACATGAATATCAATCATCGGAGCCTCTCTATTCGCTACCAAGGGTGAGCGCCTCGTCGATAAAGCTGTCGCGCTCTTTGAGATGGCGGCTCATGCTGCCCGTTGCGGTCGAAGCGGAAGCGCAACGTCCTACGTAACGGGCGCGCTTCGATTGCGCCCCGATTTTCGTGAGAACACTTTCAATTCGCGGCTCCAAAAAAGAGAAGCCCCCCATATTGCGTGGCTCTTCCTGACACCAAACGACATCCGCCTGTATAAAGCGCGACAACTCATCGGACAAAATCTCGGCCGGAAAAGGATAAATCTGCTCAAGGCGCATAAGATAGATATCCTTGATGTCGCGCGCTTCCCGCGCCTCATAGAGATCATAGTAAACCTTACCAGAGCAAATGACAACACGGCGGATCTTTTCGTCCGAAACGCATTTGACTTTGCTCTGATCAAGAACTTCCGAATCGTCGAAGAGAACGCGATGAAAGCTGCTACCCGAACCCATTTCGTCGAGCCTCGAGCGGCAGAGCTTATGACGCAACAGGCTCTTGGGCGTAAAGATGATGAGGGGTTTGCGTATCTTTCGCTTCAGTTGCCGACGCAAGCAGTGGAAGTAGTTGGCCGGAGTCGTGCAGTTGACGACTTGCAAGTTGTCCTCCGCACACAGTTGAAGGTAGCGCTCAATGCGCGCAGAAGAATGCTCCGGTCCCTGACCTTCGTATCCGTGCGGCAAAAGCATTACCAGGCCCGACATTCGGAGCCACTTGCGCTCGCTCGACGATAGAAACTGGTCAACGACAACCTGTGCACCGTTGGCAAAGTCTCCGAACTGGGCCTCCCACAGCACGAGCGCGTCGGGTTCTGCGAGCGAATAGCCGTAGTCAAAACCAAGAACCGCCTCCTCGGAGAGCATGGAGTTAATGACTTCAAAACGCCCCTGGGATTTGGAGATATGGTCCAAGGGGCAATGGCGCGCCTCGTTTTCCTGATCGACGAGAACCGCATGACGGTGTGAGAAGGTCCCCCGTTCGCTATCTTGTCCTGACAGGCGGATATTATAGCCTTCATCGAGCAAAGAGGCGAAGGCGAGCAGCTCTGCGGTCGCCCAATCGACTTGCGCACCGCTATCGACCATCTTGTCGCGGGTTCCTAGGAGCCGGCGCAACGTCTTATGAAGCGCGAAATTTTTCGGAACGGCGCAAAGCCCCTTACCGAAGCGACGCAACTGCGCAATTTCAACCCCGGTTGAGCCGCGTCTAGCGTCGGGTCGGGGGCCATCGCGCGCGACGGCGATATCGGACCAGCGACCATCAAGCCAATCGGCTTTATTGGGGCGAAACGACTGAGCCTGATCGAACTCAGAATCGAGGTGTTCGCGCCAGCGCGAGCGCATGCTCTCGACGTCTTCGCGCTTGACGGTTCCCTCATCGACGAGTTTTTTTGCATAGATTTCAAGCGTCGTCGGATGCTCCCTGATCACCTTATACATCCGCGGCTGGGTAAACATCGGATCATCGCCCTCGTTATGCCCGTGGCGGCGATAACAAAACATATCAATCACCACCGGACGTGAAAATTCCTGACGAAACTCCGCGGCGATTTTGGCGGCATAGACGACGGCTTCAGGGTCGTCGCCGTTCACGTGAAGAATTGGCGCCTGGATCATTTTCGCCACATCGGAAGGGTACGGTGACGAGCGTGAGAGGTGCGGCGCGGTCGTAAAGCCGATCTGGTTGTTGATGATAAAGTGGACCGAGCCGCCGGTTCGGTAGCCCTTCAGTCCCGAAAGCCCGAAGCACTCGGCGACGACCCCCTGCCCTGCGAAGGCGGCATCGCCGTGAATAAGCAACGGCATAACGGTTTTGCGCGCAAGGTTATCGGCACGCTGATCCTGCTTGGCCCGAACCTTACCCAGCACGACCGGATTGACGATCTCCAAATGCGACGGATTCGCCGTAAGCGATAAGTGGACCTGGTTCCCATCAAAAGAGCGGTCCGACGAGGCCCCCAAATGATACTTGACGTCACCGGACCCCTCGATTTCGGCAGGCGTGTTTGAACCGCCCTTGAACTCATTGAAAATGGCGCGCGGAGGCTTACCCATGACCTGAGACAGAATGTTCAGTCGTCCCCGATGCGCCATACCCAGAACGATCTCACGAACCCCGAGCTGACCGCCACGCTTGATGATCTGCTCAAGAGCAGGAACAAGCGACTCGGCCCCCTCAAGACCAAAACGCTTCGTGCCCGTGTAGCGCAAATCAAGAAAGCGTTCAAAGCCTTCCGCTTCGATCAGCTTCTGCAAGATCGCCTTTTTGCCGTTCTCGGTAAAATCATAGTACTGATCCGGCCCCTCTATGCGACGCTGAACCCAGTCCTTTTGCTTCGGATCGGATATGTGCATGAACTCGAAGCCGAGCGTCGACCCATAAGTACGGCGCAAAATCGCCATGATCTCGTTTAGCGAGGCAAACTCAAGGCCCAGCATTTTATTGATGAATATCTTGCGATCAAAGTCCTCGGGCGCAAATTCATAGGCTTGCGGCTCCAACTCTTCAGGGCAGGGTTTCGACGAGAGGCTCAACGGATCCAGACGCGCGTGAAAGTGACCCCGTATGCGAAAAGCCCGTATGAGATAAGCGGCTCGGACCGAATCATGAACCGCCTGCGCAATGGCACCGTTAGATGGCGCCGCCCCTTGCGTCTGTGCCTGTGAACGAATCCGCTCTTCTAGGCCGCTCCCATCCACCTCATCGCTCTGAAACGGCAACGGCCAGTCGCTCCGCTTCCAAGGCACCGCCCGGCGGTTGGCCTCCAAAACCGACGCTTGCTCGCCAAGCTGAGAGAAAAACTGCCCCCAGGAGGCATCAACGTCAGGCCCCGACACCTCCTCTTGCAGCGATTGGATATAGCCGAAATTGGCCGGATCAAATGTCGCCTTGCTCATGCCACCACCCCATGCAAAAGCCTACAACCCGAAATCACAGAACAATAGACAAATCATCCCGGATAAGCAAACGCGCTCCAGACCCCTTTGTCCCTGATAGCCGGCGAGCATCTTGATCACCCCCGCCCATCCGCTCTAGGCGCGAGAGCCCGAGCCGATCAACGCGGCCAAGGTATGGCCGATCCGCGCCGGAGACTGCGAAACGCTGATGCCCGCCGATTGCATCGCTTCAATTTTGCCTTCCGCGCCCCCGGAGCCACCCGCAACAATCGCACCCGCATGGCCCATCCTGCGTCCGGGAGGCGCCGTCAGACCCGATATGAAGCCTACAACGGGTTTTTTGCGACGCTCCTGCTTCAGAAAATCCGCCGCTTCTTCCTCTGAGCTGCCGCCGATCTCACCGATCATGACAATCGACTCGGTTTCATCATCGGCGAGGAAGCCTTCCAAAACGTCGATGAAATCAACGCCTTTAACCGGATCGCCTCCGATGCCAACGCAGGTCGATTGACCCAGACCTACAGCCGTCGTCTGCGCGACGGCCTCGTAGGTCAGCGTGCCAGAACGCGAAACGATGCCAACCGAGCCGCGCCGATGTATATGCCCAGGCATGATACCGATCTTGCAGGCATCGGGCGTAATGACACCCGGACAGTTCGGCCCGATCAGCGTCGATCTGGAACCGATAAGCGCGCGGCGCACTTTCATCATGTCCAAAACCGGAATGCCTTCCGTGATGCAAACCACAAGCGGAATCTCCGCATCAATCGCCTCAAGGATCGCGCTCGCGGCAAAGGGCGGCGGTACGTAGATGACCGTCGCATCGCAAGCCGTTTTCTCACGCGCCTCGATCAGACTGTCAAACACCGGCAAGCCCAAGTGGCTCTTCCCTCCCTTGCCCGGCGTGACACCACCAACCATCTGCGTACCATAAGCAATCGCCTGTTCCGTATGAAACGTCCCATGCGCGCCCGTCACGCCCTGACAGACAACCCGCGTCGAATGGTCTACATAAATTGACATCAAGCCCCCTTCAACGCCGAAACCGCCAGCGTCGCCGCCTGATCAAGATCATCGGCCGTAATGATGTCAAGGCCAGCTTCCGCGATCAACGCCTTGCCCTCCGAGACACGTGTCCCCTCCAGACGCACGATGAGCGGAACCTTTAGCCCCGTTTCCTGCAAAGCGCTGATGAGACCCTCCGCGATCACATCACAGCGCATGATGCCGCCAAATATGTTGATCAATATCGCCTTGACCTTCGGATCTGACGTGATGATCTTAAAGGCCGCGGCGACTTTCTCCGCCGTCGCCCCGCCACCGACATCGAGAAAGTTGGCCGGGGAGGCTCCGCACAGCTTGATGATGTCCATCGTCGCCATCGCAAGACCCGCCCCATTCACCATACATCCGATCTCGCCGTCCAGCGCGATGTAACTTAGATCGTACTTGCTCGCCTCGATCTCGCGCTCGTCTTCCTCATGCAAGTCGCGCAACGGCGTAAGGTCTTTATGACGGAACAGGCCATTGTCATCGAAGCTGACTTTCGCATCGAGGCAAAGCAAGCGCTCGTCCTGCGTTGCCACAAGCGGATTGACCTCCAACAGGCTCATATCTTTCGCGCAAAAGGCCGCATAAAGGCTGCTAGCGAGCTTAAAGGCCTCCTTACGCAAGGCACCCGTCAGGTTTAACGCCCGCGCCAGCTTGAGACCATGAAAGGGTTGAACGCCAACGAGTGGGTCAACCGTAAAGGTGACTATTTTTTCCGGCGTGCTCGCCGCGACCGCCTCGATATCCATGCCCCCTTCGGTCGATACGACGAAGGCAACACGCGCCGTCTCGCGGTCCACGATGAGCGATAGGTAGAACTCATCGGCAATCGCGCAGCCCTCTTCCACAAAAAGACGACGCACCAACTTGCCGTCCGGCCCCGTCTGCGGAGAGACGAGCGTCATGCCGAGGATGCGCTCGGCTTCGGTCCGAACCGCGTCCAAAGAACGAACGACGGAAACCCCGCCGGCCTTGCCGCGACCGCCGGCATGGACTTGCGCCTTGACGACCTTCACATCACCGGGGAGACCGCGCGCGACATCGACGGCTTCCTCCACCGTAAAGGCCACGCTCCCTTGCAGAAGCGGAACGCCAAAACCACGAAGAACTTCTTTTGCCTGATGCTCGTGTATATTCATCAGGCCGCACCAAGAGCCGGGTCAATCGCCACACAAGCCGCGATCAAATCGCGCACCGCCTGAACCGACGTATCAAAGGCTTTGCGCTCTTCTTCGTGGAGGTCAATTTCGAAAATGCGCTCGACCCCAGAGGCCCCGATCACAACCGGAACGCCGACGTAGAGATCGTCGATCCCGTAAGCGCCATTCAGGGAGGCCGCGGCGGGAAGAACGCGCCGCTTGTCTTTCAGATAGGCCTCGGCCATCTCAATCGCCGAGGCTGCCGGCGCGTAAAAGGCGGAGCCCGTCTTTAACAATCCGACAACTTCTGCGCCCCCATCGCGCGTACGCTGCACAATCGCATCAAGACGCGAGGACTTCAGGTGACCCATCTTGACCAAATCGGGCAACGGTATGCCTGCCACCGTCGAATAGCGCACCAAGGGCACCATCGTGTCGCCATGACCGCCAAGTACAAAAGCGCTCACGTCCTCGACCGAGACCCCCAATTCTTCGGCCAGAAAGTAGCGGAAGCGCGCCGAATCAAGTACGCCCGCCATCCCGACGACACGCTGGGTCGGCAGTCCGCTCGCCTTTTGCAGCGCCCAGACCATGGCGTCGAGCGGATTGGTGATGCAAATGACGAAGGCATCGGGCGCGTAAGTCGCAATCCCCTCGCCCACCTGCCGAACGATCTTTAGGTTGATCCCAAGCAAGTCGTCGCGGCTCATTCCCGGCTTGCGCGGAACCCCTGCGGTTACGATCACAACATCTGCGCCCGCGAGGTCGCTGTAGGCGCTCGTTCCGCTAAGCTGCGCGTCGAAACGGGAAACCGGCGACGACTCGATGATATCAAGCGCCTTGCCCTGAGCCATCCCTTCTGCGATATCGAACAGAATCACGTCGCCCAACTGCTTTAGGCCAATCAGGTGGGCTAAGGTGCCTCCGATTTGACCGGCACCGATCAGCGCAATTTTGTTTCGGGCCATAGAAACTCCAAAAACGAAAGCAACTCCAAAAACGAAAGGGCGAAAACGCTCCTAAAAACTATACGGCGCGCCCGGTTCAGGACGCAGCGCATCTTCCACCGGGTCCAACCCGAGCGTAGAAAAATTGCCACGCGCCCGCAAGGGGCTATTTCCGCGGTCGATAAATAGCGACGAAAGATCAACGCCAGCCTCCTCGACGGGGCGGCGCACAACCGACGGATAGCCGCAAGAACCTTGCGCCGACAGACCATAATTAGCCGAGTTGAACACATAGCGCCCCTTGCAGACACGTGGCATGAGCGCCACACGATCTTTTTCGAACAGATCGTAGCCTTGCTTCAGGTTCTTCCAGAAAGCATAGTAGGGCGACGAGGCCTTGGCGAGCATCTGGTCATCCCACATCCGAAACGGGAAAATCTGCACTTCAACCGCATTCTGTCCCCCGCGCAACGCCTCTCGGACGAGCGCATAGATCTCTTCAATCGCCCGATCGCCCATCGCGTAACAACCGGCAGACTTGCATCCACCGTGGATCATCAGGTAGCTTCCATCACGCGCATTGGCCTGATCATAGCGATTGGGAAAACCGAGGTCCAAAGACAGGTGGTAACTCGACCACGGGTTCAACTGGCTGGCACTGATATGGTAAAAGCCTTCTGGAGCCTGGCGGTCGCCCTGACGAAACTTCGGACCGAGTTCACCCGAATAGGCACAGATCGGAAACGAGGTCAGACGGAGAAATTGCTCCGAAGACTCCGGCTTTTTCCACACTTCAAGCCGCTTCTCCGACTTAAAAACCCTGATCAGCAACGGATCGGATGCCTGCATTTGTAGAGCGCCCATCTTCGACGTCAGGCGCCGACCGATCGGCACTTCGTGTAATTGGGGAACCGTCACCGGACCATCCGCCTCAGAGCCAGAATCAGGAAACGCCAACGGCGCGCAAGCGGACGGCAGAAAGGATCCCGCGAAAGTCGCCGTAAGAAGAAACTTTGAAACCCATTTCTTTTTCAGCATTTTACACCCACAATCACACACGAACTCTACGCTGCGTGTCCAAGATGTCTCCGTGTCCAAGATGTCTCCATCGCCGACTCCATCACCTAGCCGATGGGGTCAGCGTAGAAAAACCCACGTGGCGACGCAAGAGAATTTGTTAACGAAAGGTTATCGCCAGACACGCCGGAGCCTCGAACCTCCATGAGGGTCTCAGAAGGCGGCCCTCAACGGTCAGAAACGCGATGACGTCTTAGGCGCAATGCGGCGTCGGTAAGACGGCTATCCGACGAGGCCGAGCAAGCCTTTGCAGCGCTCCACAATCGGTTGCGCGATGGCCTTCGCACGTGCGGCACCCGATGCAAGCTGGGCATCAAGCTCTGCGGGGTCGCCGAGGTGGCGCACCATCTCGCTTCGTATCGGTGCCAGCGACGCGATCACAAGATCGCTCAGAGATTGTTTGAAGCGGGCGAAGTCCTTGCCGGAAAAGCGAGTCATTAGTCCGTCCATATCCTCGCCTGAGAAGGCGCAATAGATGCCCAACAGATTGTTGACCTCGGCGCGATCCGAAAGGTCTTCGCCGGGCGCCGGCATGGGAAGCGAATCGGTCCGCGCCGTACGAATTTTGCGCGCGATCTCATCGTTGCTGTCCAGCAGCCCAATGCGCGAAGCCGCAGAGGCGTCTGATTTCGACATCTTCGCCCGACCGTCCCTCAAGGACATGACGCGCGATGTCGTGCCTGATAGCAAGGGCTCCGGTATCGGAAAAAAACCAGCTTCACCACCATCAGGATCAGGAAAATCGTGATTGAATTTTGCCG
>JAAUXV010270051.1_pt1 | contig 15388 bp, 17 predicted proteins | sample 7278181 | NCBI WGS metagenome assembly JAAUXV01 (sample SAMN14350114, study PRJNA611818) | marine sediment metagenome | isolation source: surface marine sediment (2.1m) | place: French Polynesia: Moorea | collected 2018-08
CAAAAATGGCCTTAGGGGAAGTGATGTTTTTGGCTGCTGTGAAGCTGTAGCCTGGGGAAAGGGGGGGAGAAGGAGGGGGGGAGACATTTTTACACATACAAGAAAATAATTGCTTGCTGCTAAATAAAAATCAATTTTCAGTCACTTGCTTTATGCTGCAATTTCTCAGTTTGATTGGAAGAAGATACATGCACAGTGAAAATAGCCAAGAAAAGGGGTAGAGTACAGTAGAACAGATCAAGGATTTTTTGTGATGGGTATTCTTTTTCCTGCTACAGGGGAGGGGACTTTTTTTCTCTCAGGAGAGTGCATCACCCCCTTCCCCCCCCTTTCCCTTGCCCATGTGTGAAGGGAAGTATTGAAAAATGGTAAAAGGCACACTGCAATACTACCCCAACGATAGTAGAGATACTACCCTAAGGAGACGAGTTGTTTTTCCTTTAATGTTTGTGAACAGTCACAGTTTTTTTTCTACAAGTGAATTGCTGGTGGCCCAAGACCTTTGGTCACCCAAAAATGCCAGGAAAAGTGTCAAAGCCAAGATGGCAGCACTTGGCTACATAGTCTTGCAACAACGGAACAGAAGTTGCAATGATGCGGCAAGTATGAAGTCAAGTTATGGCTGCTCTCATGGAGAGCAATTGATGTACATGTGCATTTGTATGTTTAAACTTTCGTTCCTACTTGAGCTCCTATTGAACTAAACTCAATTCAACTCAATATTCCAAAACAGGACGAAAATTGTTCGAAACTTGACCTCCTCTACTTTGTTCCTGCCTGAGGAGGGTGAATGTTGGTGAATGTCCTTTTCTCTCCGCGGAAGAGCTTTGGCGCAATCTTCTCTCTTCGCTTTCTCGTTTGTCCCCGCTGAAAAATTTGGGACACAAAAAATCGTTCAAAATTGTAAACAAAGATTAGAAAGGCAGGTCGTCGGCGGGCGGAGGACATCCTGTTTTCTGATCAGCAGGTGCACCTGGTGCGTCCTCCTCTGCCATGATGCAACTGCTCAAGCCTCCCTGGGTGGCGGCCGAGGGGAACCCAATCTTCTCGGTGGACATCCACCCTGACGGGAGCCGCTTCGCCACCGGCGGGCAGGGATCGGACCAGGCCGTCGGCAGGATCTGCCTGTGGAACCTGGCGCCCATCCTGAGCGCCAGGGAGGCCTCCCGTCCCGAGGCGGAGGTGCCCAAGCTGCTGGCCCAGATGGACCGCCATCTCGGGTGCGTCAACTGCCTGCGCTGGTCGCCCTCCGGCCGATTCCTGGCCTCTGGCGCCGACGACAAGCTGGTTATGGTCTGGAAGAAGTCCCCGGGCTCTGGCGGCGGAGGGGCAATATTCGGCGGAGGCGGGAAGGTCAATGTGGAGAGCTGGCGTTGCGCCCACACCCTTAGCGCGCACCAGGGAGACGTTCTGGACCTGGCCTGGTCAGAAGGGGACAGGCTGCTAGCCACGGCAAGCGTAGACAACACGGTGAGAACAAACACAAAGCATGAGTTTAGTTGACTTTAGTACGAGCTCATGTGAGAAAGTATGTTTTAAAGCACAAATACACATGTTCATCATCCAATCTCCATGACAGCAGTCATATCTTGACTGTAGACTTGCTGCAGCCCTACAACTTCAGTGCCTGTTGTGGTCCTAACACTGCCTTCGTGGCTTTGGCACTTTTCAAAACTTTTTCTGGCATTCTTAAGTAATCAGAGGTCTTGGGCCACCAACAATCTGCTTGTAGAAAAACTCCTATTCAGCTAATTTTCAGACACTTATTTTCTTGCATGAGCACATTCATTTTGCTACTCAAAGACAAGGCTGGTTTATTTTGGTTTAATTACAGGTTCATGTGAGAAAGAATGTTTGAAAGTACAATTCACTGCACATCAAACTGTCTTCATGACTGACAGCATGACTGTAGGCTTGACTCGTCCTTGAGACTTTAGCACCTGTTTGCTGGGAGATGAAACTGTGTCATCCATATGTTTCCTTGGTGACCTTGACACTGGTCAAACAAGGCATAAAAATCACAAATTTTGGAATGTTTTTTGCTCTCACAATTTAGCCAAAAAAAATGGATGTAAAATTTGCGGAAAAACTTTAATTTTTTGAACTTCTTTGCAAAAATTGTCCAAAAAAAGTTTGCAAACTTTTTTCCCAAACTTTGAACTTCTTCGAACTTCCAATATGCAACGTTTGGATGGCAACACCTTCATCTCCCAGCAACAGGCGCTTAAGTCTGTTGCTGTTGCTGTTCTCAACAAGGAGTCAAGCCTACAGTCAAGCTGTCAGCCATGAAGAAAGTTTGACATGCAGTTATTGTACTTTTAAACGTTCTGTCTCACATGGGCCTGTGTTATAACCAAAACCAAACCAATGCTGTGCAAAAGTTCTTTCAACTAAATTTTTATGAGCTTTTGTCAGGAAACTACTGGTAGCGCAAAAAAAACTTGGATTGAAATTGTCAATTGTGGCGACTGTTTTGCCATTCGATTCTAATTATCCACTTTCGACTTCTCAATCCATTTCAGGTGATTGTGTGGAACGGCGAGAAGCTTCCGGAGATGGTGACGACCCTGCGCGCCCACAACGGCCTGGTTAAGGGAGTGGCCTTCGACCCGGTGGGGCGGTTCCTGGCCACCCACTCCGACGACCGGACCCTGCGCGTCTGGCGACTATCGGACTGGAAGGAGGAGCGTTGCGCGTGGGAACCCTTCGCAGAGTGCGGGTCCACCACGCACGTCCTAAGGCCGGGGTGGTCTCCTGAGGGCTCCATGCTGGTGTCGGCCCACGCCATGAACGAGGGCGGGCCGACAGCGCAGATATTCGAGAGGGACTCTTGGTCCACCAAGAAGGACTTTGTCGGGCACAAGAAGGCAGTCACCTGCGTGCGATTCAACGGGAACATACTCGAGCCTGTCCCGGCTTCCAAAAGCGGAGAGAAAGAGAAGAAAGACAAGGCGTCGGCGCCCTATGTGATGGTGGCCCTGGGTTCGAGGGACCGCAGCTTCTCCGTCTGGAGCACCAACCTCCGTCGGCCGCTCTTCGTGGTGTCCGACGCCTTCGAGCAGAGCGTTCTGGACCTGTCGTGGAGCCGCGACGGCCGCGTCCTCATCGCCTGCTCCATGGACGGCTCGGTGGCCGCAGTCGTGCTCAAGGAGGAGGAGCTGGGGCGGCCCATATCGGAGGAGAAGAAGAGGGACCTCCTCTCCAAGATGTACGGCAAGAACATCGGGCTGCCGGCCATCAAGTCCAGCAAGAAGGAGGTGAACGGCACCTCCGCGCCCATGGTGGTGGAGAACCCGGAGCTCCTGCTCAGGCCGAACGGGGACGCGCCGTCGCCGTCTCGCAAGCCGGAGAGGCTGAAGGAGAAACCGAAGCCTAGAGGTCCGACCGATAAGCAGATTGAGGCAAGGACGTCAGACGGGAAGAGGAGGATCACCCCCATCTTCATCCCGCCTGACGAGTCGAGCCAGGGCTTTGGGTCGGGGGAGTTCCAGAGCCAGTCCACCAAGGAGACTTCAACTATCGAGATAGAGAAAAAGGAGGGCATCGTCAACCCGAACGTCAGTCCCAGCGGGAAGGGGAAGGGCAAGGGGAAGGGCGAGAGCAGCAGCAGCTCAAGCTCCAATTCCGCTGCTGTCCCGTCGTCCTCGAACAAGAACGCAGAGGGCTCTTCGTCTCCGTCAGCATCAGCAAAGTCCAAAGATCCAAAGCCGAAGGAGGACAAGAAAGGAAGTGACGACGACGACGATGCCGGTGCTGCCTTTATCCAGGTTCGTAGGAAGCCCCGCAAGAGGATCATTGCGTCGGACGACGAGGACGAGGCTCCTCCAGCCGTCACTGCCACTGCCGCCTCTTCCTCGTCCAGTGATAAGAAGAATGAGGCAACCCCGGAGAAAGTTGCAAAGAAACCGGAAGAGAAGAAGCCGGACGACACCCCGGCCAAGTTCAAGGAGCTGGCCTCCTCCCGGCCCAACTTACTGGTTGCCAAGAGGAAGGCCGACGGGGGTGGCGAGGACGATTCGCCCAAGCCGAAAAAGAGGGGCCGACCTCCCCTAAACCGCTCGAGGGAGGAAGAGATGACCTCAGTCACTCCCTCTGCTCAGCTGGCCGCCAGGGCCAACGGAGCGCAGCAGCAACAGCCGGAGAGGGAGGTCAGCGGCACCATCGTGGTCCGCAGCTCCGCCGCCGCCCTCAGCTCGAGTGCAGTGTTGCCGCCCCTCCTCATCGAGCGACCGAGGAGCGTCGCCTTCTCGCCTAAGTCCGCGCAGGGCGCCAGGGCCAGCGTGCAGGTGCTAAACAACTACACCAGGGTGGGAGAGGCCACCTACGTGCACTTGGTCAAGTTTTTCCGCCCGACGGCGGAGGAGGACAGGGAGGAGAGGATGAAGCTGCCCGTGCAGGTGCTGCTGCCGTCGCCGGTCAACTCCGTGACGCTGGCGTGCTCTTCCGAGCTGGTTGTGCTCACCTGCCTGGACTCCTCCCTACACCTATTCTCCCCGCGGGGAGACCGCTTCTTCCCCCCGCTCATGACTCCCTCCCCCGTGGCCAACGTGGCCGTCGCCGGGGACCTCCTGGCAGCCGTCACCACTTCAGCCAAGTTCTTCCTCTGGCAACTTTGCGAGAAGGACTCCTACCGCCCAACCATCCTCGTCCGCAACGAGTGTGTCCTCTCCCTCCTGGAGAGGGGAGGCGACGAGGACGATACCGCCGAAGCCGAGGAGGAGGAGGACGGGGGCGACAAGAAGGCCCCGGTGACGGTGTCCAGGCTTTCCATCAACGAGTCCAGCCGCAGCGTTGTTGTGGTGACCAGCGTGGGCAAGTCCTTCGTCTTTGATGAGAAGGTTGGCGCCTGGCTGCGGCTGGCCGACGTCAACAGCGCCGTTGCTTCCATCTCAAGCACTCCAGCCTCCGCCCTCGAACTGGTCAAGAAGAAGAAGAAGGGCGAAGGAGCGGAGGGGAACGACAACCTTCCTCTAGCCTCAATCACTTTGGTAATTGCTTGCAACCGTACGTTTATTTCCGCCCCAATATTAAAAACCCCGATTCTTTCCTCTCTCAGGGCACAAAATCCACCCTGACTTCTGCGGATCTAGCCGGTCGTGGCGCTGAGGAGCAGGACCTGTCCCACCTGCGCCTGTTGGCAGACGCGGCCCAGTGCCGGGACCAGCTGGCGGCAGCCAGGTACCTCAACTCCCCCGCCGAGTACCTGCACAGGTTCGTGTGCCTGGCGTCGCGGCTATCCTCTTCCTCCTGCGGTGGAGGGGCGGAGGCCAGGGCAAGAGTCAGAGAGCTGCTCGATCCGCTGCTGGAGAAGCAGGAGGAGAAGATAATGGTGAGCAACAGAAGATAGGCACGAGATTTGCACTAGAATAAGTTGACACAGGTGTATTCTAAATTTTTCAGGGTTCGATCTGCAAGAAGGAGCTGCTGCGGCAGTCTCTTGTCCCAGTGGGCCGCGGAGGGGTGGAGTTCCAGAGGCTGTGCGCCGAGTACACGGAGAGGCTGCTGGCTGCCGAGGCCTCTAACGGCGGAGGAAGCTGCTTTGCCGACCTAGACGACCTCTTGCACGGCGGTGGAGACGGCGGGATGGCGGAGAACCTCGAGGGCAAGAAAGACACCGCCGCATTATCTATAGAAGAGACTGAAGAGAAGATGGAGGAAGCAGACTGAGGAAGAAAGAAGAGAGTCCAAGCCGAGAAAGCCATGCGTCCCACAAAAGGACGCCGCCGCCTTCAATTAGGAGGCAAGGATGGAGGGAACGGAGGAGCACTGCTGCAGTATTTATGACAAGATAACTTTTATACACACACCTGAACTAGTATGCTAACCCCCCCCAATCAATTGATAAACAAGCTTCAGTGTAGCAACGACACACAACGCCCGTGGAAAAAAAAGTTTTGCTCAGGAAAGTACACAGAAACGAAAATCACTTCATCACGAGTCTCTTTCATTTTCTCCTTCGCCTCCGTTGAGGTGCGCTATGTCGTAGCACTTGAGCACGGGTGAGAAGACTACGGAGTTTTTCCTGAGCTCCTCCTTGCAGTAGGGATTCCGCTTTGGAGACGGAGAAGAAGGTTGTGGGGACTTGGATACCCAGACCAATCTGCAAATTTAAGGGAGTAATGAGCGAAGGACTAGAAAACTTCAATAACAGGCATGATTTACGCACGAGCTTCTGCAAGACTTCTTCTTCCCTGCTGCGGCCCAGGACCTCCTGAGCCTGGTGGCCGTGCCCCTCACCAGCGTCGTCGTCGCCGACCGCACTGACCTAGTTTGTTGCTGCTGTGGCTGAGAGGGCGCCTTTATTAGGAGGCTGAGGGAGGAGGAGGAGGTCGAGGAGGACACCGAAAAGCTGGAGACGGTGTATACACCCCTGCTGCCGTTGCTCCCCCTCCTGGCGCCACCGGCCTCCTCGCCACCGGAGCCGCAGGTAAAGGAGGGATTGTCTATTCCCCTGAGTTCCCCCGGTGATATCAGCACCTGGTCGCAGCAGCAGGAATGGTTATTGTCACCCTCCTCCGGCGGAGGGGACCGGTAGTAGCCGCCCCTCCCGACAGGGGAAGGCAGGAGCGGGCTTCCAGAGGGGTGGGTGGAGACGACGTCCTCGGAGGGGACAGCGATCGGCAATTCAGCGGCCAAAGTGTTTTCAGAGATGGTCTCCAGCGACGGTCTCCGGCGATGAATTGACCCACCCGGTTCCAGAGTAACTTGTTCTTGGCACCTGCTGTTGCTGCTGTCCCCTCCTCCAACGTCTGAGAGAGAGGCGGAGGAGACCAGCTTCTCCCTGAAGGACCTCCTCAGCCTCCGGTACATGGCGGCGGTGTTTCCAGTTCAAAAGACGTTACGGGATGAAAGGTGTTTTTTGGTAGCCAGGTCCCCCTCAGACCTCGCCGTCGTACACTAACAAAAAAAAACTCCCCAGGCAAAGGGAGAAGGACGGACACACTTCAAAGGCTTCTCTCTCGCCCGAGGCGGCAAGGAGGAGGGAGGAGAAGGCCCTCTCAGTCAGCAAGGGCCTCATTCGCAAGGGTTCACTCCCTTTGCTACCAATGCACGACACGGACTTCAAATGAAAGATGAAATATGTGACGCCGAAAAAAAGTGGAAAACACGGAATGAACGTAAAAACTCTTTTAAATAAATTTGGAAGGGCCATTTTTGACATTTTTAATGACGTTTTCCTTTCATTAGACTGTCCCGGTAAGAAGCAAAGAAGAGTCACTTCGCCGTAGTAGCAGATCACAGTTGTATAATAAGGCATCATCATCTTCTTGATCTCAGCAATTTCTTCATCGCACTTCCAACATCTTACCGCGTAGTATCTTGCCGACGTCGTCCGCAAAGTCCGAAGACATCCTGGACTTGAGCAGCTCTTGGAAGACTGCTGCTCGTTTGGCGTGGGGCATTGCTCCGACCAGAAGGTAACTCACGGCACAGGACGAAAGGGAGGACTCCTCGCAGCCGCTGACCTGGACAGGAAATGAACAAAGAGTTGCTGATAGTTGCCTATAAATTCTGAATCCTAGCTGGCAAAATACCTGGAAGTTTCCTCTGAGGCTCCTCTCGTATAAACTGACGACCTCCGATGCCCTGAGGCACCTCCGTACAACCTCCTGCGCGGCAGAGCGGTTAAGCTCGGGGAGAAGGAATCGGTCTGAGAGCGCCACCAGATCCAACAGTACAGCGGAGGCGTCGGGCCCGTCTCGCAGGGAGAAGGCCGGGCACCACCGGCAGCCGTACAGGTGGTGCAGCAGCAGTCGGACCGGGGCGGCTCCGCCGGACCCGGGCAGGGGCACCCGGCGGCGGCCGGACTCGGCGAAGGAGCCGCCGAACATGGCGCTGAAGACGCCGCTGCCGTCGGAGAGGCGCGACCGCCGAGCGGGAAGCTCCGTTCCGTCGTCCAGGACGAAGACTACAACATCGTCGCCGTCCTCTGCAATAGAGGTTTCTTCCTGGAAAACGCACTCTCCCACCTCTGGGCTAGATAGCTTTAAGTTGGGAGCGACGACGCCGACGTGCCCGGCGAGGACGCAGCTGCTCAGGACGGCGTCGGAGAAGAGACAGTCCTTCTTGGCGTTCAATTTCAGGGTCTCCGCGATCTCCCCCTCCTCCTTCTCCTGACTTGACACCTCTTCTTCTTTCGACTCCTCCTTCTCCTTGACCGACTCCAGCACCTCGAGCAGCACCTCCAGCCCGTCGTGCGCCAGCATGATGTTCTGAAGCAGCCTCCTCGGCCTCACCAACATCGGCGCGCTGACCGCCACCAGCTCCTTGTCCGGTCTGTCCCCCACGGCCAAGACGTGGCACATCTGCCCCTCGGCGTATCCGCTCTCCGCCAGCAGGGAGATGTTCTGGGTCACGTTGGACCGGATGTGGAAGAGGTCCTGGCAGCCCTGTTCCCAGATTAGAGATTAGATTAGGTTAGGTTAGGTTAGAGACATTTCCGCATTTGGGTACTACATCTACTCGACAATTTCCTTAATTTGCTTCAAACTGTTATGCTAACTTACTTGACACATGCAGTCAGGCAACGTCGGTCGCGAATCCAGGTACAGCTTCAGCCAGGAGAGATGACGTTGAAAGACGAAGGCCATCACACAATACATGTTCCTGCAGAAAGATTTGTGCATGATGACGGGATCAATGTGCAAGTGCTGACAGAGAGTCAGACAAACTCGCGCAATCGATTTGTCACTGAGTAAATAAAAATATCTTACTTTGAGAGCCTGGCCAGGATCCTGCCGGCCCTGGGTATTGGGTTTCTAATCCTGCTGAGGTACCTGACCAGAGCCTGCGTCGTCTTGAGGCTGGACATGTCCTCGTGTGGCCGCTCCGCCTGAGAAAGGCGCGACAGGATTTGAAGGATCCAGCCCGCCCTGCTGTCCTCTTTCCTGGCCTCCCTTCCTCCCTGTGCCGTCGCCTGGTGGGTGTGAGGCCGCGGAGGGAGTCGCATCGGCACAAAGCCGTGAGCGAGCTGTACTCCGCCGCCTTCGCCCTCCGCCGGAGCAGGAGGTGGAGGAGGAGTGGTGGGCTGGGGAGAGGACGGGCCTGGGAAGTTGTAGCTGACTTCGTAGGTGGGGGAGAAGATGCTCTTGCGCACAGCGCTACCAGGGTTGGGCAGGACCAGCTTGGCGGAGGGGGCAGAGTCCGCCAGGCGACGCTTCTTCTTCTCCGGCTCTGGCGACAGGCTGGTCTGGCCCTCTGGCATCGAGGAGGCTGAGCCCGCAGCAGCAGCTTTGGAGGTGGAGGGGACGGGATCGGAGGCAGCGGCCTCAGTCTCGTCGTCGGAGAAAGTCTCTACGGGGGACCAGGCCGGGGTGGCGTCTCCCTCCTCCGCCTCTTTATCTTCCATCTCTGGCGAGGACACCGGGGCAGCGAAGGGGGAGTAAACCGGCGAGGAACCAGAAGCTGCGCGAGAAGATCCGGGGCTGCCGGGGGGCGAGGAGGAGGGAGAGAGGCTCCTCCTGTCCGGACTGCCGCCGGTGGAGGAGGAGGCGCCGGAGAAGGGCGAGCGGGCAGGGGAGTAGCCGGGGGAGTTGGAGGTGGACCAGGCGAAGGGGGACCTGTCAGGCGACTGCCACCGGCTGCACCCGGGGCTGTCAGAGCTCCAGGGGACGTCCGGGGGAGCGGAGTAGAAGGGGCTCTGGTACGCGGACGCACGCTCCTGCTCCTGGATCCGGATCTCCTCCTGGATCCGCAGGTACTCCTCGAACTCGTGCTGGACGGCCTGGTAGCTCGGGCTGTTGACTCGGAAGAGCGGCCTTGCGGGGGGATCGGGAGGGAGCAAGGGAGGATCTTTTCCCTCCTCGTCCTGCTTGGCTCTTTCGTCCCCTGAGGAGAAAGTCTTCTTGGACGGTTCTCCGCGAGCTTCCCCTTCCTCTTCCTCCACCAGTTCTCCTTCCTCCGGCTCCTCCGCCTGTCCACCGGCCCAACGATCTTCGGAACTCTCATTCCCTACGTTTGCAGGAGCAGGTGCCTCAGGCTGGACTTCGGCGGGGACTTCCTCTCCGTCTTCCTCGACTGGACTCATCCTCCCGTCCTCCTCCGCCTCCCGCTGCTGCCGACATATCTCCTCCGCGCAGTCGTGGTCAGCGCCGTGGCGTTCGGTGAATTCTTCAAGGAGATCCACCAGCTTAGGAACCAGGCCCTCCTTTTGAAGAACCAGCAGACTGGCGTCGTCGTAGGAGTACTGCGAAATGTTTTTTTTTAAAAAAAAACACAATGCGTCAAAATTTGAAAAGTATTCAAACCTGCAGGAGAGAGTTTACGATCCTGTCGTGCATCCTGGCTTTGTCCCTCTCCCCTAGCAGCCGCACGAAGAGCCTTAGTCCGCCGCACTCCCTAAGTTTCATCCGGTTGACGGACTCGCGACAGTAGAGGCAGAGCGCTGTCACGCAGTGCGCCGTCTCTCTCTCGGAGAGGGGAGAGGAGGGGGAAGACAACATGTCCACGATGGCCACCACGAAGCCAGAATTGCCCAGCAGGGGTCGAAAGTTGGCCAGGTGAGACAGGTTCACCAGGCAGGACAGCGGGGACTCAAACACCTGGCGGCGAGGGTGGCGCGACAGGTCGGCAAGGCGGCGGAGGCCAATGCCGTCCTCGCCGCGAATCTGGATAAAACAAAGCAATCAATTGAGATATGAGCTCAAAAAACTAAAAAGAACAACACTATTTAAAGCACAAATGGACATGTTGGACTACCTGTTCTGCCATTGCGTCCCCGCACCCGTGCGTGAAGTGCGCCAGACACCTCGTCGCCGTCTTCAGCAGCTCCTCTTCCTCTCCCTTCCCCTCCTGCTCCTTGTCTCCCGGGCTCTGCACCACGATGGAGGTCACTGCGGCGATGGCGCCAGACTCCAAAACCCGGCGCTTGTGCTCCTCCGTGTTGCCAAGGATTCTGAAGTTTAGTTACAGTGTACCAGTACAGCAAAAAAAAACCTCAAAGGACCGTTCTATATACCTGAAAGCTCTGACAATGACCTGCTTGGTCTTGGACTCCTTGGCGTCGGAGAGGATCTTAAGGAGAACCTCCACCACGTCCTCGGCGTGGAGGAGGTACGCGTTCCTGGGGTCCTGCGCGGCGTTGGCGACAGCCCTGGCCGCCCTGGTCAGGATGGACTCCTCACCCAGGGTGCTCAGGATCCCCACCAAGGCTGCCAGGCCCTTCAGGCCCTTGTCGCGGATCTAGAAAAGGACGGGAAATTATAAAGTTATAAACATGTGAGTCTTCTTACTACTGTACTAGCCATGGGTCTCTCACCGCCTTTCTTGGCCCCTCGGACAGCATGAGGTTGCCCAGGATGCTGAGTGTCACGTCCACGATCTTGGAATTTGGCCTGTTGAGCAGCCTGACCAGCTTCCTGAGGAGCGGGGCTGGCTTGTCCACCAGTGCCCTGTCAACAGATCCAGGACCCCCTCTGTGGTGCCGGAGGTGCTTGGTCCTGAGTTCCACCAGCGCGGCGTACACGCTGGAGGAGGAAGAGGGGTCCAGGCGGGAGAGGTCGAAGGATGACCTCGGAGGAGGAGAGGCCATGATCACAGAGGTCAAGGAAGGGCCTCCACAAAGAACTAAGAACTAAGAAGGTTAGGCAGTCGCGGGCGAACGTGGAAAATGTATAAAATCAGCTGATAGATCTGGAAAACGGTTTGCACAGCTGATCTGGCCTGGTCTCTCCTCCTCCTCCTTTCCCTCCCGGTTTCGGCGCCAAGTGGAGAAACGGGAAAAACAAGAACGTAATATGAAATCACTTTGAAATGAACTCTTGCCGATGTACACGTTTTCATGACAATTGTTTTGGTAGTACGTTAAAAACCCGGAGACGCGTTTCGTTTTCATCCATTTCAAAACCTGTCAATCATGCAGTATTCATTTATTGTATTTTGAATTCACGAAGCTCGAAACCGATTGAAGAAGAAAGACGGCGACGCTTGCGCAAGAATCCAAACAGCTGAGCAAATTCATTTTTTTTACTTTTTCATTTTTTGATACACATGAAAAGTTGGACCACTTGACAGATGACACTTGACCGGACCCTAGGAATAAGGAAGAGCTAGGGTCACCGGACCGCCCACCCCGCGCCCATCCTCGTAGCGTCGCCTGTCGCCAAGCAAGTCCCACCTGGATACTCACCTGGGAATCCCGCCCGCGAATTAATGAGTCATCCTCGGCACACTAAGAGGAGCACAGGTTTGAGCAGGGCCGGTTCACTGCAACACTCCACATCGAAATAAGTAAAGAATCGTCCGCCGTCCCCGAGTCAGTCAGTGCGTCTTTGACGTCTTTGAGCCGGGGAGCAAGAACCCGAAACAAGATATACGGTACTTGTGCTGTTACACAAACAACAAATTCGCTGTGGTGTTCTTCTCCCCGTGAAGTTGACGACCGACCACACAGCCACGATGTGCGGCCGCACCTGCTGCACCCTCTCCCCGGACCTGCTGCCCCTGGCATGCTCCTCCGTCACCAAAGGGCACAAGCCGCCGGCTTGGGCAGACGCTAAGGGCAAGGGCAAGGGGGCAGGGGGGGCTGGATCGTCCCCGGGCAAAGGCGGCAAGAAGGGGGGCTACTCCCCGTCAACCAACCTGATGCCCACGGCGCAATCGCCCGTCCTGTGCATGGGAAAGCAGGTGAGATATCAATGACAGTTTTTTCGGTTTTGTTTTGTACAAAACTAGGTGCTATTTATACATGTGACAGCATAAGCAGTACGTTTTTTTTGGCGGAATCGTTATCTGCCGGAGCAATGGATGGGACAGCAGGTGCACTTGATCCTGTTTCCCTTCTCTTCCCCTTTGGTTTTGTCTTCTGTCTTCTTTGGCGGATTGGCCAGCTCCGCCAGGAAGATTGCCAACGCCACGGAGAAGCCGGCGCAAAGGAAGTAGAATGCCGAGCGAACCTGGTCGGAGGCACTGTAAAAACATGATGGCTTAGTTTAGTTTTTGTCAATTATTACCTGAACAATGTTTGCCGGCCTGAAGGAGGGATCATCCCTGGGCGGTGCGGGGTAGGTGGGCGCCCAGGTTTTCTCCACCCAGTTGAGGATGCCAACCTCCTTGATTTTGATGAGGGCGTCCACCACCGCCTTCTTCCTCTGCAGGTCGCCAGTCATAGCCATGGATATCTGATGAATGATAATTAACGAGAAAGAGGTAGACATTTTCCCCGAAAAAGTTTAATTTTCTTCGTCACTTTGACATTCAGCTCTGGAATGTGTTGGATGGGGCCCACGACAATGTTTGATGCCTCCGCCAGCCCGACGGAGGCCCTGGACACCACGTTGGTCATGCTCACGGAGAAGGAGGGGAGCTCGCCGTACAGCAGCTCCAGCATGTTTTGCTTGGCGCTGTGATTGGCGAAGACGGTGTTCTGCCTCTCCAAGAGGTGCCTAAAAGTCTTAAGGAGAATTTTGAGATGTGGGGGAGGGACTTAAATTTCCATATTATTGTACGCTACTTCAGACTTGTTGTACAGCCAGGGGAATGGAGTCTTGTAGTGCATCTTTCCGAGCCACCTGGCCATGCTCTGGTCATGCGTCAGGACCAGCCTCAGGTCCAGCAGGTTTCCCGCCAGGTTCTCCAGAGTGAGCGGAGTGTCGCTGCTGGCGGCAATGTCCGAAGCGATCTGCGCCACCCAGATGTTGAGGCAGAGCAGTCCGGCGGCTGCGCCAACGAGCAGCACCGCCGCCCACAGGGTGACTCTGGTGCCAGAGGAGCAGTTTTTCTCCTCCGTCATCTCCGGCGGCTCTCCCGCGTTGGCTAGCGTGGCGGGGAGCCAGAGGGCGACGACATTACAGAATCCGTCGCGCCACTGCCTCGCCCTCTGGTTCTCCGAAGGCAATGGAAGGAGTAGGAGTAGTACGGCGGCGCATGCCGCCACGATTCCGCAGTACATGGCGACGGCCCCTCTCCTCCGGACGAAGATGTCTGTGCCGGTGTCGGCCAGCCTGTCCCTCCTGGCGATGAGGCACACTCTGACGGCGCGGACTGGCCAGGCGAACGCCACCCCCATCCTGGCCGGGGCCTCCATGGAGTAGAGCTGGTAGTGGAAGGCCAAGTCAGACTCGTTGGCAAGCACGCTGCCCAGGGTGTTGGTGCAGTGGCCCTTGTGGGGGATACACTTGCCTCGGTAGCGGAACGGACGGACCAGCACCTCACGGCCAAATGCAAGCTCCAAGCTGTCCAACAACCTTTGATGGAAAGAAATGATCCAGATATTGCATATCTTGTCACCTTTGGCATTATTTGCGAACCTGACGACCCCCTCCGTCTCGATCTCCAGGGAAACCCTTTCCTTGGTGTACACTTCCCTCCATGGCACTGGCGGCACCTCGGTCGCGTACTTCTCCGTCACGTTATTGATGGAAGTCGCCACGATTATCGGGCCTAGCAAATCTCTTGGTTTTAATGTCTTTGCCGGTTCAACTTCAATTATCGCTAAGGTTAAGCTCGGAGGGACCAGCAGTGTCGACATTACAATTACGGGTAGCATTGTCATTGTCTGTGGACAGTGGTTTACGTTCTTTCTGCAACACCAAGTTAGTTTGCAGGTTTGCATAGTTCCACTGCCGAAAAAAGCCAAGGTACTTTGAGTCTGGCGCAACGAATGTGTTTACTTTCACTTCACCTCATAATTTATACCCTACTAAGGTATCTCATAGAGCCCGCAAAAAGCCCGCCCATTCTTGTGGCCCCAAAAGGGCTCTCGTCAGTTTCGGTTGCCCGATAAGGCTGAATAAATTTTATTATTGGCCGCCCACTAGCTAAACATTTGCATTGTTACATTCCTTGCTTAATACGTCACTTACGTTACATTATTCTTATTCTTGTCATAATTTAATTTCCTTGATACTCTATATTGCAGATGGAGAGCAAAGATGGCATGGTGCTCAAGACGATGCTCTGGGGCCTTGTCCCCGTCTGGTTCAACGGCGAAGATCCCACCAAGACACACCTGAGCACCAACAACGCTAGGATTGAGGGCGTTACGGATTCCAAGGTCTACAAGCCCAGCATCAACGGCAACAGGAGATGCGTCGTCGTCTGCGATGGTGAAAGAAACATCTGCGCGTGAATGAAACGTCCATTCGTATACCAGTCTTAAACATTTGCAGGCTTCTACGAATGGCACAAGGTGGAGGGAAAGGGAAAGCAGCCCTACCTCGTCTACATGTCTCAAAAGGGCGGCAAGAAGATCGAGGACATGGGCAAGTGCACCAATTCGGACTACGCTGAGAAGGGAGGGTGGACTGGTCCAAGACCGCTGTACATGGCAGGTAAAAATATTGCCGAATCATTATGCCCTGGGCATACGTGGGCGAGCAAAGTGATTTTGGGCTTCACAGTACATAAGGGAATTTTGACATTTGTACTTTACGACTGTACACAAGGTTTG
>JAAUXV010072391.1_pt1 | contig 15366 bp, 10 predicted proteins | sample 7278181 | NCBI WGS metagenome assembly JAAUXV01 (sample SAMN14350114, study PRJNA611818) | marine sediment metagenome | isolation source: surface marine sediment (2.1m) | place: French Polynesia: Moorea | collected 2018-08
AAACAAGATCCGCAGATCTTGTTTGCACCCCTATTTTCCGGTTTTTCAGGCAGTGCCTGAAAAACCGGAAAAAGTAGGGAATCAAGTGGGGTTCGTAAACCCCACTTGAGCCCCTAAAATAGGAGGGCAAACAAGATCCGCAGATCTTGTTTGCACCCCTATTTTCCGGTTTTTCAGGCAGTGCCTGAAAAACCGGAAAAAGTAGGGAATCAAGTGGGGTTCGCAAACCCCACTTGAGCCCCTAAAATAGGAGTGCAAACAAGATCCGCAGATCTTGTTTGCACCCCTAAAATACTTACCTCTTTTCAGTGTTGTCCTAAAAACGCGGGACGTGGTGCAGCCGGCCCTCCGAAAGATCCACCACCTAAGGCCAACATCTACGAGGAGATAGCGGAATCTCCTGAACGCTCCAATTCATCGCCGTCACGTCTCAGGCGTTTCCTGCAGGACACGGCTCAATACAGGGTGCCATACGAGCCGCAATTTAGGCAACACAACGTTTCGGTGCCGACGTTTGAGCCAAGATCATCGACCCCTATACCCTCGGCACCAAATTTGCCGCCCTATGCAAACGACGCCTTGCCAGAGGCCGCACCAAAGCCAAGATTCGGTCCGTTACCGTCGCGCACCAGGATGGAGAGGCCTCTTCCGCCGATGCCCGCAGCCACAAACGAGCGCTTTTACCCCGACCTGGAAAGCTCGTACCTCTATGGAGAAGGTTTTTCTACCGCCCGAAGTTTGAGGACGCCGTCGACCTCCTCCAGAAGGAGCTCGGTAAGCTGAAAAGAAATAAAAATGTACAGGAAGCCAAAGGGGATCCGCGGATCCCCTTTGGCCTCCTGTTTTCCGGTTTTCCAGGCATTGCCTGGAAAACCGGAAAATATACAGAAGATCAAAGGGGATCCGCGGATCCCCTTTGACCTCCTGTTTTCCGGTTTTTCAAGCAGGCTTGAAAAACCGGAAAATGTATAATGATATATTTGCAGGATCAACCCGCGGGCGAAGAGGAAGAGGCCAGGCAAGAAGAAGTGCCTGCCCAGCAGGAGCAGGAGGCCGATGAAGACCAGCCTGCCTTTCAGGGTGTGCCCGCAGACGAACCCGCCGACGTGCCCGCAGGCGAACCCGCCGACGTGCCCGCAGGCGAACCCGCCGACGTAGCCGCCGACGTGCCCGCAGGCGAACCCGCCGATGATGCCGCCAACATTGCCGCCGATGTTGCCGCCGACGTTCCCGCCGATGTTCCCGCCGACGTTCCCGCCGACGTTCCCGCCGACGTTCCCGCCGACGTTCCCGCCGACGTTCCCGCCGACGTTCCCGCCGACGTTCCCGCCGGTCAGGCCCAGCCTGCCGGACAACCCGCAGGCGAGGAAGATAGAGCCGAAGCTCGCCACGACGGAGGACAAGCCGCGGGCGAAGAAGAGCGCCCTGGCCGCTATATGCCAGCCGCAGCTGCCGCCCCTCGTGCCCAACGCCAGCCTCCCCCGGCACCTCGCAGAAGCGGCAGGGAGAAAAATTTAAAATATAAAAGCCTTGCAAAAATGCAATAATTGCAAGGCAAATTTATTTGTAAGCTTTAAATAAAGCATATGTATTTTTGCTTTAAATAAAAAATGATATTTCGCTCACTCAGCTTTGCCATAAAAAGTTATTTGCTCCGCTCAGCGAGTTTTTGAAGTTTGACAGCATTTTTCGTCCGGAAACTAAGTTTTTGCCAAAAAAAAATTGGCCAAAAAAAAAATTAGAGCAGCAAAGAGCCAATGGCTCTTTGCTGCTCTACAAACACGTTTATGCAACCCCCAGGGTTGCCCCAAAAAGTTATTTGCTCCGCTCAGCGACTTTTCGACAGCTTTTTTCGTCCGGAAACGAAGTCTTGCCAAAAAAATTTGGCCAGAAAAAAATTAGAGCCAAACAACAAAGTACAAACACGTTTATGCAACCCCGGGGGGTTGCCTAAAAAAGTTTTTAGCTCCAATCAGCGAGTTTTCGAAGTTTCACAGCTTTTTTCGTCTGGAATGCTATTCTAAAAAGTGTTTTACTTCGCCCAGGACGCTCAGGACCTAAATAAGCATACAATTCTACTCCATAAACTTAAAACAAGTTCTAAAAATAGGGTTTTGTTCTTAAAACAATTTATTTAATAAGAATCCGAAAATAGCTTTTACAATTTTTAAATGCAATGTGATGTTTGAACGTGGTATTCTGTATTTGCCTAATAAAATTACAATTGGAAGCAGCTTTTTTAAAATTGGAAATTTATAATTTTGATTGCAAAATGTGATGTATTTTTTTGACATGGCCTGATTGCAATAATTTTGAATTTACAATTTACACAGAGCTTTATACAATTTGGAATCTAAAAAGTCCATGTGATGCTTTGGATGGGTTGCTGATATTATTATGACGCGATCGCGTGACCCCATTTCTTTGGGGAAATTTAAAAAATAATTACGTTATTTTGCTTCCGCCTGCGACGGAATAGCAAAGCATTAGCCAATTTGGCCGGCTTAGGGCATGGCACCTACACTGGAAGTTGGCTTGGCTGGAACAGGTTGTACCAATTTACAGCTTATAGGTAGCAGTGTGGCTGACTTCCAGGCACTGACCTGACATGAGAGTCAAAATAATTGCGAAACTAAACTGGCAAGAATAATTAATATTAATTAATTAGGTTTTTCATAAATGTTAAAAGCTATTTTTTAAAAAAAGCTTTTGCGCCTTGAATTTTCTTTTCCAATTTTTGTTTTCTTGTCATTTTGGGGGGCTGGCTTTCAGAATCATTTACAGCTCGCGCAATAGAATCAGTTGGACAAGGATTAACATTAACAACAGGATCTGATCTGGGCGTGTTGTTCACATTCTCTGTTTTTTTAACTTTATCTACGGCTTCTTTCCATAATTTTTGGACTCCTTCGCTAAGGTCAGAAGCTACTTGACGAACTCGTTCTCGTTCGCGTTCTTGGTCGCGTTCACGGGATGCCTGGGCATTTTGAGATGAATTCGGAAAGGAAACAATTTCTTCAGCAAGTCTACGGTGCTGCTCTTGTGCCGATTGTCGAAATCTTTCGGGACCAGACCAGTTAGGGTTTCGTGTTTGTCGACGCCGAAATCCTGAATTTCAGATAAATTAACTCACATAGTGTCAAGAAAAATTAATTTATTCCCACTTACTGAAGCTTCTTAAGTTCCGGAATCTTGCCCAAAACCGGCTTCCAAATCTTGCGTGCAGAATGAAGGTAAACAAGGCCAAGATGGCGACACTGCATGCAGCAATCACGACAATCTTCCAGGTTTTGAGCTTGGTTGGTTCTGGGCCAGGGTGAGGAATAGGGTGGCACTCATAGACGTCACACCAGGAAAGTTCTTGTCTGACTGCGTAATGGCACCCTTTAGGTGTGCACGGGAATCCGCAAGACTTGTCGACAACATATTCACAAAATCTGATATAGACTCGTTTGACCGTGCACGTCCTCGAAAAGCATCGGACTATGTGGTCCTGAAAAAGACATTAAAGCTGTTAGTAATTAGCCAAAAAATTCGCTTTTGCTCTGCTCAGAATAAAAGGAACACTTTGAAAACATTTTATTTTACCTTGAGAGATTGCTTTTGTTCACTTTTGTTCCATCGAAACGCCACTGCCTCTCCTTTTGGCCTCCTCATTTTCATGATTTCTTTTTGTCCAGATTTGATTTTCTGAATAAGAAAAAATTGGGAAAATTAGCTGGACAAAAAATTCATGTTAAAAGCCTTACTGTAGTTGCGGGAGAACTTGTGACCTTTGTAGTCAACGAACTGGTTGTTGTTGCGGTGCTCGGGGACATAGTGCTGGTCAGCAACGTGACGCTTGATGACTCATTCGTGCTTGTTGACCCTGGTGGCTCTGTGGTGATCGGGGTGATTGGTGATGTTGCTGGGACTGTCGTCAAACTATTCCGTGTAGCGCTATTATCCTGTAAAATTAAGATGTGCCGACATACATGATTCAATAAGAAGTCACAAATAAGACAAAATTGGGAAAAATAGCTGGACAAAAAATTCATATGTTAAAAGCCTTACTGTTGTTGCGGGAGAACTGACTTTTGTGGTCAACGAACTGGTTGTTGTGGTGCTCGGGGACATTGTGCTGGTCAGAAACGTGACGCTTGATGACTCGTTCATGCTTGTTGACCCTGGTGGCTCCATGGTGTTCGTGGTGATTGGTGATGTTGCCAGGACTGTCGCCAAACTATTCCGTGCAGCGCTATTATCCTGCAAAATTAAGGTGTGCCTACTAATTCAATAAGAAGTCACAACTTAATTTTACCTTCTGCTTAAAGGCATGAGGTTCTTTTGCTGAAGTCTTGATCCGTCCTGATCCCAGAGAAGATCCTGCTTCCGAATTTTCCGTGAAGCTCTCCTGGCCGTAATTCTGGAAATTAAAATGCTTATTACATAATCAATGTAAGGAAGCATTTTAATTTCACCTGATCAACCAAAGTCGAAAGGGGTAAAGGCGTTGCTTCCGGGTCTGAATTTTCTGTCAAACTTTCACGTACAACATTCTCAGCTATCTCAGAAGTGGAATTTGTGCTATTCCAAGTTGAAGTATCGGTCAGAGTTAAAGTTGTCTGAGAAGAACTCGTGTTTGCGAAAGTTTCGTTGTAATCTCCAAAGTCCTCCTCCTCCTGTAACAATAATGCAACTAAAAATTAGTGCTGTTACGAGCCGCGGCTCGAGCTCGACAAAATGCTCGATTTATAAAGGACTCTTATAAGCCAGGAAAGCTCGGCTCGGTAGCAAATTTCAAAAAGCTCGGAAAAGCTCGGGCTCGGAGTTCTAAAGCTCAGCTCGAGCTCGACCCTTTGAAGCTTGATAAATCAACCAAAATGTTGAGCCAGGCTCATACTGAAAATTGGAAGCTCGTGAAAGCTCGGCTCGATAAAAAAGTGGCTCGTAACAGCACTACTAAAAATTAATTTTTATAAAAAATTTTTTACCTCGTCGTAGTAATCAGTTGTGTTGGTATCGGTGCTGTTTGGTAGTGCTGCAAGGTCAAAATAGTCGTCAAATAGGTTTGTGGAATTGTCGTCAATTTCTTCAACCCAGGAGCCTTGCGAGCTGTTCGAGGTTTCGGCATTTATCCCGTTCGAGAAAACCGCTTCAGGAACCTAGAAGTTAAAGCGTGCATTTAAATATTAAAAAATATTAAATACGCACTTTAACTTCACCTCATTCAAAATAATTTCATTTGCGGGGGTAGAGGGGGCCACAGTTGTTATTTCTTCCCTGCAGTTTTCGTACAGGACGCAGTCTGTTTTCCGGAATGTATGGACAACCTTTACATTGCAGCCAGAAATGTTATTAGGCTGACAAAAATCTGAAGTTATGTCGTACACAACGCAAAAGTTTACTTTCACAATCCTTAATTCGCAATTAGTCAGCCAATCGTAGGCTTTTGCAAAGCCCAAAAAAATCAATATTATTCCCCAAGGCTTCATCTTTCCAGAAGCAAGGACCGACTTAAAATGCTTCAAAACGCCCTGCTTTTTTATTTTTATGCAATAGGGCGACCCTACGAGTTGCGAACACCCGGGCAAACAAGTGCTAAAAAATAGTGTCAAAATTACTTGCAGCACCATCTGAATTACAAATTAGCACTAGTCAATTCGATTAGTTAGTAATTTTAATAGATTTAATTTTAATAAATTTAATATTAATTTTGGAACTTTGGGAAAAAATTATCAAGGCAATTTAACCCTATCTCCAGATCTTACCACAAGTCGTAGGGGAGGAGCGGAAACTCGCTTTAAGATAGATGTTTAAAGTCAGTACACAGCTTAAAAGTAGTTCCGATAAATTGCTCGCTGCGCTTTGTTTAGCCGCAAGCAGAGGCAGAGAAGCAGCTACTGATGACCAATTTTGGAGTTGCCATAAGAGCTTAAAAAGCATTCTTTATTGCAACGATAATTCTAATTACCGAGCCAAGCTCAAGCCTGAGTTTGTACAACCCCTAATTTGATTTAGTCTTCAGATTTTGACCTCATTTGAGCGGTTTGAGAGTGGTGAATTTAGGTTTTTCGCAATTCAGTTCTAAAAAGTAAAAGGAAACTAGAGAAAGTTAAGGTCAGAAAAAAATTGACTTCTATGGATCCCCGCATTTCTACCAAATTTCCTTGCGTGATCGGCAGACAGATTAGCGTCCTGCGTCTGCATGATATGAAAACGCAGATCCAAGGAAATCTATTTTTTCCTGGCCTTTAAATGAACCACATGAATCTAAAGACTGATTTAAAAGCCAATTGCCTAAAAATTCCCAATTTTTGTAAAAGCGCCAAAAACATTTTTTTGCTCCTAAAGAAAACGAACTTCTACACGTTTCAACTTGCAAGTTATAAAAACATATTAATCATAGATAGCAGGTCTAGTAAACAAAATTTTTGAATTTTGCTCTAGAGAGCATCTTTACCCGCTTGATATACTTCAAAATCACAAATGGCACTACAAAGGTGTAGTTCTTAGACATTGCAAACACTGAGGGCTCGCGGTAAATAAGCAAGCTGGAAATAATTATTTAAACATATACAGAAAGCAACAATCTGGAATATTTTGCTTAAAATAACAAAATGTTTTTATTTGAGTTTCAGCAGTTTGTTACATTTGGCTTTTTTGCTTGCTTTGTTTTAAAATTGATAAGGTTCAAAATATGTTTTGTTTTCTGGAAGTCGGAATATCACTCAACAAAAATTGGAGCAGATGTTGGCAACAACGCAAAGTCAGGAAAAAAGAATTGATAATCAATTTGTGGCGCATTTATTGTGGCGCACTTTATGCTTTTTTTGCTCTGAAACTGTTTTCAAGTTGTTTGATTCGAATTTTCTGGCCTCGAGCTGAAAATAATGTGATGACAAGTATTTTATTTTCTTTCATTCTTTATTTCATTCAACATTAGAGTTTTCTTTTGTGCGCATTTTGGGCACAGCTGCATGCGCGCATGCTTTGTTTTGCATGCGCTTCAATTTGGACTCCCATAAGGTTTCGTGACAAATTCCCCACGTAAAACTCGCCTTTTTCTCACTGCATTGTTTGCAAATTCATATGTCAAAAGACAACTGTATTTTTCGTAAGTGCTTGCATTGTGCTTGACTCTCAGTTGCTCCACTTGAATAACTTCACTGACATCGTTGACCATGGACGTAATGAATCTTTCAAATACTTCTGCGTTTGCTAAAATAGATTGGGAAGGCAACTGGTCCAAAGAAAAGCCCCTTAAACGACAAATGCTTTTCACTTCGTTTGATTTTGTAATGTATACTATGAGATATGCTTTATTTCCACAAGCCAACCAGTGAGTTATTTCCTTGCAGTCTTTTATTTGCGGTCTGAAGCATCCAAAACTGTAACCTTGGGGAAGAGGGGCTATTTGAGAATCTTTTTTGCAGCTGAAAACAATTCCATCGCAGTCAATGTAATGGGCCCTATTTCCAGGTGTGTTAAAAATAGTCAACATGTGCTTATACATATCCATTCGTGCATAGGAAAGCACATACAGACCAGCTATAAATTGGCATTTGTTGCTTGATTTCCTTTCTTCACTTTTTGGTGCACAAATGAGCTTTACATACTTTTCAGAGACATTAATAATGTTTGTGACCTCATTTTGAAGCAAGCATTCCACAATTTCTTCGTCTGACTCACAAAGTACTGAGTGTGAGTAATCATTTTTCTGAATCAATTTTCCGAATGAGCTGTTAAGGCATGATTTAAAGCACTTTCTCAAGGCAGGGTTGTCTTCGATCATGTCAGGTTTCAACTCGAGATCTGTGTTCTCAAACCCCATAAGTTTATTAATTTGTGCCAATTCCTTCGAGAAATTTTCCATTTTTCCGCTGTATTTGATTTTGTAATGAGCAAGGTGCCTAACCAAGTCTTGAAAAATCAATGCAGATGACTCCCATATATAGAGTTCGTAGATGGAGATAACCCCGTATTTTAGATTTTTGCTCATAAATTCGATTTCTTGTATAGTGCCTTCAAACATAAAGCTTCTTGAAACGTCATCATGGGTACATGGAGCATCCAAGAGTTCCTCAAAACAAACACGGCAAAGTGGAGCTCCAATGCGATCCCCAGCTTGATTTCTGTACTGGGCATAAGGAAGCAGACCTGGCGCAAAGCGTGGTGGACACAAGCCAATGAGTGCCAAACCAAAAAAACCCCTTGTCTTGCTTTTGACATTGTTTACTCGGACAAATTGATGATCCTTAAAAATGAAGTCTCTTCTGGCATTTTCTCCGACAATAATCTCGACTTGATTTATCGGGTACTGGTACTTAAACATACATGAAGCATAAAGCGAAATGGCATCAAGAAAAAAACATTCTTCTTCGGGGAAGTCCTTCTTTAGCCATTTCAGATTTAAGACTTCATTATGACAGGATTTTACAGCTCGCCTTGGTTTCAGCCTGAAAGGTTGAGCCGTTCTTCCTGGCTTGAACGGCAGAAAAGGCACAAAATCTTTCTTCATAAAGCTGATAACATTTAAGTCTTTTGCTTTCATCTCTTCCCATTCGCATTGCCATCGTATGTCATAGCTTTTAATTTGTGATGGATAATCTTGTTTTAACTTTTCTAATTGCCTCAGCTGTTCTACTCGCCTGCTTCTGCCCTCGAGATAATCGCCCAAACTTTCAGATTGATTTTCCATTTCTTCCGCTTTCCTTTTCTGATTCAGTCTTGTGGGACAATTTTTTCTTTCACAAGAGTGATAAAAACAGCCGTTGAGAAGCACTGCTTCTCTATTACGTGCTTTTAAGCCATCTAGGCTCATTCTGTTATAAAATTGGGTTCCTTCTGGCGACTGAAACGCTCCGAAAACATTTTGACCTTTTTTGCCCTCTTCATATGCTACGTAAGAGATGTATTCATATTCTGGCAAGCTGCAATTTCCAGTAGGTGCCCCAACCTCCGAGAATTTTAAAGATTTCAATGGCCAGTTGGCCAAAGCATAATAAGCCAAAATGGCGTATGAAAAGGCCGCCCAAGAAGACACGTTTTCTCCGAAGACATGTAGAAAAGGCTTATCACTCCCAAGACCTTTTCTTAGACTTTCCTGCAGTATATAGGTGGTAGATACAAAACGACATGCTGACTTTGTTAAAATTGCCGCTTTTTTTGAGACATGGATGGCAAGTTCCTTAGCTAGGCAGAAATTAGTGCCCTTAAGTTTGGCAACAAAATCCGCCTTTTTCTGCAGGACTTCAGGAGAGTCTGAAATTTCTTCCCAGAATTTCAGGTCGGGTGGGTCGCTATCATTGTACCCAAACATGCTTGGAGTGTTAGCAAGCCACGGAAAGAAATTTATCGAAGGCTCATGTACATTAAATGTCTTCGGTATTTCTTCTGCTGGCTCATCTAAATAATTTGATAAGGAAACACAAGTCACTGCATTGTAAGGAAACACTATGCACTTTAGCTTCAAATGTTTTTCCATCACTTTTCTTGGCCTGGAGGAGAGACTAATTAAAGCAGAGTACAAAAATCCCAGATAGTCTCCGTGTCCCACTAGGACAGTATTTGTAAATTCTGAGCTGATTAGTAACTTTCGAACTATCTGTTCACCAACTGACAAGCTGGATGGGTCAAGAAGCAACAAGTTTTCTTTGCCAGGACTTCTTGGTGGCTTATTATAATATAACTTTTCTTCATTAGTGTCAGGTATTTTTCCTTCCCCTTTTGGCAAGTAGGGACAAAAAAGTTCTTGTTCTGAGCCATAAACATTTGTTGGCAGTTTTTCGGCATCTGCAGAAAACTGACATTGCTTGAAGTATTCATGTCTTTCGGTTTCATGAAAAATTGCACCAAAAGTTGGGTAAATATAGCCTGGTTCCATATATTTATGGATCTCACACCTCGACTCAGGGCCTGTCTTTGTGATTTTTCTTTTGTCTTCACAGATTTTGCAGCTGTATGGATTTGGATCTGAAACTCCAAACTCAATAAAAGCCAATCTTTTCTTCCTCTTTTGTTTTAAAGGCAGTTGAAAATCACATTCATGTGGAGCGGATCGGCTTATTTCTAATCTGCATTCATTGCACCACCTGAAATTGTGGTGATGCATAGCCAGCCTGTCGGCTTTGGTCTTGAAATTGCCCCCTGTTTGAAGTTCTGCTCCACATTCAAAGCAAGTAATCATTTTTGCACAGTCATGTTTCATTTTGCAATCTGAAAAAGAGAAAGAAAATTAGTGCCCCTTCCGCCAAAGGCAGAAACTCGTTAATAAAAAACTCACCCTTCGAAAAAAATAGCTGGTCACATTTCTCACACTCCAAGGCTAGATTAGCACTCAGAGATGAGTCACAGAAGTAATAACTGGTGTTGCAATCTTTGAAAGTTGACTCTTGTTGAAAATATCTTTTGCACTGGCGGCACTGGGGAAGCTTCGAAATGCTAAAATTGCATAAGTGGCCAAACTTTGCAGATCCACACGGTTTTCGGCACCAGCTGCACTGGAACCGGAACTTCTTCTTATACTCCTTGAAAGAACGAATGGCTGCCATGTGATCGTTAAATCGGTGCAGATTTACTATGGGCTTCGTGGGATCAAAGCCTTTCCCATTACTGGAATATTTAACTTCATCAAAACCATCGCTCGTTCTAACCAGGCAGTTAACATTATAATAAGTGCAGAGGCAGGGGAGGACACTCGCATAATTTTGAGCTTGCTTGTTTTTCAAATGGGGGAACTTTTCAAACAGCAAATTCATTTCGTCAAGAATTGCGCGTCCTGCTGATTCTTGCTTCTCAATATTTTCTTTGTTGTACAAATGCTTCATCACGTGGTACTTTTCTTTGTATGTTTTGAAATCATCCCAGAATTTATTCCTCTCCTTGTTTAATTTCTTTCGCTTTGGTGGCAGAAAGTTTAGGTTATCTTCTAAAAATCCTTTTTGATGATAGCATGCAAGGATCATTGCTACTATTAAGCAATAACCTGAAAAGGCTTTTTTGTCCGTGTCAAGACCTCCATCAAAGCCCTGTGGCACTGGTAGCATGAACGGATATTTGTGACAAAATGGCAGGTCGTCTTCCAGACTGCCAACGTTGCCAAGAACTTTTCTTCTTTGTCGGCTCAAAATGTTTTTTTCTCGTTCTCTGATGGCTTTCATATGAATTGGATGAAAGACAGTTATATAAAATAATAAGGATTTCCCTATTTTCAAGTCTTCAAAACTGTTTAGCAAGTTCTCCAATTGCCGCTGAAAAGCCCTAACAATGGTTGAAGGGGAATCTTGGAGATTGTACTTCCCAGATGGCACTCCCCGTCCTCGCAAGTCATCATGTTTCATGCAAATGTAAGCATAGCGATCTAATGTCGATGATTTATAGTAGGAGCGAAGTTGTCCCAATATTTCTTCCAAGGCTGCATAGAGCCCCTTCAAACAGCTCAGCAAAAGTGGGTCAAAGCCTAATCCAGGTTTAGGTTCCAAATACACAGCAAATAAGTGGTCGTTTAAGCTGAAAATATTGACCATAGAAATAACATGATGGGAAAGTTTCTTGTCAAATAACAAACCTGTGCTTTGTGCTTCTTTTAAAAGCCTGGCGCCGAACAAGGACGTCCATTAAATTATCAGAGTAAACAAGCTTGTTGAACTGTTCGGGCAATTCTGCTATTTCCTTGTGTGGCCCACTTTCAGAATCTTCTTCTGCCTCAGGGTCAGGTTCGTTGCCCTTTCCAGTTTTTTCTGCCCCTTGATTGGAAACTTTTCCTGTGATCAAATCAAGCAATTCGTCACTTGGACCAAAATGGGCAAAACTTGCCCAACTGTCAGCCATTTTGTCAGCAAAAATCAATACTAAAGTAGATAAGAAATTTCCGAGATTATTTTCATGTTTAATATTCAAGGATCTAATAATTCAAATAGTTTGAAGGTCACATTAGGTTTTGAAGGGAACTTTATTAAATCCGGAATTTATATGAACGGAAATTGAGATACATTTGCAAGCACATGGCATAAAATAATATATATATATATATATATATATATAAGTAGGATAATATGTTTGTTCTATATTGAGAGAAGTTGCGTGATATTAGTCAAAAATATTCCGCTGGTGAGAGAGGTTCAGAGATTTTTTTAACTGGCGATGGATCGAACGTTTTCATTATGCAGTTAGGTACGATGGAACCACTTTTCCATCTGCCGTGAAACGTAGAACTAAATCAGGATTTCATAATAATACTGGGTTACCTTAAAACCTTCCTTTAAAAAGGCTAAGATTTTAGCTATAAAAGAACAACAAAACATCGAGGGCATATTACGTAAATGGCACTTTAAGCATTAAAAAACACTTATCAGGAAACCCAGTATTATTATAATCATCCCTGACGGGTACTCTGATATGACCAGGGCAGTAAGGCTAAACGGCGTGTTGCGATTAAATTCCACCTTGAATTTATAAAAACCATTCTTTGGCGTTGGTGTAAGATGTTTTAAATATGAAGTTCCACTGGAGCTCAAGTCAAATCTGAAATGTTTGAAATATTTCAGTAGAGTTTTTAAAATTAAGTTTTATAGTTAAATTACCCCACGAAGAATTTGTTAATTAAGTAATCCGAAGGCGTTATTCCAATAGAAAATCCAGGCAGCCTGCTGCCTGTAACTGTCATAAGATTGGAGTAAGCTTCAGATGCTGAGAACTGTGTTCCTTTGTTTTCAGTGCAGAGGGATGTCATGGCAACTCCATTCAAAAGCAGCTGAACACTAAACAAAAAAAACTTCAACTAACTGCTTGCAACCTCTGCTTTCGCAGAAAAAAGCTTACTTCTCAGCATACAGAACTTCATCCTGAGTGTCTTCGACAGTAACTGTTTCAAAACGCCGCACTGTCCTTGTCCTTGGTTCTTGATTTTGGCCTCTTCTTTCCCTTTGACCTCTTTGGCCTCTACCTCTTCCTTGGCCTCGTCGCAGATATCGACCAGATCTTCTTGCAACAGGCAACCCCCTGGTGACTTGTGCCAAAGGTGTCTGCTCATGCTCTACAATTTCTTCTTCGGTTTCCACCAGCCTCTGTTCTGTTCTTGTTGTGTTGCTTTTAAAGGTAAATTTTCTTTGAAAGATGTACGGGTTACTCTCTAGAATAAACAGATGACATCTGGTCTGTCAAATATGAGAGATTAAGGGCACTTTACCTATCGAGCCTTTCAAGCTATTGGAATCCACGAGTGTCACAAATACTCTGGCTGGTAATTCCCCAGAGACAAATAAATTGCCACTTTTGTACTCCAATGTGTCCTTGGGTATTTCCAAAGTTTTGACGCTAATGCGGCGAAAATTTACAAGACAGCTCTTGTCCGGATTTTGAATTTGCTTTACAAATCTTTCATAAACTGGAGTTGTTAAGTGGGCTGAAAAATTTTCACTATTAAAATATTATCAAATGATCTTTAACATTTTACGCTGCTTACCAACTGGCACGTGAAGTGTAGCTTCAGAAATTCGCCACTTGTATTTTTCGCCATCAAAAGATTGCAAGCAAAAGGATGCCTTGGATCGGAACATTTCAAAAGTGACAGATGTTCCAGGGGGCAAGCCTAAAATTGCCAGAAGGAAAATCAAATCAACTTCAAAAGCTTTAGCGGCATCTAATCTTTGTTTTTACCGTTATCAGCATCCACCAAATCGGTATAAAGCCTCCCTGTTAGCAAGCAACCTTCCGGGTTCCAGGAATTATCAGGGAGCAGGAACAGCTCTTTGCGCAAATTAAAGGAGCCACAGCTTGTCGTGTTGACAGTTTCACCATCTTCATCGAAGTAGCCCGATTCAGCTGCTGGGCAGTAACGTTCCATTTGACTTTGCATCAGAAGTCTCCTTGCCATTGACTTGTAGCCGAATTTTGTGTCATTAGTTGAAATTAACACTCCTGCAAATATTACATTTCTAAGGCATAGCAAACTTTTTTAACTATTCTAAAAATTACCATTAATTGATAAGTGTTGAGCTTCAAAGATGGAATCAATGATGTTGTTGACAAAAGCCACCTGGCTTGAAGCATGCGGTAAGTTTCCCTGAGAATCTGTGATGTGGAGTCGGACAGACAAAAGAGCCTCGTTGATTAAATACATTTGGGGGCCCTTTATTTCTGGCAAAGCAAAAATTATTGGATTTGCAGAAATATCGGAGCTTGCAGAAAAGGCTTCATAACTTTTAGAGCTGTAAGTGGCATCAAAGACTCCACGTCGAAAGAAGTTATGGTCAGGTGTTAAAATTCCGACTGTGCCCGGAGCAAGTAGTCTGGCAGCCATTTTCTGGAACAAAAAGAAATGTAATTTTATTCAATTGAGAAATGAAATGTTTGCAGCTTTTTTTTCTGGGGACTTTTTTCTGCATTATCTGGGGAACTCTCCTTCCTTGGGCGTTTGGAAAGCCCCTTTCCTTTTTTATTGTACGGGTTAGTAACCGTAGAACCAACTACCCCCTTGCTAATCTTTATAGGGAATTCAAATATTTCATCAATTTTCTTAGCCGTATCTTCGTCAAGCTCTGACAAGTCTGATTCGTAATCATAGTCACTCAAATCGGTGCTGTCTTCTCCATCGTCATTTGCTGGTTTGTCATTTTTCTCTTTAGTTTCATCTCTGTTGGTGTCATTAGCAGCTTCGTCTATTTTGTCAAAACTGGTTGAGGGCTTGGAACTCAGTTTGTCATCTCCTTTGTCACTTTCGAGGTTTGCGTTTTGAATAGTTTCAACTTTCTTATCCTGATCTTTCTCACCGTCTTCCTTGTCTTTGTCATCTTTGGGTCCATTGTCTTTGCTGGTTGTATTATCATCATCATCATCCTCACCTAACCCTGTTTGCATAATGGCGCCCTGCAATTTCATGGCAGGAACTTTCGGCTTGTCTTCTAAAACATTTGTGGGTTCAGGATTGGCCACAGTCTCTTCTATGTCGTAGCACTGAACAGTTTTAATATTCGGGTTGTCGTGATATTTCAGCAAAAGGTCAACATAAGCTCCCGTTTGGGCACTGGTCTGTGGTACCCCTTGCAGCCCGTTCATAGCATATTCAGGTCCAAGCAAGGACATTGAATCCGCCAAAAAATTAACGTAAGTTCCAGAATCCATGATTATTTTTTTACTTTTTGCGAGAGAGAGACACACTGAGCTGCTCCGAGACACACTGAGCTGCTGCCATCGAATGCCACTGTCGTCCAAACCACGAAGCGTGGCCCATTTGGCAGACCATTGTGTCCTTCATATGACCTTTGGCTGCTAGCAAATGACCGCTCCCTGCAACAAAGAGGCCCTCCTAGGGGGGCGCGCCCCGGGGGGGGCGCGGGGGGGGGGCCGCGGGGGGGGGGGGGGGGGGGGGGGGGGGGGGGGGGTGGG
>JAAUXV010171405.1_pt1 | contig 15365 bp, 15 predicted proteins | sample 7278181 | NCBI WGS metagenome assembly JAAUXV01 (sample SAMN14350114, study PRJNA611818) | marine sediment metagenome | isolation source: surface marine sediment (2.1m) | place: French Polynesia: Moorea | collected 2018-08
ACAACAACAACAACTCTCACAGTTCTAGGACCTGACGGCTTCGCCGCAGGTAAAAACAATGGACAAAAAAATTCAAAACTAACATTTTAAAAGGATGTGGGAAAAAAGCTCCATGGTGTGATGACCCAGAAAAAAAACCCCAGCGTCTTTCCCTCGGCATCCCGGAAGGAGAGTTGCCGATCGGCGAATCGATATGTGAAACTCGTTTTCCGGACTCTGGGTACGAAAGAGAGATTTATGTGTTTGGAAGACCGAAGGAGATGCAACACTTTTCCGGGCCCCACTTCTACATATTTATGGGGCCTGCCACGATTGCAGGGAAATTCACCATCTTTGATCAGAGATCAAGCAAAAAAAGTTTACTTCTTTTACGTGAGATATATGTAAACCTTTTCAAAAGCTTTTCAAAAAAGCGTGATACATTTTAGCGAAATGGAGGAAGTGGTCAATTTTCTGGGCGGCCTTAATAATGGGTGTGCGGCAAGGCAAGAACTCCCTTGGGTGGAATCGCCCTGACAAGCGCAAGCACCGGCCCGGCCCGTACTGTACTGTCCCCTCGCCTAAAAGTGGCTGGCGAAAGATTCCTGGGAAGCCCGGACCGACCCCACACATTATTCTCTTCGGAGAAAATGGCAAGCACTAGAATATTCTCTCCGAAATGCCTTTAGATACTGACTTCCTTTAAATTTCTCTTCTTCATGTGCAAAACCACCGATATTTTCTTTGGCCATTTCCGATTATTTCACGGAAGAGAAAAACAGTTTTCTATATTTCTAGACTTTTATGTTGAAAACCCATCTTTCCAAAGACCCCTTGGCCCTTAACTACCCGACTATGCATAATGAAGTCAAAAAACAATTCCCCCCCCCCTCCATCGGCGGATGCTTTGACATTCCTCATTGCCCGGCAACCGGCGACGAGAGACGACGACGTCAATGACCTAAGGACGGGGTGTGGCGTGCGCGGGGGCAGGGGGCAGGAAGAAAACACTTCGAACAATTGCCGGGGAAACTTGTTTGGGGGAAAGACACTGGCTGCTGATCGTCCGATCGGCAAATGTCAATTGGGAAAATAGCGCCACATATTAGAAGCAAGAAGCAATATCAAGACGACTAGGGTTCTGTGTCTTAGGCACGGCTTCTGGAGAGACCTAGCTTCATCGAAGACAAATCGTCCCTGGGTGCCGGGCAAAAAAAGTCCCCCCCTCCCCCAATATTTGGGAGCAAAAAAAACCACAAAGAAAAGCTAAGGGGGTTGTTCTGTGACCCGTCTCGGGATTCCGGCCGGGTCTTCTCTTTACAGCAGCTTTTTTCTTTTGATTTACTGTGGAATGGGAGAAATGGCTATCTGATGGGAGAAGCCATCTCTCTCCAATTGTTTCGTTGTCTGCTGCACCAGGAAAAAGCCAGGTAGTGATACGTAGAACACATTTCTCCGGATCATGACATTTGACATAGCAGGTTTTTTTTACCGGTCTGGGAGGGAGCTGACCTCCCGATATGTCTTTTATTTTTTTGTGCTGTCGTCCAATTCCCCCGGATCGGAAACAGATGGAATCATGAAGTGAAACCGTGGTTGATATTTTTTTTTGGGGAAAAGAAAGTACTGTGTTCAGTGTTACCATCCTTGGCTAGAAGAAGGATGTGTAAACGAGATTTTTTGGAAAGTAGGCCTCCAGATCAATCAATCAGCTCTTTCATATATGTGGAGCGAGCATCTCCTCACATAAACTAATTAATTATTGCCCAACATATTTCCCGCCCTCGATGCATCCGCAACCCATTAGCGCGGACTGCAAGAGCATGAAGTTTGAGCGTGTCCAAAAGGATTTCTTCCTCGTTCGCAATATTCAGATCAGCGGGGCGAGGACGGGGGAAATTTCAGAGTGTACTTACAGCACAAGGCAAAGCCTCGACGCGGGAACGGGAATTATTGAAATACGAATTTTCCTACATATGTATTAACGTGTTCATAGTACGTCACGAAATTTCGCCCGCCGTGCGACGGCCGAAAAAAAAACAAAAAAGACAGATCGGAGGCTTTCCGAACCTTAGTTGCTAAGGTGTTGTTGGGTCTGAGGTGGTGGTGTAGCCCAAGACAACAGCAGGACATCTGCTTTTCGCCCTCCTTGCCTCTCTAGCTTTCTTCCGTGACCGGTCCCCTGAGGAATTCGGGAGTAGGGATTCATGTTTTCGCGCTGATCCCCCCCCTCTCCGTCACTGCATTCAGTCTCCTTTCCGATTCTTTGGCCCTGACCCAACAGAATAAGTCAAGAAGAAGAGCTGCATCTACTGTAGTGCTGTAGTGCCCCCCCCAGTTCCCAATCCCTTAAAGAGCTCTGAGATACACGAGGGAGAGAAGGAAGCTCTCTCTCACGTTTTTTAGGGAGGGTTTGACGTCTCAAATGGGGCGCGGCGATCCAACAAAAAAAAGGGGTTTGGGCTCAGGCCGGACTGGCTGAGCTGAAATGCGGCGTAGATGGGGGAGAAAAGAGGCCAGACGGGACGATTTAAAAATTTCCTTCAAAAATTCCCCATTTTTTATTTTTTAAATATTTGTGTTGTTGAATTTCGTGCCTTTATGCTGTTTGAGATGATAATGGGACAATGTGAACATTTTTCGACTACTATATCCATGGGCGAAAGTTGCCTTTATTGTCCCGCGGAGAAACGTGACACGGACCGCACGATTTTAATCGGGACAGGACAAAGGGGAAGGGGGTAGAAAAGGAAGGAAGGAGAAAGGAGGAAAACGCAAAAGAGATGTCTGCAGGCTATTTTTCTACCATCTTTGTCTGGGAAACAGACTGTTGTGGACTGCACATTGCACTCACCTGAGCGACGGTATGCGATCGAACGCCCTCTCGTCCAGGTGGTCGATCAGGTTATATTGAAGGTGGAGCTCTTTCAAAGAGTAGAGGTCCATGAACGACCTGCGAATTTTTTAGTCGTGCCATCACGAAAGCATTGACGAAAAAGGTCAAATATTCGTCCAGACCTTGACTCCAGATCGGTGATTAGGTTGTCGTCCAGGCGAATGACCTCGAGGCTTGGCAAGTCGCGGAAGGTCTCGCGCTTGACCTCCTGCCAGGAAAAAAAAAAGATATGGCATCGAATTTGTTGGGAAATTGAGGTAATCGGAATTATTCGGACGCACAGGGATTCCGTTCTTGGTGAGCGCGATGCTCTCCAGCGAGTCCAGGTCCTGGAATGCGTCCGACTGCAGCTCGACGACCGAGTTGTGGTCTAGCCTGAGCGAGATGAGCCTGGGGAGGGACTTGAAGGCGCCCTCCCTGACGGCGGGGAGGTGGTTGTGGCTGAGGTCCAGGTAGCGCAGCTCGGGCATGTCCACGAAGGCGCGGCCGATCTCAACGATGGTGTTGTTGGACACGTCCAGGGTGGAGAGGCGGCGGAGGGAGTGGAAGGCGTTGCGCGGAAGGGAGGTGATGTAGTTGTCGCTCTGGAAAAGAAATTGGAAATTCGAATTAAGGGGGAAAATCATTTTTGTGGGAAAGGGATGCAAATTTACCAGGTTCAATTTCATGAGCGACCCGAGCGGCTCCAAGGCGTCCCCTACGGTGCCGATGATGTTGAGGCTGAGATCGAGTCCCTGCAGCTCCTTGAGGTCCCTGAAGGCATCTTCCGCCAAGGACTCGATGCGGTTGTCGTGGAGGTCCAGGGTCTCCAGGCGGGAGAGGCCGGACAGGGAGAAGCGGCCCAGGCGCTGGAGGGAGTTGCGGCGGAAGAGGAGCCTGGAGGAGGAAAGTATAGATTTATTTCCTTTTTTGTTTTTTCTGAGAAACATGTTTCTTAGCTATACTCACTTTTTAAGCTTTGTAAGCCTGTTGACTAGCTGCTCCGGGAACTCGAGTATGAAGTTGGAAGTCAGGTCCAGCACCTCCAGAGAGTTCTTGTCCGGCAGCAGCCTCCCAGGGAGCGACTGCAGCTGGTTGTGCGCCAGGGAGAGGTGCGTCAGCCTTGACTGGTCCTCCAGCATCCTGTCCGACAAGGCGCCGAGGTGGTTGTGCGCGGCGTCCAGGCTCTCCAGGGCGGAGAGGCCGCGGAAGGTGGAGGGGAGGAGGGCGCGCAGGCTGTTGTGGCTAACGTTCAGGGAGCGGAGCTGCAATGTCTGGTGGAAGGCGTCCTCCTGGAGGAATAGACCAATTCATGAAAATGGGAAATTAAGAGTAAATTTAAAACCCTCCCAGAAGGATACAAAAATGGATTTTTTCGGACGAAGAAATATTTATAGGCAAATATCATTCCTGCTTACCTGAAGGTCGGTGATGCCGTTGTTGCTGACGTCAAGCTCCTCCAGCCTGGAGAGAGAGGATAACACGTTGTCGCCCAGCCTGCTAAGCTTGTTGAGCGACAGGTCCAGGGATCTCAGGTTTGGCAGGTCGAAGATGGGTCCCTCCAGGGCGTCGGCGATCAGGCGGTTGTCGCTCAGGTCAAGCTCGCGAAGAGAGGGGAGGTCGGCAAGGGCCTCGCGGGAAACGCGAGAGATCTGACAGAATGTGTTGGAATTTATTTTTTATGCTTCGCTACTATGCTAGAATGTATTTTAAGTACCTGGTTCCTGGGCATGAGGAGCACCTCCAGCTTTGGGTATCCGCGCAGGGCGCCGAAGGGGATCTCCCTCACCTCGTTGTCGCCCAAGTCCAGCAGCCTTTACAAAACAACGATGAATATTTCCCACAAATTGCGGTACTATCAATACTTTTTCATACCTTAGCGCCGGGAGCGAGTCCATGACGAAGCTGACGTCGTTTAGCCTCTCGAGCCTGTTGTGCGACAGCCTCAGCTCCTCCACCAGCGGCGTCTCCTTGAAGGCGTCAGAGTGGAAGGCGCGCACGCGGTTGCGGCTGAGGTCGACGGAGCGGAGGCGGGGCAGGCGGTGAAGGGCTGTTGGAGGTAATGTTTAAAAACATTTTATCAAAAAAAGTTGTTCTTATATTCTTTTTAAAAAATCTGTTCCACCAAAGCCCCACATAATGAAAGTTTTGGGCGCTGACTTATCTAAACGCCTGGAAGCTCAACTAACCCGTCCTCTGCAGCTCCGTGAGCTTGTTCCTGCTAAGATCCAGCTCCTCCAGGCTGATCACGTCCATGAAGGAGGCCTGGCGGAGCTCAGAGACCTCGTTCCTGCTCAGGTCTAGGCGCTTCAGGGTCTTGAGCGCACGCATTGCTCGTCCCACCATGGCGGCGTCGCGGAGCTGGTTGCCGCGAAGGCTCACCTAAATCGATTTGACTCATCATATTGGGGAAAAAAATAAATAATCAAAGTTCTCTCACCTCCTGCATTCTCTCCATGTACCTGAAGGCCCTGGGGTGAATCCAGGATATTTCGTTCCCGGTGAAGTTTGCCAGGACCAAGTGATGAAGGTTCTCCAGCACTCCAACGTCCAGCCTAGCCAATCGAGAGTTGGACACATGAAGGTACCTCAGTGCGGGCAGGTCCTTTAAGACTGGCAGTTTGCGCACTGAGGACCCGTCCACGCGCAGGAGCTTTAGGGCTTGCAGCCCTGAGACCCTGGGCATCTCCGACACTGAGGAGTCCTCCACGCTGAGGACGGTAAGGCGGCGCAGGAAGTCCACAGAGTCTCTCGGAAGGACTTGAAGTGAGGGCTCCTTGATGTAGATCTCCGAGATGTGGTCCTCGATGCCTGATTAAAAGGAAGAAAAGTGAACGACATTCGCAGGATGCGTGTTGTTGCACTCTACACCACGATTCTTAAGCAGCTCCAATTTTTGCGCATAAAATTATCTTTTAAATTAGTTTGTTGCCAAAATTCGTGGCGACTTCCTCTACCTAGGTATCATGCTAGCCATGCATAACACAGTTTGGCAAATTGATCAATGCAACCCTTTCAAATAGTAAGGAATTAATTGTGGCGTCAAAATTGCCGTAATGTCCCAGTACCTGCGAAGGCGTTCCTGTCCACTGAGGTCATCCTGTTGCCCTCCAGGAACAGCCTGCTGACCTGCACCGACCCGAATGCCCTTGAAGGCAGGTGCGGGATGTTGTTGTCCTCCAGGATAAGGACGTCGACCGGGCCGTGCACGCTCTTGGCCAGGTTCATCATGGCCTCGGTGATGCGGCCGATCATGGAGCTAGTGCACCTGAAAAAATGAAAATGTTTTAGTAGATAAAGTTATTTTGGGTTCGTTCATATACGGTATAAGCGCTTTGCAAACAAGGGATAGAAATATCTTTGTCCGCCCTACTTAATGTCGGTGTTAAAAATAATTGTTTGCAAGCTGACATTGTTCAGACTACCACCACCCATATAGTTCAACAAACCAAACGAAAACGAAAAAGTCGTGGAGGAACGCCCTTCCTATATACATGGAACTCTAAAGTGATCCTGTTAAGAGAAAGGACAGAAGCTAGCTCGAAAAGTGATGTAATGCACAGAAAAGTAAAGGCAAAGTTCATTGTCAGTTAAGAAGGCTAAAAAATGTCGCTTCCCGCCATCTTGATAACCTTAACCATCACCATGATGGTTTCCCAATTCGGAGTTTTCGTCCAAACGGAGGAGACCATCCGGATCCTGGAGGTATTACCTACCTTCAAAAAAATATCAGAATTCTTCGGCGACGGAGGTGGACATTGGAAGCGTATATTATAGTGCTGCTGGGAAATTAATGCATTTCTATTTTCCCTCCCCCACCGCATCTCGCTCCAAAGAGCACCCTGGATTTGACCGACGATGGCAAGGACGTTGGCATCAGCGGCGCCAAGCTGGTTCACGACCAGCTGGAGGTGGGAATCACCGACGTCACCTTCTGCCTCAGGTTCAACCTCAAGCTTCTCAGCTCGGAGTGGGGAAAGAGGAGTCAGGTAGGCGGGCAAAATTGGCCAGCACCATGTTGTTCTTTAAAAAATACTTCTTACAGTTACTCACTATAGAAAACTGGAAAGAAGCAGCAGCAGTAAGTGGTCAAAGCTAGTTGATTTTTCGAAAGAGCTCTTTTAGGACGTCATACAGGTTGAAGTAACCTTCAAGCTTTTGACTATTGCCGCCCTGCACCCGCTAAGCTTCTTCAGCTTTGGCTACCCAATGGAGCCTGGCTCACACCAAAGCTACCTCATTAAGGATCCTGTGACTGGAGACTATGACCTCTGGGCTATCAACAGGTGGAACCATATCTGCCTCTCTTACAGAAAGTCGGATGGATACATTAGGCTAACAAAAGTGAGTCATTTTGTCAGAGTAATTTTTATATATTTTTTGTCACTACTTTTGTAATTTTCAATTGTTTAGAATGGAGCAGCAACAAACATTGACTTTGCTGACAGTTCCTTGACCAAGGTGACCATACCCAGTGACTTCTTGTCCAAGGTGTATCTTGGACAGTGTGCCTTGAACTACACCAACTCATGTTCTCTGATTGAGGGACAGTTGGCAGACTTTAATGTCTGGAGCAGGGCCTTGAGCAGGAAGGAAACAAACGACTGGACTTCTTGCAGGTGATTAAAAAACTATCAGCATTTCTGTTAAAAACTTGGCAAACTCTTCATGTACTGTACAGAAATACCCTGAAGGGAGACCTGGTCAATTTTGACACAGCCAAGTTTGAGCTCTCCAACATGGAAGAGCGCAACGTCTCCATGAGGTCAATCTGCAAAACGGAGAAGCCGATGCACTACCTCATGTCCAGTGCACTGAGCTTCAAGGAGTCCGTCAGCAGGTGCAAGAAGATGAGGGGGACCATGTCGGTCATCAGGGACTTGGAAACCATGAGGAGGTTTCAAGACGTGGCCATGGAGCACCCGAACTGCATGTCCAACTCGGTGTTTGACAAGGCCAGATTCTGGGCTGGCTGGAGCGACAACATGGAGGAAGGGGTCTTCAGGGACGCCAATGACGGGGAGGCCCTCGCTGATGGGTGAAACCACATGCCACTTTGATAATAGAAAATAGAAAACTTTTTTCCTGGAGCGAAAGTCGGCTGAATCGTGAAAGAATTATAGCTAGCAACAGCAGCAGCAGTTAGCCAGTTACCATTGTTCAAAAGGCGCTTGCTGGACTGTTAATTTGAGCTCAAATTACATAGCTTGTAGATTTGTTTTCATAACTCCAGCTACCAACCGTGGTATATGACGGAGCCGAACGGAGACACGGCAGAGAACTGCGCCCTAGTCATCTTCTTGGGGAACCAAAGCTGGTGGTTCGACGGAGACTGTTCTGTTGAGGAGTGCAGCTTCTGCTTTCTTGACAAGGAGCCGCTAGTACGCCTACGAGGTAAAATATACCACAAACATGGCGGGGAGGGGGGGGGATTTACAGTAGTGCTGATCCCCCCAAAGGAGAATATTTGCAGCAAAAAATGCATTTTTTTGCGTTTGTGCTGTAAATAAGAAAATTGCAGGCTTTATGATAAATATATCCCCCCCCTCCTCCCCCCATGCCCAAAATTTTTTGCTCCCCCCCCTCCGCCATAGGGTCGAAAAATCAGTTCCCCCGAGAATTTTTTTGACCCAGTCGCTCAAAACCCATGGCCCCCCCTATGACCACAAATATGCGGCATACTCCTTTACATAGAAATGGGAACGATATCCCTGCAGGTCTCTGCCCAACCTCCAAGTTTGACAGCAAGTTCCAGACGACCGAGGCGGAGAGCGACGGCCACTCGATCCTGAGGGGGTACCACGACTCCAAGATCTACTATAGCAGCGAGCAGGACTCCTGGGTCATGAGCCTCTACAGCGACAGCACGGTCTACGCCACGGTGAATTCTTCCACCTTCCCACACGGTCTGCAGTACTGGAAGGTCCATGGGGACACTTGCGAAGGAGGAGACGCCGAGGGATATGTCCCGCTCAATCTGAACAGTTGCAACAGGACCGAGTTTGGGTGCCACGACGGACACTGCGTGGATATGGACAGGCGCTGCGACGGAAAGCTCGACTGCCCTGACAAATCAGGTTTATTCACTAAGAGAAAACGAAATTTCCCAACGTAACTTTCTCTTCCCAAGTAGACGAGCTCCTATGCAAAGTCTTTGAAACGGACGAAACATACCTCGACGACATGCCACCACCTCCCTTGAACGTCAAAGGAGATCTGGCGAAAGTGATGCTGAAGCTGAAGATACTCCGCATCCTGGACATATCGGAGGTGGACAACAGGATCGGCTTCCAGATCCAGCTGGACATGAGCTGGAAGGACAGCCGGCTGACCCTGAAGAACCTCAAGCACGACAGGGACCTGAACAGCCTGACCGTGGGACAGCTGGAGAGGGAGATCTGGGTCCCCACCGTCGTCTTCAACAACACTGAGGGAAAGCATCAGACCCAGCTGGACAGCAAGGTGTTTGCCGTTATCGAGAGGCAAGGGAGCTACGTCGAGAGCCACTTGTCTGACTTGGACAACATCTACTTGTTCAAGGGGTCCGAAAACCCAATCATCTTGACAAGGATTTATGATTTGAGCTTCATGTGCGACTTTGACATGGCATACTACCCGTTCGACACCCAGACGTGCTACATCATCCTGTCCATGATGGGAAACTCGGGAAAATTCGTGGAGATTGTGGGGAAAAGTGTGAAGTACACTGGGCCAAAGGATCTCAATCAATTCTATAGCAAGTCTGTGAGTCTGATGAATGGCACAACTGCTGCACACTCACAGAGGCAGTTTGTGCAAGTCAGCATTGTTTTCTCAAGACGCTTGTTTGCAACCATGCTCACCACGTATCTCCCCACCATTTTGCTCTGCATTGTCTGCTTTGGTACCAGCCACTACAATCCCTGCTACTTTGAGGCTGCCGTGACTGTGAACCTGACCTCCCTCCTGGTCCTCACCACCCTGTTCATAGGTGTCTTTAACACGCTGCCCCCCACGGCATACTTAAAGATGGTGGACATCTGGCTGGTGGCAAACCTCTTTGTCCCGTTCTGCCAGGTAAATCTGATCACCATGGCAGAGAGGTATAGGCTATGTGACAAGGAAACGTCTCCTACAAGAAGTGGACAAGTCGGAATCAACCTTCCCCATCTAAGAATCAAGGAAGCCAAAGACCAAAAGATACTCCTGCTCAAGAGGAGGGCGGTCACGCTGGCCTCCAGCGTCGGCCTTCCAGCGGCCTATGTCACCTTCGCCGCCGTCTACTTCATAATTGGGGCCTCGCTGCGAAAGGAGGAGCTGTCCACGGCGTCATCGACGTATTAATTGAGAGAAAGCCTTTGGGCGCCGCAGGGAGCCCAAAGAGAGGATGGATAGGACGCCATGAAAGGAGGGATAGTCGTGGTAGATAGATACAAATGGGTCCTTCAACATTTTTGTGGAATGGAGACTTCAATTTGGAGGCTTTGAGTGTTCGAATCCCCAGTGTACCGTAATAGATTTTCATCTATTTTTCTTTTCTTCACAAAGTGTACAGTACATAGCCACAAAAAAGCACCTCCTTTGTCAATGTCCCTAGACGTGCTCGATTATATAAATGATGCATTTTGGCCGGCGGTTAGTTTTTTACGAAGGCCATCGTGTTCTGATACTATGCATGTATTACAAAACAACATTTTTTTGAATTCCCTCCTGCCCTTTTATGGGTAGTTTCTCCCTTCCCCCAATGGGGTTATCCAACAACTCACGAGTATGGAATATTCTTCGTACCATTAATCAATACAGAATAATTTAAGTTGTTTAGTCACCAAACATATTCAGGGACGAACCAACAATTCTTCACAGAAAAAGTCTAGCTATACTTTGTCATGCCTGTAATGCGCGAAGGACATTTTTAGATTTTTCTCTTGCTACCACCATTTCTCCGAAGTAATGCGGCCTTGGGACGTTACGCTAAAATTTCGGTGCTCAGCTCATCTTCCTTACATCTGACAAACCGAATATTACTTTGAATACATGAATGCATTAAACAACCACAAGACAGAGCTTCTTTTGTGTGCGTACCTTCAGTACAAACCAACAAAAAGGAATACCTGCAGTTACAATTGATGGCGCCTCATCACAAACAGTGAGCCCATACCGTACGAAGAAGCCGAAAGAGGCCGGCGCTGCAATGTACGTAAGTGGTTTGTAAACACGTGTGCATATTCACGAACATGAACAGTTCAAGCTTTTCGCTTAGAAACGCCCAGGGAAAAGAAAAAAAACCATGAGTTGAAGAACTGTAAGGAGAACCAGCTAAATATACGTAGAAGCTATTGGAATAGCCGACGACCATGAAACGGACCCCACCTGTGATTCTAGCGGCAATCCTCGGGTTTGGGATGCTTCTACCCGTTTCGCTCGCCATAGCCGTGCTGAGAAGCGACCTGGGACTGCAGGAGGAAGGCACTGCCATAAGTGGAGCAAAGTGAGTGGAAGCACACTGTACTAGTGAAACTTTTCACGGTAATTCAGATGGTGATTTCTTTTAGATTGTTGGTCGACAACACTACTCAAATCAACGTTAGAGACATCACCTTCTGCATCCGCTTCAACTTCGCCCTCCTAGGCGGCTGGGAGGGGAGGAGCCACCTAATTCATATTGAGGACTGGAGAGAATCACCGGGGGTCTAAGCAAATACAATTTTTTGAAGAAAGGTAATTGAATTCTCATAATTTCGTTTTCTCATAGGATTCTCAATTCCGCCTGCTGACCTTGGGTGCTATGCACCCTTTGAGCTTCTTCAGCTTTGGCCACCCGCGAGAGAAGGGATCATACAAGAGCTACCTTCTCAAAGACCCCGACAACGGAGAGTATGAGATCTGGTCCACCTATAAGTGGTCCAGCGTTTGCTTCTCCTATGGGAGCAAGGATGGTTTTGTGCAATTTGTGAAGGTGCATAAGAAGAAGCCCCTTAATTATATTTTGCAATTTCATCATTGCTTCATTATTTCTACTTCTCTCACGCAGGATGGGAAAACGCTAAATGTCAATTTCTCCGACCCAGAGCTGACAAACGTTAATATCCCTCCAGACTTCCTCTCCAAAGTCTACATTGGGAGGTGCTCCTTCAACTACACCAACGCCTGCTCCATGGCGGGAGGGCAAATTTCAGACTTCAATGTGTGGAGCAGAGCATTGTCAGAGGGGGAAGCTCAAGATTGGACAACATGCAGGTTTTAATACCAAGCCTATTCGAACAATGAGTTCGGGAGAGTGCTCCGAAGCGCTAACACGCATGACACTTTAGGGACGATAATCTCAAGGGCGACCTCGTCGACTGGAACACAGCGAGGTTCGAGCTGTTCCGCCTCGGAAAGGAGGAGGCGGAGTTCTCCTCCTTGTGCCTCCCCTCGCGTCCGGGCAGGGCGGTGATCCCCATTAGGGCCAGCTTCGGCTCCTCCGCCTCAGTCTGCCGCAGGCTGGGAGGGAGGATGGCGGCGGTGGAGGAGGCGGAGGAGCAGGAGATCTTTAGCGCGCAAGTCCGAGCATTCCCGGAGTGTGTGGACAAGCACGGCATGTTGTCAAGTTCAGCATTTCCCCAAATAGTTGGCTCAAATAATGTTCTTAAAAAAAGATTTCGCCGTCGGCCGCTACTGGTCCGGCTGGTCCGACGAGGACGAGGAGGGAGTCTTTAGAAGCGTAGCCAACAACAGCGTCGTCCTCACCAAAACCTCCTTCCAAAACTGGCAGGTGTGGGATTCACCACAAAGACTCTTTGCTATGAATATTTGCATGCATCTTGTCGGTCTTGTTTCGAGATCGCCGAGCCCAATGGCGACACGATGGAGAACTGCGTGATGATCCAGGCCGGGACCGGGCTGTGGTACGACGTCAAGTGCTCGGCGGCCGAGTGCTCCCTATGCCAGCTGGAGGAGGTGCCCCGGCTGAGGGTGAGGGGACTGTGCGAAGGCTCCAGGTTCGACACAAAGTACACCTGGGTGGGAAGGGAATCGGGGGGCGGAGGGGGAAAAGGGCCGTTCAGCTTCCGAGGCTACAGCGGCACCGTCATAGAGCAGGACGCCGTTTCGAACCACTGGGTTATGCGACTCTACGGCGACAATTACAACATCAACGCCACCACGGAGGGGCAGCAGTTTCCTTTCGGTATCAGGAAGTGGAGAATGAACGGCGAAGGCGGTTGCAGCGAAGGAAGCGAGAACGGCACCGCTGCTGAAGTCATCCTGTCGCTCAGCACCTGCAGCGGGGAGGAGGAATTCACCTGCGACGACGGCAATTGCGTGAGGATGGACAACAGATGCGACGGGACGCCCGACTGTCCCGACAGAAGCGGTGCGGAAACGAAATTATCCAACTCTTTCCAAAAGCAGATCTAGTTAATCTCAAATTGTTTTCGCAGACGAGTACCAGTGTGAGATTGTCAGGGTGGAGGCCTCGTACAGCAAGGACGTCCCTCCTCCTCCAAAGAGGGGGGAAAAGCGTTCAATTGCAGTCGCGGCGATAAAGGTGCTTTCGGTGCTGGGGATAGAGGAGGTGCGGGACGTGATCGCGGTGCAGCTGCAGCTGGACCTCACCTGGAACGACTCAAGGGTGGTCTTCAACGACCTCAAGCAAGACAGGAACTTGGTGAGAAAATAACAAAAAAGTGTGTTGTAAGATAAATTATTTCAATGAAAAAAGTCCACTTCAGAATGTCCTGAACCGCGAGGCCCGCGACACCATCTGGATCCCGACCGTGGTGTTCAACAACACTCGCTCCAAGTCGTCCACCGAAGACGACGACAAGGCGCTGGCCACCGTGGCCCTCATGGGAGAGTTCCGCCGCAGTCCGAATTCCGAGGCGGTCTCGTCTCGCCGCTTCTCCGGCTCCGACAACCCCCTCACCATCTCTCGCGTCTATGACCTCGAGTTCCTCTGCCGCTTCGACATGAGCACCTACCCGTTCGGGGAGCAGCGCTGCAGCATGGTGCTCGTCATGCGGGGAAACCAGGTGAAGAAAAACCAATATCTAGAAATATTCAACCAAACAACAATAAAACAAATATTCCCAGGGGAGATTTGTAGAACTTGTGGCATCAGGAATCGAGTACCAGGGCCCCGTCGACCTGACACAGTACTTCATCAAGAGTGTCTTTGTGGCACCGAACAAGGAAAAGTCTGGGATCGTGGCCGAGATCTTCTTCGGCCGGCGCCTTCTCGGCACCGTGCTCACCACCTACCTCCCATCAGTCCTCCTCTCTGCCGTGTGCTTCAGCACCAACCACTTCAAGTTCTACTACTTTGAGGCCGCCGTGACGGTGAATCTCACCTCACTCCTTGTCCTCACAACCCTTTTCGTGGGCACCTTCAACAGTCTGCCGTCCACCTCCTACCTCAAGGTCGTGGACATCTGGCTGGTGGCAAACCTCTTCATACCTTTCGCGGAGGTGCTGCTGCACACCCTGGCGGAGGGCTACAGGGACGAAGACCATGCAGGGAACAATGCAGAAAGAGGGGGAGGAAACGAAGATACTGGAGTTCTTGAGCTGAGTCCTCCCGGCACCGGCGGCAGCAAGAGGAGGAGCCTCGAGTTGGTCGACGTCAACGGCCACTTCAACGGCGTCTCCTCCGCCAGGGAGGAGCAGGCGCAGAGAAAGCGGCGGCGTGCCGCGCGGCGAAGGGCGGTTCAGGTGGCGGCAGGCGCGGGCCTCCCGGCCGTCTACGCAGCGTTCGTGCTCGTCTACTTCATGGCCAGCGCCATCGCAGCCAGAGGCAAATAATACCGTAGATATTATCAGCACTTTCTGATTTCACGTCAAAATAAATATCAAGGCAATGAAAACAAGCTGTCAAAAGTCCAAAACTAATTTTCTGGTCTGTGTTGCATCCCATTTTGTACGCATTCATATGAGGGAGAAGGAAGGACACATTTAACGAAGAAGAAGAAATTGGCGAAGATTCCAGAAGGCCTAACCCGAATGAAATAATAATTCGACCTTGCGTGCAGACACATCCTTGCATCTCTCCTATTTAACATCCTTGTCATCACTCCCCCTTTCCACTCTCCTCACCTGACTTGTATGGTGGGTCCCCTCGTGTGGCACTGGCAGGGAGCGATCTCGTCCGGCCTCGGGCACCGGTCCTCCCCCCCTCTCCCCTCGGCCGACGTGTCCTCCGTCGCCGCCGACCTCGCCGAGACAGGCGACGGGAGCGGGCCGAGGAGGAGTAGCAGGAGCGGGAGGAGCAGAGGGAGGGGCCAAGATGACATCTTGCTCCTCCTCCTCTTCATGGTGCGGTGCCTCGGGTGACCTTAGAGAGGGAGGGGGGGAAAGAAGAGGCAAAGTGAAAAATGTCTGACAGCTAGTGGTGTCGCAGGTCGGTAAAAAGCAAAATTGAAAAAAGTAGGAAAGGGTCTTTTGGAACCTTCCCATAGTTTGGGTTAAAGCTCAATATTTATCTAACCTTTTTCGAACCTTGTAGGCGACGGTGTTTCTTCAGCCGACCTCGCAGGGCATTGTCTGTAAAGAAAGG
>JAAUXV010012572.1_pt1 | contig 15327 bp, 17 predicted proteins | sample 7278181 | NCBI WGS metagenome assembly JAAUXV01 (sample SAMN14350114, study PRJNA611818) | marine sediment metagenome | isolation source: surface marine sediment (2.1m) | place: French Polynesia: Moorea | collected 2018-08
CAATCAGCCGCGATTTCACGATCCGGTTACCCTTCAATAACCCGGTTTCCTAAGGGTTAATTCGTACCCGTAAATGCTCCGGCTTTTGATTTTGATAACGTACCTGTGGTTTGCCGTTTCGCAGAATCTCTGGCCATCTATGCCAGAATGTTATTTCGATTATCGAATTTTGGAGAGACCGTTTATTTACGCCATTTCAAAGTCTTCAGCAAATACTTTTCATCCGTTTCAAACCTCAAACAACATCATCGATCCTCTTACAAGCCGAATATCGAGAGGTGATTTTACTGTTGACGAGAGAGATAGAACTTTCTGCACGGTTCCCAAAACGGTAATCTACGTCGTATTTCTTGAAGTGAAGGTGCGACAAATTTTTAAAAATTCCACAAAATCGACTCATAGTATTGCGGTTGGAAAAATAAGCGAAGAGTCTCATACGGTCAGGGAACACACGATTGCTCGTAGCCATCTACCTAACACGTTTGTCGGAGCTGCGTTCAGCGCAAATTTGACGAGTCTGGCGAGAAACGATCTATTATTCGTAACGGTGGATTCACACATCCAAATTGCGTTTGACGGAAAAGAAAAAGGAGAAGCGAATCCACCGATTCAACTCGTAGCGTATATGATTTCACCGAAATAAAGCGATGCGAAGCTTGTACGTTGCTTACGCACCGCTGGTCATCTTTTTCGTGGCGTCGGTGAGCAGCGATTGCAACAGAGGATTCGAGGAACACGATCGGCCTTTAGTCAGCGTCATCACGAAAGAAACCGTTCGACGCGGTGACTATGTTTTCCCATTCTGGGTCGATGAGAACGTTAGCGGTGGTAATTTTGTCGTCGACCGATCCGATCGAACTTGTATCGTCGTGCCGGCGACTGGAACTTACGCGATCGTCGTTATCTTGGACGGCGTTCGAGCATCGAGGGTACGAGTGTTTAGTCAGCAAGGATCGATCACCGATCGCACTTTAGCGACGCACGTTTTGAACCCGTCGGGAACGAGCATCGGCGGATCGGTATCCTATCTCAAGGTCAACGAAAGACTGACGTTCGAGATCGAGGGAAGCCAATCGACGACTTCTACATCATCGATACAATTATTCGCGTATCTTATAAATCTTTCTGCGTGATAATCATGCATTTTACATGTTTTATTTTAATTTTTTGTTCGATCTCAGCAGCAGCAGGAGAAAATGGATTGCTTCTGCTGCGTCGAACCCGTCAATCGTTCGTCATCGACGTGTTTTCAAATTCTTCAACGGCGGATAACGATAGTCGATCGAAATCGTTATCGCACTACGAAATTCCTACGAGCGTTCAACTTTTTGATAGAATAAAATTTGAAGTTACACGACCCGTGGCCCAGATCAAAGCTCAAGGCGACCTGATTCAGCGTGGAGGATTCATCGTGATTCCCGAAGAAGGGAAATTGGTGTTTCCAATAACCGGCTTTTACTTCGTTTACTATCCGAGACAATTTCGAGCATACCTGGACAACGTTCAACTTAGGTCTAGGCAAAATGGTCTGGACGTTATTTTTGCCTGCGACGGGCAGACGTTGAACGTCAAAGAGTGGTCACCGTCGCTGCTTAATCGTCGTCGTCAGAACGATGACGATAGAGCCATGGGTGGTATTTTCCTGCGCAGTTTGAATCATTCCACGGATTATCTATCCTTATGCGCCAAGAAAGTCATCGGTATTCAGAAGGACACCGTTATCAAGGCCTTGACAAATTGCAACTTCAGTCAAAAATTTGCAGCGGTCGACGATCGATATTGGTCCCAATTGGGGTATCCTACTTACGAAACGGATGCCAAAGACGTGTTGCGAACGTTGTTAAATTTTTTTAACTTTGAAACGTTTAAAAGCGCAAATTTCGCTTTGGACGCTCGGAAAGGATTGCGTAGAGCAAACTGGTGCACGAAAGACCGTCTGAACGTTTCGACTTCGTACGAATGCCACGACGAAAAAAAAGATTTCATGTTTAAAACTGTTTGCGAAGTTTTGAGCGAACATACGGAGAATTACTTTTACAGAATTTCTAAGCTTTCCGCGAGTGACTGGTCGAGCGGATTTTCTCTTCTCCTGTACGAGGAGGTTAGTGATGCTCGACGAATATCGGACGGAAGAAGGAAAGATAAGGAACAATTACTTGCGTGGTTGATTTATTTTCAGTATAGAATCGTTTATTCTCAATCGAAAATATACCGTATATAAACGTTTAAATGTAATTATTGTCAACGCCCCAGGTAGCTCAATTGGTTAGAGCGTTGGACCGTAGTTCCAATGGTCGTCGGTTCGAATCCGATTCCGGGGATATTTTTCTTCATTCTCGAAAAACGAAATAATTATTTATAAATTTTTGTGATCGAAAGAAAGAAGTAGACAGAGAGGTAGATTGTCTTTGTGAAGTTTGTTGCAAATAAATTCCCAAATCAAAATGCTAATCCATTTTAGACGTTCGTCTCGACGTTCGTAGTAAGTACCGTTGTTTCCGAATGTAATTAACGTGCAATCGCTCCAATCGTAGAGCCATTTTCGCGGCTCGCATTTCACCGTTATCGTTTCGTTGCATCGCCGTGCGCGTCTTTTTATACCAGCGGCCTTCTGACACGCTTCCACCAGTCGATTTTCGGCTTCGGAATAGAGACGAAGCGTACCCAGCCAACAGTCGTAGGTGTTTTTCAACCAACGATAAGAAGGTGCGATGTCTCTTATGCACCGTCCCGTACCTATCAAAGCGATTCTTATTCGCATGACATCCGTCGCTTCGACGGTCGTGAAACACTCCACGTTAGTTGCCGGTACGCCTTCGACAAATAGTTTTTCCAACAATGCGAGCCGAAATTTCTTCTTTCCGTTGGGATCATCGGCGGTGCCGCATTCCTTCGTCCACCGATCGTAAACAACGACTGTCTTCTGACCGTTGTCTTCGAGACGATCGAGCGCGATTAACATGCACGTCAACGGATTGTAGCCGTACGTGGATCGATCGGTTCGTCGAGTGACCGCCGGACTCGCGACGAAACCTTTATGGGGCCAGTGCAAAATTCCATCGCTTTTTTCAGAGATAACGGGATCCGTTGGAAATAGGTTTAACGCTTCCTCCACGTAGGTCATCGTGGACGTTGACGAACCAACGTATTGACGGAATTCGTCTTCTAACTGTTCGCAGTCTACGTACATTTTGCGGAATGGAGACAACCTTTCTTACCGAATATTTAAACTATCGTCTAGCACACCAGAAGGATGCCGCATTCCGAAGTTCGTGCGAGGAAGGTGACGTCGACAGCGAGCACGTCCGAAGATACCTCGAGTTGAGGGATCGTTTCGAAGGCATGTGGAGACGTTTGACGGAGGAAGTATCGTGTTACGCGTTCGGAAACGGACCCGAAGCGATCGCTCTCTTCGATCTTCTGCGTCTCTACGTCCCTCGTAAAGACTCGTCGAGGCATAATAAGCAGACCGACGAATGCGCGCTAACTCGTAGACGGACAGATTTGACGACTTTGGTTTTTGTGAGCAATCCCGAAAGATTTGGGAATCGTTTCAACTGTTCGAACAATTGGAAAAGGGCGGCTCTATGGAACACTTTTTGCTAAACGTAGAAAAAGATGACGAGAAGAACGAACGCTTGGTAGTCGCTAGCGATATTGTCAAGAAATTAAAACTCGCTTGGCTCACGTTAAACGTTGACGTTTTTATCGACTACAATTTAGAGCGATATGCGCAATGTAGATCTTTTGAACTTTTCAATCTTGCTGAGCTACTTCGTCGTTGTTATGAAGCTGCGACAACTCTTACTCGAATCGTATGAAACGAAAAAAAGTAGAAATGATACATATCACTGTATTTCTTTTCATTTATTTTCATTTTACGTGTCACAAAATAATGGATCATTCCAACAATTGTTGAAGAGCATTTTGCAAGTGCACAGCAACATCAGTCGGTATCGTGGTCAGTTTACTCATCGCGTTCGACACGCGTTCTCCTGGATCATGTTTCAACCATCGGAGGAATACTTCGGAGCACGTTTCCTTCGGAAGTACTGTTAACCCGTGAATGCTAATTATTTCTACAAACTCGACCAAATTCAACTCATAAATATTGTTCTCGTCGATCAATTCTAGTATGTTGTCGCTTACGAATTGCGTTACCTCTTCTGCGAGGTCCGTAAAATGATTTTTTGCAAACCGATAGATGACAACCCAATTAGCCTTTCCTAAACAAGCCAAAATGACTTGTTTGCACTCTGCACTCAAACTTTCTATCTGCAGGAACGCTGCACCGGATAACATTTCCAGTACGTTTCCATCGATATCTTCAAAGTTTCCCGTGTAACAATACTTCACGATTGATTTCAAACATTCCGTGCTAACGGTCGGTACGAAAATAACTGTCGGACTCTCTATCGGGTCCTCTATTTTGACAAGTTCAAAGAGAGTTCTGAAGTAGCAACTGCATTTGGATAACACGTCCCGATGAGCTTTCACTCCTTCTCTTATTTCATCTCCCGACACAAGCAAAACATCGTAAGGAGTCTCCTCGATACGAACGGCCAATTGTAGCATGCTTGCTAACTCGTCCATCGTGCAGCAGTAAATTTTCTGTTCACCAAAATAAAAATTGCTAAGTATATAAACGAATCGATGGCTTAGATAGAAGAAGTTGAGATGGAAATCGACGCGACGATTGCCGTTATCGTTACAGCGTTCACTTTGCTATCGTTCGCTACGCTACTCATTTTACGGTTCAGAGCTAAACATCGGAAAGATTTCACGGCAGAAGCACTTCGCGAAATGCACTACGATGCCTCAAACATACCCCCCTTTGCTTCCAGCAACAAATGTAACTCGTCTTAGCGTGCGATCACCATTTACGTGATATTTCTATCACATTTCGAAGGCAAAATGAACTTGCGCGACGAGTACAAGATTTCCAAAGTCGTATTTATCGCTTCGTTCGTAACGTTTTTCGTCGAAATAATCATCGCCACCGACGTGTTCGTCCCGGTCGATTGGAACAATGCAGTCATACCTTCCTTCGTTTACTTCTTAGCCGTCCGTCATGCGAGAAAATCTACATCGCAGCGATGGACGGAAGAACGGTTACTGCTTGTAAAAATTGCGAGATCTCATCTCATGATATCGTCCGGACTGTCGTTCCTCTATCATCTTCGTGAACTTCTGGGACCTTGCGGTATATCGCATAAGACCTTGCTGGAAACTTGCGCCAACCTATCCGGTGATTCAGATCCGAAAAGATTATCGAGATGCCATACGTTCCTGAGAAATGTTAATTCGTACTACCTGGATCAGAATAAGTGTGCGTGGATCGTACTTGGAAATCCGCTGGGATCGTTGTTCTACGTATCGCTTTTTTCTGTACGCGTTGGATTGGCGATGATCGGACCCGCTTTCGTTCATCTGTCGTACAGCGGAGGAGGTAAACGTACACGGTCGATCGACGTGCTCGATTTTCAATCGATGCTCTACGTTTGCGGAACATCTTTGGTGAGCGTGTGCCTCCTGGTCGAAACGATATCGTCCGTCTCCGTCCATTATACACTTTTCAACGTCGATCCGTGCGTTTTCTACTTTTTGGGAGCGTACGCATTCTTCAGCCGTGGAACGGACAGAAACCGCGACCTGAAAGAGAATCTCTGGCGCCTTTGCGTCTCCGTCACATTTCTCTACAGCGCCGCGGACTTCCTTCGAAATTATCTTCTGTATCACGTCAGCATCTGTAGCCAGAATTTCGACGTCGATCAGTTCTGCCACGACGACGGCGGTACGAACCGATGTCTGAGAACGATACTCGAATCGAGCGAAACCATCTCGAAACTTTTCGATTGTCCCGTTAACAAGTTGGGACCTTGGAAGGCTAGCATCGTCAGAAATTGCCAATTGACTAGATTTCTGTTTTTAGTTTTTCACCAAGGACTAACGTTGGCTTTCGGCAAGGTGAAGCATTATACTGATACAGACGAATGCGTTGCAAAAAGAAAAATATCAGACGAAACATGCGAAAGCGCAATGACGGCAGCAGATTCTTCCACGCGATGTAGATTGACTTCGTAAAGCATAACGACATTTCACCTTTTTCCTTGTACATGTTTAACGAAGAACATCAAAATAACTGCAAGCATAATCGTTGAATATACAATGGTAACAATGATCAATTCATTTTTACATGTACAAACGACAGTAGGTGAAGATGTTCCCAAGGAAACATTGATTGGAAAATCTGTGACTGATGTAGAGGTTGATTTCAAATTATTGATTGTAAAATCTGTGACTGATGTAGATGTGGTTCTCATGTTACACAAAAGTTTTAATTTCTCATCGTAACTACTAGGCGTAGAATAATTATTACGCTTACGAGTTTGGTCCAGAGCGTTTAGGTAAAACTTGGGATCGTTTGGACCTCGATCGTTCCAAAGATCCGGCCGGCAGGTGAAGTGAATATCAGGGTACAACTCACTTTCTAAGGAACACTGATAATCTGTTATATCTCGTTCGAGTGCTACCGTACTTTGAACTACCGTTGAACTTTTTGTAAGTTCGCCAACGAATTCCTCCATCGATGTGACATTGAACCACTTTAACGTTACGTCTTCTGGACATTTAACATTAACGTTGCAGAACACGCGTTTCCAGTTAGACGTTGCAGAACATTTGGGGAGGTTTGGAAGGGACGCAATGCACGCAGGTCTGTCGACGAATAAAGTGTAGTTTCGGTAGGTATAGAGACAGCTGATGATACCAGAATCATATGGAGTTGTATCGGAAATGACGAGATTGGAATACTTCGATCTGCTGCTTAGTGCACCTTCTAGCACGGTTATTCTTGGAATCATCTGATGCGTGGTGATATTGTATTCAGCAGTTATGCCGGAAGCGTTACGCAAATGAGTCCAAGAAAATCTCCCATCTGGAGCGGGTTTGTCAATCATGCAGAAATATGTTAACGAGTCTGCTTCCCGGAAAACTCGACCCGTATCGGACAAAGTCAACGTCGGTTGCTGAGTTGTGCCAACACGTGTTATGAGAAAGTTAATAAAATATATAATTGCGAACATTATAGCCGCAATGTCAAGTTGGCGGCAAATTAGTAGTTTTTATGCCGGACTACCTTCCCCGTTTGGAATTGCTGTCAACGCAACGTTCGTGCTTGTAAATGAATATATAAAGCAACAACAAGTGCAAAAATTCCACAGAAGGCAATTTACCATGGACCAAAAAAAGAAACCAAGTACAAGCACTGAAAGGTCTTCTCAGTGGCACTTCCGATTCAAATCAACAGATCCAATCGGATACGAAGCGTGGAAACGGCAGCGGGCAGATAAGATGAAAGATTATCGAAGAAAAGTACAAGAGGAAAACGGCAAGAGACTACAAATAGCTAGAGCTCACAGCACCAACCGTCAGAAAAAGTTTCGGGATAAGCAGAAAGCTTTAGTTGAAAATAAGCCAACTGACACGATAAAAACTGAGACAGAGCTTCTTCAAAAAACTGAAGAGGATCGACCCGAAGAGGACAGTGGAACGGTTGCAAAAATACCTGTAACGAGCACGGATATAAAAGCGAACGAGGAAGACGAGAAGCTGAGAAGCTAGTTTTCGATCAGAAGACTGAGGGAGAGCTTCTCCAAAGAACCGACGAAAAGAATCAAACCGAAAAGGTAACTGAAATAGTTGAACAGATAGCCGCAATAAACATGGAAACGAAATCAAAGGAGGAAGACGAAAGGCTAGTTTTCGACCAGGAGTACATCGACAAGACTCTCAAAGAAAATTACGATCCACGCTACAAGCAGAGCATCGTGAAGCACCCGTTTCCGTACGTTTCCGGATACAAAAACGAATGGTGGTGCGAACTGGAATATCGACCTAAACTCAGCCAATATTATAAACACATGTCGACACTGCATCAAGAGACGGGTAAACGCGGGCCCAAAAGGGATCTTTATTGCTACGTGAAATTTCCTCACATGCGCTATCTACAATTCATCGGTTTCATGGCCATGGACGAGAAGATGTTCTCCATGTTTGGCGATAATAGAATATACACATTGCTACCGGAAGATTTCAAGTATTATTTTGTGCCTCTTCCTGATTTTTCCGATATCGTTGAGAACTTCGACGACGTGGAGCGGGTGAAAGCGGTAAACGGAACGGTCCGTAGGAACATCTACACAGACGACGAAAAATTCAGAGCTGAAATTCGAGAATTCACGTACGGGTCCGATATCGATAAGATGACCGACGAGTTCTACACGTACTGGAAAACTTGCACTTTCATCGACAAGAACGTCGACTTGCCTACGCCGTTGACGCTCGCAAGTCTCTACGCCGATGTCAAACCACCGTACGAATGTTCTAACCTGTTCGAATGGAGAGGATTCAAACTGGAGGAGCCTTCGAAGTCCTTGCCGATCGTAAGCGAAATTTTGAAAACGAGCGAATCGCAAGGAAGACAGTTCGTCGTGATCAGTCCGAAAAGTTTGGCCGAACGTATCGTTTCAATGTTGCGGGAGGGAAAACCGGCCTCGTTCAGCGAGCTGTTTCGAGAAGAATACGAAGTGACGTGCATACCGTTCGATCTAGACGTGACCGGTCCGATCGCGAGACGCTGCTGGAACGACCGGAAAGAAGAAAACGACTACATCGACAAATGGGTGAAAGAGCTTCGCTTTCGATTGAATTGGGAGCTCAGGGAGTTCCTGCAGGACGATTTCGATATCGGACGTTGGCCGATGGGGATCTTCCGTCGTCGAATCCAGCAACCGGACAAACTTTCCTTTCATCTGTATCAGATGATGCCGAGTAACGTTTCGTTTAAGAGCATCGAACATGTCAGAGTTCTCGTCAACAAGATGATCGAGGAGATGAAAGATCGTTACATTCTGGTTTGCCCCAATTCCGGAACGTTTCTGGGTCACTGGGAATGCGTCGTCGACGGTGCAACGTACGAAACGAAACCGGACGTAATGCATCACGGCAAATTTTACGGTCCGGATGGCAAGGAGCTAACGCGACACGAACGTCTCAAAGCTAAGTTCGTGCCTTACATCGACAGTCAAATTTATAAAGTAAACGGTAGTCTGAGATTACCGGGATGTTCCAAATCTACAAACGTAGACGACGTCATGGTGAGAGCAGACGATGATGCCGAAGTCGATGAATCCGATATTGTGAATTCGTTAGTTCACCTTCCGCATCGGTGCAAAGACAACGTCATCGGTGCGTTGCGTCGTTTTCCACAGCATTGCATACCGTCTCAACAGAAGCAAGTCCGAATCGAATATCCAGAAGCAGAAAGGTCATCGGGAAGTTTCGAATCGCCGCTCGAGTTGAATAACGGTGACGTGCAACGATTACGAGAATTCATCGAGAAAGAATACGAGACCACTGTGACAAAGTGCAAGCGGATGGAATGTGCATTATTTTTCGACACGACGCTCACTTTCTGTCCTTTCGCCAACAAAGACCACGAAAACGCCAAGCAGTATTTCATTTATCGCGGAAGAGAATCTTCGACGCTGCTCAGGAAGTGTTGGCATTCGCAATGTCAAGGAAAATACAAAATCAAAACTTTTCAGCTGTCTAGCGAAGTCATGACCATCGCTGATCCGTCCACGTAGAACGCGACCTTTTCGCTCCCGAGCTCGCGTCGCATCGGAATGGGAGGATAACCCAACGTCACAAGGCCGGAATCTAAATCCGTCCTGATGACAAGTTGTACGTGAGAACAATCGGTGGCGTTCATCCAATCTCCGCAATTCGTCGAGAAAGGACCTTGCACAAGAACTTTGCTTTCGTTGTCGTTGTCGTTTTCCTTTGATGCTGCATCAAAATGCGGCGTTCGTCGAAAAAGACGAAATGCGTAGTAGGGACGGTTATCTTTAAAAAGAAACGATTGTGAAATACATCGAAACGTGTGTTGGTCACCATTTTCATCTGTAACTGTAGCGTTGGTCGTACACGAGTCGGGAAATAAGATCGTTTCGTTTTCACGTCTGGTAAACAGTGCGTGACCGTCTAGATGATGTATCGAATAAACGTCTCTCCGACGTAAAATCTTGTCACCGTAAAGTAGTTTGCACTTGTTATTTTCGAGTTTGAAATAAATGTCTTCATTCAAAAAATATACAAATGCGAATGTAGTTATTAAAAATATCTGCATCAAGGTGAAAATACGTAAGCTAGATTTCCCCCGTAGCCGTAAAGAACCTTCGTTCCCCGTGACGCCCAAAGCGTTCGATTCGGTCCTATAACCGGTTCGGCGATCCAACCTTTCCGCCAAAGAGGTACCGTGGGGAGTGGAAGAATCTTGTAGCAGTAATTTTGTCGTCGTGTCATCGTCGTCAAAACGTCGTCGAATTTCTCCCTTCGTTCCGATTTCCATATCGGCGAGCGATCGCGACTGAATTCAACTCGATGAGCTGCGTCGTACCGTAGGTGGTTCGCCGATCGATCGAACAAGAAAACCGAACGTTTGCTCAGATCGTTCACTTTTACGATTAACACAAACAATTCAACGGTTATTGCTAAGGTAGTGATCGCTAAAATAATACATAAATATCGCAAACTGCTCTTCTCGGACGTCATTTGTTGCAGTCATTCATCAGTTGTAGGTTAATGAAATGGTTTCGTTTTGCGACGCTGTACTTTGTCCGTATAAATTTTTTCAACTCATTTGCTCATTGATTCTGCTAGCGGCCGTAATTACTACAATCGTACTGCTCGTCAAATTTCGATCATCGTTCTGGTTTTTCTCGTAATGCATCAAATAACGCTCGACGAATGCTGGCAACGTCAGAAGGCTGACGACGGAAAACAGGACCGCGAAAATGTACTCGAAGCAACGACTGAAGGCACGACTTTACCGCTTGACGAAATCACTTCCGACGATGCAGTCACCGGCGAGACGACGAAACACGAAACTCGTGGTAGTTTTTACGGCTTGATGCCTCTCCCGAGACGCAAGAGGAAAGTTCGACATCGGGACAGAGCGACGGGACAAGTCACCCGATTACGAGACGTTTCGCACCGTAGCGCCGACAGCCGTTTCAAACAAAAAATTCTAGCCGAAAAAAATGCGGTTCCCGTTATGTCGTTGTGCAGCGTCGACGAACTCGTCCGAGAGTTAGACGAATCAAACGGCGACACGGAAAGATTAGAACGCGCCGTGACGGAAGCTGCTCGACACGCCCAACGAAACCGCGATATCGACATCGAGATATCTTACCGAGCGTTGATGGCCTCCGTCCTTCGAAGTCAGACGTTTTTGGACCGCATGAAAAACGGCTGCCAGGCTCTATTCACTCCAGACGTATGGACGTTTTCCATGGTTCATTTCAACGCTTACGAAGAGGGCGTGAGATATAAGGATCTGTTCTTTCGATCGTGTAGCGAAAACAATTGCCTATCGACGTACGTTCGAGACGAATCGTCGTCATCGAGGAAGAAGTTGCGTCTCAGCGAGTGTCTGAATGCCGATGCGGTCAAGCAAATCTTGATATCCGATAAGAGCGCCTTGAACTACGCCCGATCCTTCGGAAGACATTGCTGCATGCTTTGCACCATTCAAGAAATGTATGCGTTCTGCACGAATCCGCTAAGCGATCACGTCGTGACCGCTGAAGCGTTCGCTGCCAAATTTTCGTTTCAGTTCGAAGGACTCAAGCCGGAATTCGAAATTCAGTGTCAACTCGTAGCGCCAAACGGCGTGAAAATCAATTACAGATGCATTAACATTGACTCGGGTTTAGATCATCTGAGTTGGAAATTTGACGAAACCAACAAGCTGCATTACGTTGATTTTTCTCCTTTGTTTCACAGCGATCGATAATAGCGACCGATATGCCGACGATGGGTGTTTCGAAATTCGGAAAGAAAGGAGGATTAGGGTTTTCTAGAAGAGACAAATTTAATTTGAATCCGAAAGTAAATGAATTGTTCAAGGGAGCTCGAGATGTTTGGGACAATAGCGTGGTCGCTGCGTATCGAACGAAAGGACTACGGGCGTGGCACGATCACCTGATTCTGCAGTTGCAAAAAAATATTTACTTCGTATGCATGGTCATCAGCCTAATCTTCTTGGTCAACGAAGCGCAGGTAGTAAAAAGCGATCCTGGCGAGATGGATTTCTTTTTCATTTTCACTCCGATGATGTGGGCTAGCGGTCTCGACGGTCTGGCAGTCATATGCAACGCCGTGTTTCTCTGCACGCGATTCGTTCACGAACATCATTTGGAAGAATTCAGAGAACCGAGAATGATCGAACGCATCAGTCTGCACATCATCCCGATACCGATAGTCATCTGCATCGCTCTTCTCGCCTACAGCTTTCACCGTTGCATATTGACTGTCTGTTTCTTTTCGACGTATTTATTTGGTTCCTTTTCGTACTACGTTTTGTAATCGATCTTGATCATCACGCTAGTTTTCGTTATGCTTCATTCCGTCTACGGATTGTACCAGATGTGGAGTCATTCGTCGACGCCGCAGCCGAAAGGGAAACAACAACCCGTTACGTCTTCTGGAGGGGAATATCTTCCGCTAGCTAACGACAGCGAGAATTCCGGTGACGAAGCGGTGGATCTCTTCACCCAACAGAAGGGAAAGACGGGCAAACGGTTAAGAAGTTGATTTGATTTCACGAACTATTAATGATGTTCTGAGGGTGGGTGGGTAGAGTGATTGTACAAATGTCTATAATAAATAATTACCAAGTGAGTGGTTGTTTTCCCGCTTTGAACACAAAACTTCTGCCAGTCTGTTTTTCGAACGAGAGACAAATTAAAGAATTCGAAATAGTGAATGCCATTTTAGAGAGGCGCTCGAGTCAGTACGCGGGAGGAAGACGTACGCAATCATCGGACAATGATCCTCTTTCGTTACATGAGTACGTCACTCTTGTGACCGAAAGGGCATCCGTCGATTGTCTGACCCTCTATCAAGCTGCGAATCTTTGTAAAGAAAAAACCATCGAGTTTCCGCCAAGCACCAAGAATTTTGCCACGTGTTTCATTCGATATTTACTATCGCTAACCGATCGCTTGCTCGTCTACGCTTTGAAACCCATGCGTGATACCCGATTCGCATCTAACGTCGACGAGGATCCACTAAGCAATAAAAATTATTCGACTTCGATCCCGAAAGAAAAGAAAGAATCGGACCCTTTGGATCCGCGTTTCCAATGGACTAGCTTTCTCCGTGACTCGACCGAATTCGATCGTTTTTACTATACCAAAGATGGAAATTTGCATTTGAGTAAATGGGAAAGGTTATGTCCTACATTTGCCGTGGTAGCACCCAAATTAGTCACCGATCGATTGACCAAACTCCGAAAAAGATTCGCCAAAGGTCAACAGGTCTTCGTCAGAGATGATAGCGTGAAGGCCGTAGATATTTTACTCTGTGCACGAATGATCGCCTCGACGCACGTTCGGAATTTCGACTACATGATGAACATCATGAAACCCGAAGAGGACGAACGTCCTCACGCTCTCTTCGTCGTGCCCAAACGATGGAAGATTCACGCCAACAAAGAGTTGGAGAGAGGACGAAATCAAGGTACCAGACAGTTCATTCCGTTCTGCAAGTCGCTGCATCAAGTTAACGGGCTAGGAGACATACACGACGGCGACCATCCATCGGGTTTCTTTCGATACCTGCAAAATTTCGACTGGTCGAACATCAACGCTTGCGTTTACGATCCGCAAAGCACAAAGGAATGCGACCTGACTCTGGAAGAGCTTCCCGAAAACTTGAAAGTAGCCAGGAAGAATAATCCGCCGAATAACCGGCTGTTCGTAGGTTTCAAACTAAAATGTTTGGCCAAAGACTGCCAGAAGCGATTCCGCAACACCGTTCTTCTGAAAGAACACAAGAAGAGCGATCATGGCGTGAACGATGATGATATGGAGGACATCCGTAACGCGGACTCTCACACCACGGCTAATTATTATCATTTCAAAGACGAGAAAGAATGGATCGATAATCACGACGAATTGAAGACCGAACGAGGATGTCGACGTTGTCCCGATCTTCTCGAACTCACCGACGAAATTATCAAGATGCATCAATGTAACGTCTACCTTTCCAACCATTTGCAAAGGCAGATCGAATCGTTGCTTCCCAAATCGAACGACGAGCAGCAGCATGTCGCACCTCACGTAGCTAGAACCGTGAATGAACTAAAGCGATTGCACGAAGAAGGTCAACGTTTGATGATCGATCAGGACGAATTTTCGCGATACTTCGGGATATGGGTCTTGGTCTTGAATGATCGTACAGCGGTGAATCGTAGTGTCGGAGGATTTATCAATCGACAGAAAGACGAACTGCTACATAGCAAGTTGATGCAGACGTACAGGTCCGCCGCCGACGATTACCGCGACAGCGTACGGGAAGCAGGAGGAAGAGATTTTACTCATTTGAGTGACGACAGTTTGATATTTAGAAAGCGAAAAACGCTAGAGAACGACACAGCTGAAGGCTATCGATTGTCCTTGCTTGCAGCTAAATTACAGAAGCGTCAGCAACCGTCAGATGCTAAAACCGCAGTTCAACTCTGTCGAAAGCGAGCCGCGGAAAGGTTCGACGTTCCGACCTGCTCGAAATTCTCCTCCTCTTCTTCTTCTTCTTCAGATGATGAATGTAAGGAGAACGATGATGATGAAGACGACCAAGGCGATGGAAACAGCAGAAACGCCGTCGCCGTTCCACGTTGGGATTCAACTCGTCAGGTCAAAGTAGAAAACGTCTTCTTGAACAGCGCATCACGGATGAAACCTTTTTCACCGCTCACGAAAAATCAAGGACCCGTTCCGGTTTACCAATTAATAGACGATCGCCGGAATCCGTCTTCTCGCAATTCACTTGTCCTTTTTCAACCCGAAAAGATCAAAGTCAATCAGTTTGACGTCGCTGACAAGATTCGTCGAATCATCTGTAGAATCTACTCGAGGGAGATCTTGACGGAATGCGGAGTTCGCGAGATGATCACCGACATCGTGCAGTTTCTCGACAACGCGTTTAAATTAAGCGAGGAAGGTAAAGCTTTTGCTTATCGATCGTTCTTCGGTGCTCTTCCGAGAGTATTACTCTCGCACGGACGAGACAGATCCAACAAGCTAACGTACGCTTTCGCAATGCTGTTCCGCTTTTTTAACTGCAACGATTTCCGCGAACTCAACAGTTTCTTCTCGCAACGGAAATTCAACTCGAACGATCCGTTTCAGGATATAGTCCAAGTGAACAGAGACAAAGCTTACGATAATCCATCTAGTTCCGACAGCATTTCACCCGAAA
>JAAUXV010081442.1_pt1 | contig 15289 bp, 16 predicted proteins | sample 7278181 | NCBI WGS metagenome assembly JAAUXV01 (sample SAMN14350114, study PRJNA611818) | marine sediment metagenome | isolation source: surface marine sediment (2.1m) | place: French Polynesia: Moorea | collected 2018-08
CGGGATGTGTTTTTTCTTTCTTTTTGTCCTACCCATGGGCCCAAGTGTTGCTGGTCGGGGGACTGAAGAGGGGGCGGTTGTTGTTGCTGAGAATGCTCTGTGGTCGGCTGCTGTGGAAGCTGCTGTTGCTGAGGTGGGGCCGGAGTCAGTTCGCAAAAATCCTCCGCCTTGATTTCTGACTTGATCTCTGGCAGCTCACTGGCGGCACCGACGGCGGCGGCGGCGGCCGCGGTGGTGTCAGCCGCGGCGGCGGCAACGGCGGCCGGTGCTGCGGGTGCGGCCTCCATCCTGATGGGCATGGGCATCGCTTCCGAGGCCGGGCACGCCAGAGTCATGGGATTTTGCTGCCCCCGATCGGCAACAGGTGCGTGGGCGGCGAGAGGAAACACTTACTCCCACACAAGAAGGGGGTAGCACACACGTAGAAACGAAAACACTTCTCTCAGAGGAGAGACCACTCAAAAAAGTCGAGTCAGGTGGGCGCCTGGGTAGGCCTCTTTCTTCCACCACAAGCAGTCAAGTTTTTGTAGGTGTGTGTGGGAGGTGGAAAGGAGGGAAAACCCTCTCGAACTCCTCACACTTTGGAATGGCAGAGAGAGAGAAGGCAGAATTCAGTCACGACTCGGTCGGCGACTGGCTAAGATCTGAAGTGCAGGGGAGAGGAGAAAGAGAGGGGGAGCATTTTTCCCACGCCGGCGCACGATCTTCCAAAGCCGAGAGCAGCGGCGGCGGCGGCGGCGGCGGCGGCGGCGGCGAACGTTGGAGGCGGCGGCCGCGGCGCCACGAGAGGGGGCGCACTAGCGGAAGGGGGAAGGGATGGTCGCGGTGCCTGGGACTCTGGGAGGGGGGAGGGAAGAAGCGATGGTGCACTACGGAGGGGGTGTTGCTTTGCGCTCCTCCCGGTCGGACGAAGGGAGGGGGAGAAACGGAGCACACACGCACTCGCATTCACTCTCACGGAGGGAGGGAGGGAGGAAGAGAAAAGAAGCATGCAGGTGCAGCCAGCCATGTGTGGGAGGGAGAGGGAGAAAGCATCATCCTCTTTTCTACTTCCCGCTATTCACTGTCCATCACCTATTCTGAGTCCACGCATACGTGCATGCAAAATCGGCGACGGCGTCTGGACTGGACGGGCGAGGGATAATGAAAGCGACGGCGTCTCTGGCCATTCCGCGAATAGCTCTCCTACTCATCATCCCCTCCCATTCTTACTTTGTTCTTCCGTATCCCACGGCCAATTCATCGCCGGGTCCTTTTAGGACTTAGATTGGAGGCTTTTGTGCACACAACAAGCCATGCATGATCGCTGAGTCAGTACGTGACCCGCCGAGGCGGACATGGGCGGTCAGAGAAGAACGAGAGCTAGAGAGTAACAATGGTCCAGTCCCCCCATCCTCCGAAGCCGAAGCGGCTCCATCAAAGCGAGAAGCGAGAGCGGGCAAATTTACGTCGCTCCCTGGGGAGGAGAATGGATAGGGGGGAGGGCAGCTGGAGAGAAGAGAAAGGAGAGCGTCACTCACTCGGAGATGTTAACTGCGGGAGAGCAGCAAGGAAGCTACGTAAAAGAGGGAGGGAGGACGAAAGAGGAGTAGCACACATGACAGTGCGCAGCCGGAAACTTTCGTTTTGCTTGCCCTAGCTCCATCCCCCCACCCCCACCCCACCATTCCCTTCTCCCTCCCACCCCCACCGACCGACTCCTCTTCTCGTCTGGTGCGTCCTTAACACTCTTCTTCCCGGTGTAACAGAAGAGCGGTGGAATGCGGGAAGGAGAGGGATGCTCCGCTTCTCTCCTAATCTGGAGCAGCATCTGCCCCCTTTCTCTCCTTCCCCTGGATCCTCCTTCCCCTGGATCCTTCACCCCCACGAGAGGAGAAGAACCGAAGCCAAGCCAAGCACCATCAGTCGGGGACACGGGAGGGGGGGGGGGGGGAGGCAGCTGGGAAGAGCGAGAGCACCACCTAAAAAGCACTTCGTCCTTGTGTCCTCGTCCTCCCTCCCTCCCTCCCTTGCACATGTGTGGCGTCCTCCTCTCCCCTGCAGAAAGCAAGCGAGGGATGAGGGAGAGGTGCGCGATCGAAGAGGAGGCAGATGCGATCGGGGCAGACCAAGTATCGATCGGTCCAGTTTTAAAGCCACCCTCCGCTTCGTCGTTTCTCCCTTTCTTTTTCCATGGCACCGTTTCCCCCCCCTCCTCTCCCTCTTTTGATGTCAACATTTCCCATAGCGTGGGATCCGATCTGGAAATCGTGGGCGGCGTCGGTGGCTGGGATGGATAGGATGCAAGCGGTGGCTGCGGGAGGCGTCGGTTGACACACAAGGTCGAAATGGAAGAGGGGCCGACTGAAAAGTGACGACGCGAGTCCGAAATGCAACTCACTGCATTTCCCCCGGTCCGTTCCTCTCTTATCGGGATGGGATAGGAAATGTCCTGGCGGGGGGTCACGCTCAGTACAGCAACGAGGAAAGAGCACTTCTCTGAGTTTAAAACCTTCCTCCAGTAGGAAGAGAGCGTCAGCAAAAAAAATGACATGACCAATTGTTTGAAAAGAGAGAAATACAATCGTTGTTGCTGTACTGCAGGTAATGCATTCCAGGCGGGGAGCTTCTGATAGTAGCGTTAAACAGACGTACAGCTCTCTGAAGAAGCTTTTGTTTCTGCTCTCCAACCTCTTTCAAGCTTTTTTGCCTCCCCCTTTCTGATGGATCGAATTAGGGTCCGGTAACGATCACTTTTGGCTTTCCTCCTCCCCTTTCGAAGGAGGAGAGAGAGGATGTGAGCGTGCTTTTTTGGCGTTGCTCGATCGAAGCGCAAGCCCAATTCCCCCCTAACTTCAAAATGTCTCCAGGCGAAATACTCTCCCTCCTGTGTTCTATCTCATGTGGCTGTTGTTCATTCACTCCAGCCGGTGGTGGTGGCGGAGGCGGCGATCGCCTTTGGCTTCTGCTCGTTTTGCCGGCTACTGGGATACACGAACGTAAGGTACTTGGTGGCTGGCTGGAGGCTGGAGGCAAAGAGGGGGTCGCTCCTTCGCTTGTGCACCTGAGTCATACATTTGCACAGGGTGGGGAAACAAAAGAGTCAAAAAGAGGGCAAGCCAATTCCACTCTATGCGTCCTTTGCATTCTTCTGTGGGACCCACCCTAATTTGCAGCACCCTGTCTCGATCCTCCTCCCTCTTCCAACCGAACATTACTGGGAGGAAGCCGCCCGTCGCCGAGGGCCACCACCATCCCCCTCTTCCCCTCCTCCGCTCCTAAGTTGATCAAGTGCCGCTCCTCCCTCCTTCACCTCTCCCGGTCGCCACCCAGCCAACGCCGACAACCCACAAGTCACCACAGGATGCCCGAAAGGCAGCGTCTGGCAAAACGGAGGTGGAGGCGGCGGATGCCCGAATCACGCCAAGAAGAAGGTCCCCCCCCCCTCTTTTTTGCAAATCCTATATCACCATCCTCCAGCCCAGACGTAGTCATAGCCCGATAATTTGAGGGCGGAGTGGAGTAGAAAAGGAGGAGTCAAAATATGGACGGAGGACGGAGGAGGGAATGGGATCCATTACCGCGTCATTACCTCAACTTTTTTCTTCAAACGCAACGCCCTTCTTTCCTTTGTTCGCCCGGTCGGCCTCTTGAACTGCGCGCAAAACTCGCCCCGCCGCTGTCCATCAAAAACTTCGAAAATTCCGATCTCTCTCTGTCTCATCAGCGGGCGATGCATGTGTGGTAGGAGCAGCCGTGTCGAATGGCAACCCACTTTCTACACGATATCCTTTGTTGGTTGGCAGAGTAGGAACCGTTCTCAGGCCGTTTAAAAAACACTCTCCAATTTCTGCTTGACCTCTGATGTCTTCATCGTCTAATGGCGACCGACCCCTTGGACCCCGAGACCGATTTCCCCCTCCACATTTTCTCTAAAGAAAAGGAAGGGGAAATATTTAAAGGGGGGAGGAACCCCTTCCCCCCCTCCAAACTTCACGGTGGCGCCCGAAATTCGTCACGGTTTCACCCCCTTTTTCCTCTGGAGAAAAGGAGGGTGGGTTGGACTTGACTGTCCATGCTCCTCTCTGCACGCGAATTTAAAGATCCCCCAACCACTTACGGTAAAACTGAGTACCTTTAAATGCGAGCGGATTAGGATTTCTCAGCGAACTGTTACCGCCCCTCATGCAAAGAGGAGACAAATTCTTAGTATAGTTTTCTAAGGGGGAAAAGTCTGGATAGCCAAGACGTCCATTCGCCAGGGCGCGGCGAGGGATGGACCCTCCTCACGTCGATCATCATCAGGGCGGAAGTTCTCTCTCTCTCTTCCGATCCCACGGGCGACAACATCATCACGATCATCACCGCCATCGTCCAACCCATCCCAAACCAGACGGTAAAACGGGACTTTAAATGGACCGCCGCGGAGAATGGCCAAAAACCTACGGCGGCACAAACACCGAGGGAGGGAGGAGGAGGGAGAAAAAAATGGCCATCATTCAATTTCCCGAATTGCTCTGTAGCGGCCATTTTCCGCGGGGGAGAAAATGGGAGTTGGACGAGGCACCTAATGCTTAGCGGGAGGGGGAGGGGAGGCATCTTTTTTCTCTCTTTCCTCCCTCCCGCTGCCAAGAAAACTTCCGGGCGAGGAAGCAAGGAGGAGCGATGAAGATGACGATAATGATGGCCGAGACGGAAGGGGGAGGGGGAGGAGCGACAACAGCAATTCTTTATGGCCAGCAGCACGAGATAATCTTGGGCAATTGAGGAGCGTGGGAGGATGAAGGGAAAATGAGAGGAGGGAGAGCCTCCCTCGCGCGTGGGAAGGAGAGACTGGCACTGTTGATACTTTGGCAAAAGCAGGCGAAATTTATATATACTCTAAACCCCTGCTATGCACACAAACATTGCACTCATCTTGGCTTTTACGCGGAAACTAAGAAATCGGCGGATTTTTTTTCCTACGAAAGGAATCGGGAGCCTGAGAAACTGGCGCAGGGAGGAGGAGGAAGCGACAATAAACAAATCATCAACGTTCGTCCGTCCGTTCATGGGTCGTTAACTCCCAACTAAAAGCAGGGTAAAGGGTTGTCGTCGAAGAAGAAGAAGAGGATCACTCCAAAAAGAAAGTAGAACCGGAAGGAGCAGAAATTGGTCCCCTCCTCCTCCTCCTCGGGGTCTTTTTGAAAAGAAGCTTCCAAGATCCCACGAACAGGAAGCTTGGAAAAGTTTGTCGCCGCGTCCGACTTCCAATTTCCTATCTACCAGAGAGATTTCTCCTCGGCGGCAACGGAAAATGAGGGGGCGAAGTCATAATTGTCTTTTGATTTACTTCGCTCCCTGCCCCAATTAAGACCCTGATTAATTGCCGTTCTGTCTTCCTCTCCCCTTTTGTCCCTCCTTTCTGTCGGAGGCGTCTCAAGGAAAGAGGGGGGGGACGGGGGCAGCACTTGCCAGGTAATTCGAGACTGCCTGCCTGTCTGCCACAGGATGCCGTCACAGCGGGGATTCCAATTTAGAGCTCCGGACTATTCTCCCATCTGAAAATAAACGCGCTCGAGGATGTGAAAAAGTGGGAACGTGTTTATGCGACATTGTTTGCTCGACAAAATTTCGTCGGATAATGCGGGGGGAATTTACGTACAAATAAAAGAGGTCTCAGTTTTGGCCTGATACCCCTTTGAGTCTTTTCTTTTGAAGCCGTCAATGGACAGGGACAAAGAGCCTTTTTTGGAAATCGGACAAAGATGGGAAAAATCCACTCCGCAGTCCTCAAAACTCATTTTTATGCGGAAAAGTCTGAACAACGAACAAATGCGCACCGTCCCCCCAAAAAATCCCTCTCTGTACGTATAGAACAGAAGAAGGGGGCAGTCGGTGCCTACAGTCCTGCCGAACCCAAGCGTGGGCGACGCTCACTCACACATCCAGTGAATCAAGCCTCCGCCTTCGCCGCCGCCGCCGCCGGACGGAGAGAGAGAAGAGGGAGGACGGAACGATGGGTCGGTTGGCTTTGTCCCCCTCCTCTCTTTGGCAGTCTCACAAAAGGCTCTCTTCCCTCACTCCGGCTTGGTCTGGCCGCTCCATCCATCCATACAGCACCAATTCATCCAGGCTCTCGATTTTTTGCCCGTCTGTCCTCCCCCCCCCCTTAAAATTCGCCGTCGAAAGCCCCGCTCGACCGCTGGCATCTCTTTTCATCCTCCCCTCCCACGTAATCCGATCGAGAATGGAGAATAATCGAGACCAAGCATCTCGCCGCCGTCACTTGCCCATATATACATTTGGAATTGTAAGAATAGTGATAGACAACAGCGAAGCCCCAAATCGGCAAATGCCTTTTCCCAGAACTCTTTCTCTTCAAGCCGCCGTGGGCCTCCCTCCACCTCGGGAGTCGAGACTGTGTTGGTGGTGGTCAGTCCTAGACGTGGGAGAATACGCGCGAATTTTCAGAAGGAGGAATCGGGACTATCCCCTTCCCCCTAGTTTATTGGCCGTGGGGAGGAAGAAGGGGATGCACTCACCCACGGTGGCGTCAGACCGCCGCCGCAGACACTGTGTGAATTCCTCATGAATCGTTTCTCGGTCTCTCTCTCCACAGCGCCTGGCTGCTTTCGATGTGTGAGAGTCGCGTCACAATCTTTTCCCAGGCCACCGGCAACACCAACAACGGGAGAGAAAAAGTCCCGGAAAAAAAGGCAGGTTCTCCCTCCCCTTTTTCCCGTACGCAGGTGGCGACCGACTTTTTAGATAACACGTGTGAAAAAAGACGCGAAAGTCGTCTCTTACCTTCGTGACAATACCATGCGTAGAACGAAAGAGAAAGGGGCGAATGGGGAAAAAGAACTTCCAAAGACGCTGCCGATAAAAAGAGGCTAATTGGCTTTTTAAAGGTCCCTCTCCCCCGTCATCACCCCTTCTCCCCCCTTTCTTCACCGATGCCGACCACACACAAAGGGGTAAGAAAAGGAGAGGGAGGGGAAGCGGGATGAAATGGGGGTTTTGGGTTTGGGACATCGGCTTCCAGGGAAGAAGGGGGAGGGAGGAGGAACACTAATTGATTTCAGCACGGGGAAGGAGAAGGGGAGGGGGAAGAGAAGCCGAATGAGCAGGATGATCATGGGAGACAGAGACAGAGAGAGGGAAAATGAGAAGGGGAGGATGACACGCAACAAGCTAATTCGGGCAAAGGGGGACGCCGACAACCCCTGCCCGCCCCCAAAATGAATGAGAAAAAATCACTTTGAGAGCGATAAAACAGAGGACTCTTCTTTTCCCACCCGTTCGCGACGGTGGTTTTGGCGGGAGAATCCGTGCGTGAGAGGAGAAGAGTGGAATAGCCGAAACTCAATCACGGAAAAACAAGGCGGGGTGACCCAAATTTCCGATTTTGAAAACCTGAAGGCGAAGACCTAGAGCATTACTAAGCCAGTGGGGAGAGGGGGAGCGGATGTTGTTTTGTGTGTCCCCCTTCACAACGACGATTCCCCGAACGAAGAAGCGAAAGGAGGCAATTAAGCCCGATAAATTAGCGGCCTCGATCGAATGGCTCTTCTTTTTCCACGAGCTTTGGTTGAGGTAAGGGGAGAAGAGAAGACAAGTTGGTGCGCCGCCATCGTTCAATTGCGAGAGGAAACAGCTACGTAACGCACAGGAGGAGGGGCGGAGAGGAGAACAACAGTCAAGGTGAAGGCAGGACAAATGGAAGAGGGGAGGAGAAGAAGACATCAAGGGTCCTTACTCCTCCTCCATCTGGATTGCGTTACGTGGCTCCCGTTGTTGTTGCTTTTTGAGCCCCGGGCACAGCAACCAAAAGCACAAAAACGCACGCGCTGATTTACGGCACGCAACAGATGGTCGTTTCGTTGTTGTTGGAGAACGAACGTACTCAAGTAATGGAGGAGGAGAGGGGGGCCCAAAAGAGACGTTGTTTTTCTTCAAGCTCGCCCGCCCGCCGCAAAAGTGACTATTAAGTGGGAAGATAATGTAGGAGGCAAGCTTCTTGTTTTTCTTCTTCGTTCTTCACGGGCAATTCGATTTTGATTCTCCTTGGTGCTTCGATCGGCCCTTCCCGCGCCGCCTTTCCTATTATGATCTCTGTCTCAATTTGATAGGCAAGTCACAGAGCTGACCATAGCAGGATAGGCGGCGAAGGAGGCCGCGGCAGGGTCTTCTTCCCTCTTGTCCTGTTTCCCGGAGGTCATCACATTATGTCCAGATTGAACTACTGCGCATGTGTTTGTCTTCTTCTTGTCCAGTGTCCGCCGATCGGATTGCCGCCGATACTCGGACGATCAAATATTCAACAAGCGTGCTTATTAATGGGGCGGTCGACGGAATGTTGTTGAAATGCCTTTGAGCGACGGCGACGGCGACACTTCTACTCCTGTCCGCCCGCGTGCACATGCGCCGAGGAAAGTCCTCTGAATATTTTATTTGTCCCGTACCCGCAAGCACTGTGGCATACAGAACAGCAGCGGTGGAACGCAAAAGAAATAGGATCCTCTTCCTCCTCTCTACTTTTCTCCCTCCCGATCGATGATTGACAAGAAGACGATTTGATTTCCTATCATTCGGTCGGGGGAGGAGGATAGATTCGGCCATGAATACTATATAGAGAGTGAGGCGAAAACCTCAAGCAGTTGCTGCCAAGGAAAGAACATTAGAAGACGCCGATTGTACGCCGCTTAATGACAGAGCGGTCACGGAAAAAGAATGGCTGAATCCGATCTGTAAAATTTCACGTCCTATTGACAAAGACACGAGCCCCAATGCACACAAAAGACGCCACTCAAAGTGTCGTACCCATTCTCCTCCCAACCCTTTAGCTTTTCTTTCCTCTCCGCCGTCGTAGCGACCATCGTTTCTTTTCTTCCTTTCAATGGGTATCAAATGACCCGTCAAAAAGTTTTCAGTGGTGGCTTCCGCCGCCGCCGACCGACACAAGGCCCTTTGTCCGAGCACGGACCTGCCCCCGAGGGAGGAGGGGGGAAGAAGATTTTCATGCTCAATGGAAGGAAAGGAAGTCGACGGTCCAAGATACCTGTCAGCGAGGAGGACCTCGTTAGTCTTTCCTGGCAAATCATGCAATTCCTTCTCTCTGACCGTCGACGACCGACAGTGCTCTACCGTGTCCGGGACCAAGTCAGTAGTCTGATCTGTGTCGTGTTCCAGAGAGGGGGCACACGAGAAGAAGAAGAAGAAAGAGAAAAAGACGGAGTTCGTCGAAGTAAGTAACCCTGCTTCCGCTCTCCTCCGGTTTATTTTGTGCGTTCCCACGCTAGAGGAGCAACAGTGGAAGACGGCGGCGGCGGCGGCGGCGGTGATGATCCCTTCGGGCGAAGAAGAAAGAGGGGAGAGGGGGGATTCTGACACAGGTAGCGGAGAGCTGAGAGCGGCGGCGAAGGCGGCGGCGGCGACAGAGAGAAAGGGGAGGAAGGCCCCTGTAGCAGGCGGTGGGAACCAAGTAGCTCCGTTTCCGCCGTCTTCTCTCCCTCTGCCGCGCATGACTTCTTCTCCCTCTTGTATCTCTGCCTTGGCGCGGTGGGAGGAGAAACGCAAGAGGCTCTCCTACTCCTTCAAGTTGGATGGGGGAGGGGGGACTAAGGCGGAAGAGGAGAGCAATTGTGCAACAAATACCATCCTCCCCTCCCCTTCTTTCCACTGAAGCTGCTTCTTTCCTCCTTCCTGTATCAATAGAGAAAGCACCTGTGTCCCAAACCACTCATGTACGAACAGAGCGCGGTTTTACAGCGGAGAAACAAAAACGCTGGAAAACGTCTTGAACCGAGAGGGAGAGTTTGTTCGACAACCGCCGCCGCTCACATGAGCCACAACAACACACACACACACACGCATATGGCATAATTTGTCACTTTTTGCTCCTCGACCGCGCTATCCCCCTCCTCCGCCCTCCCCCACTTAATCACAGCGCCGGGGCGCAGGTAAAAAGCCTTTAATTTGCAACTGTTGTGTACGCAGTACAACACTACTAGTCCAACTTTGCAGGTCTCTATCCAAAAGGTTTCTTCTAACTCCAAAGACGAATTACAATGATCAGCGGGAATTCGCCGCAACTTCCTTTCTGGAAACCGAAATAGCCCAGGCAGAGAAAAAGAGAGAGAGAGAAGAGTCAAAAAGCCGCAATGAAAGAGAGAGAGAAGAATGTCCGAAGAGCGACCGGATTTCGTGCCTTTCAGACAGGTCCAAAAAAGAGATATTTCTTTTATATCCGACTAGCTTCTTCACTAATGGGCAACTGCATTGGGCGGCTTTTCTCATTTCTTTTCATTTTTAGGAAAGCTGCAGCACAACAACAGAAAAATCTTCATCCAGACTTTTTTGAGGCGTCTCGAAGGTCGCGACCCCCTTCCTCCCTTGCCGCGCGATTCAGATGCTGCCTGCTGTCTTTTTCCACGACCTTTTGTTGCTTCTCCTCCTTCAAGTCAAGGTCACGAATGGGAAAGAAGAAGAAAGGGGAGAAGGAGAGACAACTGAAAAATTGGAGAGGAAGTGAGCAGCTCACCCCGCCGCCGCCCGCCACCTCCTTCATGCTTGTTCATCATCGGTAATGTTCCGAGCTTCCAGCGGAGGAGGAGGAGGAGGAGGGGCATTACGTATATGAGAGAGGAGATTTGTCTTTCCTCTGTTTCTCACGGTCGGTCGAGGGGATTGGGGGGCTCCATCTCCTCTCAGTGTTGCATCCAATTTCGACCCATCCTATCAGAGGCAAAATGATGGATATAAAAAAGCTCCCCAGCAAAAATCCGCGAAAAAAAGCCCTGAAAGAACTGCGTGTGTGACGAGGGCCCGGTGGCAGCGTGCATGTTGGCAGGTCGGACCTCTCACCTCTGCTTCCAATCTGATCTCTGGGGTCATGAGAAACTTTTTGGGCCATCTTTTAGAGCCCTGTGGAGAGCGCCCCTTACGTGAAAGAAGGAGAAGCTACCATCGGATACGCACTTTTAAAGAGAAAAAACCGGGCAGACACGAAACGGGCCACCTAAGATTCTGCCAGAAGGAAATCCCGTTACCTTTTTGGGCGGCATTTAATCCGAACCACTAGATATTATATTTCACAGATCCTCGCGCGCGCCGCAAAAAGGAATTTCTCCGCGCTAGTCTAACAGACAGGCAAATTCGGGGTAGGCAGAGAAGGCCGTCCGTCCGACCAGGGGAGGGCACTAATCAGATAGCACGCATGGATGACTCTCCCACCCTACTTCCCTGCTAAATGAATGAACCGGTCCGCAGCCCGCAGCCTCCTCCTCTTCCGCCTCGACAGAAAAAGCCAAGTTTCGTGGTTGCATCCAGTTTCCCCCTTTTTGCCTTTGCCGTTGCCTGATTTTAAGGAAACTCTTGTCTCTCGGAAGCGAGGAGAGAAATCACTGCTAAATTTGGTCGATGCGATGCTTCCGGCCCTCACCAAAGGCGCCCGAGGGCACGACGTCAAAGCCGCAGAAAGGAGTGGAAGTGATTTCTTCCTTCCGGAGATGTCGCCATTACCCAATCTCTCTCTCTTTTTATTCGGGGCTTCCTTCCTCTGGAAGATGAGGGGGAGGGGGGGGGGGGCAAAAAGGGGAGAGAAACCTGATCGGCCATCTTCCGCCGCCGTCGGTGGGAAAATCGGAGGAAGGGACGGGGGGGAAGACGAGTGGCGAGGAGTCATGCAATCTGTGCATTTCCTAATTTGGGGCGGAAAAAGGATGGAGGAGGAGGAGGAGGCCACGCCAACAACCGCTCAAAGCAGAAGATAGAAAGCCCAACTGAGCAGCACAAAAAGGATGCAACGAAGCTTTTTGGCCACCGCAGCTGGGCCGTTCTCATGGAGTAGATGCAACGAAAGAAAAAGAGGGGGGAATGGACACTTTGCATGTCCAGATGGAGAAAACACTACGCGCACAATCATTCTTTCTCTCTCTACGAATCTATCTGGGAAAGCGCGCGTTCGGCAGGATCGAAAACCGAATCGCATTTCTCCGTCTCCGATCCATCACCTCTTCTCACGCTGCTTTCGTCGCCGCCCTCTGATGATGCTACGGCTCGGAAGGACTGAACGAAAAAGGTGGTTTTCTGTCGGGCGACACGAGAAGAAACAATTTGCCCTCTCTCTCACTGATATCTTCTTTTCCTTCTATACCTATGATGCCTATCTGTGGGCGACTGTATATGTATATCTCCTATCGCTTCCAGATTTCCCTTTTCCCGAAATGTGACGATATTATTCAGTGCAGCACTACGTACGAGCAACAGCGGACCAACACGCAATGCAAGACATCGCGCAGGGCGGAAATCAATTTCGTAGAAATCACCCGCAAGAGAAATAACAGCGAATTTTCCAGGTCTGATCGGCTGCGGCCGCCAGAGCCAAGAGGTAGGGAGTACGGAGGGAAGGAAAGACCACACAAGCAGACAAGTGTAGGAGTCGACACATTACTGCCAGTTTTGAGGAAAAGAGGGGAGGCAGCGATGGCGCCCAAACATCCTTGAAAAGAGGGAAGGAGGAGACAAACTTTGAAATTTGCATTTCTTCCAAAGGGAAAGGGAGGGGACGACCTGAGTTTATATTTTGCTAGTAGCCAGTGCATACAGGTTTGAAAGCCGAAAACCAACGTTGGAAGGGGGGGATTGGGAGAGGGAGGTCGAGCAGGAAGTCGGGAATTTTCTTATGCAAACGGCAAATCAAGCGACCTCCCCTCCCTTCCCGCCTTCAGACCGAGATGGTTGATTAATGGCGCTCGTCCGTCTTCCCAAAACTGTGCTCTGTCTGTGTGTAAAGCTACTGCCACAAAAAGCCCCTAGCACAAGCGGGGCTGGCTGTGGCCAGAAAATTGCATGATACAAAAAGATTAAGTGCCTCCTCTTCCTCTCCTTTCTTCTCTGCACACGCAACTCTACATCCCATAATATCTCGCACTGGGCCAGCCAACAAAAGGAGGGGGCATTTCGTAATTCTACCCGATGACAAACGTGCAAGGATCTACCGTCGCCACCGCCAAGAAAGGAAGTCACCAAAGGAAGGAAAAGTTGCTTTGGCCGCCGCTTGATGAGAGAGTGAGGATGAGGAGGGAGGAGAGTCCAACAACTCTGCGGTTTCCGGCTGCAGCCCAAGATTGCTCCCGGTGTTGTCAGCGACTGGGGGTACGTCTTTCCAAAAACGATGGTTGGGCGCGAAACGAGGGCAAGGACAACGAAAGGACGAAAAAATCATCCAGTCATTGGCAGGAGCAGGCGGGACAAAAACGCGTACCCCGATTCAGGTGCACCCTCGAATTAAATCTTACCTGCAAAAGAAAAGGAGAAAAACTTACAATCGATTTTTTAGGGCGGCACTGGTCGCTTCTTTTAAGTAATCCCGCCAGAAAAAGTCACCCAAGGCTGTCGAGACCTGTTTGTCTGAATGGGCAGTCATTAAATCGGGGAGGAGGGAGGGAGAGACCATAAAAGACGCTAAAAGGAGAGATTGATTGATAGAAAGAGGAGGGGACGAGTAGTGGGATTTAAAGCCCTCTTTCCTCCTCTTCCTCCCTCCCTTGGCTACTTAGATCTGGCCGTCGCTGCCCTGACTGGCCCGGAGGCGAAGAAGCGTGGGACCGGACTCTGAGAAATGCGGGAATGAGGGAGGAGAGGTTTTATTGGGGAAGAATGGGGCTCTGAAGTTTGGACGAGTCACGATTTTAATCAAAACTGTCTCCTACGTGCCATTGTTGTTGTCCTCCGAGAGACACACACACGAACGTGGCTTGGCTTTTCCTCTTCCGCCGTGATTCATGCAGCATCGCAGCGGGAGGGGACGAAGGAAGAGCCTCCGGGGTCTCTCAATGATGCCGCGGGGGAGCAAAGAAACGAACGGAGAAGGGGCAGGAAATGAGCATTTGTCTCTCCCCACCACCACCGCGGAAGAAAGGAGGAAAAGAATGAGACCCAGAACAAGCCATGGAACACCAGAGACAAAGGCAGGAAGAGGTGACAAACCCAGGAGAGCGGAGGAGGAAGGAAGCGACCGTATTAACCGTGTCGTCGTCGCCCAAGATCTTTTCTTCTCCACGCCTTGGTCTGGAGAGATCTCCTCGTCCAACAGGAAGTCAGACCGGGTGAGGAAAGGTGGCGAGAAATTCCTCGGGAGCCCCAATCTCTGCTGATGAAGGTGGGGAGGAAGGAAACCAAAGCAAGAGGGAGAGAAACTGGACCATCATTTTTTCCCACGTCTTCCTCCTGTGTCGCGATTTCAAGTCGTAGGTGGGTGTTTGTGATGACTGCGCGAAAAAACGATCCTGCCCCATGCCCTCCCTCGCGATGCATCTCAGCGGGCGACATCACGATGGGGGTTGTTGGTCTGACTCAATAGAGAAGCAAAGACGTCAAACAAATGCAAGAGATTTTTCCCACAGTAGGAGTCGGGGGAGAGGGATTTAATTTTGTTTCGTCAATTAGGTCAGGAAAAGAGGAAGCAAATTGTAAAAAAAGTTGGGAGAGAACAGGGAGCAGAGCGGAGATGGAGAAAGCGTCCTCTCCTCTTTTAAACTCATTGCGGTGACATTCCTTCTTTTCTCCCTTTCTCTCGGTGGGTGGAAGTGGAAATTAGGGATGCATGACTACGGCGAAACAAAGAGAGAAGAGAGGATGGGGAGAGGAGAGGAGAGGGACAAAGAGAGGGAAGGGGGCAATATTGTGACATGTCTTCCCGATCTTCCATTCCATTGTCTACCAAATGAGCTTCAAGCTGTGATATGTCGCGCAGAGCAGAGTGCGGGGTGGGGAGCGAAGCAACAGACCCGCAATTAAGTCGGTCGCCGCCGTCTCGTGAGGCGGAGGGCGCCCCGCCGATTTATTTGCATACCAAAAACACTGGGAGGGGGTGAGACTCAGACTAAGGAAGCCCCCTTTTAAAAAATCTTGAGAAGCGACGTATGGTGACGCTTCCCCCGCCAGAAAAGGTAGAAAGATATCACGGCCGCCCCCGCTTTAAAGTGGAGGAGGAGGAAGTGGAATGAGATGACCCAACTGATTGTGAGAAAAGGGGGGCGAGCGGAGGCACCAAGGAACCACTGTAAGAGCTCTCACTCTCCCACGCCAGGAGAAAAGAAAAAGTGGAGTAGTGAGTGGCGAGGGAGGCGGCCCCTTTCCTCTTTTCTCCAGTCTTTGTCTCTGCCTTCACAATGGTTGTCTCTTGGAGTATGCTAATTGGGGCAGGGGGAGGGAGAGGAAGGGTTTTCTCCCACTCTTTCCACAGGGGGCCCCAAACAGAGAGGCGGCTTCGCAAGGGAGCAAAGAGAGCGAATGGAAAAGTAGGAACAATTGCACAGCAAAA
>JAAUXV010010722.1_pt1 | contig 15268 bp, 19 predicted proteins | sample 7278181 | NCBI WGS metagenome assembly JAAUXV01 (sample SAMN14350114, study PRJNA611818) | marine sediment metagenome | isolation source: surface marine sediment (2.1m) | place: French Polynesia: Moorea | collected 2018-08
CGTTCTCCAACCTGTGTGGGTGGAACATAAAGAACATCTAAATTGCACTTAACTTAGGATGAAATAGTACTCGAAACATTAAAAGCTTCGATCCCACTAACTAAAAGTCCTAAAGAATCTACAACACCAACGCGGCCACTCGGTTCGGTACGGTTTTGGTAATATACCGGTAATGTATTTCGCCATAGGAAAATATAACTTTGTTCTGTTACAAAAATTGTTGATGGATGGATAGACATGAGAAACCAGGACGGCCTGAGTGAGAATTTGAGAACTATTCCTTTTCCCCGCTCTGACGCCGCCTCTTGCTCTTGGAGTCCTCCTCGGGGCCATCGTCGGCGACCTCTTCCTCCTGGACTGAATCGGATTTCTTCCTTTTGCGGGGACCTCCCTCCTCTTTCTCAGGGGAGTTCTGCTCGCTTTCGTCCCCTTCGTCTTCTGGTTCCGAAGAAATTGAGGATTCCTCATCAGCATGATGCTCCTCCACCCCGTTTTCCTCCTCTTGGACAGGCTTTTCCTGCTCTTGCGACTCCTGCATCCGCAGGGCTATCTCCCTGACGGCCAGGTAGGAGAACCTTAGTTGCTGGTGCGTCTGTACGAGGCCGCGTCGGTATCGCCTCATCCGCAGGAGGGCGTTGCACACATCGTTGAGCGAGGGGGCGACCGCTACCGTCCCCGTCTTGGCCTCCTCCTCCTCCATTAGGGTCTGGAAGGAGTCGATGAGGCAGAAGGTGCCTGTGCGCCCGATCCCGGCCGAACAGTGCACCACCATGGGAGGGCTCTTCAGCCCGGACTCTCCCCTGGCCTCCCTCGTCGCCGTTATCACGGACATGACGCTACGAGGCGTCTCAGGGACGCCAAAGTCCGGCCACGCCAGGAAGTGGAACTGCTGCACCTCCCTCTCATCTTCCTCTCCGTCCTTGATTCGCCTCATGGAAAAAACTCGCTTGCTGTAGTCTCCCAGGTCGGATTCTTCCTTTAGGCGGATCTCCAGGTGGCGACCAGGATACTTGAGCGCGCCCTCTGCACCCTAACGGAAAAATCAAACAATGAATGATGTTCGATGCAAAAAAAAAAGCATTCTATCTACGCTCTTACTTCGGTGTCTGGCCAGTACTGGTGGCACTTCTCGATACAGTTCTCGTGCGTCTTGCACAGCATGACGACCACTGCCACCTCCTGCTGCCACAGCATGCACCAGAAGTCGGCGGCGGTCTCCCTCAGCGGTCCCTGCGTGGCAAGGTAGCGGTGGCCGGAGCCGGACTCCACCACCAGCGAGGCATTGATGTAGTCCGACCCCCCTCCTCCGCTGTCTTTCAGTCTCACTCTGTGTTCGTCGAAGGGAAGCACGTTGTGCCATCGGTTGCGAGGCATGTTGGACTCCTTCTCCGCGTCGCGGCAGGGGGCTGGACAGTGCAATCAAGAATGAGGTTATGAAAATGTGAAATAAAAAAACCAAGTGCAGTTTCTCACCTCTGGCGGAGACTTTGTCTAGGCTGAAGTAGACCTTCTGCCAGTCCAGGTCAGTCATCCTGCTGACTTCCTTGTGAGACATGACTCCTGCTAGCAAGATGGACACTATCGGGCGCTCTAGAAACCGCAGACACGATGGCCACTTCCTCAGTCCACTGTTGCAATAGTTCGGAAGAATCCCGCTTCCCAAGAAGGTCCTGATGTGCGCAGCAGTTCTTATCCACATTGGCGGCACATACGGCGACGTTCCTTACGCGGATCTTGCATTTTTAAGAGCACGTTCTTCCAGGGAATTTTCCGTTACTGCCTACGCAACGAGGGGCAGTTTTTCCTATTTTTAGCCGTTACAATCTATAAAACTTCTTCAATCCGGATATCTGACACATGCAACATGCCGCAAGCCCCCGGATCTTTTTTTTGCTCTACCTCCTTTGCGGCAGCTGCAAGTGCGGGGAAAAACACCAGCAAGGGAAAGAGGGACACGGCGTGCTCAGAAGCCAAGCAACCTCCCTCCCTCCCTAGCTCATACAGTATGACCCCCTTTCCCTTTTATTACTCTCCCTTTACCTCCTACTACGTAGTGCGTACTACCGCTTCTCATTCATGATTTTCCCGTCTCTCACCTCCCTGACGTAGTCCAGGTAGTCCCTGTAGACCGACTTTGCCGTGTTCCTCCTCTGGAACTTGCGGGAGAACTCGAACGGGCAGCAGGGGAGCACCATGAACTTTGCCTCTTGCGACGTGAGTGCGGCCAGCGCGGGGATCCAGGGGGTGAGCTCGTCCGAGTGGTTGCCCACCAGCCAGTCGTAGCCGGAGAAGCGGGTGTCGCGGGAGGGTACGATAGTCTCCACCTAGCGTGACAAACGATAACATTTCGAGACAGGAAAGAAGAATAAATCGAGTCTTTGAGAAGAATGCATTGGAAAAAGTTATGGACACTTCCAACCCTAATGGAAATGCGTTTATTTACGTCATGGAAAAACTTTTTGTATTTCAATCCCAAGTTCTTTACCTTCAAATCGGCTCTATCGAATGTGTCCCAGATCTTCCTCCTGCGGATGTCTAGCCCCGTCCCTCTGAAGCCCTCCTGTGACAGGATGTGCACGAGGAGTCCGTTTCCGCATCCCAGGTCGACGAAGGAGGGCTTCTCCTCCGTGCCCCTCTCCGCCATGTCCTCCTCCCAAAGAAGGGAAAGGTAGGAGGCGATCCCAACGTCTTCGTACACAAACTTCTCAGCGTCAGTGCCCTCAGTCCAATTCTAAACATTGGAAAAAGTAAAATTCAGATATTGACACAAAAAAGGGGAACATACAGTAGCGAACTAAATTAACTCACCTCTACGAGTTTCCTTCCGTACTTCTCCTTGAGCTGGTTGTATCTGGCCTGGTAGGCCTCCAGGTCGACGAGGCGCAGCGTGGCGTCAGACATCTTGAGGCCCTCCTCGCGGCACCACTTGGACACGGCCTCGAAGCACTTCCTGGCGGCCTCGGTCCTGCTGCTGCAACCTTCGGGAGCCGAAGGCGGCAGCGAGAACCTCAGCTCCACTCCCTTCTTGGTGATCATAAAGCTGCAGGGGCTGTGCTGGAGGCCTTCCTCTCCCGCGCAGAGGCTGAATTCCAGCAATCCGTCCTCGTGTCTCTTCATGCAGAACTCTTCCACGGAGAGTTTGTTCTTCCCTTCTCCGTCCAGCTCCTTGTGCACTACTTTGCGCCGGGCACGTAAGTCCGACAGGAAATCCGATTCCACACAAAGACCCTCTACCGTGGCCCCCACCACCTTGGAGAGCACAGAGTGCGGCCGGAGCACCATTATTTTCAGCGCAGTTGCGAATCTCTCGTCCGTGCAGCCCGGAATTTTGACAGAGGCTGCCGTCTCCATTTCTAGCATTCTGTTCACTTACTATCTCACTAACTAAGACTACACTTCTCTTTCGAGTCACTTGTCCTCCTTCTTGGTGTCGTCAATTGACTTGAGGTAAATTGGCTTGGACATGTCCTGGAACTTCTTGACTGCCTTCCCGACGCCCCTTTGACCCTCCTTCTTCTGTCTGATTGCGAAGGACCTCTGCGGGAGGTTAACCGGGCGCGGATAAGGGTTTCTGTAGTGCTCCGCCATGGTGACCCTGGCCTCCGCCTCCCTGATGTGGTCGGCCACCCTGTCTTCTGAGGCGGCCCCGGCGTTCTCCCGGAAGAGCCGCCGAGTCTCCTCCAGGATGTATGCGCGCTCCACCGGAGTGTCCTGCGGGTTCCTCGCCTCCCAGTTGTGGCCGAGGCGGATCAGGCGGCGGTACAGGGCAAGCACCTGTGGGCGCAGCGGGGAGGTCATCATTCTTCAGGATGGGATGCAGGACTCCTTCACTTCTTCGTGTACTGAAAAAATAATATTTTTGTCGTTTGTCCACTTTCAAATGGTCAAAAAAGTACAAAATACAATGTGGCACCTTTTTGACGACCCAGTCTGCGTCTTCCACTGCTCTGGAGTAGATCTGCTTCAGCCTCTCAGGGTCAGTCTCCTCCGTGTGCTGGGAGTAGCCCTGGGGAAGAATGGACAGAAAAATATGAATGAGTGAAATAAAAGAATATTAGAAATAATGACGAAAACAAATTCAAAAATTGGGAAGCTCACAGTATTGTTCCTTGACCCCATTCTTACCCTCCTAATGGAGTCCTTGTAGAAGTTTGCTGCGTCAGGCGGCAACTTCTGCGTCTGCCGAACCAGGTGCTTGTACAGCTGCAGGGAGTTCTTGATCTCAGGCTTGTTCTCAGAGGAGGAAGACGACGACAGGTTTTGCTCGGACACCGACCTGGGGCTCAGGACTCTCCTGAGGAGGAAGGCGGTGCCGCCGCCGCCAGTGCGGAGGGACGACAGGGCCATGATCCCAGCATGGGCAAGCTCTTCAGGGTGTACGAGGACACGGCAGCAACTAAAACGACTTTGACAGGTGCGTGACACCTGTCAGACTTGATTTATTTCGTCAGGTCACAAGGAAAAACCTGCTGACATTTACGGGGCACGTCTTTAACGAGATCAACTTCGGCGGCAGCCCTGCGAATGGTGCGATTTTTTCAGTTGTCTACTAGGAGTGGAGGCGATACAAACTTGAGCTCAAAATAATCTTTTGTATCGATCTGTTTCCAAATATTAGAAAACAATCTTATTTTGCCTATCTTTGAGTTTTAATATTGTAAAACATGAACTCAATCTCATTCTGTTTTAAAGCGTGTTTAAATGTAAAAAAAACTCATTTCTCGGTATCCCTAATAAAGTTTCGTCAGCTGATTTCGTTGAAAAATCAAAACAAACAGCTGAAAAGGCCAAAAAAGGCCGACTGCAAAGTGCAAAAATCCCTGCCCTGCCGGATTCCTCCGGGTTCCTCCGGGTTTTTCCCGGTTCCTCCCGGTTCTTCCGGTGAAGTGGCGATTTTTGGACTTAAGGCTACTGCATATCCGTATCATGTCTTCGTCCAGCCTCCTGTCGAGAGCCCGAGAGCGATCCCGCGTGCGCAAGGAGCTGCTGAAGAGCACCCTGGGCGTGGAAGACCTGGCATCGGCGCTAGGGGAGAAGAGGACCTCCCCGGCGGGGGCCAGCAGGGCCGCAATCGCCGCCGGGTCATCCCGTGCAGGATTGCTCCCGGATCAGGATGTCGACCCCGAAGACCGGAGAAACCGAGGAGCATCCAGTGAGAGCTTTGAGGAGGACGTTAAACGTGCGCGACAGGACGGGTCGGTCAGGAGTTCGAGGGACTCCTCTGACACCGGCGACGGGGGCCAGGAGTTCCGCGACTCCACCGCCTTCCTCAAGGGTACCCAGTCCATGAACCCGCACAACGACTACAGCCAGAACTTTGTGGACACCGGGCAGCGCCCGCAGAACTTCATCCGAGACGTGGGGCTGGCAGATCGCTTCGAGGAGTACCCAAAGCTGAGGGAGCTCATCAAGCTCAAGAACGACCTGGTGGCGGAGAGGGCTCACCCGCCAATGTATCTCAAGTGCGACCTAGAGGTAATACGGATTTCTTGAAAGAATACTGGTGTATGAAGATGGTTTTTTTCTTTTTCTCTCCTCTATATTTTAGTCGTTTGACCTCAAGAGCCTTGACCAGAAGTTCGACGTGATCCTGATCGAGCCCCCGCTGGAGGAGTACGCCCGCTCAAACGGTGTGACCAACGTGCGCTTCTGGGACTGGGACAAAATCATGGCCCTGGACGTGGGAGAGGTGGCCGCCAGCCGGGCCTTCGTCTTCCTGTGGTGCGGCTCCTCCGACGGGCTGGACCTGGGCAGGCTCTGTCTGCAGACGTGGGGGTTCCGGCGTTGCGAGGACATCTGCTGGATCCAGACCAACAACAGAAACCGCGGCAAGAAGGTGCAGGAGCCAAGCGCAGTCTTCCAGCGCTCCAAGGAACACTGCCTGATGGGCATCAAGGGCACGGTCCGCCGCTCCACCGACGGCGACTTCATCCACGCCAACGTGGACATTGACCTCATCATCGACGAGGAGGCCGAGCCGGGTTCGCTGGACAAGCCCGTGGAGATGTTCCACATCGTGGAGCACTTTTGCCTCGGGCGGCGGCGGCTGCACGTCTTCGGGCGCGACAGCACCATCCGCCCCGGCTGGCTCACGCTGGGCGAGGGACTCTCCATGTCCAACTACGACCCGGCCACCCTCAGGAGCCACTACTCGGACGGGCTCACCACAGGGTGCACGGACAGGATCGAGTCCCTAAGGCCAAAGTCTCCTCCGCCCAAGGCCGGCGGGAGAGGACGGGGGAGGGGAGGAGGGATGAGGGGAAGGGGAGGCATGGGACCCGGAAAGAGATAAAGTTGTTTTTCCGATTCAAGACTACAAAGTGTGGCATTTGATAAACCAATTACGAAATAAACTCCTAATTTAATTCGTGTGCACCGCGTGAAAATGGCGAAGAGAAAGGAAACTGTCACATTTAGACTCAATAATCTATCTCCTCCCTAGGAATGGCTTTGGAGGAGATTCACTCAGACGTGAGGGTGACGGCGCTTGGCGGCCTAGACAGCGAAGGCGATGGCAGCGAACTCCTCCTCGCCGCGGTCGGCGGCAGGCTGGAGCTGTTCTCCGGCGATCAAGACGATCTGCGCCGACGAGACGCCCTGAGGATCTTCAAGGGCGCAAGCATCCACGGTATCCTACCACCAGGAAAGTGTTGTAGCTCTAAATGTCAAGAAATCGTGGTCTTTGGAGGAAAGAGCGTGGCCGTGGTCGAAGTGAACTGCGACGAGAAAAGAATTGTGGAAGTGTCGTGGCAGCGCACGGTAGACGATTGGATTGTGGCATGCCTGAGGAGGACGGAAAATATTCTGGCAGTGCTTACTGCCCACAACAAAGTGCTGACGATTCCCCTCTCAACTTCACTAAGTGTTCAAGTAGAAACGACAACCTGCCAAGAAAAATGCATCCTGTACTCTGGCCTCCTGCTGGAGCTGCCAACAGAGGCTTCTGAGTCTGCTTGCGCGGTGTTGGCGGGGACGGTCTTCAGAGAGATCGTCATCTGGCAGACGGGCAAAGATGCTGCTGAAGAAGACCGGCCTGTCCTTCACCGCCTGACAGGCCACGAGGGGGTCATATTCTCAGTGGATTTCTGCAAAGAAAAGAAACTAATCTGCTCCACCTCAGACGACCGCACAGCCCGACTATGGAAGGTGGACTTCGGACCAGAGGGGGAGATTGACTTTTCTCGGGCCACCGTCATCACGTCGCACGTGCTGAAGGGGCACAAGGTGAGGGTCTTCAGGAGTCTGTTCACTTCGAGCGGCGGCCGGCTGGTCACCGGAAGCGAGGATGGAGTTATTGCAGTGTGGAACCCTGACACGGGAGAGAAGGAGGAGAAGAAGCAGGCCCACACCTCGGTGTGGACCCTGGCCGTCAATGGAAAGCGCGGGAAAGCCAAAATCTTCTGCGGCGGAGAGCAGGGTCTTATACGATCCTTCTCCTTGGCGGCGAGCGGGGACGGAGGGACAACCGAACAGCCAGTGAAACAGTTTTGGACTCAGGACAATCCTCCCAGGCTGACACGAACACACAAAAAGTCGGGATCCCTGCTTTGCCTCACTCTGAACGGGAGCGTGTTCAAGGTGACTCCCGACGGCGAAGTCGAGCTCTGTTTCCAAGACAATTTACTGGACAAGTACGCCGTGATGGAGGCGACGGGCGACGACATCGTCTTTGGCAGCCTGGTCGGCGAAGTCGTCCTTTACAGGTTTGGGGAACGGACTGCGAAGAAGAGACACAAAGTCTACGAAGGGAAAGTCTTTGCCCTTCACCTGCTGGACCACGAGTCCGATTCCGTATGTCTTACTTGCGGACCTTCCGGCTTGCTCAAAATCATTAACTACCAGACGGGCAACGTCCTGAGCAGCATGGTCCTGGAGAAGACGGGAGACCAGAGGTGGCCGTCTTGTGCCCTGCTGCTGCCTCCAGGAAAACTCCTCGTGGGGGACAGGAGCGGCTTCTTGCACTGCTACAACAGCGCCACCGGGGAACTGCTTTCCAGCTTGAAGGCCCACGGCTCTCACGGCGTAGGGGCCATCCGGAGCGAAGACGGAGGAGACCTTGTCACGACCGCTGGAAGGGACGGGATGCAAAACGTCTTTGACATTATGGGAGATGGAGAGTTGCGGAGACTGAGCCGAGTCCGTCTGCCGGTGCCCTGGGTGGAGGAGTTCCTCCCCTTCCGCGGGGACACCCTCTTGCTGGGCTTCAGGTCCGCCAACTTCGTTACCTACAGCTGCGGCGAGAGGAGGGAGGTGCTGGAGGCGGAGTGCGGAGGAGGGCACAGGTCGTGGGACTTTGCTGTCCTGAAAGAAAGTCAAGCACGATTTTCCTTCATCAAGGACCAGAAGTTGTTCACCACCTTTCTTCCACTTTCGGAGCTTATCCGTTCTGAAGTGAGGTCGGGGGCGCACTCCAAGACCATCAACGCGGTGGAGCACTTCAGTTTGGGGCCGAGTGACTACGTCGCCACGGGCGGGGAAGACGGCACCGTTCAGATACGGGAGATTCTCACAGGCGGAGACAGTAGCTGGAGAATCGTCGAGGTGCTGAAGAGTCACATTTCCAGCGTCAAGAGTATCTCAATGTCAAAGGGGAGGAAGGGCGAAGTCATCATGGTCACTGCCGGAGGTAGAGCGGAAATGAAGCTATGGAGACTGCAGAGCAGAAAAAAGTGCAAAGGACTGATCGTCTCTGAGCTGTCCACCCACCGGCTGAAGGGGACTGACAAGAGGAGGAAGAAGGTCTGGAGGGACCACGAGATCGTGCACGACACGGAAGTGCGATACACCGACGTCGAAATCATCCCTGATCAGAAGGAAGGAAGCAAAGTAGTCATCTTCGCCGGCTGCTCGGATGGGATCCTGAGGGTTTTCGGAGCAGATCCTGACAGTGGAGACATTCAGCTTGTGGCGGAGAGCGCCTGTATCAATCACTGCTTCCTGAGAGTTTGTTCCGACGTCAACGATGGCGACGTCTTGACATCCAGTACCGACGGCTTCTTGCGAGCCTGGCGTCTCTCGCCAGAGGGTGAACTTTCCATGCTGTGGGAGCTGAGGTCCAACGGGTCGGGGATCAATTCAGTCGCCGGGGTACCCCTTTCGCGCCGAAGGGGCAGTGTAGTCCTGGCAGGAGATGATGGTGGAAATGTGTGTCTTGTGGAAGCCACAAATTCGGCAAAGAAGTTGAGCTCAAAAGCGTGTCACGCAGCTCAGGTCACCGGGCTGATAGCAGTACCAGGAAAGGAAGGCTCCGTCATATCTTGTTCCGTGGACCAGCGAGTGGCCTTGTGGAACATTGATTCAGAAGAAGAATCAAGAGTGCCATTCTTGGAAATGGCCAGCCAGCTCGCGGTCGACGTGGCTGACATCCAGGCAATGTGTTCATTGATCGGAAAGACGGGTGAAACTAACGTGATTGTCGTCGGAGAGGGAATGTGCTTATTACGGCTTTCCCCCCAAAAAGCCCTTAAATTGTGATATGATTTATTGATACGATGCATTTTCATTATCGTAACGAGTGACATAAAATATGTGGCAGTGACAAAAACAAATTTGATTCCCGCATTGGTCAAGTGTTTAGGTAGGATATTGGGGAAGCACAGCCGTAATTGGCACTAGGGCACCGATTGCCTTGCAGTAGCCTATGAAGCTCCTGAGTCCCTGGTCGCTGTTGAGCGTCTCAGAGTCCCCCACGATGAAGCAGGCCTTCTTGGCCCGGGTTATGGAAACGTTGATCCTCCTCGTGTCCTCCAGGAAGCCGACCTCCCTGGCCTGGTTGCTCCTGACCATGCTTAGGACGATGACCTCCTTCTGCCTCCCCTGGAATCCGTCCACCGTGCGCACCTCCATGCCCCTGGCGCGTCCGTCCACCGCCCAGAGGAGGGATCGTAGCGTGGCCACCTGGGCCCAGTACGGGGTGATGACGCCAATGGCGGAGGGGGGAACGCCCAACGAAAGAAGCCTGTTGACCAGCTCCTCCACCAAGAAGGCCTCGCTGTAGTTGGCAATCGACTCGTCCGCTCCGCTGCTGCTGTAAGGGTCCGCCTCCTCGGAGTAGTTTCGACCCCTGAAAAAAATAAAAAGATTAGTATAAATAATACTCAATGGATTATTAAATGAGTAGAGAAGCAACTTACCTGGTGTCAACGAAAAGCACCGGCGACCTCGTCACTAGCAGGTCCTCCTGAGACACCCCTGGTAGCTCTCTGAGCAGCATCTTGCCGACTGACGGGTGCGAGGCAACCTTGCCCTGATAGAAGTAATTGGAGCTCCACCCTGCGATGAGGCTGTTGGAGCGGTACTGGGTCGTCAGCAGGTTGACCCGTTCGGGCAGGGCTCCGGAGAGGCGCTCGAGCACGCTGATGTCGTAGCCCTCCTTCTTGGCCTGGTCGGAGACCACCACGGGGGGAAGCTGGAGGGGATCGCCGCCTGAAAATTGATATTTGAAAGTTCACTACATCACTTTCCCACAGTATCTTCAATGGTAGTTTATGGTACATTTTGCTTACTCAGCACGACCTTCCTGGCTTCCGAAAACATGCTTGCCACGTCCCCGTCGGTAGAGAACCCCGCTTCGTCCAGGCAGACCAAGTCAAAGTGCCCTCCCCTCAGCAGGGTGGATACCCTCCTCTGCTGCGCCGACAGACTGGTGGTGACGACGACCCTCGCCCTCTTCATGGCCACAAACTCAACCTCCATGCGCAGGGCGAAGAGGTCACGCTCAAGCTCCTCCACCGAACGGAGGAGGTCCCCCGCGCCTGGGTCTCCGGGGTCGCTGCTACCAAGGAGTTCCCTTCGCTCTGCGCGGAGGCGGCGGTCCACGTCCCGGGCCTGGTCGGACTCGTCGCAGTCCGTGTTGTTAGCCAGGAATGGGGACAAGGAGGGGACCGTCAGGCGGAGCTCGCTGCCCAAGCGAATCTGCATAATTCGGACGCTAGAAATAATCATTACACTTAAGCATTGTAGTTATATTAGGCATACGTACCACATTTCCCTTGTGCGGTTCCCCCAGTTCGCTGACTGGCCAGTGCTTGAGAATGGCGAGGGTGGCCGCGTCGCAGGCGGCGTGGGACGGGCAGCTCACCAGGACTCGGTGGGACGGGTTCTCAATCAGGAAAGCCAAGACGGCCGCAGCCAGCGTCGTTGTTTTACCTGTGCCTATAAGGTGCAAAAAGGAGCCTGATGTCTAGAGGTTGCTATTTCATAATGGTTTTGTTTCTTTCACAAATTTACCAGGTGGACCATGAATGATTGTCACGCGTTCCTCGGATTTTACGCAGTTCTCCACAGCCGCCTTTTGGGAGTCGTCCATGTTGGGGTTGAAAATTACGGGTCTGGCGGTTGAGGGTGGAGGAAGTTCACTTCCTTTGGCAAAATCGTCCGTCTGCATGCCAGCGTACATTTTGGGAAGTGCGCTCCTGGCCACTTGGCCGGGCCCTTTCTTCTCGGCCCTCTGCAGGGTCCGCTCCAGATTCATCAGCAACCTGACGAAGATGTCGTCCTCTCCCTTCTTTGTCACGTACACGAACGTCTTCTTCCTTGAAGTCGAGGAAGAAGGGGAGGTGAGGGAGTGGGCGAGGAAGTTTGAGACCGTGTCTACCCTGACGTGGATGGAGGACTCGTGCACGGCGCTGATGGTGCCAATCACCCGCTTCCATCTATCAGAAAAGGGACGACGCAGGACGGACTTCAGGGTACCATCGAAGCCGTCGTCGTCTTTTTCATCGTCCGCTAAGACCACTTCCACCAGTTTTCCGACGCGAAAGGACCTGGAGGCCACAGCCTGGTCCATGTCCTTACGGAGGACGAGGCGGATGTCCAACTTGCCTACCTCACGGAAGCGCCAATGCCCAGTATCAAGCTGCAGATCAAAATTGATAAGAAAACAATGATTTTTATAAGAAGTTATTTTATCATACCTGAAGGCCAAATAGTGCAATTCCTCGTAGCTCCAGTTCTTCCCTGGGCAAGTTGAACATGAGCGCTGCCTCCGTCTGCCTCACGTGACGCTGCTCCAGCTTTTCCATCTTGTAGCACCTCTTGAGGAAGTGGCTCAGCAGGCGCTTTTCCAGCGGTCTGCCTTTGCCAGCGCGCAAGTTGTCTTCCAGCTCAGGAGGCGAGGGATGCGATTTCAGGTCGAGCAGGAGCTGGCTCTTCCTCCTCCTCCCCGCCCGGGAAGAGTCCCAGGTGAGCCAAGGGTGGCCGTGGTTCTTTTGCCGGAGCTCCTCCCACAGGACCTGCTGGGCTTTGACGTCCTCTCCAGAGGCGTCCGAGTGCTGCTTGGCCCTGCAGAAGATCCCTCCTCCAGGCAAGAGGGCGATGGTGGCATGGGGAAGGTGGGGTGGAACCATAAAGGAACCGAACACCAAGAGGGACAGCTGTGAGCTGATTGGGCGTGGGAAAAACGACACTTTGCGACCTCTGTAGCTGGCAAGTTCCCTCTGTATTTTGTCAGCTGATGTTTGGGCTGGGAGGAGGGAGGGTGAGGGATTTTTTACATGTTGAAAAAGTGCTAAAAAGGTAAAATTATTGCAAAATTAGAAAATAGACATCCAAATATGATGTTTAAGATTCAAACCCAAAATATTTTTTTCACCGTATGTTTTTCAAACTCAAAATATACGTGTATAAAATTTATGTACTTGCTCTGCTTTTGGAGCTAGGTTGAGTGAGCCCATCCCCCTGTTAATAAAAGGGAAGGAATACCGCATGGGGAACTTGCCAGAAAAAGACAACAAGCTTTCCCTTTCTAGTCCTCTTGGTGTTCGTTTTCTTTATGGTGGAACTCTTCTCCAGGCCGAGGCCATGGACAGGCAGGACGCCATGGAAAAGGACTGAGGGGGAAAAATAAAGAAACACAGGGAAATGAGCAATGGTTTTTTTTTGTCGGTGAGTGTTGAAAAGCAGGTAATAACTTTATTTATTTTGTTTCGCGATGCGCTTCAACGACAGGTAGGTACTGGTACACAACTAAACACATATGTGGTCCATCCTACGATGCAGGTTGTTGTTGCTGCTGCTCCTTTTGCTGCGCAGCCTCCACCTGCTTCTGCTCGTACTTTGCCAGCCACTCCGGCTCCTCCGCCGCGATCTTTTCAATGATGCCGTTGACGAGGAAGCAGAGCCCCTGGATCTGACTGTCCCACGTCTCGATGGCGCCGCGAGACTCAAAGTGGACGATAGAGTCGATCTGGTTGATGTGGCCGTGCATGCGGCCCTCAGTGATCATCTTGCTGGCGATGCGCTCGGCCTTCTCGCCTTAAAGAAACACAAGAAAAATCAAATCAGCAAATAAAGTAGAAAAAATTCGATGAAGTTTTTGTATACTTGGGATCTCCAGCAGAGCGCCTAGACCCTCGAAGGTGATGTTGTTGTAGAGCTTGCTGGCGGCGAGGAGGTTGTGCTCGATAACGGCGTGATCCAGGATGGTTGATCCGTCTGCCGTGGTGGCCTTCTGGTGGGGCTGGAGCAGAGAGGAGAACTCCTCCAGCTCCGACCTCTTGATGAGGCGGTCGAGGTACATCTTTTCTAAGATGTTGTATGCTGGAAGCTGCTGGCACCGCTCGTCCTTGTAAAGCGTGGCCAGCATCCTGCTCCTCTGCTGCCCGGCCGAGGCCAGCACGGTGCAGATAACGGCGTTCCGCAGCGCCGTCAGCCGCTCAGAGTCGTGGATGCTAACTTTGTAGGACAGCTCGTTGTATCTCGAAGCCGCCTCGATGAATTTGCGCTTGTAGTCCAGTGCCCTCCCCTGGCAGACCTTGTAGATGATCTGCAGCTCGGGGTTTTTGGTCTGCGTCTGGAGCTGCGCCGCCCGGTTGATGAATCCCTCCGCCTGCACTGGGTCCTCGTCCTCTAGATAGAGACGGGCAATCTTGAGGTACGTCTCCAGTTTGTAGTCCACCGAGTACTGTTTCTGCCCGTTCTCCAGGGGTATCCCTGTCAGCACCTGCGCGGCCTGTCGCCAAGCCTGCTCCCGCTCGTAGATGTCTGCCAGGTGCTGGCGGATGGCGCCGATCTGGTCCTCGAAGGAGATGACCCTGGGCTGCACGATCTCCAGGGTGTGGTGTGACACGGCCTTGGAGACGGCGTCGTCCTGCGTCTGCGCCAGGCGGGCGCCAACCTCGGAAAGGAGCTGGCGGGAGATGACGAGGGAGACGTTCTCGTTGACGATGGCCTCCACGAAGACCTTGAGCCCGTCCACCAGGTCTCCCTCCGTCAGCTGGCAGATGGCCGACAGGACGCCGCGGTAGCGATCGCTCAGGTCGCGGTGAGCCACAGAACCGGAGGACAACTGCGCAAGCTGAGCCCGGAACCCGGAGATCACCTGAGACTCCCCGCCGCCGGCAGCGGCGGAGGAAGGGCCCTGGGAGGAGCCTGCAGCAGACATGGTATTACGAAGTGTAGGAGACGAATAGCAGGTGATCCTGATAAATGTTCAGCAGGTTCAAGTCCAAGTCCAACGCGGCCGAAAAGTTTCCTAAAAATAATCAGCTGCCGAAAATCGGCACTTTTTTCCGGGCTGCGCAGTGGAACAAAGTCCATTCTGCGCAGTCAGCTGAGTACATTAGGAAAATAAATAAGAAAAGAAGGCTCCAAATTTGAACTCTGGTGTGCGCGCACTGCGACTGCGAGGTCGTTCAAGGCCATGTCGTCTCCGGGGCCTTCCTCGACCTCCTCGACCTCCAGTGCGAGCCGAGGCTTCCGCGGTCGCTTAACCGCCCTCAGCCACGTCCTGTACATGAGCGGCACAAAGTGCTTCCTCTTGACCCTTCAGGAGAAGAAGACCGGTTCGAACTCCGAGGTCGTCCACTTGGTGGTGCCCATACAGCTCAGAGATTGGCACTTCCTGCAGAAGGACAAGGACAAGTTTGTGGGCTGCGACGTCGTCGTCACAAGGATCAGGAAAATCAATAGTGAGCAAGGGTTTTTCCAGGTCATTAATCATGAGTTCATTTTGTAGTCGTTGATATTTTCCCTTGCCAGATTCCGCATCCCCTGAAGGCTTCCTGTTCCGTGCCACGTCCAAGTCCACAGTGAAGGTGCTGTCCCCTCCTCCGGCAAGTCCCTCGAGGCCCCTCCTCCCGGACTCTGGCAACTCCGCTTCTCCCCATCTCTACTTCGAGGGGGTGGTGACCAACGACTGCGACTCCACCAGCGGCGTGGTGGTGCTCAACAAGCGTGCCGTGCTGGTGGCCACCGCCCTATGTCACATCACCAACGTCAGGAGGATAGCCACCGGGCAGAAAGTCTCCGTGGTGGGGGCGCACGCGCA
>JAAUXV010121910.1_pt1 | contig 15251 bp, 25 predicted proteins | sample 7278181 | NCBI WGS metagenome assembly JAAUXV01 (sample SAMN14350114, study PRJNA611818) | marine sediment metagenome | isolation source: surface marine sediment (2.1m) | place: French Polynesia: Moorea | collected 2018-08
CAGCATTCCTAGCTTCCGGTATGACTTTGCCTAGCGAATCAGGTTGGTTTGCTAGAGGACATGAAAGTACTCTGAATATCTTATTGATTTGTTTTTCTCCCATATTTTTGTACCGTGTGCCGTATTTTCAGTTGCCGAAGTTTCTTTTGTTTGGCGTACTGTCTGCACTAGGAGAGAGGGAGCCTTCCTCGTCGGCGCCAAAGTCCCTGCTTTCCACCGAAGTAGAAAGAGCGAGAGAGCTCTGTTCAGTGTTAGGCTAAGGGATCGTCGGATCGAGGACAGTGTTAGCGTTGATTCTAGTAAGTAAAGACTGCATAGACAACAATGGAAAGATTTTCAAGTTCGGAAGAAGATTCCTCCGCCGGCAGCAGGGAGACTTGGAAGAACCTTCTGAAGGCTTCCATCTTGTTCGCGCTCTACGCCGCCGTTTTGGTGACCAACCTGGGGATAATCGTCTACGAGAACGTGGTCCCCGACACTTACCGCACCCTCATCAACAAGATGGTTGCCGTCACCTCGCTGTACAACATCTGCCTCTCCTCCGTCATCACCGCCGTCTTTGCCGTCCCGCTCCTCCCGCTCGGCGAGGGACTGGCCCCGCCAGTCTGCGGCGCCGTCAATGTCTCGCTCGGCTCCTTTGCCACCCAGCTCTTCCTAGCGCACAACGAGGTCATGCTGCTGAGATACGTCTACGCCTGCAGGCTCAGCACGGTGGGCAGCGTCGATGAGGGCCTGGTCAGGACCTTCCTCGTCGGCGCCAACGCCGTCCTCGGCACGCTCTTCGCCTCGGCGGGGTCTGTGGCCGCCTTCGCCGCCGGAAGCGAGCAGTTGCCGTATCTGGTCTGCGTGGGGTCGCCAGGTGGGGCGAGCTAGCATCTGTTCTTTCAAGGAGTAGGGCTCCACCAGTTGCGTTTCTTTCAGTTGGCGAAGGATTCGGCGAAGAGGCCTCGGCCTCCAAGTTCATATTTGCCACCGTCCTGTTCGTGTCCGCCGCCAACATCTTGTCCACCGGCTTCCTGGTCTGGCGCAAGAAGAGGAGAGTTGCCGCCGCAGAGCCCCAGGCATTGCAACAGGTCCCTCAGGCCGACCGCTCCCTGCACGACTACCGCTCGGCCTTCATCCTGCTCTCCCTTGTCGGCTCCACCCCCGCGCTGGCTTGGGCCGCGTGCCGGGCCGTCATGGGCGAGGCCGAGGCCTCCTTCCCGCACGTTGTGCGCTTCTCCCTAGGTGCCTCCGTCACTCTCCTCCTTCCCCTCTCGGTCTACGTGAGGAACGCGCACGTCAGGAAGACACTGGCGAAGGAGGCGAGGGATTGGGCGGCGGGAATCATGGGGCGATGAAGGCGTCTGCGGCGGCTATCCGTGGTGTTCGCGTGTTCCCTCATGCGAGGATGTTCAAGGATGTTGGCAATCATCTAAGTAGTATGGAAATGGTGCAGATGGAGCGTTCTTGAACGGGAAAATAAAGTACGTACAAGGTTTCTCGCCCTGGCGTGTTCTTATACTGTACGTCACTTCCTCCGCCGTTCAATTATACGTATAGGCACTTCGCATTATTGTACTTACCTGCCGTTGTACATACAGTTGTAGACATACTGTACAGTTCTTGTAGCCGTTAAAAGTATCTTGCTTTCCTGCTCCCTGACGATCAGACCGAGGACTACGAGGAGAGCAAGAAGTTCCACGGCCTGCTGGTGACGCTGTACGCCGACTTCAGCCGCGACAAGCTGCTCCCCTTCCTCCGCTCCTCAGACCACTATGCGCTGGCTGAGGCCGAGGAGGCCTGCAAGGAAAGACACTACGTGGACGAGCAGGTGAGTGCGAATGTTACACTTTGAGTCCGGGTGGAATCAAATCAATCTGATGGGTGAAATGTTGATTGTGCGCTACTTTGCTGCTGTTTCCTAGTGCTCACGCTGTAGGTACGCTCTTTTGATATAATATTTTTAGAAGCAAAACTGATCGCTATTGCTTTTTCCCCTCTCAGATCTTCGTGCTTGCGCGGATGGGCAACACCCGCGAGGCGCTCTTCCTCATCACTGACAGCCTGCTCGACATCCACAAGGCGGTGGACTTCTGCAAGGAGCACGACGAGGCCGACCTGTGGAAGGAGCTCATCGACAGGAGCATCGACAAGCCCTACTTCGTCAACGTGCTCTTGCACAACATTGGCACCCACGTCGACCCTCAAATTCTGGTGAGTAGGTGCAAGGGTATTACGTCTAGCGAGGAGTATATAGTCCACTGATTCCCTTTTTCCCACGATTGTGACAAAATACGACGGTCGAGAGATGCGATTGAAATTCATCATTGAATCATTTGAGTTGCAGCTGATCATGACGAGAGGGGAGATTGGGGGCTTTATTCTACTTTTGATGATTTGATATGGCCCTGGGGCGAAACGCACCAAACACCCGCCATTTGAAAAATCACTTTGAATATCATGCAGATTCGTAAGATCGAGAAGGGCCAGGAGATCCCCGGGCTGCGCGACTCCCTGGTGCAGATCATCCACGACTACCGCCTGCAGGTGTCGCTGCAGGAGGGGTGCCGGCGCATCCTGGTATCTGACTGCTACCACCTGCTCCGTCGCAACGTCAACCATCGCTCCAGGGGGATGGCGCTGGGAACAGAGGCCACCTGTGGCTGCTGCGGGGAGGCGGCGTTGGCGGCAGAAGGCGGCGCAGACTTCAGAGTAAGTGCACCTCCGGTTGAAGTAAGATATTTAAAAAAGCCGTTTCCCTTACTTGCAAATCTCTTTCACAGGATCTCGTCTTCTTCCGGTGCCGCCACGTATTCCACGCGGCCTGTCTTACGTCGGCCGGAACCGCCGAGGCCACTCCGGCCTTGTGCACCATCTGTCACAAGAGACCTGCGGCTTTACAATGATTTAGCTGCCGTCCAAAAGTCTGTTCTGTGTTCCAAGATACAAGATTGTGATCTGATTCACGTTTATTTTTTGCACCATACCGTATGTAGCCCTGTTGATTTCGATATTGAAAGAAAAACAAAATCGATATGTATTCATATTATGCGCAGTTTTGTGCATTGTACCGATTTCGTTTTAATATCAACTTCTGCAAGACAAGATTAGATGGACACTTTTAAGGCAGAGAAGGTAAGAGACCAAAAAGTTATTCTTCTGCAGCAAATAAGAGCACGCTTTCAAAAAAGTGAAAAGTTTCTCCGTGTTCGACATCTACCAACGATACTGTACTTTACAAAAATAAAACTGTTACAACAAACTCAAAAAGTCCAGGGAAGGCATGGCTTGATCCAATACTAGGCAGGCGGCTTCCGGGCCCCAGCTTGCTGAACCCTCTTGTCGAGTGCCGCCTTGTCCCCGTGCAGCTTCCCGAGGAACATCCAGTGCTTGAAGGCCGACGATGCCAGGTAGAAGTAAAGCACCAGGCACGCCAGGAACTTGAGAATAATGTAGCAGAAAAGCAGTGGCAGCACGTAGTCTTCCCCCGCGTCGTAGTGTTTCTCGTTCATGACGTTGGCCACCGACATCAAGTCGAAGACGTGGACCACGTTGAGGATGACTGCGAAGACGAGGGTGAAGATCAGCGCGCACAGAATCACAATCCTGCTGTAGGGCTTCCTGTTGTCGTAGATCCCGTACATGACCACCAGGAGCGGGACCGTCACCAGGAACTCGAAGGCCGCGTCCGCCTCCGCCGCCCCCTTGTGTCCGGCTTCCGCGGTGACGATCTTGTACGTCTCGTACTTGAAGGTTATGGTGACGATGAAGCACGTCAGGTGGAAGACGAGGAGGACAATGCCGAAGATGGCCGTGGAGACTCGGGCCACGCACTCGCAGCAGCCCCAGCACACCGTCGGCCTCCCGTCGGCGCGCCCCTTCTTCTTGGTCGCCGCGGTGGTGGTCTTCCCGGCGGTGGTGGTGGCGGTGGGCTTGGTCGTCGGCGCGGGCTTGGTCGTCAGCGCGGTCCCCTTGGCAACGGGGCCTCCGGCTCCCTTTGGTCTAACACTAGGCTTCTTGGTGTCTGCAGGCATTTTTCAATACGTAGAGAGGGCGGGAGGCTTGGGCCGATGTCGAGTAAAACAGGAGTATTAATACATTTCGCACAGATTTATGTTGCACAGGTCCTGCAGGTTGGGAGCAGGAGTTACGAAAAACACCTTAGTCTAATAGTTAAAAAGACACTAAACTGCACATATTTCCCACACATTACATTTTTTTCAGAAGTAATTTAAATTTAATTTAATTAAACTACAGTTGAATTCGCTGAAAGTAGAATAGTTATAGCCAAATAGCATTTTGAATATCTTCTTCTTGCACACATTTCCCCTTAAATTTACGAGTCGTCCTCACGAATGTAAACTTGTCGGCTGGATAAATTGTCGCTAGAGAGACTGGAAATCCGAGATCATGGGGTGGACGACTGCCGCTTTAAGTGCCATTGTCTCAAATTGAAGGGTCGAATGCGGGCGGAGAATCTTAATTCGGCGCGTCCCTTCCGCAGAGAGAGGGAAGAGGCGGCAAATCTTACACGAACGCTCAAATTCATGAGGGCAATTTTTGGCCACAAATAATATGCTACGTCCATTTTTCGAACCCTTGTGTAGCCAGTTGCATTGAGCTGTTGCACTCTCGCTCTCTCCAAACTCTGCGTACTTCCCACTCCCCTCCCTTTTTTTCGTTTCCGGTACTCTCCCCCCCGGAACAATTGGCAAGGGACATAGTAGGACATCCACAGTGTGTTTTCAGAGCTACTTGATGGAGGATTTCGAAAAACGTCAACATTTGTGCCAAGCAGCCCCTAGTTTTCACCACTTTTAAAATGGACAACAACAAAAGAACGGCAATGCCCCCACTGTTTGTTGTACTACTGTAGACACACTTATTATTCGCCAATTTCTTTAAAACAATTTTCTGTCACTATGTGTGTTACGGAGTCAGTTTTTGTACTGCATTGTAAGGACTTCGCAAAGCAGGAAAAACAACATGGAAAACAAAAAGGGGCGCCCCGCCGAGAGCCCGAAAACGCAATTTCCCTTCTCTCCCTTCCCATTCACCCGACGAGCTACGACGCACATGTAACGCTCAGCCTTGACCTTCCAGGAAATGAGATTCCACCCCAAAAATCCATCGGGACAAAAACAACACGGGACAATTCATTCTGTGAGTGGGTACAATTAGCATTCTGAGCTCCGGATATGGGTAAAGGTAGATTCGCATGCCACCTGAGAATTCAAAAAAAAATATTTTTTTCTATGCCTGAGGGGCTCTCCCTCTCTCCTCCTTCTCCATGTGTCACGGCAGGCGCTGATTGACAAGACAGATACCGCGGCACACTCATTTCGGTAGCCAAAACGCAGTAATTCGGAATTTAAAGCGAAATAACCAATTGGTGCTTAAAGCAGCCACTTGCTGTCTTAGCTTTTCCGCGGATGGGGGGGGAGCACCCTGTTGTTTCAGAGCTTCCAAAAACAGAGCCCACTTCACTTCCCCCCGTTTCCCCCCACACATGTCTCCTCCTCCTCCTCCGCGCGGAATTTTCCCCCCGGCGACGGAGAGGAGAACCGACGGAGATCCGGCGACGACCGCACTTCTCTCCTCCGACAAACGCACAAAACACTCCGCCTCCCGCGTTCAACGCGCGCGCGTTAGTTACGAAACCGCAAGTAATTGTACTCCACTTCCTTTCCCGCGGCACGTTACGAAATTAGGATTTAATCCCGGCTTTTTTTTCCTTCTGAGGGAAAAGAGAGGTAGTGACGAGACTGTTTTTCTTTTTGAAGACAGTTCATCAACCCCCAATAAACGCCTGTGCGAAAAGAGAAGAAAAAGGAACAAAAAAACGGCTGAGTTGTAGGGTGTGTCGGCCAGTAAAAAATAGGTTCCTGGAAGTTCCTTTTTCCTTTGAATCTCTTGGAAGAAAAGGAGGAGGAGGAGAAGGAGAAAAGGACAATAACTTCAACTGCGACCACTTGTTGCTTGACTCTGTCGGTGGAAGAGGCTGGCGGGAAAAGGTGAGTTTTGTTGCTCAACTTTTTTGGCGCGCATACCTGTGATTCTTTTTTGGGGTGTGGGAATCTCGAGTGCTTGGACTTCGGAAGAGGAGGGAAACAATTTTCTGCCTGACGTGTTTTCTCGAATTGGCCGACCATCGAAAAAAGGAAAAGGGAAACCGAACTTTTTACAACCGGCTGCGACGAAGCGATAGCGTCCCAAACAGTTTTTTAAAATCACAATCCGTCATTTGTTCACCTACCAATTTTATTGGGGAAACAGTGGGCAATACTTCTCCCGCAGCGCCCAAAAACCGCATTCCTTCCCTTTTCCCAGATTTTTCCCTCCTTCGAGACGAAGTCCGAGCCACCATGGACAGTCCCGCGATGAGCCTGGGATCGTCGGAGGCTTTGGCCGCCGCCGCAGCTGCCGGGACGGGGGCCGGGGCGACAGGGGCGGACGCGGCCCCGCCGATATTCACAGAGCTGTTCGAGCTGTGCAAGTACGACGACGGATACCAGGTGAGTGGTGAGATGCACATTTCTACGTGTCGCCAGAGGTAATCAAGAGGGTGTTGTTGTTGTTCTTCTTGTTGTTGTTATTGGATCTGGAGTTGGGTATGTAAAAAATTGGACCTAGATACGTATATATTCCAAGTTCAATTCTCCATGGTACCGGCGCAGGTCGGTATAGGGATATCTTTTGTTTTAGTTTTATTCGGGGCGTAGACTTATACATAAGCGGGAAATGGCGGGGCGTGTTCCCCATTTTCGGACAGGCAATAAATTTCCCCTTCCGAATTGGCGATCGATAGTAAAGGTGCAGCTTTTGAAAATCATGTTTTCACCTCCCTTTGTTTTTTTGCGGGAGATAAAAGTCGCGAAAAATCGCGGTGGTTAATCTTGTATTTGGGAACCGAAGAAAAGAGGGAGGGAGGGAGGAGGAGAGCCCTCCCCGGCCCCCAGGTTGGTGGAATGGGCAACATGCAGAAAACTAGTTTTTTGGACATGCCTTATAGGGAGGGGGAGGATGGAAGTCGCCTCTTTTGCATTAAAACTCCACATTTTTTTCCTTGACCATCGCGGGATTGCCGGCAAAGCAATTAGCGGCGGTGGTCAAAATACCACACCTCATTCTACACACACTGTATATACCGAAAAAGGAGAGCTATAATGTATTCCCTCATCCATCTTTTTTGTTCGCGTAGGAATGGAAGGAGATTTCGCGGTGGATCAAGTACGAGGAGACGGTGGAGGAGGCGGGGAACCGGTGGTCAAAGCCGCACGTCTCGACGCCCAGCCTCAGGGGGTGGCTAGAGCTGAGGTGCGGGAAAACATGCCGCCAATATTTCTTCCTTGTTTCGGGGGGATTGGCCCATTTATGGAAGCAGTAGTTCAGGCATTTTGTGCACCGTACAGGACAGTACCTATTTTATCATCAACCCAACTTGAATCTTGATTTTCCTCCTCAGGCGATCCCTGAGGGACGGCTTGGTTCTGGTCGACGTTGAGGCCAGGGATTTCAAGCAGGTACGACGAACGATAGAAAAGGCATGTTTTGCAGGATTTACGAATGGCTCTTTCGATTCCCCCAGGTTACTGAGATCGCTGCCAACAAGCTCGTGGCCCAGGACATCGTCACCCAGGAGGTGGCAAAGAAGCTCAGAGAGCTATGGACAAGGAAGCACAGGTGTTTTGAAAATAAAAATTTAAAAAACATTATCTTGCGGAATTGAGTACGTTTGACTGCTTGTCGATTTTTCTTGCAGGCATCAGTTCGAGGGCCCGAGGAAGGCGGAGGGAAACCTCACCAGGGCCATCAAGGACCTCCTGGTGCAGAAGCTGGAGAACAAGGTTTTAAACACTTTCAAATTTCTCACACGCAAAAGTTCCCGGAAACAAAAAAAATATATCTCATCAGGCTGCGGAGAGGGGCCTCCGCGTTCCGGAGCAGGGCAGCCGCCGCTCCTCCTTCAGCGCCAGACACAGGAACGCTCCTCCAGATCCGGAGGGAGATCAGGTGAGAGATATTCGCAAAAATTTTCTTTTCGAACGCTTTATCCAACTCACTTTTATCAATACGAGATTGACGTGACCCTCCACGGCCGTAGCGAATGGGAGTTGGAGGTACTTTTTAAGCTTTGGTCCTTTTCGTGTCATACACGTAGTACGTTTACGCTGAGTGATGGCTTTTTGGGAGTTGAATAGTGACGAAGTTTTCTATCCAAACATTGCACAGAATTATGCTACAAAAATATCAAAACTTTCCTTTTTTTTCTGTAGGACGACGGCATCGACTTCTCCGCCTCTTCGCACATCGACCGCTCCTCCTCCTCCGCCCTGATGCTCGAGGACGGCCGCGTCAACACCGCTCTGACCAAGAAGATCTCCTCCTCCACCGAGGCCGCGGTCATCCTGGTGGGCGCGGTGCCCTTCCTCGACAGGCCGGTCTCCATACTCGTCAGACTGGCAAAGCCAATGGTGCTGGGGGACATGCCCGAGGTGGACATTCCCACCAGGTAAAAAGACAGAGTGATATGTCAATGTAAAAAAATCACAGCAATTTAAATATTTATGAGCTTTTTTCTTTTTTAAAAAAAGTGACATGTTTCAAATACCCGAATTGATTTTTATGTCAGAATATTTTTCAAATACGCGTACGTACAGTATGAATGATAGTTAATTGGTTAATTCCATGCCAGGTTCCTCTACTTCTTCACCGGCCCTCCCACCTCCGCCACCGACGGCGACAACCCGCACCAATCCAAGAAGGACACAGCGGGCGAGCGCGGCCTCTACGCCGACCTGGGCGTATCCCTAGCCACGGCCATAACAGACAGGACGTTCGCAGCCGCGCTATTCAACGCGAAGTCGCCGGATGAAATAAGGGTAAAAGAAAAATAGTCGTAGACTTTATAGTCATCATCCACTCGAATTAATACCTAGTGAAGTCAATGTGCTGCTTCATAATCTGAAGACTTTTTCCAGAAAATAGTTTATTCAGAGGAGTATAGAGAAACAATTATTTTGGATCTTAGATTTTCAAAGTAGATTTTGTACGATTCGATCTTGTTTCTACCCTTTTGTTCCTAGGACGCCCTTGACGCTTACACCAACGGCCTGAAGATCCTCCCCAGCGAGTACAACACCGACCTGAACAAGATCGAGCCGCCCACCAACAAGGAGACGGTCAAGCTGGAGGAGGAGGAGGAGATCGACGAGGACAGGAGGTCTGTTAATGCTAAGTTTTCTTGTTCTTTTTATAGTCGTCTTTAGAATTAACTAATCTACACATATCCACTTTTGAGAAACTATCCCGCATTAAATATATATTTCCGGGCTGATCCTCTAGCATTATTACGATTAGTCCGCTCTTGATCTCCTTTTTCCCAATATGTCACGATTGGTATGTGACCTCGGTATGTACGGTAGGGAAAGGGATTTTGTGTTACGTCTGTAAGCCCCCCGGAGGATGTGATGTTGTTGCTCTGGCCGTAAATGTTATTGGTTCGTATTTTTCCGTCTCTCCTCCAGGATGAGGGAGCAGAGTGGCCTGGTGAGGAGCGGGAGGCTCTTCGGAGGACTCGTACAGGTAATAAGGATCGATGTTGGAGACATGGCACGTGTGGATGTACAGTAGGTGACAATATCGGGGAAATCTGTTTTGTCTTTCATTCAATCGTGCACGTTTTCGGGCGAAGTGAGAAGGATATATTTTATCTCCATGGGTTAGGGAGACAGCTTCGTCTACAAATGTTTCAGACACATGTCAATTAGGGAGGAGCGTTAGGCGAGGCGCCGGCCAAGAAAGACCACACACAGCGAATGAGGCATGCTCACTCATGAATAGCCACCAATTTGACCGGGCCTGGTAATTAGGTTGTTGGTGTATATGGGCTTATGTCACTAGGAAAACAAGAGGGAGGGAGGAACATGAGCAACAACGTGATTTTAGCATATATTCTTCAATTCAGGACATACGGAGAAAGAAGCGTTTCTACTTCTCGGACTTCATCCAGGTTAAAAAACTATTTTTAAATACTTTTCCCCGTCAAATTAGCTCAAGCGTGTTTTTTCAAGGGCCTGCACCCCCAGTGCATCTCCTCCTTCCTGTTCCTCTACTTTGCCTGCCTGGCCCCCATCGTGGCCTTCGGGGCCCTGCTGGGCAAGGCCACCGAGAACAGGATCGCCACCATAGAGTCCTTGATGTCCGGGGTCATCTCCGGAGTTCTCTTCGGGCTCTTCTCCGGGCAGCCGCTCATCATTCTGGGGTCAACCGGGCCGGTTTATGTCTTCGAGAAGATTCTCTACCAGATATGCACGGACCAGGCGAGATATGTTAATTTTTAAACATGTAATTTGAGTTTTTGGACATCCCATTTTGTTGCTGCTGCACTCAAGAAGTAGAGGCCGGGTATAACATTCAGAGAATAAGAATTCACTTTTTAGCCGACTTTTAATGCAGTTTTGAAAGTTGTTACAATCGTGCTCATTTTTCGAACACTTTTTTTTTCGTTCAGAACTGGGACTACCTTTCCCTGCGCCTGTGGATCGGCCTGTGGGTGGGCGTGATCCTGATCCTGCTCGTCGCGCTGGACGCCTCCGCACTCGTCTGCTACATCACCAGGTTCACGGAGGAGCTGTTCGCCACGCTCATAGCATTCATCTTCATAGTCAACGCCTTCGGGAACCTGGTATAGTAAATATACTGCACCGTAAAAATGTCACCAACATTGCTAATTTGTGCTTGGTACCACTTTTCATCTCAAAGCTCTTGTTGTTTTCAAGTTTGCCTAAGTTTTCCTGCCTCAATATTTTTTTGACAAAGCTGTTGGAGTTTCCGTTTGTGAAAATCCCCCCCCCTCTTTCAGGTCCACATCAGCGAGGAGTACGCCTTCTCCCCGAACGGCACGGACATCGGGTGCGAGTGCCGCGCGCCGGAGAACGATTCCGTCGCCGCCTCCAGGGTGGAGGACTGGGCGGGGCTGGACAAGTGGCAGTGCGACCAGTACAAGGGGACGAAGGTACGAGTTCTGGGTTTTATTTCTCATGGTACGCGAGAAGGAAGAACCGTAGCATCCGTTACAACAGACCCGGCAAAACTCAAAAGAGAAACAGCTTTTTTAAAAAAAATTCTTTTGCAGATCGGGGCAAATTGTGACTTCGAGCCCAACATATTCCTGATGTCCCTGGTGCTCTTCTCCGGCACCTTCACAATCGCCTACACCCTCAAGAACTTTCGCAACACGGGCTACCTCCCCGGTAGCATCAGGGACTTCCTCTCCGACTTCGCCGTCATCATCGCCATCCTGACAGGAACAGCAGTCAGCTTCTTCTCCGGCACCCACACCCCGAGGCTCGTAGTGCCGGTGATTTCAAATTTAAATATCTAATTATTTTTAACTTTTACGGGAATTGACACGTTGTTTCGCAGGACTCTTTCGCTCCCACCTATGAGGGCAGAGAATGGTTCGTTGCGCACGGCCTGATCGTGGCCGACCACCTTCTGACCAACCCCTGGTGGGTGGACGTGTTCCTCGCGCCCGTGCTCGCCCTCCTGGCCACCATCCTAATCTTCATGGACCAGCAGGTGAGCTTTGACAGATTCCATTTGATACACACAATGTTTTTATATAAAAATATATACTATACGGTACACGGAAAACGCCATCAATGAGGAAGACTGAGATGATAACGGAATTGTCTCCCCTCAGATCACTGCCGTGATCGTGAACCGCAAGGAGCATAAGCTTCGCAAGGGCGGCGGCTACCACCTGGACCTTCTCATCCTGGCCGTCATCGTCATCATCTGCTCAGTCTTCGGCCTCCCCTGGTTCGTCGCGGCAACCGTCCTATCCATCAACCACATCCAGTCGCTCACCAAGGAGTCCGAGAGCTCGGCCCCTGGTGAGAAACAAGAAACTCTGTTTTGTTCCGTTGCTGCAGGTTGATAGTTGATCTTGCAGTTGTAGTCCCTGCTGCTGTTGCTGCCGTAGTTGCTTATGATGTTGTTGCTGCTCTTGTTCAGGTGCTGATGCAGGTGCTTTTGCTGGTGCTGTAGAAGGTTGACATGTGGTAATGCAGTAACGTTTTACATCAGTTACTAATGTTTTTTCCAAAACTTTTGCAGGCGAGAAGCCCCAGTTCCTTGGCATCCGCGAGCAGCGCGTGACCGCCGTCCTGATCGCCCTGGCCATCGGCCTCTCCACCTTCATCACCCCCATCCTCGCCGTCATCCCCATGCCAGTCCTGTACGGGGTCTTCCTCTTCATGGGCGTGTCCAGTCTAAAGGGGCTGCAGTTCTTCGACAGGCGAGGAGGAGAAAACCGATGGAATTCCCACTATATATTTCAATACAAAACAATTATATTTCAAACAGGCTCCTGCTGCTGTTCATCCCGAGGAAGTACCAGCCCGACTACGTCTTTCTGAAGTACGTCCCCCTCCACCGGGTCCACCTCTTCACATTCTTCCAAGTAAGACAAATTTGCTGCAGCATGAACGCTACATATTGCCCACACAAATTCATCTTTCTTCCTTCATTAGCTGACATCCCTGATCCTGCTGTGGGCCATTAAGAACGAGCCGACGACCTCAATCTCCTTCCCCATCATGCTGGTTGTGATCTGCGCCATCCGCAAGTTCATGGAGTGCGTGTTCAGCAAGCACGAGCTGCGGGCGCTGGACGACCTCCTCCCGGAGGCATCCTCCAAGAAGAGGAGGGCAGGAGGAAAGGGGGGAATTTTCAACAAGATTCACAGCAGGTGAGAAGTAGAGGGTTATGATCTAGCCTCCTTGCCTTGATGGACAAAAGAGTCCGCAAAAAAATAACAATGTCTCTTTAAACAGGCAAAAAAATATTCGGAGAAAATGGCGCGATTTTGTGACAAGCAGACATTTCCAATTTTAAAAGCACGTTATATTTCTCCCCTCTCCAGAGCTGACATGGCCTATGAGATGGAGAGGGCGAAGAAGAAGGAGGCGGAGGAGGAGGCCGAGAGGATTAAGCTGCTACACGAAGAGTCTAGGAACAGGTGCTAAAACTTACAATTATAATGAAAGTCAAATTGAAATGAAGAGTTTATTCAAGGGCCATGGGCATCGAGCTCGACGACTACGGCCGCGTGGACATCCGCGCCAAGACCAAGCAATATTCCGACCTCGTCCGCGCCGCGACCGCGGCGGCGGCGGCCAGGACCAGCAGGAGCAACTCGATCTACCCCGGCAGCCCGCCGCCGGGGGCGGCCCCCGCCTTCAAGGGAGCTGAACACCACCACAAGGGGTCAAAGAACGTCGTCTTTGTCAAGATGAGCGACCAGGTGGGAAAGATACGTGTATATGTTTTTGTTTGTTTTATGTCTTGATCAATGTGGGGATTTATTAGGAGGTCTACACCCCGCTGAACGTGAACACCCGCACGGTGAGCGGCCTGCTTCGCCGCCTCGAGGCTAAGTTCCCCGCGCGCGTCAGAGAGGACGCCGTCGCAAACCTCTACCAGAAAAGCAAGAAGAACCTGGTTCGTATTAGAAAAGAGTTCCCCCCTGATGACAATAAAACCTTTTGTTTTGTTTTCAGATGTTCCATCTCGACGACGACATGGTTGACATGATCACTGCTGGGCAGGTCTTTGACGTGGAGGTGGAGGAGAGCGAGGAGAATCCAGGAAAGCAGGTGCTGGTGCTGATCAATTTTTTTAAAAAAAAATCCGACTTATCAGAAAAAACTTTTCTTCTTTTCAGGATATCACGCTGAAAGAAGTGGACAAATAGTTAACTGTTCTGGACAAAATTGTACATAATTGCAGTGCTTTTATTTTTCTTGTACAATATTTACAATGCATAATATCAATGGTTTCTTCAAGCATGATTGTATTCTCCGAAAGGTATTTAGACATACATTGCATAATTATGAAATATACTTCACGCATAGCATGTACCCGGTATGTGGCATTCTACAAAAGGAAAATCCTGACAGCATGCAGTGCAAACTACCTTTGTATTGCTATCCCCAGATCCAGCAGCACTATGGCGCTGTTCGGAATCTCCCCCACCAGCAATCTTCCTTTATCCCTCATATTTATTGTTCGTCTCATCGACGCAGGACCTCTTCGACTATTCATTTTTCAAATTGCTTGCACTTCAAGAGAACCGTCTTCACCTCAAATGCCACAGGGTATTTCTTTCTCTGGAATTGGTGTTGAGTTTTCAGTCCCTATTACCTTCGCCCAGTCCCAGGAAAAAGCCCACGGAATGAATCGTTGATTGGAAAAATCCTAGAAAAACATTTCCTATGTTCATATTTTACCCTGATATACCGACGACACCCTTCCCCGGTAGCTCAGCGGTAGCGTTCGCGCTTCCAAAACTGACTGCTGGGAGGACCTGGATCGAATCCCCCTCTGGGGGGGGATAACAAGATCGAGATGAAGGGTCTTGGGACACAACCCTGCAGTGGGATAGGGTGAAGGCATAATGATTCATGAAATATAGGATCGGCCGTCCTTGGAAACAAGGCTCCCCAGAACCAACCAACCTTTACGCGCGAAACTTTAACTTTTAGTAGAACCTTTTTTATTTCTCTTTAGCCTGAACACTATACCGGTACTGCCGGTACATCTTATTTTTGACCTATCAAGTTGACATCACTCACAAGTTGTCAAAAAAGCATCAAAATATGGTAAAAAGCCTGGTTAATTTCTAGAGCGTTTTTTGGCCAAAAATAACTTTTGGGTTCCAGAACCAAGATGTACCTGATCCATAAACTCTTACCACTCAGAGAAACAATAAAGGTTTTTAAATTTAGCAACTGCCTTGAAGTTTAAGAATCCCGCGCAAAGGTCTTCAGACCCTCTTTAGAAATGGTCTTCTTCTCTGCCATTTCCCTCTTCTCCATTGATCTCGAATCACTTCCTGAAGGGGCACTCCAGGGAGTAAGGGACATTTGAGGGGAGAGAAATCAAAGAACATTCAAGAGACATACGGAGAAGGAGAAAAAGAAAGAAAGAAAGTTGCAATTTTTTTTGAATGTTGTGCAATGATTTGAATCTTCCGCTTTACAATAGTGAAGAAACAAGATAAAGTTTTCTTCATCTGTTCAAAAGAAAAACAAGGAGCGTTCAAATCCATTCCTCATTCCGTCACTTCCTTTAGGATCCCCCCCTTTCTTTCCCCGGCGGCGGATGTTTGAACGTTGTCTTCCACCATCCTCCTTCTTCTTCAGTAAGAGAGACAAGAAGCTCATTTCCGTGGGGGGGGGGGGGGGCGGGGGGGGGGCGGG
>JAAUXV010085429.1_pt1 | contig 15239 bp, 9 predicted proteins | sample 7278181 | NCBI WGS metagenome assembly JAAUXV01 (sample SAMN14350114, study PRJNA611818) | marine sediment metagenome | isolation source: surface marine sediment (2.1m) | place: French Polynesia: Moorea | collected 2018-08
AGCGGCACGATTTCCGATAGATCACCCATATCTTCCCAGGTCAAAGTAATCCCTGCGGCAGCGGCCATGGCGATCAGATGCAAGGTGTGATTCGTCGATCCGCCGGTCGCATGAAGCCCGACGATAGCATTGACGAAGCTCTTCTCGTCGAGCATGCGCCCGAGGGGACGAAAATCCTGCCCCTCGCGCGTGATCGCCAACGCCTGAACGACAGCAGCTTCCGTGAGCGGCGCGCGCAAAGGATCATCGGGCGGCACGAAGGCGGCACCGGGCATATGCAGCCCCATCACTTCCATCAGGAACTGGTTGGAATTGGCGGTCCCATAGAAGGTGCAGGTTCCGGGGGCGTGGTAAGCGGCACTTTCGGAGGCAAGGAGCTCGTCTCGGCTCGCCTCTCCGCGGGCGAAACGTGCGCGAACCTTGGACTTATCCTCATTTGATATTCCGGTCGGCATGGGCCCAGCGGGCACAAAGACGGCGGGCAGATGGCCATGAGCGAGCGCGCCGATCACAAGACCGGGCACGATTTTGTCGCAGATGCCCAAGAACAAAGCGGCGTCGAACATATCGTGGGAAAGGGCCACCCCTGTCGCCATGGCGATGACATCGCGCGAGAAGAGGGAAAACTCCATCCCGGCCTGCCCCTGTGTCACGCCGTCACACATGGCGGGAACGGCACCGGCGACCTGCGCGGCGGCACCGCGCTCGCGCGCGGCCTGCCGGATGAATTGCGGATAGGTTTCATAAGGCTTGTGCGCCGAAAGCATATCGTTGTAGGCGCTGACGATCCCAAGAAGCGGAACGGTGCCGCCACGCAACTCCTCCTTGTCGCCGACCGGACATCCGGCATATCCATGAGCCAGATTGCTGCACGAAAGCGCTCCGCGCCGTGGTCCCTTGCGAACGGCTTCGTCGATCCGCAGAAGGTAGGCCTCACGCCGCGCGCGCGAACGCTCGTGAATACGCCGTGTAATCTGATCAATTAGGGGGTGCATCGCTGGGCCTTTTTTTCTACCATTGTAGCGTTGCCCCCTTGTGACCGCAAGCGGGCGAAGAAAAGGAGGAGCCTATGACCATCACCATCACAGAACGCAACTGCGACATTGGAGAGGCCCTAAACAGAGCGATTCATTCAAGCATCACCGGGGTCATGGACAAATTCCACGAAAGCGCGTTTACCGCCAACGTCAAAATCGAACACGCCGGTTCGTCCTTTCAGTTTCAAGTCTATGTGCGCACCAGCTCCGGCGACGAAATGCGCGTCGATGAAACGAACAGCAACGCCTACGCTGCGGTCGAAAACATCGCCAAGCATATGGAAAAGCAGCTGCGACGATCCAAGCGCCAACGCACCTCCTCGCGCACGCGTCACCACCCCTGACCCTTCTGCCAAGGCTTTTGTCCCGTCCGGGCGCGCGGCCTTTAGCCAGAGCGGCGGTTTTGGCGGTTCTCGATCAGATGGTCGACCACCTGAGGCTCCGCAAGCGTTGAGATATCTCCCAGATTGGAAAAGTCGTCCTCGGCGATCTTGCGAAGAATCCTGCGCATGATCTTGCCCGAGCGCGTCTTGGGAAGCGCCGGCGTAAACTGCACTTTGTCGGGCGTCGCAATCGGTCCGATTTCCTTGCGCACCCAAGCGACAAGTTCTTTGCCAAGCGCATCAGAGACCGTCTCGCCAGCCATCAAGGTGACATAGCTATAGATTCCCTGTCCCTTGATCGGATGGGGATAGCCGACGACCGCAGCTTCGGACACCTTGGGATGGGCAACGAGGGCCGACTCGACCTCCGCCGTTCCCATACGATGCCCCGAGACGTTGATGACGTCGTCTACCCGACCGGTAATCCAGTAATAGCCATCGGCATCGCGCCGGCATCCGTCGCCAGTGAAGTAGTATCCGTCATAGGTCGAGAAATAGGTATCAATGAAGCGCTGGTGATCGCCGTAAACCGTTCGCATCTGTCCGGGCCAACTATCACAGATAACGAGATTTCCGGAGGCTTCGCCCTCGAGAACTTCGCCTTCGGCGGTAAGGAGCGCAGGCTTGACGCCAAAGAAGGGGCGCGTTGCCGATCCTGGCTTCAACGGGGTGGCCCCGGGCAGCGGCGTGATGAGTACGGCTCCGGTCTCGGTCTGCCAGTAGGTATCAACAACGGGCAAACGGCCCGATCCGATGACCTCATAATACCAGGACCAGGCCTCGGGATTGATGGGCTCGCCGACTGTTCCCAACAGGCGTAGCGAGGCGCGCGAAGACCGATTGACGAAGGCATCGCCCGCCCCCATCAACGCGCGGATCGCGGTGGGCGCCGTGTAGAAGATATTGACCTCATGCTTATCGCACACGTCCCAGAAGCGCCCGGCATCGGGATAGTTCGGCACCCCTTCAAACATCATGGTGATCGCACCATTGGACAAAGGCCCATAAACGATATAGGTATGCCCCGTCACCCATCCGACGTCAGCGGTACACCAGTAGACTTCGCCCTCACGGTAGTCGAACACGCAGGAGAAACTGAGTGTCGCATAGACAAGATACCCCCCTGTGGTATGCAATACGCCCTTGGGCTGCCCGGTCGAACCGGATGTATAGAGGATAAACAAGGGGTCTTCGGCGCCCATGGGCTCGGGCGGGCAATCGGTGCTTTGGGCATCGGTAATTTCATGGTACCAGATGTCGCGGCCTTCGACCCAGGCGATGTCGACGCCGGTCCGGCGCACGACGAGGTCATGCTCGACGCAAGGGCACGAACGGCAGGCCTGATCGCAATTTGCCTTTAAGGGGACTTTTCGCTTGCCACGCAGCCCCTCGTCGGCGGTGATGATAATTTTGCACGAGGAGTCGTTGATTCGTCCGGCGAGCGCCTCGGGAGAAAAGCCACCAAAAACGACGGAATGGACAGCACCGATGCGCGCGCAGGCAAGCATGGCGTAGGCGCTTTCTGGGATCATGGGCATGTAGATGCAGACGCGATCGCCCTTACCGACACCGCTGGCGCGCAAGGCGTTGGCGAGGCGACAGACATGCTCATAGAGTTCGGCATAGGTAATTTTGAGGTGGGTTCCCGGTTCATCCCCCTCCCAGATGATTGCGGTTTGGTTGGCCCGCTGTGGCAGGTGGCGGTCGACACAATTCACGCAAGCGTTAAGCACCCCATCGCTGAACCAGGCGATTTTGAAGGTATCGCGCATGAAACTGACATCCTTGACGACAGAATAAGGCTCAATCCAATCGACACATTGGCCCTGTTCGCGCCAAAAGCCTTCTGGATCGTCGATTGAATGCTGATACATGCGCAAATAGGTTTCGTTTGAGATGCGTGCGCCCTCTTTCCACCGTGGTTGAAGCTCATAGACTTCTTTGGTCATTGTACCCTCCCTTAGGTCATGATTCGCTTAGTTTGGTTTGATGTTAGTGTCTTTGTCGTGCCTTGAGAAGTCTCAGGGCTCAGATGTTGAGGTGGCCAAGGGCGTCTTGATGGTTGGATCGGTAGCCCAGAGCCTCTGCGAGGTGTGGCTCGGCGACCGTTTCGGTGCCGTCGAGATCGGCGATGGTGCGGGCAAGGCGCATGACACGGTGGTATCCGCGCGCTGAAAGCCCGTAGGTTTCTGCGGCTTTGGTCAGCAGGGTAACTTGTTGGGAAGAAAGTCCGACAATATCTTCGAGGAGCGCGGGTGGACATTGGCTATTGGTGTGAACGCCCTTTTGTCCGAGAGCTTCGTAGCGTTTTTGTTGTTTTTCGCGACAGGCGGCGACGCGCGCGGCGATTTGTTCGGAGCCCTCGCGCGATGGGGGCAGGGCGAGGTCCTTGGCTTGCACCGCGGGGATTCCGAGGAAAATGTCGATACGATCAAGGAAGGGTGCGGAAAGGCGTGCTTGGTAGTCTGCGGCGCATCTGTCGCCACGCGCGCAGGTTTTTCCAGGTTCTGCAGCGCGTCCGCAGCGGCATGGGTTCATGGCGGTCACAAGCTGAAAGCGCGCCGGATAGGTGACGCGGTAGTTGACGCGCGCGACGAAGACTTCACCGGTTTCGAGGGGTTGTCGCAAACTGTCGAGCACTTGTGGGGCAAACTCCGGCAATTCGTCGAGAAAGAGAACGCCGTTGTGTGCCAGTGCGACTTCACCGGGTTGGGCTTGTGCCCCGCCGCCGACCATGGCGGCCATAGAGGTCGAATGGTGTGGGGAGCGGAAGGGACGGCGAGCGCTCAGTCCGCGATCATGGATCAGTCCTGCGACCGATTCGACGATGGACAATTCGAGACGTTCCATTGCGGTCATGGGTGGCAGGATTGAAGGCAAGCGGGAAGCGAGCATACTTTTTCCGGCGCCTGGGGGTCCTACGAAGAGGAGGTTATGACCTCCGGCAGCGGCGACTTCGAGGGCACGTTTGGCGCTTTCCTGTCCCCGAATTTCGTTAAAGTCGCCGACTTCGGATTGTCTTGCGATGGCGACCGGACGGGGACGGGGAAGGGTTTGCGTTCCTTTTGCGTGGTTCACGAGACTGACAAGGCTTCTAGGCGCGATCACTTTGAGGGTTTCGCTAGCGATCACGGCTTCTCTGCCGGAGGCCTCGGGACAGATGAGTGTTTTATCTTGAGCGACAGCGTGGATGGCGGCGGGCAAAATTCCTGAGACGGCGCGCAAAGAGCCGTCGAGCTCAAGTTCTCCAAGGACGAGCGTCTTCTCTAGCATTTCTTTTGGCAGGACTCCGATTGCGGCCATGATTCCCATAGCAATGGGTAAGTCGTAATGGCTACCGACCTTAGGCATATCGGCGGGCGCGAGATTGACGGTAATTCGTTTTGGTGGGAGAGCCAATCCGCAGGCCGAAATCGCGCCCCGGACGCGTTCTCGACTTTCGCCGATGGCTTTATCACCGAGCCCGACAATCGTAAAGGCTGGGAGTCCGGCACTGATTTGGACCTGGACATCAACGTCGCGCGCTTTTACCCCTGAAAGCGCGATGGTATTGACGCGTATAACCATAAGCCCTCCGGGGCACACTGACATATGTAAGGTAAGCCTAGAACGAAGCCTGTTAGAATTCAATTGTCCGACGGAGGATCTAGATTGATCTAGCGGTTTTGATTGCATTATTTGGTTGAAGGGCATAGGGTATCGTAGTTCATGAGCCTGAGAAGGAACCGACGGGTATGCATCGCAAGGCCCTATTGACTCTGACGCGGCGAGCGGCGGATCGTATACGGACGATCATGTCTGAACGAGGGCTTGGTTCAGACACGGGAGCATCCGGCTTACGCATCAGCGTTGAAAAAGGCGGGTGCGCTGGCATGAGCTACCGTCTCGACTGCGTCCCTCACCCCGATCCCAATGATGAACACTTTGAAGATCAGGGCATCCGGCTCTATATAGAGTCTTCTGCCCTGCTTTTTCTGCTCGGCGCGCGCGTCGATTACGCCTCAGATGAGTTGTCGTCAGGTTTCACCTTCTCAAATCCGAACCAGCTTTCCGCTTGCGGATGCGGAGAATCGGTCGCCCTGCGCGCCGTACCCGCCGAGGTCCTTCGCGAAGCCTTGCATAGGGGTCAATAGCCCGGATGCACCTCATAAAGCTATGCGTTGGATGTCCAGAGCCAGCCGACCTCTATGTGGCCATCCAGCGTCGCGTCGCCAGGGCGAAAAAAAACGCCGAGGGGGCTCACTATATCCACCGTACGCGCGCCTTTCCAAGACGCGCTCGTCAGTTGCTCCCTAGCGGCTCGCTCTATTGGGTCATGCGCGGGTTCGTTTGCGCACGCCAATCACTCCTGGCCATCGACACCATTCATCTTCAAGACGAGGGCACCTTCTGTCAGCTGCATCTGGACCCCCAACTCGTTCTTGTCGAACCGCTTCCCAGACGCCCCTTCCAAGGATGGCGTTATCTTGAAGATCGGGACGCGCCACCCGATATCGCGCTTTTCGATCCGACGCAGACGCCTCTGCCACGAGCGGTTGCACAAACACTCGATTTCTTCGGACTGCGAAGCCACGCCGCCGCCAAACCGATGTAGCGCAAGGGACTCCCGAGCTCTCGCTACGGGTTAAATTTCCTATAGACCTGCGACTTTGGCGCTCTTCGATTTTTGTTATTTCAACCCAACCCGATGCGCGAGGTCTATTGGAGTCTCATGGGCGAGAACTTATTGGCCGACTTCGCTCATCCACGGACAGGTTACTTCCCCAACCAACCCCTGAATCAGCGCGTTTGCGCCAAACATAAGAGCCTCACCCCTTCCATTTGGGCCCATCCTGCCTATATCAGCTTTGTACCCTTGAACGTAACCAGAACCGAGGCCGATATGAACCCTGATCGCTTGACCGAACGCGCCAAGGGCTTCCTGCTTAGCGCCCAGACCCTTGCGCAAAACCGCTCTCACGCCAATTTTTCGTCGCTTCATTTGCTCGCAGCGCTCCTCCACGACGAAAAGGGCCTCGGCGCCCGGCTCCTGTCCGCAACACAAAGCGCGCCGCGCGATCTGCTTCGGGCGACCGAAAGCGCTTTGGAGCGTAAACCCAAAGTCGAAAGCACATCCCCCGCTTCGCTCTACGTTCAGCCCGAATGCAAAGAGGTCTTTGCCCGGGCGGAAGCCATTGCCAACGATCAGGGCGACCAGTTCATATCGACCGAAGTTCTTCTTCTCGCGCTCACCGAAACGCCGAAAAGCGAATCGGCGAGCCTTTGCCAATCGCTCGGATTGCGCCCCGATGACTTGCGCACCGCGATCAGCGCGATGCGCGCAGGCCGGCAGGCCGATAGCGCAACTTTCGAGGAGGCTCTGCAAAGCCTAGAACGCTTTGGCCGCGACCTGACCGCAGAAGCACGTGCGGGCAAAATCGATCCGGTAATCGGTCGGGATAAAGAAATCCGACGGACGATGCAGGTTTTATCGCGCCGCACGAAGAACAATCCGGTTCTCATTGGCGAACCTGGGGTTGGAAAAACGGCGATTGCCGAAGGTCTTGCGACACGAATCGCTCGGGGCGATGTGCCCGAAAGTCTCAAAGCGGCCCAACTGGTTGCGCTGGATGTCGGCGCTTTGGTTGCCGGGACCAAGTTTCGCGGAGAATTCGAGGAGCGCCTGAAAGGCCTGTTGAGCGAAATTACCGCACAAAATGGACGGGTCATCGTTTTCATTGACGAATTGCACACGCTTGTCGGCGCAGGAAAAACCGACGGCGCGATGGACGCGTCCAACCTGCTCAAGCCGGCCTTGGCGCGCGGTGAGTTGCACTGCATCGGCGCGACGACGATAGACGAATTCCGCCTGCACATCGAAAAAGATGCCGCCCTCGCGCGCCGCTTTCAACCGGTTCAGGTCGACGAGCCCGACATCGACGATACGATCGCCATTTTGCGAGGGCTCAAGGAAAAGTACGAAGTCCACCACGGCATCCGCATCACGGACGGGGCTGTGGTCGCCGCGGCGCGTCTGGCGCATCGCTACATCGCCGACCGCTTCTTGCCTGACAAAGCCATCGACCTGATCGACGAAGCCGCAGCGGGTTTGGGTCTTCAGGCCGATTCTCGTCCCGAGAGTCTGGATCGGATCGAGCGCGAGCTCACCAGGCTGAAGATCGAGCGCGAGGCGCTACAAAAGGAGAGCGACACGCAGGCGCAAGAACGGCTGCGCGCCATTGAGGAGGCGATCACCAACGGCGAGGACGAATGCAATACGCTCGAAAGTCGCTGGCGATATGAAAAGGACCAGCGTGCGGAGCTTCAGAAGCGGAAGGAAGAGGTCGAGCGACTGCGCGCCGAACAGATTGAGGCCGAGCGGAGCGGGAATCTGGCCCGCGCCTCCGAGATCAGCTACGGGCTTATCCCCGAGCTTGAACGCGCGATTGAGCAGGCCCAAAGCGCGCCGCAGGATCAGGACCGGCTGCTCGATGAGACCTTGCGGGCGGAAGCGGTAGCGCGGGTCGCCGAGCGGTGGACAGGCATACCCGTTGAGCGCCTTATGGAGGGCGAAAGCGAGCGCTTACAGCGTATGGAAGCGGTCCTGGGCGAGCGGGTTATTGGTCAGGCGCGTGCGGTAAGTGCGGTCTCGCGCGCGGTGCGCCGGGCGCGCACCGGACTGAACGATCCGCGACGTCCCTTAGGGTCCTTTCTCTTTTTCGGGCCTACGGGCGTTGGCAAAACCGAGCTTGCGCGCGCGCTGGCGGGCTTTCTTTTTGGGGATGACCGACGCATCCTGCGTCTTGACATGAGCGAATATATGGAGCGACATGCCGCCTCGCGCCTCATTGGTTCTCCGCCCGGATATGTGGGCTATGAAGAAGGCGGCCTTCTAACCGAAGCGGTCCGGCGCAAACCCTATCAGGTCATTCTCTTTGATGAAGTCGAAAAGGCCCACCGCGAAGTGTTCAACCTTTTGCTACAAGTGATGGACAACGGATCGCTGACCGATCGCAAAGGTCGCGAGGTGAGTTTCCGCAACGTGATTATGGTCATGACGTCCAATCTTGGCGCTGAGTATCTCCTTGACGATGACGGCGATCCTGGCGCGGCGCGCGAAAAGGTGATGGAGGTTGCGCGGGGGTATTTCCGGCCTGAGTTTCTGAACCGGATCGACGAGACGGTCGTCTTTGAACCGTTGGCGCGCGATCAGATCGACGCGATTGCGAAGATCGAAATCGAAGCGCTGGCTGAGCGCTTGCGCGATTCGGACCTCACGCTGAAAGCCGAAGCATCGGCGCTAGGTCTGATTGCCTCGCAAGGGTTTGAACGGGCCTTCGGTGCCAGACCGCTTAAGCGAGCGATTCAGCGGCTCGTTGAGGACCCGATCGCGGACCTGCTGCTTTCGGGAGAAATCAAGAGCGGCGACAGGCTCACCTTGCGCACAAAAGACCAGGGGATTCATGTGCACTGTGAACGCGCCGGCGAAGCGACGGAGACCGGATCAGGAACTTGATATCAGGGATCTGATAGCGCGCGAACGTCTTGGGCAATTTCATCGGCGAGGTCAAGGTGTTCGTGATTCGCACTCTCGACCAAGACCCTAACGATCGGCTCTGTACCGGAAGCGCGAAGAAGCACGCGACCGTCGGATCCCAATATGTCGCGCACCTTCTCAAGGCGTTCTGAGATCTGCTTTTTATGGACGACCTTCTTGTCAGCGACCTCCACGTTGATCTGCCGTTGCGGAAAGAGCGTAAAAAGATCGGAAAGACCTTCGACCGCCTGACCGCTGTCCGAAAGAAGGCCGAGCAAACAGACCGCGGCCAACAAACCGTCGCTTGTCCCCAGAACGTCAGGAAAGACGAAGTGTCCCGATGCCTCTGCGCCGAAACGAGAACCGGAAGCCACCATAGCCTGTAATAACGGCCGATCACCGACCGGCGTTCGGATGACCTCAACCCCAAGCGCGCGAAGATAGGGATCAAGCGCGAGATTCGCGATTTCGGTCGTCAATACCGGTTTGCCATTCAAACGGCCTTGCGCGTGCAAAGCTCCCGCCATGAAACCCAGAACATGGGTACCGTCAATCACCTCACCACGGTCGCTGACGACCACCATGCGATCACCATCCCCGTCGAAGGCAAAGCCAATATCGGCCTTCTCACGCACAACCGTTTTCGCCAATTGCTCCGGGGACGTCGAGCCGCATGCCTCGTTGATATTCAAGCCGTTGGGTTGGGCATGGGTCATCACGACATCGGCGCCCAACTCCCAAAGCACCTCGTAGCTCACGCGGTAACTTGCTCCGTGCGCTGCGTCCAGGACCACCCGCCAGCCCTTGAGCGACTTCGGACCATCAAAGGCCGCCTTCACAAATTCAACGTAACGCCCTCGCGCATCGTCGATCCGTTTTGCCCTACCTACCGCTTCAGGCCTCGCGAGCGGAAGTTCCGATGCTCCTGTCACCCGCTTTTCTATTCGTTTTTGTTCCGTCTCGTTGAGCTTACGACCGTCCGAACCAAATAGCTTGATGCCATTGTCGTAGTAGGGATTGTGCGATGCGGTGATCATGATGCCAATATCCGCCCGCATCGAACGGGTAATCATCGCGACCGCAGGGGTCGGCATCGGCCCCAAAAAGAACACATGCGCACCGGTCGACATCAAACCCGCAGAAAGAGCATTCTCAATCATATAGCCTGATCGGCGCGTATCCTTGCCGATCACGACACGCATCGGAACATCGCGCGTTGGCGCGTCGCCAACCAACGCTTTCCCAACGCGTAACGCTAACTCCGCATTCATCATCGGAGTGTTGGTTCGGCCCCTTATGCCGTCCGTGCCAAAAAGACCCGCCCGAAAAATGCCCTCAAACACCGAAACTAGCTCTGTGGCTTGAAACCAGGAAACGGACCCGAACGCTTCTTGCCACTACCCTTCGGGGCCGCACCCCCAGAACGACGACGACCAGACGTCGGGATGCCAGAGCCCGGCGTCGGAATCGGATCGGCGTTCTTGCGCTCCGGCGGATTGCCCTTCAACAATTCGCGCAACTCGTCGCCATTGAGCGTCTCATACTCCAGCAACCCCTGCGCCAATGTCTCCAAAGATGCGCGATTCTCACTCAGAATCTCCGTCGCGCGCTTGTACGCATCGTCTATGAGGCCGCGAACCTCCGTGTCTATCTGTTGCGCCGTCTCTTCAGAAACATTCTGCTGGCGCGCTACAGAATGACCCAAAAATACTTCGTCCCGATTGTCTCCATAAGCTACCGTCCCCAAAAGATCCGAAAACCCCCAACGCGTGACCATGTTGCGCGCAAGCTCCGTCGCCTGCGATATGTCCGAGGCCGCTCCAGATGTTATCCGATCCTTCCCGAATACGATCTCCTCAGCTACACGACCTCCCATCATTACAACCAAACGCGATACCATCGTGCGGTAACTCAATGATAAATGATCCCGCTCCGGCAACTGCATCACCATGCCCAATGCCCGACCACGCGGTATGATCGTCGCCTTGTGTACCGGATCCGTGTCGGGAACCTTCAGCGCAACAAGCGCATGACCCGCCTCGTGATAGGCCGTAAGACGCTTCTCATCTTCCGACATGACCATCGAGCGACGCTCCGCGCCCATCATCACTTTGTCCTTCGCGTCTTCAAACTCGCCCATCGAAACCCGGCGCCGATCTCGACGCGCCGCAAGAAGCGCAGCTTCGTTGACGATGTTCATCAAATCGGCGCCCGAAAAACCAGGCGTGCCGCGCGCTATCGTCTTGAGATCGACATCAGGACTAAGAGGAACTTTCGACGCGTGAACACCCAAAATCTTCTCGCGACCCAAAACGTCAGGATTGGGAACCACGATCTGGCGATCAAAACGCCCAGGGCGCAAAAGCGCAGGATCAAGAACGTCCGGACGGTTCGTCGCCGCGATCACGATGACGCTCTCATTGATGTCAAAGCCATCCATCTCGACCAATAGCTGATTGAGCGTCTGTTCCCGCTCGTCGTTGCCACCCCCAAGGCCCGCCCCACGATGGCGACCCACCGCGTCGATCTCATCAATGAAGATGATGCACGGACATTGCTTCTTCGCCTGCTCGAACATGTCACGCACACGCGATGCGCCAACCCCCACGAACATTTCGACAAAATCTGAGCCCGATATCGTGAAAAACGGAACCTCAGCCTCGCCCGCGATCGCCCGTGCCAAAAGCGTTTTGCCAGTACCCGGAGGCCCTACGAGCAACAGCCCTCGCGGAATGCGACCCCCTAAACGCTGAAACTTGCGCGCATCGCGTAGGAAATCGACGATCTCAAAAAGATCGTCCTTCGCCTCGTCAACCCCGGCCACGTCCTTGAACGTTACGCGAACCTGACCGTCCTCGAGCAGACGCGCCTTGGACCGACCAAAGCCCATCGCGCCACGACCGTTGACCTGCATTTGCCGTATGACGTAAATCCATATCCCGACGATCAGCAGGAACGGCAGGAAGTTCAAGACAATGCCAACCAAATTCCCGACGCCACCCCTATCGTTGATAAAGCGAACCGCGACATCTTTTTGCGCGAGCTCACGGTAAAACTGCGCATCGTCCTGCGCCTCCGTGACGAAAGCCTCGCCGTCCGCAAAGAACCCTTCCACCGTTTCGCCGCTAACCTCGATGCTAACGATCTCACCCATCTCAACCCGCTTCACAAATTCCGAATAGTCGATGCTACGCGCGTCAACTTCGCCGATCTGACGAGATATGAAAAACAGTGCCGCGAGGGCCACCCCTATGACCACCCAAATCAGGGCATTTCGAAGATGCGGATTCATGACGACCTTTCTTTCTACATTCGACCTCAACGGCCTCAAGTGAAACACGGAAGGCTTAATGGCATCCTACACCGTGCACCCTCTACCTTTATAGATAGGCCTTTCCGGCCAAAAGTCCAAGAGCCTCGCGCAGATTCGCAATCAATCGAGACAAACCCCCTTGCGCATCAGCCATTTGCGCGCGGGGCTGAACGCGCCAATAATCCCCATTGAGCCGACGCGAAACATCTGCGCTAGTGGCGAGCGCGAAAGCAATAGACGGTTCAACAGGTCGGTCGCCAGCCGGCGGAGCGCCAGATCAGATCGACGCGCGCGCTCATACGAGCTACCGAGCGCCGCGAAGTCGCCCTCAGCCTCTTCCAGAACCCGCACCAGCGCCACAACATCGCGCAAACCCAGATTCAAACCCTGCGCCCCAATCGGAGGAAGAACATGCGCCGCCTCCCCGAGCAATAGAACGCGACCGCGCGCAAGACTCTCAGCGCGCCCAAGAGACAAAGGAAACGTCCCCAGACCTCCCTCAAGCCCCTCCACTCCAAGGTGGCCGCCCGTCGCCTCTGAAAGCGCTTCCACGAAGGCGGAAGACGATAATCCCCGAAGACGTTCCGCCGCTTCGCGGTGCCGAACCCAAACCAGCGCGCTCTGCAGGCCCGGCATCGGTACGAAGGTGCATGGACCTTCGGAGAAGTGGAACTCAACGGACTCACCCCCGTGCGGACGCACATGCCTAACGCGGCACGCCAGCGCGACCTGCGGATAGGGGACGACTTCCATCGCAATACCCGCCTGCCGCCGCGTCAAGCTATTCCTTCCGTCCGCACCCACGACGAGATCGGAGTCAAGACACGTCTCATCGTCCAGAACCAAACGAACCATCGCATCATCGAGATCAAGCCTGCGCGCCGTCCTAGGGTAGCGCGTAAGCCCCCCCTCCTTCTGCGCCGCGGCCTCCAGCGCCTGCAAAAGCGCCGGATTGGGCACATTGTGACCAAAAGACTCAAGGCCGATCTCATGGGCGAAAAAACGCAAAAGCGGCGCGCGCGCAACGCCATCGGTTCGATCCACCAGACTCAGGATCTCCAGCGCTTGCGCCTGCGCTTCCACCCTCGGCCAGACGTCCAGCCGTCGCATCAGCTCAACCGACCCGGCCATTAAAGCCGTGGTGCGCGGATCGTGCGTAACCTCCGGCGCGATCATGCCCACGTCGTGACCCGCGCGCGCCAGCGCCATCGACGCCGTAAGCCCCGTTAAACCGCCTCCGACGACGACAATCTCGTGCCGCCTGACCTTTGGTTTCGAGCCCTCTCTCATGCGAGGCGAGCCCTTCCCCAGCCCGCGATCAAGGCGTAAGCCGCGCCCGCGATCATCACCAGGGCACCCAGCCAAATCAGCAGTACAAGCGGCTTACGGTACAGACGCACCGCCACGGCGCCATTGTCACGCATCTCCCCGATCGTCACATAGATTTGCGAAAACCCACGGCGAATCAAACCGGTTTCGGTCGTAATCTCCCCGCGCGAGGCAAAAAAACGCCTTGAGGCCTCGACCTCGGCGAGCGTCACGCCAGCCTCCTCAAGGCGAAAATCCGCCACCAGTGCGTCGTAATTCGCACCGGACCTGCGCTCCAGACCCGTCAGACGAAAGGCCTCTCCCCCATCCATCGCCACCGCCTCCCCCGGCAGAAGCAAAACGATATATTCGCGCTGTGAGGCGCCCGCGACCGAAAGACCCAAAAGCAGAATGCCGAGCGACATATGCGCCAGCGAAGACGGACCGATGGCCCTAAACAAGCGGCGCAGGCGGCCCTCCCTTGCTCGCGACGCCCCGCGCAACCGCGCCAAGGGCACAAGCGCGCCACCGATCAACCAAAGCGAGAGACCCACCCCAAGGCTCGCGCGCAGCGAAAGCTCCCCGAAAAGCCCACTCACAAGAGCCAGAACGCTTCCGGCACAAGCCAGTGCGACCAGCGCCTTGCCGGGCTCGACCCTGCGGACACGATTCCAGGGCAAAAGCGGTCCGAGCGGAACGAGCGCCAAGAGCGCAAGGGCCAGAGGGTAGACCGCGGCTTCAAAGTAGGGTGGGCCGACCGAAAGCGTTGTATCGCCGCCGCTCAGCTCGCGCGCCCACAGCGGGTAGAGCGTGCCCGCGAGGATCGAGGCGCATAAGACCATCAAGCCGATTGAATTGGCGACGAGAAACCCCTCACGGCTTAGCGGATCGAAGTCGCGCGCTTTGTGGATCTGGCTTAGGCGCGCCCCATAGATGCCGAAGCCAAAAACCGCGACGCAGGCGATGATCGCCAAAAGCGCCAACCCCCGCCCCGGCGCCGAGGCGAAAGCGTGAACCGAGGTGATGATGCCCGAGCGAACCAAAAAGGCCCCCATGAGACTCAAAACAAAGGTTATGAGCGCAAGAAAACAGGTCCATCCGGCGAGAACATTGCGCTTTTCAAGCGCGATCACCATATGCACCAGCGCCGTGCCAGCGATCCACGGCATGAGCGAGGCATTCTCGACCGCGTCCCAAAACCACCAGCCTCCCCATCCCAATTCGTAATAGGCCCAGTAAGAGCCAAGCGCGATACCTGCGCTCAACGCCATCCACGAAAACAAGACCCAAGGGCGAAGCGCGCGCGCAAAACCGCGATCAACCCGACCGTCAATCAGCGCGATGACAGCATAGCTGAACGCGGTGGAAAAGCCCACATAGCCTAGGTAGAGAAGCGGAGGATGCAAGGCCAGACCGGGGTCTTGCAAAAGCGGATTGATCCCCCGTCCGTCGAGCGGCGCGGGCAGAAGGCGAACGAAGGGGTTGGACGTGAAGAGCGTATAGCCCAGGAAGGCCGCGCTCAGAAGCCCCTGAAGTCCGCCGACCCGTGCCTTATGCGCAAACCCCAGCGCCCCCGGACGCCAAACCAGAGCCACGTTGCATGATGACAGGAGCAAAGACCAAAGCAATATGGACCCCTCGTGATTCGCCCAAACGCCCGTAACCTTGTAGAGCAGGGGAAC
>JAAUXV010123666.1_pt1 | contig 15237 bp, 16 predicted proteins | sample 7278181 | NCBI WGS metagenome assembly JAAUXV01 (sample SAMN14350114, study PRJNA611818) | marine sediment metagenome | isolation source: surface marine sediment (2.1m) | place: French Polynesia: Moorea | collected 2018-08
CCTAAGGAGAACGACTGAAGGACGGAAGACTCGCTCTTGACACCGGATTCCTGAGGGCGAATGAAAGAGGCGATGGAAAACGTGCAAAGTTTGCTAATGTCAGTTCTAGAACTTACCAGGTGCAGTTCTGCGTGCAGGGCTGAGACGAGGTGAAGGTGCCCCCTCCTGGACCTTGCGCTGGTGTCCGACCTGCTGCTGGTGGCCACCAGCATGACCTTGTCTCCTAGCAGCAGTACGCGCTCTGTTCCCCTGGGCAGCTTGTAGGCGGACTGCGGCAGCACCTCCATCTCGCTGTTGTGCATGGTGAGGATGGCAGTCTCTGGGAAGACTCCTGCCAGCAGAGGCGGCTCTCCGCCTCCGCCGTCTCCCCCGCAGCCACCGCTCCTCTGCACGCTCACCCTGGTGTCTCCCACCTTTGCCGAAAGGGGCTCCACCCCAACCATGGCGGGGTCCTCGTAGCAGGCCAGGCAGGCGGCGGCCGATGCGGAGAGGGAGGGGGAGGGGGCCCCGCCGCCGCCGCCGTTACAAGAGCCGTTGTTGACGACGGCCTCCAGGGCGTCCTGGCCCATCTCCACCGTGGGGGAGGTCTTCCGGGCCTCGTTGGAAGCTGTGGAGGATGACAGCATCTTGCGACCCTCGCTGATGCGCTGCCTGAGATTGGCGAATCCAGCCACGGACATCTGGAAATGGAAAGAATGCTAAAAAAATTCTACCAACGATTTCACTAAGCTGTTCTGCAAGTCGCACTCGCACCTGCTTGAGACCTGACAGCCTCGACTTGGACTGCTGGTCGCCTGAGGAAGACGCCGAGGGGGTCCTCCTGTGCCCTCCGCCTCCGACGGAGAGACCCCCGCCTCCACTCCTGTTGCTCCCTGGCACCGGCCAGGAGACGCCGGTGGAGCGCTGCTCTATCAGGATCCTGGCCTGCTGCGAAGAAGAGGAGGTGGCGATGAGGTGGGTGCAGTCCAGGGCGGCGTCGGTCACGGTGTCCAAGCCGGACACTGCATCACCAGGAGAGGAGAACACGCTCACCAGACCCAACTGGAAAGAAAAGATTGGTTTATTGAAAATAATTCTTAGCATCGTGTAGAAAGGTTTTTTTCGTGCCAAAAAAAGCCTAAGCAGCTCGTTTCCCCTGGCAACATGCCGGTTTGCTTTGCAAACAAGACAACAGGAACCAGGACGACCCATTTATATCACCGACGGGTATTGTCGTACCACCATGGAAAAAGGGAGTGTGAAGAGGAAAGAACGAGGAACCTGACACTCGACCCATCCCTATCACGGAAGGGATCCTCTCCTCCTTTACTCCCCCTTTTCCAGTATACATTTCCTCTACCCATTTATTTTCTGCACCAGGAAAAGTGGAAAGTAGAACAGAAATGACTAGTCACTCCGTAGCACGACAAACAGAAAAAAGGTAGCAGGAATGCCGGGAATGGGCGTGGAGCAATTTTGGTCACTGACCTCTGCCCCAGTGACCAGATCGACGCAGACGATGTCGCCAGAGGAGGTGCCAACGTAACAGACGGAGACAAAGTCCTGCGATGTCCACCACAGCGCTGCAGTGGGTTCGACGGCGGCGGGGGCGCGGGGAGCGGACTTGGAGGAGATGGAAGACGAAGACAGCATGGTCGTGGACGAAGGTTGCTGTTGCTGTTGCTGCTGTTGCTGCTGGTTTGCTGCGGCGACTGCGCTCATGGCCGCGATCCTGTTCGCGACATCCTTGGAGGGAAGCGCCGTCAGGGAGTGGTCCGACCACGAGCGGAAGTTGCAGTCTTTGTCTGGGGACGAGAAAACGAAATTTGAAATAAACCACACGTATACGTAAATACCTATAAAAATCACCTCTGGCTCTGAACCCGGGCGACAGTAGCTGCGTTGGCGCCACGAACACGTCCCCCCTTGCTGCCACCACCGCCAGGAAGTCCTCCCCCGGGCTGAGGGCGGCGCAGCGAGGCCGGAGCTCGGGGGAGTCGAACCAAGGCACAGAACGCACGTCAGGAACCACCTCCCCCTCATCTTCTTGGTTCTCGTCAACATTTTTCTTCTTGCCGTTCTTTGTTGCCGCCGCCCTCCTCCGGTTGAGGGAGAGGGTGACGATCCTGTTGGACCTCCTTGGCAGCAGCACCACCAGATCTCCGGCGGAGGAGGAGGTGTGCGAGAGGACGCCGTCGTCGTCGGGGGACACACACAGGGAGCTGCGCGGAGGGGAGAAGCTCTGCAAAGAGAAGGTAAAGTTAAAAAAGTAGGGTGATGGTAATTGATGGTACACAAACAAGCAAAAATATAATGAAACATACTTCGGTTCGGTAATATGCAAAGTGAGATCCATCACTAGCAAATCATTTCTAGCGGGTATCTCACCTCTCTGCCCGCCTCCCCTGCGCCCCGCGCTGCCCCTCCGGGCGTGGCCCCGCCGGCCCCGGCCCCGCCCACCCGGAGAAGCCGGGAGAGGGCAAAGACCCTGGGCGGAGGGGAGCACATGATGAAGTAGCTTGATCTGGAGGCTGTCGTCAGCAGTCCCTGCCCATGTCTACGCCGCGATTGTTGTCCCCCTCGTGGTTGGGGTCGTTGCTCTCGTCGTGGCTGTGGGTGTAGGTGTCGTCGCCGCCGTCGCTCTTTGGCCTCCTTTCCTTCTTGGCTCTTTTCCTCTCTCTCTTCCCTTCTTGTCTGCCGGAGAAATGCCTCTTCTCTTCCTCCGCTGTCGCCGCTTTCCCCCTTCCCTGGCGAGGAAGTCGCTGATGGCGCGGAGTTCAAAGCAAAGCGAAGGAGCCGCGCCTACGAACTAAAAAGAATATTTTAACTCGATCAAGTCAATTTGCTAATTTTACTTTTACCGTTAAGTTAGAGCGTTCCAAGACCTATTGGAAGGGGAGTTCGAGGCTCCTCCACACATGCCATTAATGTTGGGCATGGGGCATGTACTGCAAACAAGCGTAGAGTACGAAGAAAGTTTCTATTGTTTTTGCTGCTGCTGCTATTGCTACTGTTGTTGTTGGTGGTGGTGGTGGCATTGCTGCTGTTGGTGTTGCCGTTGCTATTGTTGCTGCTCTAGTTTTTGTAGCTGTTGCTGCTGCTACAGGTGCTACTTGCTGTTACTGTTGCTGCTGCTGTTTATTACAGATACGATCATACGATACCCTCGGATGTAATATATTTAGTTGAATATCTATATTTAGTTGAACTATCCCATCCATTAAAAAGGCTTTCATATTTGTCTCTCTTGTCAGATCGACAACCTGTTGCAGGGACAAGTCGTGGCAAAGGCGCTGTTTTTCCAACGAGAGCACAGGCAACTTCGGCTGCAGCCTTACCTTCCGAAGATATGTAGATATCCTGGTTGCCGACGCTGCCTGCAGTGCAAACAGGGGGGGGGGGGTTAATTCATCAAGTGACGAATAGCTAGAACGTACAGATACGACCGTGTGAATATTTAGTCCCTGTGTGCACTGTACTGTATAAGCGGCATGTGGGGACCCCAGAGGCCGGGCTGATGCGCAATAAAGCGGTTACGAAATCAAACCAAAGTGTGCACCCCGCGATAATAAAACACGCGCCACCGTCTCGTTCAGTACATTTTTGCATAAATGCATCGATGCCTTTAATCGGCCATCGCCGAACTTACAGAAGAGGGTCCACTCAGCGCTTTCACAGACTTTAACATGATTCAAGAGAGGCTCTTCATCTTTTGAGAAAATAACAGAGAGGGCGGGCTGCACCCAGGGGCCATAGTTGCACCAAGTCCTCCTTTAAGCGGACGGCGTGGAGTACATGTCCTCGATCAGGTCAGCGTACTTTTGCATCTGAAAACAAGAAACAAGTCGACCAATGTCCCCATCTTTGTGCGGCAAAAAGGCTCACCAGGTAGAACCGCTTGACTTTGAGCGTTGGGCTGAGCTCCCCTCCCGTCACCGAGAGCTCCCTCGGCAGCACGGTCATTTTCCTCACCTTGGACACGTTGGAGCTGGCGGAGGCGTTGGCCCTCTCTATTCCACTGTAGAGCGCAGCTTTTAACCTGAGAAATTGAAAACGACATTTCTATGAAAAATTCGCATTTTGGCAAAGACAGGGATCCTCTCACTTGTCAGCACCCGGGCATGACAGGAAGTCCTCCACCGTCCTGAGCTCCTCCGCCTCCTCCCTCCCAAGCACCTTTGCTGCCCACTTCCTGACAGACGGTGCCAGCCTGTCTGTCGGCTGCATTGTTTCCTGGTCCACCTCCACGATGAGCGTCAGCAGGCAGGAGAGGTAGTTCCTCTGGTCCCCGACGACGACGGCGTAGCTGACCACCTCCGGGAGGGCTCGCTTGACGGCCTCCTCCACCGGGGCAGGGGCAACATTCTTGCCGCCAGAGGTGATGATAATCTCCTTCAGACGGCCTTCGATGTGCTGGAACAGGAAAGCTGTTGTAATTTTTACAAAATATGACTAAACTTGTAAGTTTGTACATGAGAAGAAAACACGAAAAAAATGTAGAAGTGAACTCACCAAGTAGCCATTATCATCAAATTTCCCCAAGTCTCCCGTGCGATAAAAGTTGTCCTCTGTGAAGACCTCCCTCGTCTTCTCCTCCTCCTTGTGATACCCCATGAATACGTTCCTTCCGTGGTTCAGCACCTCTCCTAGGCCATTGGGGTCAGGGTTGTCGATCTCCACCGTGGCGCCATTGCCGATGTGGCCCACGGACCCGGGAACGTTCCTAGGTCCTGAGCGAAAGAAAAGTTCCTTAACGAACCAAATTGCTACTTTGTCTCGTTGCACCTTGCAAGTTTGTGGTTATTGGGCAAGTCGTCTCTGAGCTCCCGTACGCTTGGAGGAGGGGGATGTCTAGACTCTCGAAGTAATAGTAAGTGGAGATTCGTAGGGGCGCTCCTCCCACATAAATCCCAGCCGGATGACCCTTGCACGCGTTGTCCAAACCAAGAGCTTTTTGGAGATTCCTAACAAAGAATCGAAAGGGAAAATATTAATCTGAGATGCTCAAAAGTACCATTTTTCACACATGTCTTACCGCAGAATGAGACTCCTGGCTAGTCTGTAGCTAAAGCTCCCCTTGAGCTCCTGCCCCTGCGCCCGAACCGCCCTGTGGTGCTCCGCGGCGGCCCCCTTGGCCCAGTCCATCACCTTTCGCCTCAGCCCGCCGCCCTTCTTCCCCATCTCCCTTAGCCGCTCCTCTATCTTCTCAAAGACCCTTGGGACGGCTATCAGCACGGTGGGCCGCACCTCCTTCAGGTCCTCAACCAGCTTCCCCTTGAGCGCGTCCCTGTCGGCGAAGTAGACGGCGGCGCCGATGTGCTGGAACATGAACTCGTCCACCACGAGTGAGGCCACGTGGCACGGGGGCAGGTAGCTCAGCAGGACCTCCTGGCCGCGGCGAAAACCCATGTGGTCGGTGGAGGCCTTGCTGATGCCGGTGATGTTGTCGTGAGAGAGGATGACGCCTGAGGGGGGAAAATCGAACTGTGAATATTCTTTTTCCTTCAGAATTAGAAACCTTTTGGAGTTCCCGTCGTCCCACTGGTGTAGACGAGTGCGCAGGCCTCGTTCGCCACCTGCTCCTCCTCCACCCTGCGCAGCGCCTCCCCCGACGATGCCCGCCCGAGCCGCAGCAGCTCCTCCCACGTCATGGCCTCCTCCATGGTGGCCGTCGCCCCCGGCGCCGTCAGCACCACCTTCCTGACGGTGGGGAAGGCCTCCGCCAGCGCCCGCCCGTCCAACACCCGCCGCAGCTCTCCCTCGTCCTCCACGCAGAAGACATGAAAGGGGGCGTGGCCGCCGATGTAGGAGTTGGTCTCGGGGGAGTTGGTGGCGTACAGCCCCACGGTGAGCCCGCCCGCCGTCACCGCGCCCACCGAGGACATGAACCACTCTGGCGAGTTCCTCCCCAGGATGCCCACTCCGCCGAAGCGCTCCAGGCCCAGCTCCAGGAATCCCTTGGCAGCCGAACGGGACTCCTCGTGGTACTCCTCGTAGGTCCACTTCTTCCACTCGTTGGCCGGCCCGCGCCTGTCCGCCAGCGCCAGGCAGCCGCCGTAGTTCTCCACCGTCATCCTGATCATTCTGGGTATGGTGATGGGTGGCAGGTCGCATGGGTATTCATCGCCCATGTGGATCTTGACCGGGGTTCGCACGTCCCAGGTGAAATAATGGTCGGCCTTGGCCACGGGACTCCCCTCCTTGGGCCACCAGGTGGTGGGATTCAGCTCTATCTTGGCGTCGGAGCTGGTGGCGGTTGTGGTGGACATAGAAAGCGAGGATGAAGTTCCTATGCCCCATCGTGAAGGGAATCTCCACCTCAGGAAGTTCCTTGTAAGTGCCATGCCGGTGGTGGTTTACTGAATCGGATCCGACATGAATCAAATTTCACGCGGGCATTGTCACTCTCACTCTCTCCCCGTTCGTGAGCCGTGACACAGTGGTGGATCCAGGCTTGAAGCTTGACGATAATTTATTCTGCGAGTTGTTTAAAAATATGACGTTTATGTTTTTCGCATAAAACTAATAAATTTCAAAAAAATACCAAAGTCTAAATTGACCGTCACGGCTTAAAAAAGCCTGAGCTGGATCCACCTCTATTCCATCATGCCATCCCTCTCTCGGAATAGAGTGGGAATCTCGGCCACACTGACACTTGCTTCATCTTCCCGGACCCGGAGTGGGTTGTCTCCTCCGTCGTTCGGCGGCTTGTTGTGGTAAAGTACACATCTCGTTCGATGATGCTACATCTCGCCAGTGTGTGTGTGTCTGGGTGCCGGCCACTTTGGCGCTAGTTTTCCCCCTTTCCGCGCGTCGCTTTGCAACCTTTCAAGCCTGCTTTCTGCCTTGCCCTTGCCCTGGTCCCGGATAGCTTATCTTCTCGCTTTGTCTGTACTCTTTGCAGCTCGCTTTGGTAGATATCTCGGTATACTTTATTAACGCATGATTTTCCGTTCTCCGCCCGACATTGCTTGGACCTTTCTTGGAACTGGATGAATTATTTCTTTCTCCACAGCCTGCGTCGTCTGTAATTATACGTTGGTCATGATCTGGTGACCTACGGCCCCTCATGCCCGCCGTTGTCCCTGCTTCGTTTTGCCTCCTCTGAGTGCTGATCGGGATGAAGCTCCTGGAAAAAAACAAGGCAATATTGATGCTGAATGCAGAGTGAAGTATTTTTATCCTGTACCTCAATCAGCAGAGGCCTCTTCCTGGGAAACTCGTTGGAGAATCGCCTCTTTGGGGCGGCGGAGGACGAAGACTTTTTCTTCTTCCACTTCCGGTCCTTTTCGCGGTCCTCCTCGTCAGAGTCACTCCCGCTAGTCGTACTGAACGCACAAAGGGATAATCATTTGTAAATATGAGCATCTTTTCAACAACAAGAAAAATACAACGCGAACGAATAACGATGTGCAAAGCCAACAGACTGGAAGGAGGGTGGCGGAAGGATACTACTGTACTTGATGGGAGAGGAACTGCTAGGCTCGGGTCACAGTTGTTTCATACCTGATTGTGCTGTCTGAGTCGCTGTCGCTGGTGAACCCGTTCCCGCACCCCTCCCTGGGTTCTGAGGCAGGCGAGTCCGGGTCTGAGTCCTCCGACCATCCTCCTCCCTCCTGCTCGACCACCGCCACGCTCATCTCCACCGCCCTCCGCTCGTCGCCCTCGCCCCCTTCCCCGACGTGATCTACCTGCAGGTGCTCCCTCCGCTCCTCCTCCGTCATTGCGGCCATCCGCTCCTTGAGCTGGGCGTCCGCCAGGGCCAGCGTGGGCAGGAAGGCGCGGGCGCGGGACAGCGCGGAGCAAGGGCTGAAAATCAACACAAAACATGAAGAAATACAGTATATGCCAGGCTTTTTGAGTTGAGTCACCCTTCCATCATGACCTTGTCCACCCTCATATCGGGCTTGGTGTGGGCCTTCTTGGCCGCCTCCGTCACCAGCAGCACGTTAGGCGGGCGAGACACGCTTCCAGTCACCTCCAGGGGAACGCACGCAGGAGAAGACGAAGGGGCAGAGGCAGAGGCGTCGGGAGAAGACATGGTCAAATTGAGTGGCCTCGACAGCGACCTCAAATTGGCCTCGTCCTCCACGTCCTCCACCTCCAAAAGTTTATTACCTTTGCAAGCTTGGTCAAAAAAATCCGTGTTGATTTTGTTTACTTTTTCTGTCTTTTGCGCATGCGCGTTTCATTTTTACGATATTTTTTAGACGGTAGAAAAAATATCCTGAGCGGATGTAAGGAGCCTCCTTTTTGATGGAACGATTACGTACTGGGTAGAAAGAAAGATAATCATTATAAAAAATGAATACATCTTGTGAGATAGAATGGAAAAGCTCAAAATGGAGCTAATTTCAACGGAGAGCTCCATTCCTTGATGGTGTCCCCTTCTCACCCAACTTCCCCGCCCGCCCGCCCTTCCCCGCCTCTCGGACAAACGAGAGAAGAAGAAAAGAATGCAAAGCATAGACTTACACAAGAGAGAATACTCCTCCATAGGCCATGAAATCGACACGTAAGAATGACCGCAAATAGTGACAGAACTGTGTGGAGGTCTTCAAAGTTCCATGAGTGGCTCAAACGGTCAAACCTTTGACCAAATCTTACTTTTTCATTCTTTGTTCTTCGCTTTGTATTGTCTATGCGTTTTCCTGTCTTCCCTTCTTTCGACTCGGACTCAACAGCAGACGGGGGAAAAATCGCCCAAGAAAAAAGGATAAAAGAAAAGAAAAAAGTGCTTAAAAATTTCATTTGTTTCGTCTCTCTTTTTGGTCTGTCGTCCTCCGAGGCCGTCCTCCCAATCGTGTGCCCCTCCATTGTCGCCGTGTTTGCTCATCCGTGCTTGGTGTCCCCTCCTCTCCTCTCTTGCGCCGGGGGAGAGAGCGAGAGCGAGTTCCCGCCTGGGTTGGGGTGATGGTGTGGTGTGGGCCTGGCGGAAAGCTGGCCTCTCTCCGGGTGTCCTCGTCGTTTTCGTCCTGGAAGAGGGAGAGGCGTCAATGAGAATGGAGTGGAGGTGAGCAGCCGGAGGAGGAGCGGCAGGCAGCAGTCCATCCCCCCCGCTTGCGTCCTTGTGTGCGGGCCGCCCCGTCCTCCCCTCCCTTCCCGTCCTCGGCCTCACTCAGTGCGTGAGGGCGCTTTCTCTGGCAGTGTCCCTCCTGGGGTGCCGCGGCGAAAGGCTCCTCCTCTCCGTCTTTGGAGGCCCTCACTCCTTCTGTCCCGGCCCGTCCGCCCTGTTTGAGGCCCCTCTTCTGCCTCCTCCGCCGTCCGCCGTCTTGGACCCCAGGAAAGGCCCCCTTCTCTGTCCTCCTCCTGAAATCCCGGCTCCACTCCACACTGAGGTGGGCAAGGAGCGGCTGAGGTGGGCAGGGAGGGACCCACGGAGCAAACCGGAGGAGGGGGCGAAGAAGCTGGCACTGGAGTGAGTCCTCTTCCGAGTGGGTCCCTGCGGGCCAGGCAAGCAGGCAGGCAAGGTGCCTCTCCTCCTCCTTTTGGAGTGAGTGTTGCTCTGCGGCTCTGCCCGGTCGGACGAAGAGGAGAGCCCCCTTCCCTCTCCCCGCCCCCCTCTTTGGTCCGTCTGGAGATCAGTGGCGAGGCTGCGGCTGGACTGAAGGACTGAGGACGGAGGCTGTCTCTCAAGTAGAGTGGAGAAGAGACGGGTGCCAAGAAGTCGTCGTCTCCCCGCGGAGGAAGAAGAGGAAGAGGCCCCGATGGAGGCGAAAAAGTGACGCGCGGGGAACAGGAACAAACATCGGAGAAAAGTGCAAAGCAGGAAATCTCCAGCCCAATACTTCAGGTAGGACGGCGTCGTGAATCGCTACAACATTACATTTTGATCGTTTGGACTCTTCTTGGCGCGAATAGGAACTAGGAAGTGTTAGTGATGCGATCTTTTCTCTTCTTTCTTGGCGGGAATAAAAGTAAACTCCGATCTTTTCTTTAGAAAGCGAAGCTCGAAATTTAGAAATTTATTCTAAGCACATACTGTAGTATTCCCACCACCCGCTAGAGACAGTGCGGAAGTCCCTGCCGCCAAGAAAGACACTCGCGGGTTTCGCCCGTGCTGTGAGAAAGCCCCCCCATTCAAAAAAGTTTCTTTGGGGAGTCAATCTAGGAAAAGGGAATTTTCAACTTTTTTTCTTTTTCGCTGCTGGAGTTCATTTCCTAGATCGACTTTTCTCTCGGATAACTTTCCATTTCCGCTCTCCTCCTTCTCACTTGTCTCTTCTGCTTCCCTCTCGCTTTCCCCCTCCTCCTTCGCTCATGACCCCCCATTATGAGGAAGACCTTTTTTTCCTTCCTCCGCCTCCTCTTCCTACTCTCCCCTACCGCTTTATACTTCAAGCCATGGGGAAGAGCAGAAGGCCTGAGCCACCGACGCCACCTCGGCCTTCCCCCGTTCCTGTTGGTACAGTCGAGAAAGCCCTTGGGAGAAGAAGAGGGGGTTACGGAAAAAGGCCCCGACGCCGCTTCGATCCTCCTCCTCCTCTTTCTTTTTTTTATTCCACTCCCTTTTCCCGTTTCGGCGAAAGCGAGGAAGGAAAGTGATCACGTGATTGCGTGATTCGGCCTTCAGAAATATTTGTGGCAAAAGATGAACGAAGAGGAGGTGGAAATCGCCTCGAGCCACCACCTTCCTTCGTCATCCCATTTCCTTTCCCTTTTTCCAAAAGGCGAAGCCACATCCCTGGCTTCCCCCAACCCTCCTGGCCCGCCGCCGAGCACACAATTTAATAGATTGCCATCGGTCTTCCTTGCGACCTCAGTGGGGTTGGCTTCTCACGCGCGCTCCCCACCACGTTTCTTCCCCCCCTTTCTTTTCGAGTACCTTTTCTTTTTTTTCCCGCGAAGCCGACTTGGCTTTTTTCTTCTTTTATACTTGGCACGGGAGAATCGTACTCGCGACTCTCGAGGGAAAACGAGAAAGGGGTATAAAAACGGGGCGCTTGGAATCGAGACGATGCGGCAAAGAATGGAGAAGGGGAAAAGGCCTTTTTCTTCTTCTTCTTCTCTCCCCATCCCGTGTTGTTTCCTCATTGCTGGTCTTTTGGTGCATGTGCGGAGGGGCTTTAGGGCCCTCCGGCGGCGTAATGACGGCGGCGGCCCCCGCACCCCGTTCCTCCCTCCTCCCTCAAGCCCAATGAGGCACTCACCGAAAAGAGAACAGACTGCGGAAGACCGCCCCTCCCCTCCGAGGCTCCGACCGAGCGACCGTCCGTCCGTCCGATGGTCGACCGCCGACCCCTTTCGCCGCCGCTCACTCCCATCAGACCCTTTTGCCTCACTCGTTTTTTATCTCCTTTCCTCCTCACTCCCTCCGATAAGGCTCGCCCTTCTCCCCTCGACCCCCTCTTGTCCCCTTGCTGCTTTCTTAAAAACCAAAGCAAGGCCGTCTTGTGAATGTGGGATTTACGGGAATACCACGTAGTAGACAAGCCGCGGGAGAGGGAAGGGAGGGAGGGACTTGTGCTTCTTGTCGATATCGATATGCGATACAGTGACGTTGGTAAGGTAGCAGACGCTGTTAATACTTCAACTCTTTTTTTGTTTCAGACTTTAGATTGAGAAGATATGAAGCCATTTGTGGACCAGCAGCTCCCTGGAGCCCCTGCGGCCGCCCCCGGCCCGGGTATGAACGGCAATGGAAGCAACGGCAACGGCGGCAACGGCCCAGTGGCCTCGCCTGCCACGTCCATGGGCGGAGGGATGGCTGCGGCACCTTCTCCCATGTCGGCAGCTGCGCAGCACCAACAGCAGATGCCCAAGGGCATGCCCATGATGATGGGCCCAGGGGCTTCCTCCCCTTCAGTGGCGTCTGGGCACGGTTTCCCCGTGGCGGCGCCGAGGTCGGGGAGGGGCCGCTCACAGCAGGTCAAGCTAGGGCCGAACTCGGCTCCCTCGGCTGCAAACCTTGGCGGTGGCCCCAACGGCAGCGGCATAGTGGGCCAGCCAGTGACCACCGCCGGTGGGATGCTCCCTCCCAACCACCCCTCGCACCACGGTTCTCCTGCCAAAGGAGGCGGTAGAGTTCCTCCCCTCCATGCTGCCCACCACCTCCTCCACCCCAATCTGAGTGGTAGCGAGACAGACGTGTCAACCTCCAATGAAAATCTGACCCAGGTAAGAAGAGTGACATCGTAATGGAGAGCCTCTCCCTACGTATGCCTTTGTCCCCTCCCCTCCCTCTTTCTTTCTTCCTATATACGTGACCGCTACGGGGAATTATTCTGGTCACGTCTCCACTCCCTCATTAGCATTATTTGGCCTTTTTGACGCCTCCGACGAAGACCCACTCAATAGGGCGAAAGAAAAAAATGGAGCAAGCGATGTTGGAAGAAGTAGTGCTTCGTTCGTTCGTACGTGCTATTGGCCTTAGCAAAGTTCTGATTCTACGGATCATCGATCTTGTGCCCTCGCGAGCAATGACTGGAGCTAATGGTCCTTCGCCCTTCTTTTCCCCTCAAAGACCTCCCGCCGCTAGTGCGGGAAATGCTTTCTACTGAACTGTGTGTATAGAGGCCTTTTTTAATCCTTCTTCTTTCTCTTCCTTAGGAGGAGCGCCTCATGCTCCGTCACATGGAGAGGGAGGAGCCCCAGGGGGAGGAGACCGGGGCGGACGCAGCCATGGCCGCGGCAGCCTTCCACCACCACCACCATCCTCACCACCCTCACCACCAACAGCAGTTGTCTGGTGGGCCTGGGCTGCACCCTCACCACTTGTCGCCCTCCCACCACCCCATGAACATGGGCCACCGCGGTCCCATGCCGCCGGGGATGGTGCGCGCCGGGCCGCCGGGATCCACCCCTACCGCTCTAACCCCCGTGTTCCCGAGGGGGGCGCCTCCGCCGGGAGGAGTGGCGATGCCTGGAATGGTGGAGATGGTGGCGGGGCCTGGGCAGAGGACTTCCATACAAGTAAGAACATTCACAGTTTTCACAATTTTGTTGAGTTTTTTCACTTCTTACATGCTTGCATTTCCAGGAGGAACTTCTTGCTGCCAAATTGGCTGCGTCGGGCGGTCGCGGTCCAGGCCAGCCCGGCGGTCTCTCCAGCCCCATGATCGCCCCTCGCCTCTCGACCCCGACCGCCCCTGGCCAGCTGCTGGAGTCGAGCATGCTCAGCAACAGCAGCAAGCTCAACCCCTCGGTCTACGGCCACCCCAACTTTGGCGGCGATCCCATCCTCGGCAGCAAGGTGCCCGGAGGTGGAGGAGGAGGAGGGACCAACCTCGGCGCCTACCCGCTGACCGTGCTGGGAGGCCGAAAGGAGAACGTGGACGTGACCTCCAGCGGAGCCTTCTTCGACCCAAAGGCCGTCAACCGGCCCCGGGGGAGGCACCAGCAGGGAGGGGGAGGAGGGAACCCGGGAGGGGGCCTGACAGGCGCGGGCGGAGGCAGCGGGGACATGATCTCCCAGCTCACCAGGGAGATGAAGCTGCAGCAGCAGTTGTCATCATCCTCCATCGACGCTGCAGGGGCCCCTGGAGGAAGCTCGGCGGAGCTCAGCAGCAACAGCGGCAGCAACCAGCAGCTCAGCGGCAGCAACAGCGGCTCAAACCAACAGCTGGTAGGTAGCAGCGGAAAGCTGGCCTCAGGTGGGGCGGCGGCGGCGGTCTCTTCGGCGGCGGCGACATCGGCCGCCCAGTCTCTCGCCCCTTCGTCCACTGCCGCTGCGGCGGCGGTCTCAGGGGCTACTGGGGCCAAGACGACGGCAACTCCCGCCGGCAGGACCACCAGTATATCTTCCTCTTCAGGGTATCGCTCCGACAACTCCATCGGCTTCGATTCCAAGGAGCTCTCGGTTCTGCCATCCGCCGCGAGTATTGCCCTCGGTCCCGGCGGCAGCATCCAGCACCCTGCGGTGGGATCCCCCGCACTGACCGCAGCCGCCGCTCTCACCGGGTCCAACCCTTCCATCGCCGATCTCAAGCAGCAGCAGCTCCAGAACAGGCACCGGAACAGCATTCCGTCGGTTACCACTCTAGGCATTCCGGGGGTAAGTGACGACAAGGGCTTTTCCGGGCATGCTGCAAAGGAATTTATCCTAATGATCTTTCCTTTCCTCAAAAGGTGGGCGCCATTCCTGGGAGCGAAGAGGATGTCTCGGCGTCTGAGGGCGTCCTTCCACGTTCGGCGGCCGGTCTCCACAAGAAGGGCCTCATGCCCGATCGCGGCGTAGTCGGTGGACTAGCCGCCCTGTCGAGGTCGCAGCCTGATCTCAGCGGAGGCCTCGAGCAGCACCTCCACCTTCATCACTCCCCTCAGTTGAGCGGGGTGCTGGGAGGTGGCCCGCACGGGGACTTGATCATGTCAGCGGGCCTCTCCGCGGGGATCCTGGGGGGAGGTTTGGGCTCTCACCCACCGCACCCGCCTCAGTTCCACCCTCTGGGTGCTCCGAGCGCAATAGCCATGGCGCTGCAGGAGGGAGACCTGGAGAAGACTGTGGACCTGCTGCAAGAGGAGAACCGGGTTCTTCGCTGCGACCTGGAGGACCTGTCCAGGAGGGTCTCCAGGGTCTCTGCCCTCGAGCAGGAGATGGCAAAGATTCAGGCAGCCTATCAGAACCTGCTGCGGCACTCGGAGAAGCGGGAGGCGCTGGAAAAGGCGGCCAGGCAGAAGCTGCAGAACGTCATCGTGAATCTCACCGAGGTCAACAAGGAGGTGACTGACCGCCACGAGGCCGTCATGGCACAGCTCTTGTCCGGAGACCCTAAAAACCAGAACATCCCCGGGCTTGACACGATCCTCCGCGGGGAGATCATGCGAAAGGACAACCTGATCGGGCAGCTCATGAATCAGAACAAGATGTTGATGGCCACTAAGGAGCGCCAGGACGTGGAGGTGCGTGCGCAGCAGGAGACGCTGGAGGAGCAGAGATCGCACATCCAGATCCTGGACACTGCGCTGTCCAACGCGCAGGCGCAGCTTCTCCGGCTGGAGGAGGAGAACCGCGTCAAGGACACCTACGCGGAGCGCGTCAAGCAGATGACAAAGTCCCTTGAGCAGCTGCAGGCGGCCTCGGAGAAGAGGGAGGCCATGGAGAAGAAGCTCAGGATGAAGCTGGAGGATGAGCTGAGGGAACTGAGAGAGCAGCAGCATGTCCAAGGACAAGATCCGGGAGAAGGCGGCGACCACCCGCAGGGCGGAGGAGGCCCCTCCGTCGAGCAGGGGGCGCTGCTGGAGCTTAGGAAGAGGCTGAACGAGAACGAGGAGAAGATCATCCGGCTGGAGTCCGAGAGGACACAGTGGGAGCAGCGGTAC
>JAAUXV010051144.1_pt1 | contig 15225 bp, 9 predicted proteins | sample 7278181 | NCBI WGS metagenome assembly JAAUXV01 (sample SAMN14350114, study PRJNA611818) | marine sediment metagenome | isolation source: surface marine sediment (2.1m) | place: French Polynesia: Moorea | collected 2018-08
CGAACCTTGTATGGCTTCAGGATGTGTCTCAGCTCTCCGCGCTCGTTCAGCGTCTCGATGGTGGTGGCGTCCTGCCAAGTAGCGAAAGAGAAACTCGAGTTGTTTGTCCGCAACAATTACTCTCCCGCGCGTTTTCTCCACTTTCGTTTTCTTTTTCGCCGAAAACTGTTTTCCCAAAGCAAATCGCCGCGGAAAAATTTATCTCACTCATGCCTGGGAAAACGGAGGGAAGAGACAGAGACTTAGTTTTAAATTCTTTCAAACAACATCAGCAGGCATAAAAAGTGAAAATTTAAGTTTCAAAACGGTCAAAGCCTTCAAGGAATGTTGATCTGCGGCAATTTTGTTTCTTTCTCCCGCATGTCATTTTTTTTCGGTCGATTTTTTATGCTACTGGCTACCACAAAGTGACGTTAAACCGAGCACATTTTCTCCCTCTCCCCTTTTCCAAGTTCTACAGGAGGGGGGAGAGCGTGGCAAAGGTGTGTTTTTTGTGTGCCACAACGTCCATCCATGCCGGGGGTGGGAAGAGTAGCAGGAGAAAGTTAAAAGTCAGACCAATTGCAATTCTGGCAGCTACACCCAGCAGGATAGGGGTGTTCCATTCTTCAGCACTGAACTTGTTTTTTGCATTTTTATAAAGCAAGGAAAATGCTTCAAGATGGGGCAAACAAAATGCGCCAGGTTAGAATCTTTCTCGTTCCCTTCCCAGCAAAATCCAGCTTTCCTCCGTCTCCGGCCGTCGTGATGGGAGGAGTGAGATTGCAAAAAAATATTTGGACCGTTTCGACATTGCTGATTATTTTTCTTTTTTGGTCCCTCCTTTTCCCTTCATATTGCATGGCCTATTCTTCTTTCTTTCCCTTCCAATTATTATTTGGGAGAATTTCCAAACCGTGGGCGTCTCCCGCGGTGCCCAAAAAAGTGGTCCAAATCTTTTTGGACCACTTTCCAGCACTCTTAAAAAACCTCCTATTCCTGTTCTGAACTTTGTAGCCGGTAGTCAGGGGTGTATTTTCCGAAAATATGACAGATTGGCAGTTAGTTTTCGAGAAACGTTCGGCGTAAATAATATCCCCCACCCCTTCCATCACTTTTTCAGCCAATTCCCGGCAATGGTTTTTTTTCTTCCGTAGGTGGGAGAACAACAGCAACGCCGCCTCCGTTATATTTCGGCCATAATTTAACGGTTCTCAAGTTGGAAATGGGAGGGAGGGAGGGGCGTGGAAAGTGCGCGGAAAAGAGAAAAGTGTGTACGCCAATTTGCGTCAATATGTTTGTTCACGGGACGTGTGCGAGCTCCTGCGCCTTTCGCTTCTCGTTTCCCAAATCCCGAATCCCTAGATCATGACACGGGGGATGCGTGGGAATTTTTTTCCTATCCTCGTTTTCCCACCTCGTCGATAAATGTCGGTCGGAAATCGTCCGAGAAGCAAAAAAAATCCCTATAGTAGTAGTTTTTGTACTGTGCTCTACCAAAAAAATCCCACACAGGTTATGCAACTTATTGTTCGATGCACATTTTTGCTTTTTTCCCTTTTCCCTCCCCTTCGCTTGGAAGATTCTTCCAACATCGATTCCCGCTGTAACGAACGAAGGGTGAAAGAGGAAAGTTTTGTAAAAAAAATCTGCCCCCTCCTCGTGTATTTCCTCATTGTCTTTTCCTCCCCCCTTCTTTTGTTTGGGAGATTGCAGTGAGTTAGGGAGGCCAGTGACCGCAGAGCAAAAACTCCTGCAAAAGCCAAGAAAAGAGCAAGAAGAAGACGGACAGATGTGTCGAGGGGGAGAGAGAGCGAGATTCCTTAATGGAAAGCGGAAAACGGTTTTATAGAGACGGGACGGACAGTCTTTTCCCTCACTCTTTCAGACATCTGCTTCCGTGAAAGATTCCTCCTTTTTCTCTCACTACATTTCGGTTTATTTCGGAGCCAACCTGAGTTGACTCGAGATTGAAGGGGAAATGGATGGAGGCAAATTAGATCTAGGTGACGCAGCTATAGTTTGTTCTGCTGCAGTATGTACCCCAGCACCTGCTGAAAAGCGTGGAAAAAACGCAAAGCGTACGGTAAATTCGCGAAGTGGAAAGAAGAAGGGGTGGGTACACAAAACAATTTCGGTTTTTCATTCGAACGCGTTACGCACGCTCGGTGGCAGACTGTGGCGCTGTTGTTTTTGTTGCGATCTTTCAATCTGTCAAAGGGCTTCACGAAAAAATATCCGGTTAATTGCTAAGAAAAACAAAGAGGGGCGCAAAGTGTAGCGGTCAAAATTGGTCTCAGTCCCATCGGAATCGTGCGCACGGCGCATTTGCGCGATCAATAAGGCGTCATCATACTCGTGACCTTTTTTGCGTCGTCTTTGTCCATCCCTCTCTTAATTAGGACAAGCCTTTTTTACGCAAGCTGCGCAAACACTCTGAAGGATCTCTTTGAAGAAAGGAATTTGGCCCAGAAAAGGTGTCTCTTTTTGCTGACGCCCTTTTCTTCTACTCGTTGCCGCGAATTAAAGCGAGGATGGCTTCAAGGACTCTTTCCCCGGCAATAAAGCAGAAGGTGGTGGCGGTGCCATCGACTCCTTTTTTACGCTGCAACAACAAAGGAGACACGTAAAATGTGCAGATAATAAAAGGAGGGCAAAGAAATTGGGACATTTCTTCTAAAAAAAATTTCCCCGCCTCCTTTAAGTGGGAAATGGAAGGGTGCAGTCGACGCGGAAGGTTAGCGCAGACAAGGAAATGGATGGGAGGGAGACCACTTGTTGCATCGGAGGAGAGGGAGCGTGAACTTTAGGACTTTTGGCAAGAGCTGTGTCGTCCGAAGTCTCGCCAATTGGACATCCATCCATCTGCCAATGCAACGTCAGAACGAGAAGGAACCCGGAAAAATGTCACGCCCTCCATCTCTCTCCCCCGCGGAATCCACAAAAGTATCATTTTTGCCCCACTTACTTCCGCGTACATCCGATACCGTCATAGGAACAGCGAACGACACGTTTCCATTTTGCTGGCTTCTCCCGAGATCTCATTGCACTCACCCCCAGGTGCCTTCCCTCAACGAAGACCTGCGGCACCCTCAGGTGACCGTCCTCCTCTTCTCCCGTCCCCATCCGTTCCATTAGCTCGAGTTGGTTCTCTCGGGACATGAACACGTCTCTCTCCTCAACCTGAAGCACGTTTTGAAGAAGAATTCAGTTATTTTTATCGGATTGTTGTTTGGGAATTAGCTTACCTTGATGAGAAGTGTCCTCAGGATCTGACGCACGGTGACGCACCTCGCGTACGTCTCCCTCAGGACGCCCAGGGTGGTTATGTAAACGACCACACGGCCCTGCTCCCGGTCGGAATAATTCTGCAAAGGAAAACAAGCCAATTTTGTATAGGGTGGTAATTGAATTCTCCTTTTTTCGCGATTCTCACGAGTTAAAAGTCCGTCCGAACGATTCGTGCGTCGCCTTAACCTTGATAGGCGATACCTTGGGAGAATAAGTATGCAGGAGAGATAGGAGAGAAGGTGCCCATCACATGTTCCCCTTTATAGGGCTCATTTTTTGCAGCAACTGCTGCCTCCGAGCCGCAAGCAAGGTCCAGCGCTTCACCCAAGGATAAGGTGGTCATTACTACCTTAAACACCGCTCGCTGTGCATTTTACGATCGGCCCGCATATCAGGGGGTAAAGGGGGCAATCGAATCGGGGGTCATTTTCGGCACGATTTGTTTCTTTTTTACAGAAAAGTAGGAAGGAAGGCGTAGTATCAAAAGTAGCTCTGATTAATCGATGGCGGCCTTTGATTTTCCCTCTTGTACGTTGTCCCCTCCTCCCCATTGTCCTTGTCAGGCCTCCTGATAAATGGTACAGAGAGAGGAAGCATTGCGATATTTGAAGGGCGCTTCCGAATATCTGCTTTGGGGCGCCGCCTGTGGGAAACTCCTCAGTCCATCGATATCCCGCCGCCGTTTGTCCTTTTTGTCTGTCTGACTAAACCCCGATCTTTTCGCATTAAAATTGCCCGGTCATTTCTAAACAGGGAAGTGGGGAACTGGGGATTAGTCACGGGCGACGGGCTGAGCTGGGAGGGGAAGGGACAGAGCCATGACGATTGACGACCCTTGTTAAGGGGGGGAAGAGTGATGATTTCCCATTGGCGCCCTGTGCACAGTCAAGCGAATAGTACGCCACCCCTTTTGTTTTATTGAACGTCAATTGCATGGTTGATGATGGGGCTTGGGGGGGGGGGCTCCTCGCTTCAATCGTTTGACTCCTTCTCCGTGGCCACGACCCTGCTCATCTCCTTGTCCATCTCCGAGCCGTACTTCCCCGCCATGGAGGACCTGCTGCGCCTGTCCCGAATGCACAGCATGTAGCAGAGGTCGGCGCCCACGGCTGTAACGATGAGCCCGAAGATGATGCTGAGGACGCCGATGGTGTAAACGGCCCGGTGCAGGTTGGCCTCGCTCTCCGTCATCTCGTCCACCTCGTCCTTGTTCTTGAGCTCCGAGACCTGCTCGCTCTTGAGCCAGTTGAAGAACTGCACGGAGCTCTCGGGGAATCTGGCCCAGTCGATCAGGATGGCGCCGACGATGATGGCGCCTAGGCCGAAGATGCTGTTGGAGACGAGGAGGCACAGGAAGATCGGGTAGTTCTCTCCCCAGTTGCTCATGGCGGCGGCGAAGTAGAAGAAGTGCGAAATAGTCTTTTCCAAGCGCAAATTACAACTTCAACAATTTTAAATTCCCAAAAAAAGAAGAAAAAAGAAAAAAAACTTTAATATTCAAATTTTAAATTTTACACTTTGCATACTTCCCCTGATACGGTCTTCAGTAATTTAATAATTATAAGTTACGAATAGAGGTCACGAAAAATTTCACGATCAGCCGCGCTTTACTTCTCAATCCGATTATTCTGTAAGTCGAGCTGAGCAGATTGAAAAAGATGATTTTTTTTCCATTACCTTCTTAGTTGGATCCCTGAGGAAGGTGGCGATGCCCTGTCTGACTCTGTTCTTGACTCCCCTGACGGTGCCCCTGCTGCTCCTGATGGTAAGAGTTTTGAAGTCCGCCGATGAGCCGACGCCTCCGATTCCGCCCGCGTTGTCGGGGCTCCCGTCATGACTCTCGCGGTAAAGTGTTCTTTCTTCCTCCTGCAAAAAACGTACAAATCTTTTACCATTTTCACCGTAAAAGTGTAGTTAGTTCGTAATGCACAGACTTCATATTCTACCATTTTTAGATGCTTAAAATAATTCCCTTTAGTCCGTACCTGTACTGTAGTACGGTGAGGTGAAAACCGTACCTGCTGCTGCTTCCTCTTGGCGAGCAGCCCGTCTGCGATGGGCGAGAGCACCCTCACCCCGGCGAAGTCGTCGTCGTCCTCCCTTGCCGCCGCCTCCACCTCCTCCTCCCTTGCGTCACCCTCGCACAGGTGGAAGCTCTGCAGCCTGTCCTCCAGTGTCATCTCCAGCGGCCTCTCCGGCGGGGAAGACTGCCGCCGCAGCGTGCCGCGCACCTGCTGGATCAGCTGCTCCATGTTGCTGCTTGAGCGGCCACTGTCTGCGGCGGAGGCAGCGGCGACGCCGGAGGAGGAGCAGAGGGACATGGAGGAGGGCGGAGACGGGTACAATTCGTAGTCGTCTTCTCCGCATTGGACGAGGGAGTCGCTGAATTCCGGCGGCGGAGGTGGAGGAGCGGGAGACCGTGTTGGCGGCATCGGCGACGGGGGAGGAGGCGGGCTGCGTTTCTTCCTACTTCTCCTGACGGCAGACATCTCGTCCCTCAAAGAGGTCAGATTCCTCAGCGTCTGACTGACGGCGGACTCCACCTCCTCCTCTTGCTCCTCTTCGACGACGATGCTCACTTTGTGGTGTTGCCCCTCGAGGGAATCCCTGCTGCACTCTGAGGAGGAAGACACGGATGGCGAATCCGACCTCCCCATGATGGAGGCGGGTCCCTCCTCCGTGTCGGCCTCGCTGCCATTAGAGGAGGAAGATGGCGTCTCCGACCTCCTGTCCGCGTCGCTGTTGACGCCGCTGTCAGAGCAAGAATTGGCGGTGGGCTGGCGGTTCCTACGCTTGGAGGAAGAGGAGGATGATCCGCTGCTGTGGCGCATGGCCAACATGACGGAGGCGGGAGAGGAGAGGCCGGAGGAGGAGGAGCTCGAGCTTCCGGAGAAACACGGGGAGCCTCTATCTCTCTTGTCACGTCTATCGCGTTGATGCACAGGTGGCGGAGGTGGCGGCGGCGGAGGAGGAGGAGGAGGAGGAGAGTCCATGCCGGGAGGAGGTGGAGCCCTGTAGTTCTTAGGCGACCTCGGTCTTCTGTTGGTCCCCCCTGCAGAGTCCGCTGGGTTCTGCAGGTAGATGTTGAGTGTCCTTACGCAACTGGGGCCCTCCTTCCTGGGCAGGGGCGGCGGCGGAGGGTCCGGCGCCGGGCGCTTCTTGCGAATCATCGCGGCGGTGGCGAAATGCTTTGGTGAACTTGGTTGGTACTTCTCTCCTTTCTTTCTTGGAAAGAACAATTGGTCTCAAAAGAATGTGCGGAAAGAGTCTCTGATCTAACGCGATCTCAATGGGGTGGATAGGATGAAAAGAGTTCCTTCTGAATGGAAAAAGACTGATGCGCCTATGGTGATTTCTTCCCCGCACCTGCTGCTGCTAGTTAAAGGTACAGATCTGAAGGGAAACTGGAAAGGGGTGTTTTTCTGCACCTCACTGTGATCCCTCGTCGTCGTCTTGCTTGGCTGGGCGACGTCGACATGCACACAGACCGTTTTGGTTCGTTCAGTTCATGGTGGCACACAGTGGTTTTCCAGGAGGAGGAAGAAAAGGAGAGTGACTCCGGGGGAAGTTAAGAGGAGGAGGGAATCTGTGTCATTAAGTGGCCTTTCTCTCCCTACCCTCTTTTCACCCTTCGTGGGCTGGGGCACTGGAGGAGTAGGAGTAGGAGGGGGAGAGGGTAGTTGTGCAATTAGCGCACTTCAGGCCACCGCCGGCGCCTCTTCACTTAGCCTCTCTCCCTCCCTCTTCGTGCGAATCTTTTTTTCCTCGTCCCTTTTCTTGGAGGATGAGAAGGGCGAAAATTTCAGCCACTCCTCTTCCTCCTTCCTTCCTTCCTTCCCTCCCTTGTCTGCAGCCCCCTCGCTAGCCTGACAGCAGGTCAGACAAAAACTTATTCCCGCCCCTCCACATCTTTTTTTGCCCCTGTTGCAAGTGGGGGAACGTGCTCGGTTTTTATTTTGGGACGGTGCCACCGCGATTTCTCAGAGCTGCCAGTGGTTGTGGTACTCTCTGTCCCCCTCTCTTCCCTCTGTCAAGGACGGTTAAAAACCTGCGATGTGATGCGAAGCCGCCTCTGCCACTGATGATGATCTAGGGAGATCCAGCTAGCCAAAAAAGCAGGCCCATCGAACGGAATGGAAGGGGATTCTCCCAGACGCATCAGTCACCTCTCAGAAGTATGTTATAGATGGTGCCCTGGGGATGGAGGGCGGCGTAACCACGGTCACTTATCTCCTCTCTGTTCCTACTGTCTTTCCTGTCAGGTGATGCCGAGGGCGGCGAGAGAGAGAGAATACCCTCCGACGGACGCCACCAGATTTCGCACACGATTCTCCGCCAAGTTTCTTGCTTTTTGACGGAGATTTGTGCGTCGGATTTCTCACAACATATCCCTCGTCTCGGGCGAGAGATGAAGTGCCGCACAAGCTTTGATGTGAAAAATCCTCTTCTCACGCGCTGCAGCTATGAATCTTCTTCTCCTCCTCTCCGTTTTCCCTTTCTCCCCTTTGGTTTCACTTTTACTTTCGATGTCTTTTTTTCTCTCGTTCCACTTGGCACCCCTCACACGGCCTGCCGACTCTGTTCCGTTTCGATCATTGGCATGGAAAGGAGCCGACTTTTTACTGGATGGACCGATTCGCTGTTGCCTCCTCCGCGGCTGTCAAAAAAGAAAGGTCCCTTTTTCCCCCGATGACAATTGTCGCAGGCACGCACTTCTCCGTCCGAATACGTGGGGAGGACTGTAAAATTCTTTCAGGGCAGCTACGGAGGAGGAGGGAGGGAGGCACTTATCTCTCCTTCTCCCTGCGTGGCGAAAAGGGGGGGGGGGGGGAGAAGGAAGGCCCTTCTTCTTGTCAGGCAAGGAGGAGGGGGAGGCGACCGAGTTAGTCGGCGGGTGCAGATGACGGCCGCCGAAGTCCGAACTCAAAAATCCTCTCAGCTGAGAGCACGGACGGACAACCGCTCTTTCTCTTTCGGTCGTGTGTAGCCACCACAGTTTTTTTGGCCCGTTTCATGCACGATCACTTTTCACTTTTTTTTTTCAGCGGCAACTCTTTCTCGCTCTCGCCTTCGTCCGTGTCCGTCGCGGGCGGATTCTTGCCGGCGACTGACTATACTATATTCGGCTTGGAAGAAACGTGAAAAAAGAGGATAAGAGTGCCTTTTGCAGGACACCTTCTTTTTCTCATGTCGCTCGTGCGAGCGTGGCGGCGCTCTTTTCACCGGCGGACGGCGGCGCTCCTCGCCGTTCGGCGTGAAAAGACATCGACGCGCGCGTCCTCCCTCCCTCTCGCCGAGGCGAAGTTGCAACAAATGCGTAAACTGGAGCGATTACGGATAATTCCAGACCTGTCGCCGTATCAGGCCAGTGATGATAGATTACTTACAGGAGCTCGCCCAGCCGACTGCGTGACGTAATAAGTCCTCCTCATTTGTTTGCGTACAAATGATGCATACGAATTCGAATCGTATGCCGTCCGACCGTAGAAGCTTCTGCAATTTAATTATAGGGGAATGAGCAAGACAGACTGATGGGTTTTGACTCGGTGTTCGAGAATATAAATGAGAATGACAAAATGCCAAAAAAAGTGCGTGCTATCACGACGACGTAAAATGCTTAATTGCTGCGCAAAAAAAGGGGAGGGATCAAGACACGACTTTTCGACTTGGTATAATCGGAGAGGCGGGGCTCACTTCGGCTTAATTGCAGCCAGCTTTCAAACTTTCACCGGCCCTTCCCTTCCTCCCATCCCTTTTCTTCGTAATGTATTTTGACGAATTCCGAGAAACAAGAAGGGAAGGGAAAACTGCACGCGGAAAAAAGGGAGCGGAGGGAAATTCACAAAGCAGAGGAGTGGGAGCAATACATGCCCAAGGAGGGGGGATCCTCCCCCTCCCCTTCAAAGCACCCATTTCTTATTTGGTAACGTACGAACTTTTTTAAACCCTTATGTACTCTGACCCCCCCCCCCCCAAAAAAAAAGCCCTCAAACCCATGGACATGTATGAGTGGGAGGATGGGATGAGACGTTTCAATTTGCGCGGAGTCTCCCTCGAAGGTGAACGCAATTAGAAACGAGAGCGTGCTTTGGTTTTGGGATGAGCGAGGATGGATTGGTTTTGGTGGCGCGGGGATGGAGGGAATGATGCTGGCTTGCTGGCCCTCCCAAATCCCCTCCCTCACGTCGTGGGTTGCGCAAAAAAAGCAATTGCGCTGCAGGTTTAGGATTGGCGATTGGCGATTGGCCTGTTGGAATGCACTAAAAACCGCCTCGTGCATATCGCGCAAAAGAATATGGACCCAAGTTTTCACAAAAAGCACTCTTGTTTAAGAGTGGCGAATTCCATACCATTGGCGGTCTCATCCCCCAAGCGAGAGAGAGAACGGGGGAATGCATCCTCGTGCGTCGTACAAGGGAGGGAAAAGGGGCAAGCAAACAATGACACGGACGGTCGGTCTCTGCTCAGGAGAGGATTTGGCGAAACTAAAACGGCGTGAGGACATCGCGTTATAAATGGGACACAGAGCTATATGGGGGAACACAAGGAGATATCTAACTACAGGTACTGACTGGCTGTGTTACTATAAAACGTTGTCGCCAGATGAACATGGGGACCTTGGACTGCTTGCAGCTCGTTCGAGGCTCTGTATTTATTTCACCATGATAAATTAGATGAGAAAGAGAAGAGAGGAATGCTTCTCTTGCCCACGGTAGCTTCTTCTTTTTTCCGCGTCTCTTTAAGCGTGTGCCTCTGTGCGTCAATGTTCCGCCACCGAAAAGAAAAGAAAATGCTTCCTTGACCTGTCGAGTTCGTTTTTTTTTCCTCCGTTCCACACTGGTTTTCCACATTTTCATAAAAAGCACGGCTGCTTCCCCTCCACGAACATTATTTCCCCCACTGGCCTACCACGGTTGGCACTTCCCAGCTGTGTAAGTCCCTCCCCCAACAACAATGACTTTACCATAATTAGATTTCTTTCCTTTTCTCTCTCGCCTTTTTGGGAGAATAGGGCAGCTCTGGTATGTTGTGTAGAAGCATTTCACGTACGAATAGGACACAGCCGATAGCGGTACAAACGTCGTGTAGGAAGGTGTGGGAAGAGGAGGAGGGGAGGAGGAAAACACGTATCACAGGTTCGATTCGGGGCACACTCACATGTATCAATTGTGGCTTGGGGAGGAGGAGGAGGAGAGCGAAAAAGAAGAGCCTCCTGGATGGAGGAAGAGGCTGAGTCGAAAACGAGAAAGACCACGGCTACAAATGGATTTCCAGCCTCTCCGGGAAGGAGGAGGGAGCTTTTAAAAACAACTACTGATTCCTCTAGTGTATAACCTCTCCCTTTTGTAAGGCGGGCATCATCTACCACGTGTTCGACAGCTTCGGTAACCTCTTCTCTTTGCGGCGAGTCTGACGGCGGGACACACGGGATCTTTCTTTCCGTTTCTTCTTTTTTCTTTTTCTGGACCTGGATAGTAGTAACGCATGGGGAAAGATGGGGAGGGACCATAGGGCTGCCTGATCATAGGATCTCGAAGACCCTCTTGAGCTCGACCATGAGCTTCCAGTCGTCCTTCTGCAGGTCCTCCCGGAAGTACTGTTTGCAGACGTCGATGGTAGCCCTGCTGATCTTGCTGACCAGGAGGTCGGTCTCGTCAAAGTGCCGCCCGAACATCTTTGGGGACTCTCCCGGGATGGGGTCGATCTTGATGCAGATCTCCTCTCCCTTTCGCGCCACTTCCACCTCCTTGTGGTTGCTCTCGATGGAGGTGCAGATGCCCACCTCCAGGAACTCCTTTGAGGGGACGCAGAGAGGGGTGCCGTGGCGCACAACCCCCGACTCCACCACCACGCCGCACACGATGGGGTTGCGCGAGTTGAACACCAGGTTGGGCAGCACGCGAAGCTTGCACGGGAACACGGCCTGGCAAAGAGAGATAAGAAAAAGAAAGTTAGGGCTAAACGTCCTTCGGTCATGACATCGTGTCTCTATATTTACCTGGTGCTTGAACTCTTCTCGCTTTTGCCGCTTGAGCTCCTCCAGGTGCCCCATGAAGCTGTCGAACAGGTGGTAGATGATGTCCGCCTGAGGAAAAGGGAGGAGGAAGAAGTGTTTTGCCGCGCATTAGACAAAAGGGGTGAAAGTAGAGGGAGAAAGGCGAAAGTCGTTTTCAGCCGGCAAAAAAGTTTCTCCTTGAAAAGCGCGAACCTAAACGAGTTTCCCTTTTCTATCCACGACGTACTGTACAGTACATGGAACTTTTTTTTAGTACTTACCGTGAAAATCTTGACTTTGAGCGAGTCTGCCATCTCCTGAGCGTCCCTCTCCACCTTGACGTCGAAGGCCAGGATGACGGCGTATTTCTCGTCGTGTTCGAGCATCACCGAGGCCTTCATCACGTCGCGCTTCACCACGGGGCCAACTTTCACGCCGGCGTACTAGAAAGGAAGTTGGAATATGCACATGTATAGAACAAAAACCCCATCGATTATTTCTATTGTTTTACTCACGGGAATCTTTGATGTTCTGAGGAAGTTGAGCAGGGCCTCGAGCGACCCCAGCGTGGACGCCTGCACAAAGACTCCCTCTCCCTTGATCTGGAAGGCGTTGAGCGCTGCCTTGTACGTCTGCTCTACCTCCTCCTTGAGCACCTCCACCTCGTCCGGGTGGTAGGCAACCAGCATGTTCATGCCGGCGATGGCTTTGTCAAGCTCCTTGGCGCAGATCTTGACGCCCTGGGCAGCGTTCAACTCCTTGTGTTCGATGTAAGTGTTCTGAAATACAAATGAATTATTCGACCAGGTTCTAAGGCACAAACAATGTATTTCCTTACCTTGACCCTTAGGTCCTGCATTTTAGACGGGGTAAGCAGCGCCTTGATCTGCGTGACTATGGGGCCGTCCCACCCCGCCACCACCATGGTCTGCCCCTCCCTGAGGGATCCGTTGACCAGGCAGACGTCGATGGTGCTGCCCAGCCCGGGGATGGCCTTCAGCTCCATGACCGTGGCCTGCACCTCCTGCGAGAGCGCCAGCCTCTTCGCCAGCATGTTCTGCGATAAGTGCACGAGCAGCCCCATAAGGTTGCCCATGCCGTCTCCGGAGTGGGCACTCGTCGGCACCATCGAGATGTACGTCTTGGGGTCGGGGTTCTCGTAGTAGAGCGCGGCATTGAGCCCCTGCTCGGCCATGCCAGTGATGACCTCCTGCGCGCGCTTCTGGAACTCCAGCTTGGTGTTGTGCTGCTGAGACTCGATGACGTCCTGCACGTCCCCGCGCCTATTGGCCTTCCACTCGTACAGGCGGTCGATTTTGTTGAGGGCGATGACGAAGGGCGTCTTCTTGCTCTTGAGCAGGTTGATGGACTCGATGGTCTGCGGCTCCAGGCTGTGCATGATGTCCACCACCAGGATGGCGATGTCACACAGGGAGGAGCCGCGGTCGCGGAGGTTGGAGAAGGACTCGTGGCCGGGGGTGTCGATAATCAGAAGGCCCGGCATCTTGTCGCAGTTGAACTATAAGTAAAAGATATATCATATATTGGATGTTCTAGCTGGAATGGTATTTGAAAGAAGTACCAATATAACTCACGTTTTTCACCATCTTGCATTGTTCTTTGATGACCTCGATGGGGACGTTGGTAGCGCCGATCTGCTGCGTGATTCCCCCTGCCTCTCCGTCCTGAACGTTGGTGCGACGGAGCTTATCCAGGATCTTTGTCTTGCCCGTGTCGACGTGCCCCAGGACGCAAACGACAGGAGCCCTCAGCACGTCAGTAGACTTGTTCTTCTCATTCTCTGCTTTGCGCTTGCGTATCCGGTCAAGCGCCCTCTCACGGATGATCTCCTTTTCGTCTTCGCTCTCCTCTTCGTCGTCGTCCTCGTCACTTTCATCCTCGCTCTCCTCTTCCTCCTCTTCGGAAGACTCCTCCTCTTCGTCCTTCCCGTCCGACTTGGGCGATGCCTCCTTGGCCTTGGTAGACGAAGACTTGCTCTCCTTGTCGTCCTCTTCCTCTTCGGATTCTGCGTCCCAAGACTCCTTGACGTCGTCCTCCGAGTCAGCATCCCAGGCGTCAGCCACGCCGTCGTCCTCGTCCTTCTTTTCCTCCTCCTCCTTTGCAGGCGGCGCCTCCTCCTTGGACTCCTCCGACGCCTTTTCGCTCTGGGAGTCCTCCTGCTTCTGCTGCTGCTTCTTTGGCCTGATCCTGGTCCCCGGTCTCGGCCCCCTCTTTTCCCCGGCCTGTGGCACCTCCAACCCCTGCGCCCTCATAGCCTCCAGCATCGCCTCCGCCCTGGCCTTGTCCGCCTTCTGCTTGGCCGTCAGCAGCTTGCCCTCCGTCCTCAGCTGCTCCTTCTTCTCCTTCTCCCTCTGCTTCTTCAGCGCCTTCTTTTCCTCCTCGATCCTCTTCTTCTCCAACCTGGCCTTCTCCGCCTCCTCCTCCTTGCGGATCCTCTCTTCCTCCTCTTTCTTTGCTCTCTCCTGCTCCTCCTGGACCTTCTTGAGGGCCTCTTGCATGGCCAGCAGGGTGCCCTTGCCAGGCTTCTTGCCCTTTTTCTTGTCATCCTCTTTTTCCTCGCCCTTCTTTTTCTTTTTCTTCTTTTTCTTGTCCCCTCCCTCTGCCTCTACTCCCTCGCCCTCCTCTAGCTTGTCCTCTCCGGTAGCCTCAGGTTCCTTAGCATCTTCCTCCGCTGGCTTAGCATCCGCCTTCACCTCCTCCAGCTTGGCATCGTCCTGCTTCTTTGGCCCCGATGTCTTCTGTGCCGCCGCTTTCTGCTTCTGCCTCTCCTTCTTCTCCTTTCTCTTCTGCGCGGCCGTCTTCACCGTGCCTCCCACCTCCTCGCCGTCGACAAGGTCTTCGCCGTCCGCATCCTTGTCTTCTGCGGCGGCGAGCTCCTCCTCGGCATCTTTTTTACCCTTCTTCTTTTTCTTTCCCTTCTTGTCGGCGGCGGCATTCTCCTTCTCTTCGTCTGCCTTGGCATCCTCTGCCGCGGGAGCCGCCTTTTTGCCAGAGTACTCCAGCTCCAGCTCTGCCAGCACCTTCTCCAGATCTTCGTCGTCCTCATCCTGCTTCTTCTTTTTCTTGGCCTTCTTCCCCTGCTTCCCCTTGGGGGCCTCCGGGGCTGGGGCAGGCTTCTCCGCCTCGGGCTTCTTCTTGGGGGGCTTCTTCACCTCCTCCTCTTCGGAGTCCTCCTCGCTCTTGGACTCGTCGTCGTCATCGTCGCCCATGAGCAGGGCGAACCCTGGCTTCTTGCTGACCACCACGGCATCCTCCTCCTCCTCGCTCTCGTCGTCCTCGTCAGAATCCTTCGGCGGGGGAGCCTTGGCCGCCTTCTTGGCCGCGGCCTTCTTTGGCGGGGGCTTCTTGACGGGCTCCTCGTCGGACAGAGACATGTCCTCGTCGCTGCAAAGATTGGATAAGATATCCATGATGAGCTACGTTATTGAACGGCAAAGAACGCGTGTCTGCGCTTGGCCTCATTTTTGATTACTGAAAGTGAACCCCTTGACAGTGAGACGTGACTCAAAATTGCACCACCTTGGTTGATCCCTTCCATGGATAAGACTAGAACATGGGGATATGTGTATATGTCCTATACCTCGATAGAACGTCCTCCTTATCCGCCGCCTTTGCAGCCACGTCCTTGCCCTTCTTGCCCTTGGCCATGGCGAACGGGGACTCTCAGGACTTCAACCGGGATCCGACAGGAGAGGGGAGTCCGACGGCAGGAGCGCCAACTTGGAGCGGAGGAACAGGGTGGAAGAGGGGATCGGCACCTTGGCGAGGTCTTGGGGTTGGGGAATGGCTCTGTACGGGGAGTGCGGCCAGCCAGCCGGGCAAGGGGACAATTTTTTGCACACTGTGAAAAAAAATGCACGAAATGAATAGAGATGGCTGCGAACTTAGTTCGAGTTCGAAAGTTCGCAATTTTGTACCGTAAAATAGGAGTTCGCAGA